>Ga0209159_1000497_pt1 | contig 35780 bp, 38 predicted proteins | sample GraSoiAngelo_144_FD_185901 | JGI IMG/M metagenome (GOLD analysis project Ga0209159, IMG submission 185901) | Grasslands soil microbial communities from the Angelo Coastal Reserve, California, USA - 14_1009_02_40cm (SPAdes) (version 2) | ecosystem: Environmental > Terrestrial > Soil > Grasslands ...
CTCGAGGCGCTGCACCTTATCCTCGATGAGCGCTATCGGGTGATCGAGGCCCGGAATGGGGAAGCCGCCATCTCGTTGGCTCTTTCTCAGGAACCCGATCTCATCCTTCTTGACCTGCTGATGATGGGAATGGATGGCTTCAGCGTCCTCGAAGAGCTCCGTCATCGCCGCGCCAAGGCACCCATCGTGATTGTGTCGGCACTGAACACGGCATGGACGGCGGCGGCGGCCCTGCGACGCGGTGCAACAGACTATGTGACCAAGCCCTTCGATGAAGATCTCTTGATCGACACAATCGACTCAGCTCTCACGCTAGCCAATCGATCGACCCAAGGCCAGGTCCTCGAAGCAGCCGCAGCACCACGTATTCTTCTCATCGGTGCCGATCTCGGTATCGCCTCGGCCCTGACCGTCGCCTTCCGTCGCCATACTAACCTCCTAAGCGTCAGGAACACCGCTCAGGCCCTCCGGTCGTTGGGGACGGAAAAGACCGACGTTGTTGTTGTTGACGCGTGGACAAGACCAGCCGATGTTGCCCAGCTTCTGGAACAGCCGACCCTGAAATCGCTCGGCGAGCGTGTGCTGATCGTCGCGGGACCGAGTGAACGCGGTCTCGAGGTATCGCAGCACTGGTGGACGGTGATGCCAGGGCCCCTTCGAGCGTTCCCGCTGCTCGAACATGTCACCGCGCTGCTGGCCGACCGCCGTCGGCACGCGCTGCTACTCAGCCCGGCCGTCGCGAAGGTCATCGACTATGTCGGGGCCAACGTCCCTTCAGTCCATGTTCGCGATGTCGGACGGGCGGCAGGAAGATCGCCGGACTACGTGTCCAGAATGTTTCAGCGTGAGACGGGCTTCGCGTTGAAAGGCTTCATCGATCGCGTGCGCGCGGAGGCGGTGCGGGAGTTGCTACTAGCAACAGACGAAAAGATGGATGCCATCGCCGCAGAGGTCGGGCTCCGTCATGCGTCCCATCTGTCGCGGATCTGCGTGAAGTACCTCGGCTGTCGTCCTGGTGAGTTCAGGCGCGCCCGGGAGGGCCTGGACCCAAGCGACGAATCTTCACCGTCCATGGCTCGACCGTATCACACTTGGTCATGACACAAACCCGTGGCGGCGCGGACAGTGACGGGGGGCACCACTGTGGTTTGACTATTTCCTTCTTAGCTCCTTCACCTTCTCCGCCGCGCCTGACGCCTGAGGATCGAGAACACCGAGTCGAACGGCTTCCGCAGCTGTCAGCAATTCGCGATCGCTTGTCACCATCACCGTCAGCCCGGCTGGGGCGAGGTCCGCTATCGTTTGCGCTGCGGCGAGATGGAGGGCGTCAGCTGAACGGAGCTTGTGTTGCTCAACCATGGCAACAGCGCTGACAGCAACCTCTTCGCTCAGGGGCCAGACGTTGTAGAGCTCGCGAACGGCGCTGCGAAACTGGGCGAGAACCTGGGTTGCCGTCGCGTCGCGGAGCTGGCCGGCCTTGGCGAGCCTGAGGATGCCGGAGGTCAGCTCGAGGATCGAGAGGAACGAGAGGAAGAAGCGGTCTTCTGGCCGCGGATTCTTGAGGAGTTGTTCAACGACGTCAGTTCCAGCCTCGGAGCGATAGCGCTTCACGAGCGCAGAGGTATCCAGGTAGAAGACCGGCATCTACCATCCTGCTTCCCGTTCTTTCAGTATCAACTCGGTCAACGAGATACCGCTCAGCTCGCGGTCAAGCGTCGTGCGCAGTTCATCTAGCGGAATGGCGGACTTGCCGTAGCGCTTCAACGCCTGGTCCGCGGCCTTGCCGGCCCGTTTCACCAGGTCGGCGTATGGCGTGGAATCGAGCTTGGACATGTGAGCCACCTTGCCAGATCTTTCCCGTGTTGCCATGCTCCCCTATCTTAGTCTCTGTTTGCGAGCCTGTCCGGGTCAAAAACCGCGCTGCGATTCGCCTTCCGCCTTCTGACGATCAACCCCGGCCCGTCGAGGCTCGGGGATCAGGTGACGATTGTCGCCGTGCTCTCGGAGTGGCGGTAGATGACCGCGGTAGTCGCCGAAGACCAGCTTGCTATAGGTCCCGGTCGGATCCTCGGGCGCGAAACGACCCGATTCGGAGAACGTCTCAAGCTGCGTGACGCGCTCGTTCAGCCTGAGTCCGAAGAACCACTCGAGCCATTCCGCCAGCCTCGGCAAGCGCTCATGGCGGAGACTCTCGTGGCACGGAGACGGGCAGGAGAGGAGCCCCGTCATTGCTCCGCCGCTGGACCCGTTGTGGGCTCGCCGGCGGACCGCCTCAAAGCACGATTCCGGTCCACGAATGAGCACAGCGCTGGACCAGGCGCGACCACAGGTCAGTGGCCTCGCCGAGCAGTTCACCCTCTATCCGGCGTACGCGTCACGGACCTGTCTGATGAACGATCGCGCGTTCCTCTTCCGTTCCTTTGGCGACGGCCCCCGGACGGCCCTGCACCGAGACGGGCGAGTTGCGTCCGCGTTTGCAGAGGGCCGTGCGCCGCTCAATAGGCGCGCACACTTAGGGAGCATCCGGCCCTCGCCTTTATCTTGCCGTCATCCGACCTGATTCCTGACCTTAGCCATTCCGCGACTCCAGCCTCCCAGCCGTCGCATCGTCCGTGTGACGCCGCCACCCCTGAAACCCTCGGTCGTCGTCCCACAAAGGTGAGCAGTCGGACCTCGAGGGTCGGCGCCCCTGGTCATGCCGCTGGGTGAATGAACTGGAAGGCGGCGGGCCCCCAGCACGTTGCCGCCAGGGGCCGGCGAAAGTCCCGCCCGAACTCTGGAAGCTGGCGGAACCGGACGCCGGCGACCTTCGCAGTACTTCAATGCGGCAATCTCAGACTCAGCCAGGGGCGCCCCGCGGAGTCAATCGACGTTCGCCGCAGGCCCCGCCGTAGGCCGTCGCGAAGAGCCATCGCGCGCACACCGGGCAACGCGCGTGCCAACGCCGGCCAACATTCCACGTTCGGAGCATGAGTCGTGCTACGCCTTTGTCTTCCCGCGCGAACCCCGCTGAACCGACACTCTCCCTCCTTCGCCTCCGTCACCGCCCGGGAACCGGAACTGCTGCAAATCGTAGCGGTCCGCTGCAAGCCGCCGCAGTCGAGGATGACGCGGGTACGACGCGCGTTGCGGTCTTCTCGAACACAGCGCCTTCCCGTCTGAGCACTTGCGAAGCAGCGAGGCGCCCCGGACCCGTGTGGCACGCCATTCGCTCTCGCGCGTTGACGCACGGGTCGTGGACTCGCGCCTCAGCATCCTCGACGCGTTCGCGGAGGCGAAAATGACGAGGCATGCAGACCTGGCATGTCAGGGCTGCGGTCGCGTTTCAGCGAGGGACCAGGTCTCCACTGAGGCGACCGCCTTCACCTGCTCGATTTGCCTCTTGAAGGGCCCGGGTGTGGACGAAAACCCGATTGGCCATATCAGGATACCGGGCCCCGAAAATCGATCGCCTTCGCATCCAAAAGATCAAGGACTTCCGCCACAGTTTCCGTCCACATCGAAGAAGGGCGGTCGCCCGGCAAAGTCCCGAGAGGAGACTCGTCGGCGGAAGCGTGAGTGGATGCGGCAATGGCGGTCGCGCCACCGACGTGACCCTTGATCACTTTCCTCATAAGAGGCCGGTCGCGCAACACCCGTCACAGGCGGTAGCGACCTCTGGTCATGTATCTCAATCTCGATACCGAGGCCGTTCCGCCGGCCGAGATCCCCCAGGTCATCGGCGAGCTCGCCGCGGCCCACGCCCGGTTGCTCGCGCGGCTTACCGCCGCAACGGCGTCAGTCCAGATTGAACCCGAGTACCTGAAGATCGGGGAAGTGGCCCTCCGTACTGGCCTCAGCAAGAGCCACCTGTACGAGCTGATCCGCCGGGGCGACCTACCAGCGCGGGAGTTCGGCGGCGCCTACCGGGTGGCTCGCGAGGACCTCCTCAGCTGGGAGGCCCGTCACCGGAAGGCAGGGATTGACGAGCGCATTCGCAAAATGCTTAATTCTGATCGTGACCGGACAGCAGCTCCGACGGGCGCGAAGGCGGCTCGGCCTCACCCAGGCGCAGCTCGCCGCCAAGCTCGACGTGCACCTCGGCACGGTGAACCGCTGGGAGATGGACCACGTCCCGGTGCCGAAGGCCGTGGCGATGGCGCTCCCTCTGCTGAAACCCCGGCGGCTTAGAAGGAAAGCGTGATGGCGAAAGTGCGCAGGCGCAAGGACCGTTCCGGCTGGATCGTCGATCTCCGGACTCTCGGTCGCGGCCGCGTCACCGTCCCAACCAGGGAGTTCGCCGACGAGTTGCTGGCGAAGGCGATCGAGGAGGGGCCCGCCCGGGACGCCAAGGACCGGGACGTCACGGTCGGCGCCTTCAGCGCCGCGTGGCTCGAGCAGATCGAGGCGAGCCACGACCCGAGGACCGTGGACTGCTACCGGACGACCCTGAAGCTCTACGTCCTCCCTTACCTCAAGGACGAGCGTATCCGCGATCTGACGCCCGGCGCGCTTGACGAGCTTCTGGGAGGACTCCGCAAGAACGGGCTCGGCAAGTCTTCGTGCGGACTCGTCCGCTCGGTGCTCTCGAGCATGTTCTCGAAAGCGATCCGTTACCACATCATTAGGCACAACCCGGCGCATGTCCTCGATCGCACCAAACAGCCCGACACGGTGACGGCGATCGACAAGGTCAACCGTGTGCGATCCAAGGTCCTCGAGCTCCGACAACTCGCCCAGCTCCTCGAGGCCGCATCCCGGAGCTCGCGCCGAAACCACCTCCTGTTGCTCATGGCGGCCGACACCGGTGCGAGGCCTGGCGAGGTGTGCGCGGCCAAGTGGCAAGACTTTGACGCCTCGCGCATGACGTTCCACATCGAGCGCAGCGTCGATGCGCGCCAGCGGATCAAGCAGACGAAGACCCATGCCGTCCGCGACGTGATCGTCAGTGACCGGCTGGCCGCCGCCCTGACCGATTACCGTGCGGTCCTCGACGCGGAGTCCCTCGTGGCCGGCAAGCAGATCCCGGAGTGGGTCTTCCCCTCGCCCGCCGGCGGGCCGATCACCCCGCGGCGCGCGTCCACCATCTTTCGGTCGATCGCCAACGCCGCCGGCCTGTCCGCGTTCCCTCTGTACTCGTTGCGTCACAGCTACGCGAGCCACATGGCGAACGGGATCGCCCCGATCCAGCACGTCAGCTCCCAGCTCGGCCACCGGCGCACATCCATGACCCACGACGTCTACGTCCACCCGATGGCGCCCGACCGTTCCTATATCAGCGCGCTTGAGCATGCCCGTCAGGCCGTTCATGGCACCAGTCCTGGCACTTATCCACAAGCCGGTCGCCAACCCGTCGAAAACATGTCGCTCGCGAGCGCAGGGGCGTCTAGCGCGGATACAGGACCCGGACCAGCATGAGCCCGTGCGCCGGGGCCGTCGCCCCTGCGAGGCGCCGATCGCGCGAGTCCAACACCGCGCGGAGCCAGTCGGGTTCGCGGGCGCCGCGACCGACGGCCACCGCGCTGCCGACGAGGTTCCGCGCCATATGATGGAGAAAGCGGTCGGCCGAAAGGAGTACGGCGATCCGGTCACGGCGTCGCACGACGTGGAGCGCCCGCACGCGGCACATGGGGTCCTTCGCCCGTCCCGGCGCTGCGCAGAAGGCGCCGAAGTCGCGACGGCCGCGCAGGGGAGCGAGCGCCCGGCGCATCGCCCCGACGTCGAGGGCGCCGGGCAGGTGCCACGCGTAGCGCGCGAGGAACGGGTCCGGGATCGCCCCGTTGTCGATGAGGTAGGCGTAGCGCTTGCCGAGCGCCGCGCGGCGCGCGTCGAACCCGGGCGGGGCCTCCCGAGCCTCGCGCACGCGGACGTCACGCGGCAACGTCGCGTTGAGCGCTCGCAGGACGACCCCAGGGGCGCGCCGGCCGGACAGCGTCAGCGAGACGACCTGGCGGAGGGCGTGGACGCCGGCGTCGGTTCGGCTCGCCCCCGTCACTCGAGCGTCGGGCGCGAGCCGTCGGGCGGCGTCGCGCAGGACGCCCTGGACGGTGCGTGAGTCAGGCTGGATCTGCCAGCCGCGGTAGTCGGTGCCATCGTAGGCCAGCACCAGGAGGAACGTGGACGGGGAAGCTATCGCGGTGGCGACCGACGGCGCGACGCCCGGGTCGGGACGAGGGTGAGCCAGACGACCGCCACCAGGATCAGAAGCACGGTGTTCACCACGACGTCCCACGAGAGACCGGCCAACTGGTTGGGGACACCCGTCCGGCGCAACCATTCCTGGCGCTCGAGGTCCTTCGGCTCGTAGAAGTGGGGCGAATACCCCTGGAGCGCCTCGATGTAGCGTACCGCGATGGGGACGACCACGTACGCGACGACAACGATGGTGAAGATGACGGCGAGGTGGAACCGCTCGTGGTGACCGAAGTGCCGGTGGTAGTAGCGTCGGAGCGACATCACCCGTCGCCGCTCCCTTCGGAGGTTGGCCTAGCCCAGGAGGAGCTCGGCGATCTGGACCGCATTCGTCGCGGCGCCCTTCCGCAGCTGATCGCCGACCACCCAGAAGTTCAAGCCGGTCGGGCTCGAGAGGTCCTCGCGGATCCGGCCGACGAAGCAGTCGTCCTGGCCCTCGACTGCGATCGGCATCGGGTAGCGATCCTGCGTCGGGTCGTCCAGCACCTTGAGCCCCGGGAACCGCCCGAAAAGGTCGCGCGCCTCCCCCGGCGTGATCTTCCGCTCGGTCTCCGCCGTCACGGCGACCGAGTGACAGGTGAAGACCGGGACGCGCACCGTCGTCGGCGAGATCAGGAGGTCGGGCGAGTCCAAGATCTTGCGCGTTTCGTTGACCAGCTTCGTCTCCTCGCCCGTATATCCGTCGGGACCAAGCCGGTCGATCGCCGGGATCAGGTTGAAGGCGATCGGGTGCGGGAAGTGGCTGGCCCGGACGGTCTCCCCGCGCGCCCAGGCGAGCGTCTGCTCCCTCAGCTCGGCGATCCCCTTGACCCCGGCGCCGGACACCGCCTGATAGCTCACGGCGATCACGCGGCGCAGGCGGCCGGCATCGTGCAGAGGCTTCAGCGGCATCACGGTGACGATCGTCGTGCAGTTCGGCGACGCCAAGATCCCCTGGTGGTGCTTTGCCGCATGCGCGTTGACCTCCGGGACCACCAGCGGCACGGTCGGGTCCATGCGAAAGGCGTTGGACTTGTCGACGACGACCCCGCCCGCCCGGACGATCATGGGCGTGTATTCCTTCGACTGGGCGGAGCCCGCCGAGCAGATCGCGATCTCCACGCCCTTGAAGGCTCCGGGCTCGATCCTCTGGACGCGGACCGGCTCGCCGCGGAACGTCACCGTCTTGCCGACGGAGCGCTCGGACGCGAAGGCGCGCAGCTCCCGCACCGGGAACTTCCGCTCTTCGAGGATCCTGAGCGTGGTCGCTCCCGCGGCGCCGGTGGCGCCGACGACCGCGACCGTCAGACCGGATGCCATCAGTACTGGTCCTCCACTTCTCGCACGATCAGGTCCGCCATCTCCTTCGTGCCCACGGTCCGCGCGCCCGGCCCCGCGATGTCGGCCGTGCGGTGGCCCTGCTCGAGCACCCGCAACACGGCGCGCTCGACCCGATCGGCGTCCTTCTCTAGACTGAGCGTGTAGCGGAGTAGCATCGCGGTCGAGAGGATCGCGGCGATCGGGTTCGCGATCCCCTTGCCGGCGATATCCGGCGCCGTGCCGTGCACCGGCTCGTAGAGCGCCACCGACCCGCCAAGGGACGCCGACGGCAGCATTCCCATCGAGCCCGCGAGGATCGCGGCCTCATCCGACAAAATATCACCGAAGGTGTTCTCGGTCACGATCGTGTCGAACCGGGACGGCCGGTGGACGAGCGCCATCGCGCAGTTGTCGACGAGGACGTGCTCGAGCGTGACGTCGGGGTAGTCCCTGGCGACGCGCGTCACGACCTCGCGCCAGAGCTGGGAGACGACGAGGACGTTGGCCTTGTCCACCGAGGCGAGGCGCTTCCGGCGCTTGCGCGCCACCTCGAAGGCGGTCCGGGCGATCCGCTCGATCTCGCGCGAGGTGTAGACCATCGTGTTGACCGCCCGCGCCCCGCCGTCGACGAGCCGCTCCAGCCCCCGGGGCTCCCCGAAGTAGAGGCCACCCGTGAGCTCGCGGATCACCATGAGGTCTGTCCCCTCGACGACCGACCGCTTGAGCGGGGAGGCGTCCACGAGCATCGGAAAGCACTTCGCCGGCCGCAGGTTGGCGTAGAGGTCCAGCTCCTTACGCAGGGCGAGGAGCCCGCGCTCGGGCCGCCGCTCGTGCGCGACGGTGTCCCACTTGGGGCCGCCGACGGCGCCGAAGAGGATCGCGTGGGACCGCCGGCACAGGTCGAGCGTCCCGGGAGCCAGCGGGTGCCCCGTCGCATCGATCGCGGCGCCGCCGACGAGCGCCGGCTCGAACTCGAATCCGACACCCGCCCCCTTGCCGACCGCCTTGAGGACCCGCACAGCCTCGGGGGTGACCTCTTGCCCGATGCCGTCGCCGGGCAGGACCGCGATCCGGTACGTGGCCATCGGGCTTACGGTCCGATTTCCTTGACGTGCTGGACAGCGGGGTGGGTCACCCGATTGAGCGCCGAGAGGTACGCCCGCGCGCTCGCCTCGATGACGTCCGTCGACGCGCCCTTGCCCCAGACGAGGGTCCCGTCGAAGTCGACCTTCATCGACACCTCGCCGATCGCGTCCTTGCCCGACGTCGCGGCGCGGAGCGAGTAGTCCTGGAGCCGGCCCTTCATCCCCGTCACCGCGTCGATCGCGTTCAGCACCGCGTCGACGGGGCCGTCGCCCACGCCCGAATCCTGGAAGACCTGCCCGTCCTTCTTCAGCTTCACGGTGGCCGACGGCACCACGCCGGTCCCGCTGATCACGTGCAGGTACTCGAGCTCGTACCCGGCCGCGCCCTGCGCCGCCTCGTCGGTGACGATCGCCATCAAGTCCTCGTCGTAGACCTCCTTCTTCCGGTCGGCGAGGCCCTTGAAGGCCTTGAACGCTCGGTCGAGGTCGGGCCCCGAGAGGTCGACGCCCAGGTCCTTGAGCCGAGCCGCGAGGGCGTGCCGGCCGGAGTGCTTGCCCAGGACGAGCTTGTTGGACGGCCGCCCGATGTCCTCCGGCCGCATGATCTCGTACGTGAGCTTCTCCTTCAGCACGCCGTCCTGGTGGATGCCCGCCTCGTGGGCGAACGCGTTCTCGCCGACGATCGCCTTGTTCGGCTGGACGTGGATGCCCGTGATGTGCGAGAGGAGCCGCGAGGTCTTGAAGATCTCCTCGGTCCGAACGCGCGTGTCGACGCCAAAGAAGTCCTTGCGGGTCCGGAGCGCCATCACGATCTCCTCGAGCGACGCGTTGCCCGCGCGCTCGCCGATCCCGTTGATGGTGCACTCGACCTGCCGGGCCCCGTTCATGATGGCCGTCAGCGAGTTGGCGACCGCCTGCCCGAGGTCGTTGTGGCAGTGAACCGACAGGGCCACCTTCTCGATCCCGCGGACCCTCTCGCGGATCCGGGCGATGCGCTCGCCCCACTCCCGGGGGATCGCGTAGCCGACGGTGTCGGGGATGTTGATCGTCTTCGCCCCCGCCTCGATCGCCGCCGACAGCACGTCGCACATGTAGTCGAAGTCCGACCGCGAGGCGTCCTCGGGCGAGAACTCGACGTCCTCGCAGTAGCCCTTCGCGTGCCGTACGGCGTCGACCGCCGCCTTCAGCACTTCGGCCCGGGACTTCCGGAGCTTGTACTTCAGGTGGATGTCGGAGGTCGCGACGAACGTGTGGATCCTCGGCTTCCGCGCGTACTTCACCGCCTCCCAGCAGCGGTCGATGTCCGCCAGCCCCACGCGCGAGAGCCCGCAGATCGTCGGCGCGTTCTCGAGCGCGCCGACCTGCTTGGCGACCTCACGCGTCGCCTCGAAGTCCTCGTCCGACGAGATCGGGAAGCCCGCCTCGATGACGTCCACCTGGAGGCGAGCCAGCTGTCGCGCCATCTCGAGCTTCTCCACCGTGTTCATCGAGAACCCCGGCGACTGCTCGCCGTCCCGCAGCGTCGTGTCGAAGATGATGACGCGATCCATATGACCCCCCTGATTCACGGATGTTCCTTGGCGACCTGGTCCGCCGGGAGCGCCGCAGGCGTCCGCCCCACGATGAGCCGCCTGAGCGGGCCCGACACCGCGTACCCCCCGAAGATGAGGAAGAGGAAGACCTCGTGGCGCGTGGCCACGATCATCACGCTCAGCACCATGACGAGCAGCGTCCAGAGCGGACGCCGCCGGGCGAAGTCGAACTCCTTGAAGCTCCAGTACCGGAACGTCGAGACCATCAACAAGGCCGCCACGTACGTCCCGATCGCGATCGTCAGGAGGAGCCAGGCGGAGAGCTCGACCCCCTTGAGCAGGATCACCGCGGACACCACCAGCCCCGCCGCGGCGGGTGTCGGCAGCCCGACGAAGAACCGGCGGTCGACGGTCCCCGTGTGGACGTTGAAGCGCGCGAGCCGGAGGGCCCCGCAGATCACGAACAGGAACGCGCCGAACCACGCCGGGCGGCCGAGGGCGGAGAGCGCGAACGAGTAAATGAGGAACGCCGGCGCGACGCAGAACGAGACGACGTCGGCGAGGGAGTCGAACTCGAGGCCGAACTGGCTGGTCGCCTTCATCAGGCGGGCGACGCGCCCGTCGAGGATGTCCATGATCATCGCGACGAAGATCGCCAGCGCGGCCTCCGTGTACCGGTTCTCGACCGTGAGGAGGAGCGCGAAGAATCCGCAGAAGAGGTTCCCGGTCGTGAGGAGGCTCGGGAGCAGGAAGATCCCTCTCGGCCGACGCTCCCGCAGGTCGTGCCAGCGACGGCGCCGCAGGCCTTTCCCGTGCCGTCGGATCATGGCAGTGCGAGCCGCAGGACGTCGCGGGGCTGGGGCCCCGCCGTCCGAGGCGAGCCGATGATCAAGTTGCGGGCTCCGTGAAGCGCCGCCATCACGCCGAACGCGCGGCTCACGTCAGGAGCCCGAGGACGGTGACGCCGCCCGTCACGCGGTCGCCGACGCGCACGCGCACATCGGTCCCACGCGGCATCACGCAGTCGGTGCGGGAGCCGAAGCGGATCATGCCGAAGCGCTCGCCCGCGGCCAGCTTGTCCCCCGGGCCGACGCGGCAGACGATCCGCCGCGCGACCGCCCCCGCGATCTGGACGACCGTGACGCGCGCGGTCTCGCCCTGCAGGTGGAGCGTACAGCGCTCGTTCGCGCCCTCGGCCTCGGACCGGTAGGCCGCGAGGAAGCGGCCCCGCGAGTACACCGTCCCGACGACGAGCCCCGCGATGGGCGAGCGATTGACGTGGACGTCGAGCGGAGAGAGGAAGACCGCGACCCGGACGGCCGGCCCCACGAACCGGTCCTCGGTCGTGTCGACGGCGAGGACGCGGCCGTCCGCGGGCGACAACACGCCTCCGGGCACCGACGGCACCTCGCGGTCGGGGTCCCGGAAGAAGCCGAGCGAGGCGAGCGCCGCCGCGGCGAACGGCAGCGCGAGGGCGCGACGGCCGCCGAGCGCGAGGCCGGCGGCGAGGACCGCGGGGACCGCGACGAATGGCCAGCCTTCGCGCGCGACGGAGACCTTCACGCGTCAGCCCATCCGCGGCGGCTTGATCCACGACATCATGGCGCGCAGCCGCTTGCCGACGTCTTCGATCGGGTGCTCGGCGTCGCGCCGGCGCATCGCGAGGAACCCCGCCCGGTTGGCCTGGTTCTCCAGCACCCACTCACGGGCGAACTGGCCGGATTGGATCTCGGCAAGGATCCGCTTCATCTCGGCCTTGGTCTCCGCGCTCACGACCCGCGGGCCGCGGGTGTAGTCGCCGTACTCCGCAGTATCGGACACCGAGTAGCGCATGTATGCGAGGCCGCCCTGGTAGAAGAGGTCGACGATCAGCTTCATCTCGTGCATGCACTCGAAGTAGGCGACCTCCGGCTGGTAGCCCGCCTCGACGAGCGTCTCGAACGCCGCCTTGATGAGGTGCGAGATCCCGCCGCACAATGTCGTCTGCTCGCCGAAAAGATCCGTTTCGGTCTCTTCTTTGAACGTGGTTTCGATCACTCCCGCTCGGGTGCATCCCACGCCCTTCCCGTACGCGAGCGCCGCGTCCCGCGCCCGGCCGGAGACGTCCTGGTAGACGGCGAGCAGCGCGGGGACGCCGGGCCCCTGCGTGAAGAGGTCGCGCATGACGTGGCCCGGCGCCTTGGGCGCGATCATGGTCACGTCCACGTCGGGCGGCGGCACCACCTGGTTGAAGTGGATGTTGAAGCCGTGGGCGAACATGAGCATCTTGCCACGGCCGAGTCCGCCCTTGATCTCGCTCTCGAACACCTGGCGCTGGCTCTGGTCGGGCAGCAGGATCATGATCACGCTCGCCATCTGGGCGGCCTCGTTGACGGTCGCCACGCGGAGCCCGTCCTTCTCGGCCTTCGCCCAGCTCTTGGAGCCCTTGTAGAGCCCCACCACGACGTCCTGGCCGGAGTCCTTGAGGTTCAGCGCGTGGGCGTGGCCCTGGCTGCCGTAGCCGATGATCGCGATCTTCCGGCCCTTGAGCAGGCCGAGATCGGCGTCCGCGTCGTAGTAGATTTTCGCCGGCATCCCTGACGTTCCTTTCCGTCGTCGACCGTTGCGTTAGTCCGCGAACCCGATCACCTTCGGGTCCTCCGAGACGCGGGCCCTCTTCGGCGCCTCGGCCTTCCGCGCCCGCGTCTTCGGACCGCGGGCGATCGCCACCTTGCCAGTCCGCACCAGCTCCTGGATCCCCATCGGGCGGAGCAGCTCGACGAGCGCCTCGAGCTTCGGTTCGTCACCGGTCGCCTCGAGCGTGAACGAGACCGGCGTCACGTCGACCACCTTCGCACGGAAGATGTCGGCCGTTCGCAGGATCTCCTCCCGGTGCTGCGGCTCGGCGTTGACCCGGATCAGTATCAACTCGCGCTCGACGTGGTCGTCGTCGGTGAGATCCGACACTTTGATGACGTCGATGAGCTTGTGGAGCTGCTTCGTCACCTGCTCGATCACGAACTCGTCGCCGGTCACGACGATCGTCATCCGGGAGACGGACGGATCGAGCGTCTCGCCGACCGAGAGGCTCTCGATGTTGTAGCCGCGCGCCGAGAAGAGGCCGGCGACGCGCGAGAGGACGCCGAACTTGTTCTCGACCAGGACCGCGATCGTGTGCTTCCGGGGCCCGCTCCCGTTCTGCATCTAGAACCCCGTCTGCGACTTCGCGGCCTTCTCCCTCACGACCGCGGTCGGGTTTTCGAGGATCATGTCGGTGTTGGCCCCGCCGGCCGGGACCATCGGGAACACGTACTCCCACTTGTCCACCCAGACGTCCACGACCACCGGCCCCGGCGTGGAGAACGCCTTCTCGAGCGCGGGCACCACCTCGGAGGGCTTGGTCGCGCGGATCCCGACGCAGCCGTACGCCTCGGCCAGCTTCACGAAGTCGGGGCTCGGCCCGAAGTCGATGGCGCAGAACCGGCCCTTGTAGATGATGCCCTGCCACTGCCGGACCATGCCGTGACCGCCGTTGTTGATGATGATCGTCTTCACGGCGAGGTTGTTGTCGTGGCAGGTCGCCAGCTCCTGGCTGTTCATCACGAACGAGCCGTCGCCGTCGACGTTCACCACGAGCCGGTCCGGGTGGGCGGCGGCGACCCCCATCGCCGTGGGCAGGCCGTAGCCCATCGTGCCCAGCCCGCCAGAGGTGCACCACCGCCGCGGGTGCTTGAACTTGTAGTATTGTGCCGCCCACATCTGGTGCTGGCCGACGCCCGTGACGACCATCGCCTCCCCACGAGTGAGGTTCGAGATCTCCTGCATCACGTACTGGGGCTTGATCAGCTCGTCGTCCCACTCGTAGCGGAGCGGGTGCCGGGCCTTCCACTCGGCGATCTCGGCGAGCCACTGCTTGCGTGCCTCCCGCGCCTCCGACGGTCCGTCGTCGGGCAGCTCGTCGCGCACCGCCTCGATGAGGGCGTGGAGCACGCGCCGGCAGTCGCCGACGATCGGGACGTGCACCTGGATGTTCTTCGAGATCGACGACGGGTCGATGTCGATGTGCACGATCTCCGCGTGCGGCGCGAAGGCGTCCACGCGGCCCGTCACCCGGTCGTCGAATCGCGCGCCCACGGCGACGAGCACGTCGGAGTGGTGCACGGCCATGTTCGCGTAGTAGCTGCCGTGCATGCCGAGCATGTCGAGGGAGAGCGGGTGCTCCATCGGAAACGCCCCCAGGCCCATCAGCGTCTGCGTCACCGGGATCTGGGTCAGCTCGGCGAGCTCGTAGAGCTCGGCGCTCGCGTTCGACGAGATCACGCCGCCGCCCACGTAGAGCACGGGCTTCCGCGCGCGGACGAGCAGCTTCGCCGCGCGCTTGATCTGGCCAGGGTGGCCGTCGTAGGTCGGGTTGTACGACCGCAGCTGGATCTTCTCGGGCCAGACGAGCTCCCACTCCTTGACGAGGATGTCCTTCGGCAGATCCACGTGGACCGGCCCGGGCCGGCCGGTGGACGCGATGTGGAACGCCTCGCGGATGATCGGCCCGAGATCCTTGCCGTCCTTCACGAGGAAGTTGTGCTTGGTGCACGAGCGCGTGATGCCGACGTTGTCCGCTTCCTGAAAGGCGTCGTTGCCGATCAGGTGCGTGGGGACCTGCCCGGTGAACGCGACGATCGGGATCGAGTCCATGTAGGCGTCCTGCAACGCGGTCACGAGGTTGGTCGCCGCGGGACCCGACGTCACGAGGCACACGCCGACCTTGCCCGTCGTCCGCGCGTAGCCCTCCGCGGCATGGCCCGCGGCGGCTTCCTGGCGGACGAGGATGTGGCGGAGCCCCTGGAAGTCGTAGAGGGCGTCGTAGATCGGCAGCACCGCGCCCCCGGGGAGCCCGAAGACGACGTCGACCCCCTCACGCTTCAGGCACTCGAGAACGATCCGCGCTCCGGACATTTTCACCGGCGCGTCCTCCTACAGGAGCCCGGCCGTCGCCAGGACTTCCTTGATGTCTTCGATCGCGTCGCCGTCCGGCGTCCCGAGCGGCATCCGGCACGGGCCACCGTAGAACCCCTGGAGGTCGAGCGCCGCCTTGAGACCTCCGATCCCGTAGCGCCCCGGGACGCCGCGGTCGGCCAGCATCATCCGCGCGGCGATCTCGCGCGCCTCGTCCCACCGCCCGCCCTTGGCGAGCGCGTACACGTCGCAGAATTCGCGCGCGCAGATGAGGCCCAGCGCGAGGATGCCGCCCGACGAGCCGATCGCCAGCGACGGGAGCAACGCCGACGCCGCGCCGACCAGGACGTGGAAGGTCTTCGGCGTCTGATCGATGATCTGGGCGGCCTGTGGGATGTTCCCCGACGAGTCCTTGATCCCGCACACGTTCGGGTGCTGGGCGATCTTCGCGACGGTCTCGGCCTCGAGGTTGATCCCCGTGTTGAGCGGAAAGTTGTAGATCATGATCGGGATCGGCGACGCGTCCGCCACGGCCAGGTAGTGGCGGAGCTGCGCCGCGCCCTGCGAGAACCCCTTCGTGAAGTAGTGCGGCGTGATCACGATCGCCGCGTCCGCGCCGAGCTCGGCGGCCCGCCGCGACTGTCGAATCGTGTGGAGCGTCGAGTTGGTGCCGGTGCCCGCGATGAACGCCTTCGTCTTCGGGATTGCCTCGCGTGCGGCCACGAGGATCCGGTCCCGCTCGGCCTCGCTGAGCATCGGGAACTCCCCCGTCGAGCCGAGCACGACGTAGCCCGCCAGCGCGGTCGCGTTCCACTTCTGGAGGTTCGCCTGGAGCCGCTCCGGCGCCACCTCGTCGCCGCGAAACGGGGTCGTGACCGGGATGAAGACGCCGTCGAGGTTAAGCATTGGGGGTCCCTTCCGACGCCTGTCGCGCCTTGATGCGGGCCTGCGCGGCGCTGAGCCGCGCGATCGGGATCATGAACGGTGAGCACGACACGTACGTCATGCCCACCTTGTGACAGAACTCGACCGACGAGGGCTCGCCGCCGTGCTCACCGCAGATGCCGATCTTGAGGTCGGGCCGCGCCCGGCGACCACGCTCGATACCGATCTTGATGAGCTCTCCGACGCCGTCCTGATCGAGGACGGCGAAGGGGTCGAACGGCAGAAGCCCCTTCTGGAGATATTCCGGGAGGAATTTCGCGACATCGTCACGGCTGTACCCGAACGTCATCTGCGTGAGGTCGTTGGTGCCGAACGAGAAGAACTCCGCGGTCCGCGCGATCTTGTCGGCGAGCAGCGCCGCCCGCGGCACCTCGATCATGGTCCCGATCGAGTACTTCAGGGGGACGCCCATCTCCGCGATGATGCCGTCGGCGACCTTCTTCGTCTGGGCGTAGGTGAGCTGCATCTCGCCGACGGTGCCGGTGAGCGGGATCATGATCTCGGGCTCGACCGTCACGCCCGCGGCCGCCACGGTGCACGCCGCCTCCATGATCGCGCGCACCTGCATCCCGTAGATCTCGGGGTACGTGATCCCGAGGCGGCACCCACGGTGGCCCAGCATGGGGTTGGCCTCGCGCAGCGACTCGATCTTCGCGATCTTCTCGTCGAGAGCGCGCTGGCGCTCGGGATTCATGCCGAGCGCGTCGAGACGGGCGCGCTCCTCGAGCATCTCTTTGTATTCCTTCGGCGTCGTGAGGAACTCGTGGAGCGGCGGGTCGAGGAGGCGGATCGTGACGGGCAGCCCGTCCATCGCGCGGAAGATCCCGACGAAGTCTTCGCGCTGGAACGGGAGCAGCTTCTTCACGGCCACGTGGCGTGACGCCGCGTCGGCCGCCATGATCATCTCGCGCACGATCGGGATCCGATCGGGCGCGAAGAACATGTGCTCGGTGCGGACGAGCCCGATGCCCTCGGCGCCGAACTCTCGCGCCTTCCGCGCATCCTCGGGCGTGTCCGCGTTCGCGCGCACGCCCAGCGTGCGGACCCGATCCGCCCAATCGAGGAATTCCCGCACCTTGTCGGTGAGCTGGGGCGGGATCAGCTTCACCGCGTCCACGATGACTTCGCCGGTGTCGCCGTCGATCGAGATCAGGTCACCCTCGCGGATCGTGCGCCCGCCCGCGTCGAACACCCGTCGCTCCTCGTCGACGACGATGCCGCTCGCCCCGACGACGCAGCACTTCCCCATCCCCACGGCGACGACCGCCGCGTGCGAGGTCCGCCCGCCACGGGCGGTGACGATGCCATCGGAGGCGTACATGCCGGCCACGTCCTCGGGGGACGTCTCCGGGCGCACCAGGATGACGTGCTGGCCGTTTCGGGCCGTCTCCACCGCCCGGTCGGCGTCGAAGACCACGTGCCCGACGGCCCCCCCGGGCGCAGCGGGCAGCCCACGGGCGAGCAGGCGTCCCTTCGCGAGCGCCTGCTCCTTGTCCTTCGGATCCAGCACCGGCAGAAAGATCTTGCCGAGCTCACGCGGCGGCACGCGGAGCAGCGCGGTGTGCTGGTCGATCACGCTCTCGCGTACGAGGTCCACGGCGACGCCCACCGCGGCGGCGGCCGCGCGCTTGCCCGAGCGCGTCTGCAAGAGGTAGAGCTTGCCCTCCTGGATGGTGAACTCGATATCCTGCATGTCCTTGTAGTGGCGTTCGAGGCGATCGGCGATGCCGAGCAGCTCGTCGTAGATCACGGGCATCCGGCGCCTGAGGTCGTCGATGTGCTCGGGAGTGCGGGTGCCGGCCACGACGTCCTCGCCCTGGGCGTTGGCGAGAAACTCGGCGTAGAAGTGGCGATCTCCCGTGCGGGGGTCCCGCGTGAACCCGACCCCGGTCCCGGAGGTTTCGCCGAGATTGCCGAAGACCATCGCCATCACCGTGACGGCGGTGCCCCAGTCGGCCGGGATCCCGTGGATGCGCCGGTACTCGGTGGCTTTCTTAGCGAACCAGGAGTCGAACACCGCGTCGATCGCGAGCCGTAGCTGCTCCCTCGGATCCTGCGGGAACGGCGCCCCGGTGCGCGCGCTCACGATGTCCTTGAGCGTCTGGGTGAGCTTCCGGAGCTCGTCCGGGGACACGTCGGGGTCGCTCGCCACGCCGAGACGCCGCTTCACCGCGTCGAGCTCGGCGTCGAAGGTCTCGCGCTTGATGCCGAGCACGACGCTCCCGAACATCGTGATGAACCGCCGGTAGCAGTCCCACGCGAAGCGGTCGTTCTTGGTCCACGCGGCGAGCCCGAGCACCGTCGCGTCGTTGAGGCCGAGGTTGAGGACGGTTTCCATCATGCCCGGCATGGACGTCCGCGCGCCCGAGCGGACGGAGACGAGCAGCGGACGCTGGGCGTCGCCGAAGGTCATGCCCGCGGTGGCCTCGAGCTTGGCGAGGTGCTCGAGCACCTGCTCCCAGAGCCCCTCGGGCCACTGGCGGCCGGCCTTGTTGTACCGGGACCACGCCTGCGTGGTGATCGTGAAGCCCGGCGGCACGGGAATCCCGAGGTTGGTCATCTCGGCGAGCTCGCACCCCTTGCCGCCGAGAAGGTTCCGCATCAGGGAAGAGCCTTCCGCCTTTCCCGCACCGAAGAAGTAGACGTATTTCGTCATGGCCTCAGGTCTCCGTCCTGAACGCCGAAAAAGTCTTTCAAGGTTATAGGATAGAGCGCATTCGTGTCAATCTTTCTCAAGCTTTCCGGCTCCCGTCCGCGCGCCGCCTCGCCCGAAAAAACGAGGGCCACGGGTCGAGCAACCCGTGGCCCTCGGAATCGACCGCGCCACGGGCATCCACCCTGCCCGCGGCATCCGACGTTGGACTACTTCGCGGATGCTCCGGGCAGGCCCGGCAGCGCCAGGAGGGTAATCTCCCGCGACAGCACCCGCACTGTGACCGACGTCATAGTGCGGCAAGTATAGGCGTCTGATCCGATCGGGTCAAGACAGCTTCTTCTTCACGCGGCGGCCCGCGTCCCGCCCCAGCACGAGGCTTTCGACCGAATCGAGATGCTCGAGCATCGCCTGCTGCGCGGCGTGCGCGTCGCGCGCGCGGATCGCCTCGAGGATCCGGCGGTGGTCCTGGTGGGAGCGTTGCGGCCGGCCCGGTGTGTTGAGCGACTCCTCCCGGCTCTGGGTCAGAAGGTCCATGATCGCGTGCGCGAGCCGCGTGATCGCACGGTTGTGCGCGGCGGCGCCGATCGCCCCGTGGAAGGCGGCGTCCTGGACGAGGCCCGTCCGGCCCTCGGCGATCTCTTTCGCCTGCTCTTCGAGGATCCGCTCCATCTCGGCGACCTCCTCGAGGGTCGCGCGGCTCGCGGCGAGGGCCGCGATGCCGGGCTCGAGGAGGCGGCGCGCCTCGAAGAGCTCGGCGATCGCCTCCCGCTGCGAGACCATCATGAGCGCGAGCGGCTCGATCAGCGACTCGACCGAGACCTCGCGAACGAACGTGCCCTCGCCCGCCCGGATCTCGACCAGGCCGAGGCTCTCCAGCGCCCGCAGCGCCTCGCGAACCGAGGAGCGACTCACGACGAACTTCTCGGCGAGATCGCGCTCGGGCGGGAGCCGGTCGCCGCTCTTGAGCCGACCCTCGGCGATCATCTGCTTGACCTGGCGAACGATCTCCTCGTAGATCCGCGTCGACTTGATCGGGGCGACCTCCATCGCCCGCTCTCCCGACGGCTCGTCCGTCCGCTCCGGCTTCGATGGCCCCGGGTGTCTCACAGGTTCTCCGGCACCTTGACGCGGTGGCGGTGCTCGCGTGCGAACCACCAGCCGCACGCGGCGACGACGAGGCCGATGGCGAGCGGCACCGGATAGTGGAGGGCACCCTCGGCCTCGCCGAGCCCGCGCTTCACGAGGGGGTCCTCCATGAACATCTCGCCGGCCACGTAGCCGAGCAGACCGCCGCCGAGCCAGACGACCCAGGGGAAACGGTTCATGAGATGGGCGAGCAGGCCGGCCCCCCAGACGACGATGGGGAGCGAGAGCCCGACGCCGAACATGACGAGCAAGAGGTCGCCGTGCGACGCCGCGGCGATCGCCAGCACGTTGTCGAGGCTCATCGTCACGTCGGCGACGATGATGATCCAGATCGCCTCCCAGAGGGATCCGCCGTGCCGGGCGCGGCCGTCGCCGCCGGTGTCCGCCCGCACGAGCCTGACCGCGATCCAGACGAGGAGCGCGCCGCCGAGCAGCTGCAGCAGCGGCACCTGTAGCAAGAGGCTCACGATCGCGACGAACACGAGCCGGAGCACGACGGCGCCGAGCGCGCCCCAGACCTGTCCGAGCACCCGCTTGCGCTTCGGCAACGCGCGCACCGCCAGCGCGATGACGAGGGCGTTGTCACCCGAGAGGAGGAGGTTCAGGACTCCGATGGAGAAGAGGCGGAGCCAGAACTCGGCATCGGCGATCGCCGCCACCTAGATCTCCCGGGCCGCTCGCCGGACCGCCGGTACCCCGCGCAGCCGCCGCCACCACGGCGTCAGCACGGGCAGGGCGAAGAACAGGATCGCGACAGAGGTGATCGCGCCGGAGATGGGTCGCGCGACGAAGATCGCGAGTGAGCCCTGCGACATGATCAGGCTCTGGCGGAGCGCGTTCTCGGCGAGGTCGCCGAGGACGAGCGCCAGCACGAGCGGCGCGAGCGGGTAGTCGAGCTTCTTGAAGACATAGCCCACGACGCCGAAGATCACCATATACCAGATGTCGATCGTGTTGTTGTGGACCGCGTACGAGCCGACGGCGCACACGACCACGATGACCGGGGTCAGGATGGCGAACGGAATCCGGAGGATCGCCGCGAAGAGCGGGACGAACGCCAGCACCATCAGCACGCCGATGACGTTGCCGGTGTACATGCTCGCGATGAGCCCCCAGACGAACTCCGGCTTCTCCTTGAACAGGAGCGGCCCCGGCTGGAGCCCCCAGATGATGAGACCGCCCAGCATGACGGCCGCCGTGGGCGAGCCCGGGATTCCCAGCGTGATCATGGGGAGTATCGCCGCGACCCCGGCCGCGTGCGCCGCCGTCTCTGGCGCCACGACGCCCTCCAGCTCGCCCTTGCCGAACCGCTCCGGGTTCCGGGAGAAGCGCTTCGCGAAGGCGTAGCTCATGAAGGACGCGGGCGTGGCGCCGCCCGGCTTGAAGCCCATCCAGAACCCGATGAACGCGCCGCGCACGAACGTGCGCGCATAGCGCGGCAGGATCCGCCACGTGTCCAACACGACCCGGAGATTCATGCCCGTCCGGACGCCGTGGAAGCTCAGCCCCTCCTCGACGGAGATGAGGATCTCGCCGATGCCGAAGAGTCCGATGACCGCCACGATGAAGTCGAACCCCTTCATCAAGTCCACGAACCCGAAGGTCATCCGGAGCTGGCCCGTGACGATGTCGAGCCCCACCGCGGAGAGGATGAACCCGAGCAGGATCGAGACGAGCGACTTGAGCGGGTTGCCGCCGCCGAGGCCGATGAAGCTCGAGAAGGTCAGGAGCTGGATCGCGAAGAACTCCGGCGGGCCGAACCTGAGCGCGATCTCCGCCAGGAGCGGGGCGAAGAACGTGATCAGCACGATCGAGAAGAGCGCGCCGACGAACGACGATGTGAACGCCGCCGTGAGGGCCTGGCCTCCCTGCCCCTGCCGGGCGAGCGGGTACCCGTCGAACGTGGTCGCGACCGACCAGGGCTCGCCCGGAATGTTGAACAGGATCGACGTGATCGCGCCACCGAAGAGCGCCCCCCAGTAGAGCGACGTCAATAAAATGATCGCCGACGTCGGAGGCATCGTGAACGTGAGCGGCAGCAGGATCGCCACGCCGTTGGCGCCGCCGAGCCCGGGCAGGACTCCGATGATGGTGCCGAGCGTGATGCCGATGACCGCGACGAAGAGGTTGTACGGGGTGATCGCGATCTGGAAGCCGAGGAAGAGGTTCTCGATTCCCATCGCCTACTGCCCGAGCCACGCCTCGAGCGGGCCCTTGGGCATCGGCACCAGGAACCATTTCTCGAAGACGAAGAACGTCGCGAGCGGGAAGAGGACGGCGACCGCGAGCACGGCGAGCCAGGAGTGCCGACCGATCCAGCGCATGTAGAAGCCGGTGTAGAGCGCCGCCGAGACGTAGAGCCCAAGCCACAGCGTGAGGACGACGAGCGCCACCGCGGGCCAGAGCACCTTGAGGACGGGACCGAGCTGCTCGCGCCTGACGAACGGTTTGGCGTCGACCCGGCGCGCCGCCTGGACCAGGATCAGGCCGCAGGCGGCAACCAAGAGCACGCCGAGCCAGAACGGGAAGAAGCCGCTCTTCGGGCCGTCGGTGCCCCAGCCGATGCCGATCCCGACGGCGTCGAAAACCACGACGCCACCCACCAGGAGGAGGACGGACGCGGTGACGAGGTCGGCGACGCGCATGGCGTGAGAGCTACTTCTTCAGCAGTCCCCCCGTGGCCATCAGCTCCTTGTGGAGCTGCTCGTTCTCCTCCACCCACTTGACGTACTCGGGCCCCATGGCGAACGATGGCTTCAGCGCCCCCTCGGTGAGGTACTTCTGGAAGTCGGGGGTGTCGTAGACCCTCTTGAGGAAGCCGACGTACCAGTCCACGGCGTCCTTCGGCATGTTCGGCGGCCCGAAGATCCCGCGCAGCATCAGGTAGTGCACGTCCACGCCCAGCGCCTCCTTGACCGTCGGGATGTCCTTCCACTCGGCGACGGGGATGCGCGCCGTGTCGAAGACGGCGAGCGGGCGGACCCGTCCGTCCTTCCAGTTGCTCGCACACTCGATCGGGTTGTTCACCGTCGAGTCCACGTGCGTGCCAACCAGGTTCACGCACACCTCGCCGCCGCCCTTGAACGGCACGTAGATGAACTTGAGGCCCAGCGCCTGCTCGAGCTGGATCGTGAGGATCTGGTCCTCTTGCGCCGAGCCCGTACCGCCCATCTTGAAGGAGGTGGGCTTCGCCTTCACCGCGGCGATGTAGTCCTTGGCCGTCTTGTACGGCGTCCCCGCGTTCACCCAGAGGATGAACTGGTCGAGCGCCATCCGGGCGACCGGGGTGAGGTCGCGCCAGTTGAACGGAATGCCGGTGTGAAGGGGCGTCGTGAAGAGGTTGGAGAGCGTGATGATCAGCGTGTGGGCGTCGCCCTTCTTTCCCTTGACGTCGAGGAAGCCCTCAGCGCCGGCGCCGCCGGATTTGTTGACGACGATGAGCGGTCGTGGCGAGAGCTTGTGCTTCTCGGCGATGCCGGAGATCAGGCGCGCCATCTGGTCGGCGCCACCCCCCGGCCCGGCGGGCACGACGAACTCGATCGGCTTCGTCGGCTCCCAGGCAGCGCCGGCCGGCGCCGCGGCCACCAGCACGAGGACGAGCGCGAGAGCGGTCTTGAGGGCCATGGCCCACTCCTTTCGACGTGCGCGCCGCGGTTCTCTCAGCTTCGACGGAAAACGGAACGGGCCGGACCCCGTCCGGGCCCGGCCCTGGCCTTACGAGACGACGGACCGAGCGATCACGCGCGACATCCGGTTGGCTACTTGACCTCCAGCGCCGCCCTGGTTGCCTCCAGACGGCGGAAGGGCACGACGGCCGGGATCTCCCACTTCTCCCACATCTCGTCGACCTTCTTCTGGAAGTACTCGAGGTCCTCCTCGGTGAAGTGCGCGAAGCGGCCTTGCTTCAAGAGGTACTCGCGCACGGGCTTGCGCTCTCGCCCTTCGACGAGGGCCTTGGTCTTGCCGTAGTACTTCACCTGGCCGTCCTCGACCTCGTAGAGGGGGAAGATGCCCGTCTCGATCGCCAGCTCGCCGAGCTCGTGCGAGAGCATGGGATCGTAGTCCCACCCCTTGGGGCACGGGTCGAGTGAGTGGATGAAGGTGGGCCCGCCGATCGTGAGCGCGCGGCGCACCTTGTTCATCATCTCCACCGCGTACGAGGCGCAGACGGTCGCCACGTAGCGGCACTCGGGATGCCCGGCCGCCATCATGCCGGCCATATTCTTCTTCCAGCGCGTGTGGATGATCCGCTTGGCCTTGCCGGGGGGGCTGAAGGTCGTGTGGGCCCCGAAGGGCGTCATGCCGGAGAGCTGGATGTCGGTGTTGGCGTACGACTCGTTGTCGTAGAGCAGGATGAGGCTGTTGTACTCCTTGTGGGTCAGCGTCGCCGAGATCGCGCCCACGCCCATGTCGGCGCCGCCGCCGTCTCCGCAGAACGCGATCACGTTGATCGGCTCGGCCTTCATCTTGCCCTTGCGCATGAGCGCCTTGAGGCCGGCCGCGGTGCCGAGCGCCGCCGAGCCCGACGAGCCCAGCTGCGTGTGCATCCACGGCACGACCCACGGCGTCGTGTAGTACGTCGTGTTCGCGACGTACATGCAGCCGGTGGAGCCCAGCACGATCGTGCGCGGGCCCGCGGCCTTGACCATGAGCTTCATGACCAGCGCGGACTCGCAGCCCTGGCAGGTGCGGTGACCGGAGGTGAAGTATTCCTCGAGCGTGACCTTCTTGACGCCCCGGAACGGCTCCAGGATCTGGGTCGCGTTGGTGAACGTCGTGCTCTCAGCCATGGCCGTTCTCTCCTATTCTCGGACACCGAGCCAGTGCGTCTTCGGGTCGGACTTGCCGGCCTTTGCCGCACCGTAGCACATGTCGGTCGCCTTGTAGACGTCCTCGAGCGTGACCTCGCGACCACCGAGGCCGCAGATGAACGAGAGCAGCGGCGGGCGGCGGGCGGCGTTGTAGAGGGCCGCGCGGATCTCGTTGGCGACCACGCCGGATCCGAACGGCGAGCCGAAGGAATAATCGCGGTCGATGACCCCGAGCGCCTGCGCCCTGGAGAGCGCCGCGACGAGCCTGTCGGTCGGAAACGGCCTGAACCACCGCAGCCGGACCAGGCCCACCTTCTTGCCCTTGGCCCGCATCTCACGAATCGCCACCTTGATCGGCAGGGAGATTGTCCCCATCCCCACCAGGATCACCTCGGCGTCGTCGGTCATGTACTCCTCGAACCAGGGGTTCTCCGGCCCGCGGCCGAAGACCCGGCGGAACTCCGCGTACGCCTCCTCGATGACCGTGGACGCGCGCGCCATCGCCTCGTTGTTCTGACGCCGGATCTCGATGACCCAGTCCTCGTTGGCCTGCGGGGCCACGGTGATCGGGTTATCGGGGTGGAGCAGCAGGTCGCCGCGGTCGTAGCGCGGCAAGAACCGGTCCACCTTCGACTTCGGCGGCACCATCGTGAGCGCCTGGGAGTGGGTGAGGAACGCGCCGTCGGCGGAGATCGCCAGCGGCAGGAACACGCGCCGGTCCTCGGCGACGCGATACGCAATGAGCGTCGTGTCGAGCGCCTCCTGCGAGGTGTCGATCCAGCACAAGAGCCACCCGAGGTCGCGGACGAAGAGGGCGTCGTTATGCTCGACGCCGAAGGCCCCCGGATCGTCGAGTGCCCGGTTCCCCACGAGCGCGATCATCGGCACGCGCAGCGGCGGCGTGACGACCAGGCACTCCATCGCGTACGCCCACCCCACACCCGAGGACCCGCAGAAGACGCGCGCGCCCACCGTGGAGGCGTGCTTGACGATCTCGAACTGGCTGTGCTCGCCTTCGGCCACGATGTACTCGGCGACGAGCTGGCCGTTGGCGATCTTCTTGGCGATGGCCTGCATCACGGTGTCGTACGGCCGGATCGGATAGGCCGTGACGACGTCGATGTCGGCGAGGGTGAGGGCTTCCGCCACCGCCTCGCTGCCCGAGATCAGGAGCTCTTTGTCTTCCGCCGCTGCCGGAGCCGGTCGCGTCGCTACGGCCATGTCCTCGCCCCCCTAGACGGTCTTGTGTTGCGCGTTCTCGCCCGGGATCCCCGCGGTGATCTCCACCCCGCCACTGTCCAGGTCGGTCTTGAGTTCCTGCTCGTATTGGCCGCGGAACCGGAAGCCGTGCGAGCGCACCGTGGCCTGCTTGTCGCCGATCTTGTTCGTGAGCCAGACCTGATAGGCGGGCTTGTCCTTGCGCCACATCTCCCACTGGCTCGCGTTGTCTTCGAAGACCGACTCGTTGACCATCGTGATGCAGTTCTCGACGGGGCAGACGGCCTCGCACACGCCACAGCCGCAGCAGGCCTCCATGTTCGCGTCGTAGGTCCCGTCCGGCATGACGTCGAAGCAGGAGTCCGGGCACTGGATCCAGCAGAGCGTGCACTTGACGCACGTGTCGAAGTTGACGACCGGACGCATCGTGCGGGTCGTGTACTTCTTGAAGTACGGGTTTCGCTCGGGCACGTAGCCCTTGCCCTCCTCCTTCGGCTTGCCGATGGGGATCGCGGGGATCGTCACGCCCTCGCGCATCTCCCACCACTTCGGCATCTCGAAGGAGTACGGGATCTCGGGGTTGCCCTCGGTCATCGCCACCTCGCGCGTCTCGAGCCGCTCGTAGGCCTTGCGGGCCGAGGCAACCTTGAGGTCCGAGCCCCAGTCCATCTCGGCGATCGCCTGAGACACCCCGTCGAGCGAGAGGAACGCCGGCGCGATCTTGGCGAGCGCGCCCAGGATGCGCACCTCGGTATGGTCCTCCCTGTAGACCCAGAGACCGGAGAACGAGGCCTTGGCGCGGATGAGCGCGAGCTTGTAGGGCGCGTCCTTTCGGTGGATGTCCTTCAGGAGCTCGCCGAAGCTCTGAATCGACGTCATCAGCACGGTTCCGTTCGGGACGGTGAGGCGGTTGATCGGCTGCAGCCCGTACCACGCCCACGACTCGACACCCTTGGCGAGGGTGTCGTCCACGCAGATGGTCACGTCCACGTGCTTGGGCTCGTAGCGGGCCATGTTCTGCTCGAGCTCTTCGTTGGTATCGGCGACGATCGCGAAGTCCTTGGCCGGGATGCCGTTGCGCTGCGGGCTGTCGCCGTAGCGCCCGAAGGCGATCCCCCACCGCCCGGACTTACGTGCCGAGAGCACGATGCCGCGCGCGATGCGGGAGGCGAGGTTCTTCTGGAAGATACCGCGGTACACGATCTCGCAAATCAGGGCAGCCATGCGCTCCTCCGCGCCTTAGACTGGGCTCTGGTCGGCTGGTCTGACCACAAGAGTGCGACACATGGTGTGGGTCTGTCAAGCCGCTCTCCGGTCCCCCTAGCGGACGCGGCGAAGGAAGTCGGTCAGGGCGCCGCTGAAGAGGTCCGGCTGCTCGAGATTCGACAGGTGGGACGCGGACTTGAGTACCACCAGCTCAGATCCTTTGATCCGCTCGTGGAGCACCCGCGCCGCAGCGACTGGCGTTCCCGGATCCTCCTCGCCGACGATGACGAGGGTGGGGAGCTTGATCGCGCCGACCCGGTCGGTCAAGTCGAGCCCGGCGATCGCCCGGCAGCAGCCGATGTAACCGGCCGGCTTCGTCCCCCGGATCATCGCCCTCACCCGCTCGACGACCTCGGGCTGTCGCTCCCTGAACGGCGGGGTGAACCAGCGCCCGAGCGTCGGCTCCACCAGCGGCTCCATTCCCTGGGTGTCGGCCGTGCGGATCCGCTCCTCCCACTGGGGCTTGGCCTCGGGCGGCACCCGACTCGTCGTGTCGCAGAGGACCAGGCTCGCGAAGAGCTCCGGCGCCTTCAGCGCGAGCGTCTGCCCGATCATGCCGCCCATCGAGAGCCCGACCCAATGGGTCGTCGAGATGCCGAGGGCGCCCAGGAGGGCGCGCGCGTCCTCGGCGAGCTCGTCGAGCGTGTACGGCCCGGCCGGGGCGTCGCTGCCACCGTGACCGCGCGTGTCGTAACGGAGCACCCGCCAGCGCCCGGCGAGTGCCTTCACCTGCGGCTCCCACATCTCGAGCCGCGCCGCCAGGGAGTGGCTCAGCGTGACGACGGGCGCCCCCGCTGGTCCTTCGAGCGCGTAGTGCATCCTGATGCCGTTGGCCGTGACGTTCATCGCCCACTCCTCTTGTCCGAGCGTCCCCTTATTCCTCGAAGATCATGCGACCGCCGGCGCGCGCCGGACGAGGTCGCAGAAGTAGCGGTGGACGGTCGTGTCCTCGGTGAGCTCGGGGTGGAACGTCGCGACCAGCACGCTCCCCTGTCGCGCCATCACTGTCTCCCCGCCGTGCTCGGCGAGTGGCTCGACGCCGGCGCCGAGCCGACGGATGCGCGGCGCCCGGATGAAAACCATCGTGACCGGCACGCGCCGGCCGTCGAGGACGGCTGCGCCCGGCGCCTGGAAAGACTCGCGCTGACGGCCGTAGGCGTTGCGCTCGACGGTGACGTCGATGAGCCCCAGGGAGAACTGGCGCGGGTTCTCGACCTCGCGCGCCAGCACGATGAGGCCCGCGCAGGTGCCGAAGATGGGCTTGCCGGCCGCGTGGAACCTCTCGATCGCCGGCACGAACTCCCACTCGCCCATGAGCTTGAGCAGCGTGGTGGACTCGCCTCCCGGAATGATGAGCCCGGCCACGTCCTCGAGCGCCTCGGGCTTGCGGACCAGGACCGCGTCGACGCCCGAGCGCGCGAGCGCCCGGCCGTGGAGCGCGAAGTCCCCCTGAAGGGCGAGCACCCCGATCCGCACGTTGCTCCCGTTCATAGACTCGACCCCGTTCACAGACTCGCCTCGCCTCCGGCTGCAGCTCGCACTACCATCCCCGGGTCTGGAGCAGGTCCTTCTCGGCGAGCTTCGCCGTCTCGATCCCGACCATCGCGTCGCCGAGCTCCTCACTCACGCGCGCGAGCACATCCGGGTCCTTGTAGTGGGTCGTCGCCTGGACGATCGCCTTGGCGCGCCTGGCCGGGTCGCTCGACTTGAAGATCCCAGAGCCGACGAAGACGGCTTCCGCCCCGAGCTGCATCATGAGCGCGGCGTCCGCCGGCGTCGCGATCCCGCCCGCCGAGAAGTTGGGGACCGGGAGCTTCCCGGCCCGCGCCACCCACCGCACCAGCTCGTAGGGCGCGCCGAGGTTCTTCGCCTCGGTCATCAGCTCTTCGGGCGAGAGCGTCGTGAGGCGGCGGATGCCCGAGGTGAGCGCGCGCATGTGCCGCACGGCCTCTACGATGTTGCCCGAGCCGGCCTCACCCTTCGTCCGGATCATCGCCGCACCCTCGCCGATGCGCCGGAGCGCCTCGCCCAGGTCGCGCGCGCCGCACACGAACGGGACGCGGAAAGCGAACTTGTCGATGTGGAAGTGCTCGTCGGCGGGCGTGAGGACCTCCGACTCGTCGATGAAGTCCACTGCGAGCGCTTCGAGGATCCGAGCCTCCACGAAGTGGCCGATCCGCGCCTTGGCCATGACGGGGATCGAGACCGCCTTCTGGATCTCCTTGATCTTCTTCACCGAGGCCATCCGCGCGACGCCGCCGTCGCGCCGGATGTCGGCGGGGACGCGCTCGAGCGCCATCACCGACGTCGCCCCCGCGTCTTCGGCGATCTTCGCCTGCTCGGCCGTCGTCACGTCCATGATCACCCCGCCCTTGAGCATCTCGGCGAGGCCGATGTGCTTCTTGTCCGCGATCCTGAGTTCGTCGAGCTCCGCCATGTCAAAGCCTCCTTATGTCTACACCACTGGAACGGTCGCGGGTTCGAGCCGGCCCCGACCCCGGGGCCGGGGCCGCGCCGCCTTGATCGTCTCGCCGAGTCGCCGGACCCCCTCGTCGATCCGTCCCGCCGCCACGGACGAAAACGACAGCCGCAGCGTGCCGGCGCCGGCGCCGTCCATGAAGAACGGCGCGCCCGGCGTGAACGCGACGCCGCGCTCGATCGCCGCCGGCAGGAGCTCCGTGGCGTCGAGCCCGGGTGGCAGCGTGAGGAGGAGCGAGAAGCCACCCTGGGGCTCGGTCCAGGTCACCTCGGCCGGCATCCGGCGCTTGAGGGCCGTAAGCAGGAGCGCGCGCCGCCGCGCGTACTCGCGCGCCACGCGCGCCGCGTGGCGGTCGAGGAGCCGCCGCTCGCAGAACCGGTGGACCGCCGCCTGGATGAGCGCGCTCGTGTGGAGGTCGGCGAGCTGCTTGGCCGCCTGGAGCCGCTCGAGGATCGGGGGCGCGCCGACGACCCACCCGAGGCGCAGCCCCGGAAAGAGGATCTTCGAGAAGGTGCCGATGTAGATCACGACCCCGTGCACGTCGGCCGCCTTGAGGGGCACGGCCGGCCGGGCGCCGTAGTAGAGGCTCCCGTCGAAGCCGTCCTCGACGATCGGCACGTGGTGGCGCACGGCCACCTCGAGCAGCCGCCGCCCGGTCTCGGGGAGGAGCGTGAGGCCGGTCGGGTTGTGGGCGCTCGGCTGGCAATAGAAGAGCTTCGGCGCGTGGCGCTCGAGCAGGCGCTCGAAGACTTCAACGCGCGGCCCCACCGCGTCCCACGGCACGGGCGCGAGCTGGGCGCCGAAGGACCGGAACACCTGGAGGGCGCGGGGGTACGTCGGCTGCTCGATCGCGACGGTGTCGCCCTGGTCGATGAGGGTGCGCGCGATCAGGTCGAACCCTTGCTGCGACCCGTTGACGATCAGGATCTCCTCCGGCCGCGCCTCGAGGCCGAACCGCAAGAGATAGGTCGACAGGTAGCGCCGGAGCGGCGGGTAGCCACCCGCCGGGTAGTACTGGAGCAGCGACGCGCCCTCGTCGCGAATGACCTGGTTGAGCACCCGCCGGAACGCGTCGGTGGGGAAGAGCCCGCTGTCGGGCATGCCGCCGGCGAACGAGATCACCGCCGGGTTCGACGTCGCCGCGCTCACGAGCGTGCGCGCCCGCTCGTCCTCGGCGGCGATGATCTGCGCGCTCCGGGAGAGGAGCGCGGGCCAGTCGAGGGGCGCCGGCGCCAGTGGGGCGGGGGCCGCGAGATCCCCGTCGACCGAGGGGGGCCCGCCAGAGGTGCGGCGTGGCTCCGAGGCGCCCGGGGCGCCGGGACTCTCGGTGACGAACGTGCCCTGGCCGACGTGGGCGCGCGCCCAGCCGGCGGCGACGAGCTCCTCGTACGCCTCGGCGACCGTCCCGCGGTTCACGCCGAGCGAGTGCGCGAGCTCGCGGGTCGCGGGCAGCTTCATCCCCGGGGCCAGCAGCCGCTCGCGGATGAGTCGCTCGAGGTGCGCCTGGATCTGGCGCGCCAGTGGGATCGGCTTGTCCCGGTCGAGCGCGATATTCACAGTGGTCACCCTGCCCAGCCATTTTGACCTCGAATCGAACCCAGTCAAGAGCCAATTGGACTGGCCGCCACCCGGCCAATCGCGGCGTCCGCTATAATCGCCTTGGCGGTTCAACCCCGACCGAAGGAGGAGCCTCATGGCACAGACGAAGGAGTTCGCCGGCCTCTACTACCGGGAAGGCGCGCTCGACCCGAAGACGATGCAGCTGGTGGCGCTCGCCGCGATGGCGGCCGCCGGCTGCACGTCCTGAGTGCCGGGACGCTTCGCGGCTGCGAAGCAAGCCGGCGCCACGGACGACGAGATCAGCGAGACGCTCATGTACGCGATGCGCGGCGCGGCGCGCGCGACGTGGTCCACCATCAAGTACATCCCGGGCGTCGAGGACCTCAACAAGGAGTGGAAGACGAAGTTCGAGCGAGAGACCAGCGGCAGGTAGCGAAGGGAGGCCCGCGATGGCGGCAGGCGAAGCGCCAATCAAGCAGGCGGTGAAGTGGATCGACGACCGGCTCCGGGACGACCCCGCGGCCGACCGCGTCAAGCTCCTCGACGAGGCCTCGCGGCGCTTCGACCTCTCGCCGCTCGACACGGACTTTCTCTTCCGCCACCTCGCCGAGCGGGCCAAGCGCACGTGAGCGACGCCCACGCCCGTCGCGTCCAGGCGCAGTTCGGTCCGAGCGCCGCGGCCTACGTGGCGAGCACGAGCCATGCGGGAGGCGACGACCTCGAGCGCCTCCTCGGGTGGGTCCGCGCCTGCCGGCCCGGCCGCGCGCTCGACGTGGCCACGGGCGGCGGTCACACGGCGCTGGCCCTCGCCGGCGTCGCGCGCGAGGTCGTCGCCTTCGACCTGACGGAGCCCATGCTCCGCGCCGCGCGTGAGTTCATCCGGAGTCGCGGCGCCGCCAACGTCCGCTTCGCCGCCGGCGACGTGGAGGCGCTCCCCTTCCGCGACGGGGCGTTCGACACGGTCACGTGCCGGATCGCCGCGCACCACTTCGCCAACGTCGCCTCGGCCATCCGCCAGGTGCACCGGATGCTCCGGCCCGGCGGCTCCTTCCTGGTGCAGGACATCCTCGGCCACGACGACCCCGCCGCCAACGCCTTCATCACGGAGGTCGAGCGGCGTCGCGACCCCTCCCACGTCCGCGCCTATCGAGGGTCGGAGTGGAAGGCGTTCCTGCGCGCGGCCGGGCTCACGGTGATCGACGAGGGGGTCGTCCGCAAGATCCGGCCCTGGGACGAGTGGACCGGGCGCACGCGCATGACCCCCGAGGCGCTCCACGCGCTGGAGGCGTTCGTGCGTCAGGCGCCCGAGCGCTGCCGGGCGGCGTTCGACTTCGAGCTCGCAGGCGACAGGATCGCGTCCTTCACCGACCGCATGATCCTGCTGCGCGCCGACCGCGACTAGCGCCGCCACGCCGTCTCCTCGCTTTTTCGGGTCGGCCCTTCCGCTCATGCTACAGTACACCTGTAAGACCGGATCAGGTGTATCCGATCGTGGGGGGCCTGTGGGTCGCACGAACATCGTCCTCGATGAGGAGCTCATCAAGCAAGCGATGCGGGTGAGCGGAGCGAAGACCAAACGCGAGGCGGTGGACTGGGCCTTGCGCGAGATGGTCGCCCGCGGCTCAGTGTATCGGGCGCTCCGCAAGCTCAGGGGCAAGCTGCCCTGGGAAGGTGATGTCCGCAGCTGGCGGCGCGGTCGCCGGTGATCGTCGTCGATACGACGGTCTGGGCCGACTGGTTCAACGGCACGGACTCTCCACAGGTTGACCGCCTCGATCAGGCGCTCGACCGTCAGGATGCGGGGTTGGTACCGGTGATCCTGACTGAGGTGTTGCAGGGATTTCGCTCCGAGCCGGACTTCGAGCGCGCACGCGCCCTCCTCGTCCAGCTTCCCGCGCTGACGCTCGACATCGAAGGGCACGCCAGCGCTGCCCGTCTGTTTCGCCGGCTACGGAGCAAGGGCGTCACCGTGCGAGGCGCCATCGACTGCATCATCGCCCAGACCTGCATCGCCGCAGGCGTCGAGCTGCTTAGCACCGACCAGGACTTCATCGGCATCGCTCGACACACGCCGCTGCGCTTGTGTGCGGTCTGAGAAACCATCCGGTGCCGCCGGCTGTAGATCATCGGCGGCGGCGTCAGACGCCAGGTTGACGTAGGGAGGCCTCTGCACGGGCCAGTCAGGGCTTGAGGCGGACGATGGTCGCACCGAAGCCGCCGCGGTCCGGTGGAGCATCCGCGAAGGCGGCGACGCGCGGATGGTCGGCGAGCAGCGACCGCACGATCCGGCGCTGGACGCCGACGCCACGGCCGTGGATCAGCCGCACCTGCGTGAAGCCGCGCGCGTGGGCGGCCTCGAGGTACTCGGCGACGACGGACGGAATGTCGCGCGGGGCAAACGCGTGCAGGTCGAGCGCGTCCTCGATCGGGATCCGGACCGGCTCGTCGCCTACAGCCGCGGCCCTCCCAGCACGTGCTGCTTCCAGTGGTCGAAGCTCAGGAGATCCTCCCCCGAGAGCTTGCACTGTCAGAAGGTCGCGGCGCGCTCGAAGAAGACCACGTCCACCAGGGGGACGCGCTCGGCGCGCGCGGCCTCGGCGACCCTCTGGGTCACCATCTGGCGCACGAACGGGATCGGAATCCGGCCGAGCCGGTGGATGACCTCCTCGGTGCAGCGGATCCGGGTGCCGGGCAGCACCGGTCCCTCGGTCACCCCCGCGTCCGCCTCGCGCTCCGGGTGTGCGCACGTCTCGGGCACGAGCTGCTGCAGGCGGAGCGACACGTACTCGGTCACCCACGCCCGGATCTCGTCCTTCGCCTCCTCGAGGCTCGACGCGCCGCGCGCGGGCGTGTCGCCGAGCGCCGCGAGCAGCGACTCGAGCCGACCCAGCCGCGCCTCGAGCGCCGCCAGCCGCTGGTCCAGGGTTCGATCGGTCATGAAGCCTCCCCGGGGTGTCACGCGCTCATGCGAGCACGGGATGTCGGGTGTGCCAGTCCGTCGAGCGCTGATAGGCGTCGGCCGCGCGGAGGACGGTCGCCTCGTCGAAGGGCCGCCCGACGATCTGCATGCCGATCGGGAGGCCGCTCGTGGTGAACCCGCATGCGACGGAGCACACCGGATGGCCCGAGAGGTTGAAGGGGCGCGTGAAGCGGATGAGCGCCGACCGCACATCGGATGTCCCGTCCCCGAGCGTGGTCTCCTTCTCGCCGAGCAGGGGCGCCGGAATCGGCGTCGCGGGCGCCAGGAGGACGTCGCGCCGCTCGAGCACGGCGTCCACCTCCTGGCGGAGAAGCTGACGCGCCTGCTGGCCGCGGACGTACTGCAGGCCGGTCACGAACGCCCCGATCATCAGTCGTTCGCGCACGTCCCGCTGATAGTCGGCCGCGCGTGTGCGCAGCCACTCGGCGTGGTAGGCGAGCGCCTCGATCGGGACGATCGCGAAGGAGGCCGCGGACACCCGTGGGATCTCGGCGAGGTTCACCTCGTCCACCAACGCGCCCGCGCGCTCGAGGGTCCGCGCCGCGGCGACCACGGCGTCACGGACTTCGGGCGCCGCGACGTCGGTGAAGTGGGCGCGCAGAAGCCCCACGCGGAGCCCCTTCACCTCGCCCGTGAGCGCCGCCAGGTAGTCGGGCACGGGCAGGACGCTCGTCGTCGGATCCGCGGGGTCGTAGCCGGCCATCGCGCCGAGCATCAGCGCGCAGTCCGCGACCGTCCGCGCCATCGGCCCGGCGTGGTCCATCGACCACGCGAGCGGGAGCACACCCGCCCGGCTCACGCGCCCGTACGTCGGCTTGACACCGCTGATCCCGCAGAGCGCGGCGGGGATGCGGATCGAGCCGCCCGTGTCCGAGCCGAGCGCCGCGGGAACGAGCGCCGCCGCGACCGCGACCCCCGAGCCAGACGACGACCCGCCGGCGATGCGATGGGCGCGACCGTCCCACGGGTTCATCGCGTCGCCGTAGTGGGCGTTCAGCCCCTCGGGCCCGTACGCGAATTCGTGCATGTTGAGCTTGCCGAGCACGATCGCCCCGGCCGCGCGGAGCCGGCTCACCACCGTCGCGTCGTCCGTCGGGACGAAGTCGGCGAGGATCTTGGAGCCGCCCGTGGTCCGCACGCCCCGGGTGTTGTAGAGATCCTTGGGCCCGTAGGGCACGCCGTGGAGCGGCCCGGCCGGGCGCCCGGCCACCAGCTCAGCCTCGGCGGCGCGCGCCGCCTCGAGCGCCGCGTCGGCGCACACCGTGATGAACGCCTTGAGCTTGCCGTCGAGCGCCGCGACGCGCTCGAGGAAGGCGCGCACGACCTCGACGGGCGAGACCTCCTTGGTCTGGATCATGCGCGAGAGCTCCGTCACGGAGCGCCAGACCAGGTCCGGCATCTCAGAGCACCCGGTACTGCGTGGTCGGCTCGACGTTCGCGAGCGGCACCTGCTCCAGGCCCGCCAGGAGCTCGAGCGTCCGCGTCACCGCCGGCCGGATCGCCTCGAGCTCGGCGTCGCTCCAGTCGAACCCGGCGAGCCGGCTCATGCGCTTGAGGGTGTCCAGGCTTATTTCCATTGGTAGAACGCTGGCGCGGTACCCGTTAGCGGGCCCGTCTCCAGCACCCCCCTTTCAAACCGTGCGTGCCCGTTTCGGGCACACGGCTTACCGATGGTCTCTCGGCGTCAGACATGCGCAGGG
>Ga0209159_1000505_pt1 | contig 35568 bp, 37 predicted proteins | sample GraSoiAngelo_144_FD_185901 | JGI IMG/M metagenome (GOLD analysis project Ga0209159, IMG submission 185901) | Grasslands soil microbial communities from the Angelo Coastal Reserve, California, USA - 14_1009_02_40cm (SPAdes) (version 2) | ecosystem: Environmental > Terrestrial > Soil > Grasslands ...
CTCAACCAGGTGAACCGCCAGCAGGCCGAGCTGCTGCGACGCTACCGGGCCGGACAGGACGACGCGTTGGCGGCGCTGCTGCTCTCCATCAACTGCATCGCGGCGGGGTTCGGGACGACGGGATAGGCGGCCGGTCTAGATCGCCGTCTGCGCCTTCGCGTGGGCCAATTGGTCCATTCCCATTGACGCCGGTCCGCGCCTGATTTCCGCTGCAAGCATCTGTGCGGGAAGAGTCATGGACGCAATCCTGGCTGGGTGGCTGCTGGCGTCGACCCCGACGATGGCCCTCACGTACAGCGTGCCCGCCCACATCCCCACGTCGGCTGGGGATGTCAGCGGCACCATCACGACCAAGGGCGCACCGATCGGCCCCGGCGTGCGGCTGGAGATCAGGTGTGGTGCCGCGGTCTATTCGGCCGTGACCGATTCCCTGGGTCACTACCGCGTCTACGTGAGCCGGACGGGTCGTTGCACGTTGGGCCTGACGTACCAGGGACAGGCGCTCGCCGCCGAAGTCTACTCCTACGACACGCCGGTGCGATACGACTGGTCGATCGAAACGGGCGGAGGGGCGTACCGCCTGAGAAGGATGTAGCATGGAGAACCGGCATAAGGATCCGTGGGACAAGGCGAGCATCGTCCTGCAACCGGTCGGCGGACTGCTCACCGCAATCGCGGTTGCTGTGGTGGGATACGTGGGGGCGACCGTGCTGGATCGCCAGCAGGCGTCGGACTCCAACATCCGGCTCTATTCGGAGTTGATCAGCAAGCGCGAGGAGGCGGAAACCGACTTGCGGAAGGCGATGTTCGTTTCCATCATCGAATCCTTCCTGAAGCCGGAGGCTACGAAGCCGGAGTCGCGGAGCTTGGAGTCCCGGCTGGTGAGTCTCGAGCTGCTCGCCTACAACTTCCACGAATCTCTCGAGCTCAAGCCGCTGTTCCTGCATCTCAGACGCGAAATCACTTCCACGCTTCCCGCCGGTGCGGACTACTTGAGGCGGCTGGAGCATCTGGCACGGGATGTTACGGCAAAGCAGATGTTGGTGCTGGAGGACGGGGGAGCCAAGTTCGACGCCCACATCGACCTCGATCAGTTACGTGGCTACCTGCGTGACCACCCCGGAGGAGGGCTCGAGCTGCCGAATCGGGCCCTGACCTTAGACAGCGTCGTCCGAAACTTCCGGATCATCTTGCTGGGAGAGAATCGCGCTCGGAGAGAGCTGAGAGTTCAACTTGAGACCCAAACACCCGAACATGCGCCGGACGAGCCCGAGTCGCTCGATAGCCGGCCGTTCACCGTCGGGTTCTTCGATTTCCCGATGATCGACAATACGCGGCTGTCACGCGACCAGCGATGCGCCATCGTCATCAACGCGCTCGACGACCATAACGCCGACATCTCCCTGGTCTATTTCCACGGAAGTCGGGCGAGCCTGCGGGAAAAACCGTACTACGAAGAGGTCGTTCAGAGGCTCGTCGGCTCCACGGCACCGGGGATCACTTCGGGTTACCACCGGAGGTAGTCGGCCGGGGTTTGAACGCCGTGCCCGGCACCGCGTCAGCACCGAGACCAAGCTCAAACCGCGCAACGGGTTGGGATAGCGCCGGCCGGCGCGCCATGTTTCGCGCCTGATTCTGACTCCGCAGCTCGAGGCTTCTGGGGTGTCGCAAAAACGCCCTATCGTGCCGTAAAAACGCCCTAGCGGAAGGTGATGCGCGTCACAATACTGATGGTCAGTCGTCGGGCCGGGGCCCTTGCCGGTCCGAAGCTGGCGTTGCTCGGAGATGTGGCTGTGCGGCGGGTGAGCGCCCTAGATGATTCGCGATAGGACTGTCACTCACCACCCCGGGGGCGGTCGCACGCCATGATCCGCGTCGCGATCGTCGCCGACACGCGCCTTTACCGCGAGGGACTGGCCCAGGTTCTGGGCCGTGACGCAGGGCTGTGCGTCGTCGCCACCGCTGCTCGCGGGGACGAGGCGCTGGCCGCGCTTCCGGATCTGCAAGCTGATGTCATTCTGGTCGATATGGCCATGCCCGAGAGCCGTGGCGTCGTGCGGGTCATCCTGGAGCGCGCCCCGCTGAGCCGCGTGATCGCGCTCGGGGTGGTCGAGGACGAGGACGACGTGTTGGGGTGCGCCGAGGCGGGCGTGGCGGGATACGTGGCGCGCGAGGCGTCGATCGACGATCTCGTGACGGTCATCGAGAGCGTCGCCCGTGGCGAGGCGATCTGCTCGCCTCGGGTCGCGGCCGGCCTGCTGCGGCGGGTTGCGGCGCTCGCTGCCGGCCATGGCGGCGACCTTCCCCGAGCGCAGCTCACCAACCGCGAGCGCGAGATCGTGCGCCTCATCGATAACGGGTTGTCCAACAAGGAGATAGCTCGCGCCCTGGGCATCGAAGTGGCCACGGTGAAGAATCACGTCCACAACATCCTCGAGAAGCTGCAGGTGCACCGGCGGGGGGAGGCGGCGGCACGGGTGCGGGGCACGTCGCGGGGGCGGATGTCGGGGCAAGTCGGATAGCGCAGGTTCGGCGCGCGAAAGGAGTCAGCCGTGCCAAAAGCGAAGCGACGTGCGGCGCAACGGCAGCCCAAGCCGTCCGGCTACGGTTGGGTTCCGGATCTGCCGGATCAGCGGGACATCTTGTACGGCGCCGTCCAGCCGGTTCCGGCGAGATTGCCGACGAGCGCGGACCTGCGACCCCTCTGCTCGCCGGTCGAGAACCAGGGCCAACTGGGCAGCTGCACGGGCAACGCGATTGCGGGCGCCGTCGAGTTCCTGGAGCGGAAGAACAAGGTGCGCTTCGTCAACGTGAGCCGCCTCTTCATTTACTACAACGAGCGAGCGATCGAGCACACGACCAAGTCCGACTCGGGTGCGATGATCCGCGACGGCATCAAGACGGTCGTGAAGCAGGGCGTCTGCTCGGAGCGGAAATGGCCGTACGTGGTGTCCAGGTTCGCCCTCAAGCCAACGGCGCTGTGCTATAAGGAAGCACTACAGCATCAGGTGACCTCATACCAGCGGATTCTCAGTGTCGACGAGATGCGCGCCTGTCTCGCTCAAGGCTTTCCGTTTGTGTTCGGGTTCACCGTGTATGAGAGCTTCGAGTCACAGCAGGTGGCGCAGACGGGCGTGGTGCCCTTGCCCCAGCCCGGTGAGCGCGTGGCCGGTGGTCACGCCGTGCTCGCTGTAGGCTACAACGACGCGGAGCGGCGCTTCATCGCGCGCAACTCGTGGGGCGCGGCCTGGGGAATGAAGGGCTACTTCACAATGGCGTACGAGTATCTCGCCAACCGGAATCTCGCCGACGACATGTGGACGATCCGGCGGGGAGAGATGATGTAGACCCCGGCGCCGCGCCGGGGGCCCGAGGGCGGTGCGGTCTAGTCCCCCGGACTGTGCCCCAGTTGAGCCGATTGGACTATTCCTGCCGGCCCCCGATCCTCGAACATTGATCCATCGCGAACCGGGCGGTAGCGAAGGGGCGACGTGACGTGACCGCTGCTGCTGAAGCGCTCACCGGGCTGCTCCCGGCGTTACATCGGTTGGAGCACTTGCTCGCCCGGGCGGTCGCGGCCGCGCGGGCGGCGTACGGCCCCGAGGCGGCGACCGATCCCCATCGTGGGTTGTACGTCGGCGAGCCTGAGGTCGACCGGCTCCTTAGTCGCCAGCCGCTGCAGCCGGTCCTGCACGCCGGCCGGGGGGTGCCCGACGAGCTGCTTGGCGACTTGTCCCCTGACTCACCGCTGACGCGCCTGCGTGACAATTTCGAGCTCGAGCCGCTCGACCTTGGGGCGCTGTTGGTCGCGGTGGCACCGGAGCTGGACCTTCGCTACGAGCGGCTCTACGCGTACTTGCAGGACGACGTCACCAAGAAGCGGCCCAGCGTCGATCTCATTCTCAACTTGTTGTGTCCGTCGGCCGAGGCGAAGCTCCGGGCGCGCGGACGGTTCAGCGCTGGCGCGCCGCTGCTCGAGCACGCGCTGGTGGAGTTGTTCGACGATCCGACGCACGTTCACCCGCCGCTCCTCAGCAAATACATCAAAGTCGACGAGCGAGTCGTGGGACATCTGCTGAGCTCGGACGACCTGGACGCTCGGCTCCGGTCCTGTACCAGCGCGGTCGCGCCCCGCGCCCGCCTCGACGATCTGTTACTACCGGAGGTGATGAAGCAGCGACTGGGATCGCTGGTGCGCAGTCTCGGACCAGCGACTCCGAGTCTGACCCTCTACTTCCAGGGACCGCACGGGGTCGGCAAGCGGACGACGGCCGAGGCGCTGTGCCGCGAGCTGGGCGTCGGGCTCCTGGTAGTGGACGGGGAGCGAGCGTCGGGCGTCGACGAACCGGGATTCGAGCGCTTCGTGACCCTCGCCGCCCGGGAAGCGCGTCTCCGGGCGGTCCCGCTGTACTGGGACGGCTTCGATGCCGTGGTGCCCGACGACAAGCGGAGTCGCCGCGAAGGCTTGCTGGCGAGGCTCGCCGGCCTGCCGGGCGTGACGTTCGTGGGCGGGGAGGCTGCGTGGGAGCCGTCGAATGGCGCAGAGGAGCCGGCGTTTATCCGTCTGGAGTTTCCGCGACCGGGCTCGGCCGAGCGCGCGCAGCTGTGGGCGTGCTTCCTCGAGGGGCAGCCGCTGGCGCCGGACGCAGACGTCGCGGACGTGGCTGGCAAGTTCCGTTTGGCGGGCGGGCAGATCCGCGCCGCCGCCGCCACCGCGCGGAACCTGACCCGGTGGCGCGAGCCCGAAGGTGGGGCCGTGGGGGCGGCGGAGCTGACCGCGGCCTGCCGTCTCCATTCCAACCGCCGGCTCGCGACCCTCGCTCGCAAGATCGCGCCCCACTATGGCTGGCGGGACATCGTGCTTCCGGCGGACCGGCTGCAACAGCTCCGGGACGTCTGTAGCTACGTGACCTATCGCGCGCGGGTGTACGACGACTGGGGGTTCGACCGCAAGCTCTCACTGGGGAAGGGGCTTAATGTGCTGTTCGCCGGGCCCTCCGGGACGGGCAAGACGATGGCGGCGGAGATCGTGGCCGGCGAGCTGGCCCTCGATCTCTACAAGGTCGACCTGTCCACCGTGGTGAGCAAATACATCGGCGAGACCGAAAAGAACCTGGCGCGCATCTTCGCGGAGGCGGAGACGAGCAACGCCATTCTGTTCTTCGACGAGGCGGACGCGCTGTTCGGGAAGCGCAGCGAGGTGCGGGACGCGCACGACCGCTACGCCAACGTGGAGATCAGCTACCTGCTCCAGCGGATGGAGGAGTACGAGGGCGTCGTGATCCTGGCCACGAACTTCCGCAAGAATATGGACGACGCGTTCGTGCGCCGGATGCACTTCACGCTCGAGTTCCCGTTCCCGGGCGAGACCGAGCGACGGCGCATTTGGGAAGGCATCTGGCCGGCAGGCCTTCCCCGACGGGCGGATCTCGATTTGAAGTTCATGGCGGGTCGATTTGAGCTGGCGGGAGGCAACATCCGGAACATCGCGCTGGGGGCCGCGTTCCTCGCGGCAGCGGACGGGGAAGTCGTGACGATGGGGCATCTGCTCCAGGCGACGCGGCGGGAGTATCAGAAGATGGGGAAGGTGGTATTGCAAGGAGAATTCGCAGAGGCTGGGGAGGGCAAGACATGGCCGAGATAAGGGCTGAGGCCCAGATGGAACGTACGCCGCGAGCGGCGGAGCGCGCCGCATCGCACCTAGACCAACCTGAACGTGCTCGCCAGTTCCTCTCGCACCCCGTTCTCCGTCTCCAGCGGGTGTGTGGCAACCACTACCTACAACGTGCACTTGCACCGAGTATAGGGCGCGACGGTTTGACAGAGGTGTCGTCCGAGGTCGGAGCAGCCATAGATCGTGCAAGGGGCGGCGGGCAGCCGCTCGACAGCGCCGTGCGATCGCGACTGGAACCCGCTTTCGACGCTGACTTCAGCACGGTGCGGGCCCACACGGACCGAGAAGCTCATGAGCTAAGTCGCTCGCTGGGCGCTCGCGCATTCACGGTTGGCAATGACATCTTCTTCGGCGAAGGTGAATTCAATCCCGCGAGTTCGGCGGGGCTGCACCTTCTAGCTCACGAGTTGACGCACGTGGTCCAGCAAGCGGGCCACCAGATGCAGCGGAAGTTGAGGGTGAGCCAACCGTCGGACGCTTCGGAGCAGGAAGCTGACCGGATTGCCGAGCGGGTCACAGGAGGAGGACTCGTTTCGCAGATGACTGCCGGTGGACTAGCCGACGCCGAACTCCAGCGGCAGCCTAGCAAGCATGATCCATTCGGACCCGTGTCGGAGCAGCTTCCCGTGGGGGAAGAAGGAGCACGTGCTGGGTTTGTTCCCGTGGGGCGGACTCAGGAGCGAAGAGAAGCGAGAGAAGAGGAAGGCGCTGTTCAGCGAATGCCGTTAGATGCTGCCCCACGTGCCGAGGGAGTGCGGGTAATGCCCGTTGAGCACGCGCCGACTTCCGTCCAACGAACTATCGACACGAGTATCCTCCTCACGGCCTACCAAATGAGTGGACTAACAGCCGCGACCCTCGGCACCGGGTCTCCGTACCGCGAAGTCTTCAGGGGCATGCAAGCAGAGGCCTATGGCAACTTCGCAGAAGAGAATTATCCTGTCTTAGACATGCAGGTCACTGACACCTGGTACTACTACAATCCGGCGTTCACAAACTCCATTTACGCCACCCGCAGCTGGTGGGTCGCCAACTTGATCCCTGAGAACGGTTACTGGCGGGCGACGGACGCGTACCAAATGAACTTTCGCTACCGGCACACAGCCACTAGGGGACCGAGGCCAGGTTCCTTCCAACTCAACAGGGGGCGCACGCACAGCGTGACAAAGACCACCTCGGGAGGAGCAAAGCTTACCTATAAGATCATCGAAGTGTCAGGTTCTGTTTCACGGGCAGAGACGGGGGGCACGACATCCGGGGTGACCGTCACCATCGGAGAAGTGTACGAGCACGATTATGCAGTGACTGTTGACTGGAGTCTCGCATATTTCAACGACTCAGACTTCAGGGTTGATCGAGGCTTCTGGGGTCCAGAGATCCGGAACACCGGAGGACCACACAACTTGTCAGGCACTATCTCGGTAGGCACAATTACCGTCTTCGATGATGACTCGAACCCAGACAACCTCACACCGTGAGTGAGCGCACACCCCGGAGGGTGACCACCCGAGCACGACTTCGGGACGTGGGTGAGTGCGAACACGGCCTCGAACCCAGCGCGGCGAGGGAGTCACGGGAGGTCGCGTGTCCCTCGAACCATAGTTGCTGGTGAAATCCGCTCTCCCGCATGGACGGGGCCGTACTGGAACTGCAGCGCCTGCATGGCGACCACTAGGTGCGAACTGCCCAAACCCGCGAGCCCCGCCGTTGGGTCTAGACCCGAGTCCGAGAGGCCCGGCTCCCTCACAGCACAGCGGTCTAGTCTCCCCCCTGCACCATAATTGAGTCCATCGGCCTATTCCCGCACCCGCATCCGCCCGGAACATTCCGCCCTAGCCCAACAGTTTCGCGCAGCCCACAAGGGTAGCCGTCTTTGGAGCGCACCCGGATTCTGCTGGTGGAGATGCCGCGGATGCTGTGCGACATCATCACGGACGTCGTCGGGAGCCAACCCGACATGGTCGTGGTCGGAGAGCTGCCGGAGCGAGCGGACTTGATCCCGGCCGTCGAGCGCACGCAGGCCGACGTCGTCGTGCTCGGCCTCCGGGACTCCGAGCTGCCGGACGACTGTACCCCCCTGTTCGACGCTCATCCACGCAGCCGGCTGCTCGGCGTCGCCGCCGACGGACGGCGCGCGTTCCTGTACGAGATGCGGCCGCAGCGGACTCCCCTGGGAGAAGTCTCGCCCCAGGGACTGCTGGATGCCATCCGCCTGGCGACCCGATCCCCGGCCGCATGATCGACGACCTCGACAAGAGCCTCGAGCAGCTCCTCAGGTCGGAGCTGCCGCCCAGCCTGGTCGCCCAGGTGGCGATCACGTTCGCCACGCCAGGGGATCAGTTCCCCCCGGCATCGGTGGCGCTTCCCGCCGTCGACCTGTTCCTGTATGACGTGCGCGAGAACCGCGACCTCCGCAGCAACGAGTGGCAGCTCGAGCGGCGGAGCGACGGCACGGCGCAGAAGAGCCGGCCCGCCGTACGCGTCGATTGCTCGTACTTGATCACGGCGTGGCCGAGCGCCAGCTCCACCACCCCCGCTCAGGACGAGCACCACTTGCTGGGCGAAGTGCTCAAGGCGTTGCTGCGACACGCGACCCTGCCGCCCGCGGTGCTCCAGGGCGCGCTCGCGGGCCAGGAGCCACCGCTGCCCGCGACGAGCCTGCAGCCGGGGCGGCTCCAGAGCCTCGCGGAGTTCTGGCAAGCGCTCGGCGGCCGGGCCAAGGCGGCGGTGCATTACACCGTGACCGTGGGCGTGGAGCCGCTGAAGCCCGTCGAGGCCGGCGCGCCCGTAATCGACAAGCGCCTCCGGCTGCGCCTCGGCGTGACGACTTGACCATGACGACGTTCGAGACGACCCGTCACCAGGTCGCGATCGCGGGGCAGGTGAGCGACTTCGAGACCACGCGCTCCATCGCCGGGGCGTTGGTCCGCATCACGGCAGCCCCGGCGGAGTTCCTGACTCGCCTCGCCGCGCTGGCGCAGCAGTACGGCGCCGAGTGGGCGACCTTGCGCGAGCGCCCCGACCAGACGGCGACGGCGCCCGACGGACACTTCCATTTTCTCGACCTGCCCAACGGCCAGTACACGCTCGCCGTCTCGCTCCCCGGCTCCGGAACGCGCTACGGCACCCGGCAGGGCCAGGTGTCCGTCTCGCGCGACGCCTCCGATAACATCGTCCTGGCCGCGGCCGATCTCACGCTGCCGCCCACCGTCCTCAAGGGCCAAGTGACCCGCGCGGACGGCACGCCGCTCGCCATGGCCGCCGTCCGCATCAAGGGCAGCGGCGAGCAGGGCTTCAGCGACGGCCAGGGACGCTACGTGCTTGCGCCGCTCGAGATCGGCCAGCGCACCATCATCGCGTCCGCGCAGGGGTTTTCGCCGGTCACGCGCGTCCTGCAACTCGCGACCGCCGGGACGGCGGTCACCGCCAACTTCACGCTCGCAGCGCTCGCGCCATGAACGCGGCTGCGGGCCTGTCAGCCATCACCACTGCTGAGCGAAGGAGCCTCACATGCCCGAATACCTAGCCCCAGGCGTGTACGTGGAGGAAGTGCCTTCGGCGGTCAAGCCCATCGCCGGTGTCAGCACCAGCACTGCGGGGTTCATCGGGGTCGTGCCGGACAGCGTGCAGCTCCCCGGTCCCGTCAAAGGACAGCCTGGGAACTTCGTTGCCGTGACGGTCAACCCCGCGGCGGCCGCCAAAGAGGTCAAGCTCGTCACGAGTTGGTCGGACTTCGTCAAGTACTTCGGCGACCTGATCGCCGCGGAGCAACCGCCCGCGGCCGGAAGCACGTGGCCCCCGGCGCCGGGCACCCCTCCCCCGACCCCGGTCGCCATCGACGACGGCTATCGGCACCTCGCGCAGGCGGTCTACGGATTCTTCAACAACGGCGGCACCCGCTGCTTCGTCGTGCGCATCGCTGCCGAGGCGGACCTGAGGAAGGCCCTCGACGCCCTCGCCCCGATTGACGAGATCGCGATCGTCGCGATGCCGGGGGTCACGACCCAGGCTTCGCAGGAAGCGCTGATCGACCACTGCGAAGGTCTCCAAAGCCGCTTCGCTATCCTCGACGGCGCCATGACCGCCACCGACTTCACGAAGGAGCTCATCCAGGGGCACACGAAGGACAGCTCCTACGCCGCGATCTACTTCCCCTGGATCAAGGTCTTCGACCCGAGTGAGAAGCTGATGCACCCGGACATGGACGGCACCATCGCCGTTCCGCCGAGCGGGCACCTGGCGGGGGTGTACGCCCGGGTCGACACGGAGCGGGGCGTGCACAAGGCGCCGGCGAACGAGCCCATCCGGGGCGCGCTCGACGTGGCGTATCGCCTGACCAAGGCGCAGCAGGCCGGTCTCAACCCACCCGGCGTGAACGTGATCCGCGTGTTCGACGGCAACAAGAAAGTGTGGGGCGCCCGCACCATGGGCGGCAACGCCAACGCGGATTTCAAGTACGTCAACGTGCGCCGCGTCTTCATCTTCCTGCGCGAATCCATCGACGGGGGCACGCAATGGGTCGTGTTCGAGCCAAACGATCCGAGCTTGTGGGCGAAGATCATCCGCAACGTCACCGCTTTCCTGACGAACGTCTGGCGCGCGGGCGCGCTGTTCGGCACGACGCCGCAGGAGGCTTTCTACGTGAAGTGCGACGCCGAGACCAATCCGCCCGAGGTGCGCGACCTCGGCCAGGTGGTCACGGAGATCGGCGTCGCGATCGTCCGGCCGGCTGAGTTCGTGATCTTCCGCATCAGCCAGTGGGCGGGCCCGCAGAAGTGAGCCCGAGCCGGAGCCCTCGAGGCAGCGCCCGATGACGCCGACGTACCTCACGCCGGGGGTGTACCCGGAGGAGGTCTTCCTCGCTCCGGAAGGCGCCCTCGCCACCGGCGTGCCGGCGTTCCTCGGCTTCGTCGCTCAGGACCCGCTCGATGCGCAGAGCAAACCGGTCCGTCCTCAGACGCTTACGCTCTGGGCGGAGTTCGAGCAGCGCTTCGGCAAGCCGCTGCCGGACGGTTACCTCGGACCCGCCGTCCGCGGCTTCTTCGACAACGGTGGGCAAGTCTGTTACGTCGTCACGCTCTCTACCGCGCCGACCGCTGACGCCTTGGGTGCGGGGCTCGAGATCGTCGCGTCGCTGGACGCCATCGACCTGGTCTGCGCGCCGGACATCGCACGACTGGCGCGACTGGCACGACTTCGTGGTGATCCCGACCCGACCGCAATACTGCAGCAAAGGGTGCTCGAGCACTGTGACGCGGCGGGCGACCGGTTCGCACTTCTGGACTCGGGCGCGGACCTCGGCGTCGACGCAGTGCAGGCTCAGCGGGCGGAGCTGACGGGGATCAACGGAGCGCTCTACTACCCGTGGGTCCAGATTCCCGACGGCCCGTTCGCGCCCCCCTGCGGGCACGTCGCCGGGGTGTATGCGAGCACCGACCGCCGAGTGGGCACGCACAAAGCACCTGCGAACGATGCCCTCCAAGGCGTCGTGGACCTGCAGGTGAACCTGTCCGATGCTCAGCAGGGCCTGCTCAATCCGGAAGGAATCAACTGCCTGCGGGCCTTCCCCGGACGCGGCATCCGGGTGTGGGGAGCGAGAACATTGAGCCGCGATCCGGCGTGGCGGTATGTGAACGTGCGGCGGCTGTTCCTGACGGCCGGCCGCTGGATTGCGCGGAACCTGGCGGACAGCGTGCTGGAGCCGAACGACCAGCGACTGTGGGCGCGGATCGGGCGCGCACTCAGTTCCTACTTCAGCGATCTCGTACGGATCGGCGCGCTCAAGGGCGCCACGGCTCAAGAAGCGTTCTACGTCAAGTGCGATGCGGAGACCAATCCGCCCGAGGTCCGGGATCTGGGGCAGGTGGTCACCGAGATCGGCCTCGCGCCGGCGCTCCCAGGCGAATTCATCGTCGTCCGAATCGTGCATGCCGCGGGCGGAGTCACGATCACCGGGCCGGGCCTACCCGGATAGCCATTGAGGAGGTTGAACCATGCCAGTCGGAGATCGCAAGGACCCGTACCGGTCCTACGGCTTTCTGGTGGAGATTGACGGCATCACTCGCGCGGGGTTCCGCGAGTGCTCCGGTCTCGATTCCTCCCAGGATCCCGTGGACTACCGCGAGGGCAACGAGCCCCACACGGCGCGCAAGCTGCCGGGGCTCGTCAAGCACTCGAACATCTCGCTCAAGTGGGGCGTCACCGACGACGCACAGCTCTGGGAGTGGCGCAAGAAGGTCATCGACGGCAAGGTCGAGCGGAAGAACGGCTCGATCGTCCTCATGGATGACACGGGCGCCGAGAAAGTGCGTTGGAACTTCCGTGAAGGGTGGCCGACCAAGTGGACCGGCCCGAGCTTCAACGCCACGGGGAACGAAGTCGCCATCGAAACCCTCGAGATCGTTCACGAAGGGCTGGTGAAGGCATGACGCCCCAGTCGGAATTCCCCTTTACGCTCCCCATCGGGTACACCGACCCGCAGGGCCAGCGTCACCAGGACGGCGTGATGCGGTTGGCGACGGCGTACGACGAGATCGCCCCGATGAAGGACCCCCGGGTCCAGGTGAATCCGGGATACCTGGTGATCATCTTGCTCTCCCGCGTCATCACCCGGCTCGGCGACCTCTCAGAAATCAACCCGAAGGTGATCGAGGGACTGTTCGCCGGCGACCTCGCGTTCTTGCAGGACCTATACCGGCGCATCAACGAGAACGGCCACGACCGGCTGGCGGTTACGTGCCCGCAGTGCGACAAGGCCTTCGAGGTGGAGGTCGGCAGCGTGGGGGGATGACGTGCTACCCCTCGGATCGCCTGTTCGAGGAGGTAGCGTACGTCGCGTTCCACTTCCACTGGTCGCCCGACCACATCCTCGGGCTGGAGCACGCGGAGCGCCAACGTTGGGTGAGTGAGATCGCGAAGATCAACCGTCGGATGAACGACGCTGCAGGATCAGGAGAGCCCGAGCCGTGGCGCTAGGCGACCGGAAAGACCCGTACTTGGCCTTCGACTTCCTCGTCGAGATCGAAGGGCTGGTCGTGGGCGGGTTCACCGACGTCACGGGCCTCCAACGTGAGGTCGAGGTTCAGGATTACCGGGAGGGCGGGGTGAACGAATACGTGCACAAGCTTTGGGGCCCGACTCGCTACCCCTCCAACCTCATCCTCAAGCGCGGTCTCACGGACATCGCCACCTGGGCGTGGCACGAAGCCGTGACGCGCGGGATCATACTCCGCCTCGATGGCGCGGTCCTCCTGCGCGATGGCGCCGGCGAAGAGCGCTGGCGCTGGACCTTCTCGGGTGCGTACCCGGTCCGCTGGCTCGGACCGGAGCTCCGGGCCGGAACGGCTGCGGTTGCGGTGGAAACCATGGAACTCGTACACCGCGGCCTGATCGCTACAGTGAGGTAACGAGCATCGTGAGCGAGCCGATGGATTCCCCCCCTCCCCGCGACGCTGGTGAGCCACAGGAGTCGCCCGGCGGTCAGGAGGATTTGACCGTTGGCGCCCTGCAGCGCTACGGGGCCGCCCCGGGGGTCGTCCGGCCGGGCTGGATGCTGGCTCGCGCTCGGCACGTCTACGATCTCGGCGCAGCCCAGCTGCCGCTGCTGGCCGACGTTTTGCGGCGCTGGGTGCCGACGTCGACCAGCTTCCCGGGCGGCCCCCTCGTCACGTACGCGCGACCTCAGGCCGAGCCAGCGATTCGCGATGCCCCCATCTTCGCCCCAGCCGAGACGCGACCGCCGCCCGCAGCGGGACACCACGCCGAGGCGGGGCGCATGCGCGCTACGAAGCCGGTCGGGGTCGGAGCTCACCGGCCGCGCCGGCCGGAACCGGCGTCCCTTCCGCTCGCCACTCAGCGCAGTCCGTCTTCCGAAGCGCCAGGGAGCGTGAGTGCAACGGGAGCGCCCCGCGCCGCCGAAATACCGCACGAGCGCCGAGGTGGGCCAGGGCACACCGTCCAACGCACGGCGACGAGCGGTGGGCGTCTCAGCCCGTCGGTTGAGACAGGTCCTCCGGCAGACTCAGCAGCGGAACAGCGCGCGACTGCCGCGGATCAACGGCCCCCGCGACGAGCCGTCGGGCCCCCGATGCCTTTGAAGGCCGGCGCTTCGCTCGCCCAGTTGACGCCGAGCGGCGGGGCGCAGTCGCGCAAGGGTGGCGCTGTGGAGCCGACCCTGCCAGTTCGGGCCGCCGTCCTCGCTCCAACGAGTGGCGACCCGCCGCGCAGCGTTGGGGATCAGGCCGGGACAGTTGCGCAGGTGGCGCTGGTTCCGGTGCACGAGCATCGGAGCGATCAGACAACACTTGTACGAGGATCGACTCCCGGTACCCTACGGCCGGATCCGGGGCACCCCGCGGCGAGTGCACCCGTCATTAGCACTCCACCCAGGAGTGACCGCGGCCGCGGTGGAGATGTCCCTGGAAGGGCGCTTCAGCGTTCGGAGCTACGAAGATCGGCTCCCGCTGCTCCGCGACCAGACGAAGAACCTGTCTCCGCGCCAGGCGCGCCTCTCGTGTTCGCTCCGGTGACGGGCGACCGCACGCGTGGCGGGGATCAATCTGGCGGGGCGCTCCATCGCGTGGAGTCGGGAACGGAGCCGATTGGCGGTGGGAGCGACGTCGCCCCAGCGGTCACTCGGACGGTGGCGCAGGCGGCGCGGGCTCGGAGCGACCGGTCATTTGGTGCCCGCGCACTGGAGGCTCTCGCGCCACAACCTCTGGGGCGCGAGGCATCCGGGCAGGTGCTTCAGCTGAACGCAGGGCGGCGCGTATCCGTGCACGGGGCCGCGGCGACCGGCGGGGCCGTTGCTGCGCCGGACATGATCTTGCGAACGGCTTCGCCCGCACCGCGCCGCGAGACAAGCGCCCACTTGCCAGAGGCGGCCATTGCGTCGCACCACGGTATAGTCGCTCGTGATACGGCGACGCCAGCGGGGTCCCCCGGTGAAGGCACGCCGGGGGGCAGCCCGGAGCCGGTCCCGCCACTCGTCGCAGCCGCAGCGGCGGCGTCACCTCACGAACTCGATGTGGTGCGCCTCGCCGAGCAGGTGAGCCGGATACTCGCGCGCCGTCTGGCGGTGGAGCGAGAGCGCAGCAGCGTCGGCAGGTGGTATTAGGAGCGACCGATGGGCCTTGCAAAACTGACGATCAAGCCCCTCAACCCGTCGAAGCTTCCCGAGATCCGGGTGCTGTTCAACCCCAACACCTATTCCATCACGAAAACGGTGACCTGGAGTCCACCAAGCCCGCCGCTGGGCAAGCCACGTGGCACGCACCGCCTAGTGAATGCGCCGACGCTGACATTCGGCGGTGGCGGCAGCCGCCAGCTCAACCTCGAACTCTTCTTCGATGTAACCGAGCCTGTCGGCGTCATCGACGACGTCCGTCGCGAAACGGACAAGATCGTGGCGCTCACGCGCATCGAACGCGATCACAAGCAGCCACCGACGTGCGAGGTGAGGTGGGGCGATGCGCCCACGGGGTCTGACTTTCCCTTCATCGGGGTGGTCACCAACTTGACGCAGCGATTCACGCTGTTCAACAGCGACGGTAAACCGCTCCGGGCCACCCTGACGGTGGCGTTTCTCGAGTTCCTGGCTCCCAAGACGGATAAGCAACAGACCGATCCCGAGCACACCACACGAGTGGTCACGCTTGGCGACACGCTGAGCAGCATCGCCGCCGACGTGTACCGCGACCCAACGTTGTGGCGCATGATCGCCGAAGCAAATCGTGTTGACGATCCGCGTCGGCTGGAGCCGGGGCGAACGCTGACGATCCCAAGACTCCGGTGAGGTGAGAGGAACACGCCATGGCGGTGGCCAAGCCCGACAACCCGCTGGTGCCACACGTGGAGGTCTTGGTGAATGGCTCGGCGCTCTCGGCCGAGGCCGAGGCGCACATCGCGGACGTCGCTGTCGAGGATGACGTCGCGCTGCCGAGCATGTTCGCGATCGAGCTGACGGGGTCGGACGATCAGGACGAGGAGGTACCCTGGGTGGACGACGATCTGTTCGCGGTGGGCAACGCCGTAGAGGTGAAGATGGGGTACGTGGACGACGTCGCCACGGTGATCAAGGGGGAGATCGTCGCGCTCGAGCCGGCTTTTTCCCTCGACTGCCTACCGAGTCTCACGGTGCGCGGCTATGACCGTCGCCATCGTCTGATCAGGGGGCGCAAGACGCGCACCTTCGTGCAACAGAAGGACAGCGACATCGCTTCCCAGATCGCCAGCGAGGTCGGGCTGAGTGCGCAGGCAGAGGACAGCGCGGTGGTGCACGATTACGTCCTCCAAGCCAATCAGACCGACATGGAGTTCCTGCAAGAGCGGGCCAGGCGTATCAACTACGAGGTGGTGGTTGACGATAAGACCCTGGTGTTCCGCCCGGTGGGCAACGCCGCCGCGGAGGTCGTAACGCTCACGATGCGCGACGATCTACTCGAGTTCCTGCCGCGCCTCTCCGCCATGCGCCAACTGAGCGAGGTCGCGGTGCACGGCTGGAGTCCGAAGGACAAGAAGGGAATCGTGGGCAGCGCGAAAGCGGGAGACGAGACGGCCGTCATGGGGGGCAACCAGAGCGGCGCGGCGTTGGTCAAGAGCGCCTTCGAGGCTGGCGTGGGCGTCGTCACCGATCGGCCGGTGATGACTCAAGCGGAGGCCGACCAGATCGCGAAGGCGCGCTTCAACGGCGTCGTGCTGGCGCTCGTGACGGGCGAGGCGACGTGTCTGGGCCGGACGGATGTCCGCGCGGGGGACGTGATCAAGATCGACGGGGTCGGCAGTCGCTTCGGCGGCCCGTACTACGTCACCGCCGTCGCCCAGCGCTACTCGCCGGACGGCGGCTACCACACGCAGTTCACTCTGCGGCGCAACGCGGTATGAACGTCTTGCCGCTGCTGCTGGATGTCGAGGAGCGCGAGGCGCTGGCCAGCCGTATCCAGGGCGTCGTGGTGGGCGTCGTCACGAACAACCAGGACCCGGACGGGATGGGCCGCGTGAAGGTGAAGTTCCCCTGGCTGAGCGACGCCGACGAAAGCAATTGGGCGCGCGTCGCCGCGCCCATGGCGGGCCAGGAGCGCGGCATCTACTTCCTCCCGGAAGTCGACGACGAGGTGCTGGTCGGGTTCGAGCACGGCGACGTGCGGTTTCCCTACGTGCTGGGCGCTCTGTGGAACGGGCAGGAAGCGCCCCCCGCGAAGAACGACGACGGCAAGAACAACGTGCGCGTCATCAAGTCGCGCAGCGGCCACATCGTCCGGCTGGACGACACCGACGGCGGCGAAAAGATCGAGATCATCGACAAGAGCGGCAAGAACAGCGTCACCATCGACGCCAGCGCGAACACGATCACGATGAAGGCCGACGGCGACATCACTCTGGAGTCGGGGCAGGGGAAGATCGTCCTCAAGGGGCAGAGCATCGAAGCGAAGGCGACGGCTCAAGACGTGAAGATCGAGGCCAGTGCCAACATGGACCTGAAGGCCGGCGGGCAGGTGACCCTCAAGGGGTCAGCGGTCAACATCAACTAGGGCGGGACCCACATGGGACAGCCTGCAGCGAAGCAAGGCGACCAGATCGTCGCCACTGATACCCACATCGTCATCCTGCCGTCGCCGGCCCCACCGGCACCGCTGCCGCACCCGTTCACCGGGATCCTGAACGGCGCGCTGTCGAGCGACGTGAAGATCATGGGCATGGCGGCCGCCACCGTGGACAGCACCGCCGACAACACGCCGCCACACATCCCGACGCCCCCGGGGACGGCGTTTCAGAACCCGCCCGCGAACAAGGCGACGATCAAGGTCGGGAGTCAGACCGTGAAGATCAACGGCAAGGCCGCGGCTCGCAACGGCGACACGGCAGCCACGTGCAACGACCCGACGGACCTGCCGGTCGGCTCGGTGATCGCCGTCGGCACCGTCCTGATCGGGTGAGCGAGGCACCCCGCCGTGGCGAGCGAGTTCCTCGGGGTCGGATGGCAGTTCCCGCCTGGCGTCGTCGACGAGACCGGGCAGCTCGCGCTGGCGCGCTACGAAGACAGCATCCAGCAAGCGATCTGGGTGATCCTCGGGACGGCGCCCGGCGAGCGCGTGATGCGCCCCGACTTCGGATGCGGCATCCACGATCTCGTGTTCGGGGTCAACAGCGCGGACACCGCGGGCCGGGTGGCGAGCGAGGTGCGCGGTGCGCTGCTCCGGTGGGAGCCGCGCATCGACGTGCTCGATACCGAGATGAGCGTCGGCGGCACCGGCGAAGTGCTCTTGATCCGGATCGAGTACAGGGTGAGGGCAACCAACAACGTGTTCAATCTCGTGTATCCGTTTTACCTCGAACGCGGCGCCGGTTGACGAGGCGTCGGAAAGGAAGGGGCACATGGCGTTCAACACTGCTCCATCGAAAGTGAATCTCGCCCTGGTGGCCGCGATTGCCGTCGTGGTCAACTGGGTGGTGTTCAAGTCGTTCCCACTGGGGGTGTTCTTCGCCCCGTTGCTGATTCTCGGCGCTGGCATCTGGCTCGGCAAGAAGTACGGTGGCGTGAAACTGCAGTGACGGTCTGCAACCGGTCGCGTTCGAGCGATGCCTAGTCAGGCGCCCGTTCTGGATCCGCGCAGCGAGGTGCAGCTCGCACAAGAGGTGCGGGAACGCCTGGCAGTGCACGTACCCGAGTGGCACGAGACCGATCCTGCCAGCGGTGCCATCGACCGCGTGGGCGGCGCCGTGATCGGCGCGTTCGCGCACCTCGCTGCGACCGTGGTCGAGCGCCTCAACCGCGCGCCGGACAAGAATTTCCTCGCGTTCGTCGATCTCCTGGGCGCCGCCCCGCTGCCGCCACAGCCGGCGCGCGCGCCGCTCGCGTTCTCCCTGGCTGCGGCGAGCCCGACGGACGCCGTGGTCCCCGCGGGGACGCGCGTCGCGGCACCCCCCGCCGAGGGCGAGAAGGAGCCGATCCTGTTCGAGACCGAGCGCGAGCTCGTCGTGACGGCGGCGCGACTCGACTCGGTCTTCGTGCGCGCGCCGGACGATGATCGCTATGCCGACTACAGCTCTCTGGTCACCGCGGCGGCCGGACCCGTCGTCTCCGCTTTCCAGGGCGACCCTGCGATCGAGCACATCCTCTACATCGGCCACGACGCGCTGCTCGGATACGCGGGGTTGACGAGCGTCGTGCTGTCTTTCGTGGTAGGCGCGCTCCCCGCATCCCCAGATGCCCGCAGCTTGCAGTGGCAAGAGTGGAATGGCACCAAGTGGGCCCCCATCACGCCGGACAGTGACGGTACCGCGGACCTCACGCTCAGCGGTGACGTGACGTTTTCGAATAGGCCTCCGCTGCTCGAGCAAACCATCCAGTCGGTGACGAGCCGCTGGCTGCGATGCCAGCTGATGACGCCGATCACGCCGGCCACCGCCCCCGTGGAGGGCAAGGTGCGGGCGAGCCAGCTGCCGACGATCAGCCACGTCAGCCTGCAGGTCACCGTGGAGCGCGACGGCCTCATCCCCGACGCTACCTTCGCGAACGCGCAAGCAGTCGATGTCAGCAAGCCGTTCTACCCGTTCGGAGAGAAGCCGAAGTTCGGCGACACGCTGTACGTGGCACACCGAGAGGCATTCGCCGACGCGGAAGCCACGATCACCGTGCATGTCACGCTGGTTAACCCTGCGAACGCAGACCCGAAGACGTCGCCGATCCCGCCGACCCGAACTGACGGCAGCCCCAAGCTCGCCTGGGAGTTCTGGGACGGTGAGAGCTGGGCAGCGGTCGCCGGCACCCAAGCGGCTCGCGCGGCAGCAGGGACGTCTCCGCCATTCACGGATACGACCCAAGCGTTCACACAGTCTGCCGACGTGATTCTGGTGTTGCCCAGCCCACCAATGCGGGCGACCGTGAATGGGGTTGATGCGTTCTGGATCCGTGTGCGTCTCGTCTCCGGCAACTATGGCACGGAGGCTCATTACGATCCTGACCCGAATTCGCCCGGCGGATCCAAGCTGGTACCGGCGAACTTCGCGCCCCCGTCGATCGGCTCGGTCACAATCGACCGCACGTTCTCCAAGTCAGGCCCACCGGATGCCGTGTTGGCCTCGAATGACTTCGAGATCGAGGCCCGGGATCCCGCCACACCGTTCGCACCCTTCACGCCGATCCGGGACGCGAAGCCCACCATCTACCTCGGGTTCGTCCTTCCCGCCGGCCGGCCGACGTTCCCGAACCGAACGCTCACGTTGTATTGGCAGACAGCCGATATCCGGTACGGTGAAGCTGCAGACAACCTTGCCGCCGCGGTCCCGGCGCGACTGGCCTGGGAGTACTGGAACGGGTTGGCCTGGACCTCGTTGACGACGAGCGACGGCACAGAGGCGCTCACTCGGCCGGGGCTCGTCGAGTTCCTCCCCCCGGCCGACACCGCCCTTCGCGAGGAATTCGGGCTCGCGCGGTACTGGTTCCGAGCGCGGTGGGAGAGCGGAGACTATGCGTTCTTGCCGAGGGTGCGGCGGTTGCTCCCGAACGCGACGACGGCGGTCCAAACGGTGACCACGCAAAACGAACCCCTCGGCGCCAGCAATGGGCGCGAGGACCAGGCGTTCCGGACCGCCCGGGCTCCCGTGTTGCTCGGCCAGCAGCTCGAGGTTCGCGAGCCGGACCTCCCCCCGGTACAGGACCAGACCGCGATCCGGGCCGACGAGGGCCCGGACGCGATTACGGTGACGGGTGCGGCGGCCGGCGGCGCCCGGGAAGTCTGGGTGCGGTGGCATGAGGTGCCGGACTTCTACGGCTCGGGGCCGCGGGATCGGCACTACGTCCTCGATCATCTCACCGGGGAGGTCCGGTTCGGTGATGGCTTGAGCGGGATGATCCCACCGGCCGGCACGGGCAACGTTCGGCTGGCACGCTATCGGACGGGCGGCGGAGTACGAGGCAACAGGGCGGCGGGCGCGATCGTGCAATTGAAACAGACGGTGCCGTACGTAGAAAAGGTGGCGAGCCCGGAGCCGGCGACCGGCGGCGCCGACGCTGAGGGCCTCGACTCGGTGCTGCAGCGCGCCCCGCGCACGGTCCGGCACCGCGGTCGAGCCGTGACCTTGGAGGACTACGAAGATCTGGCGATGCTCGCCTCGCCCGAAGTAGCGCGGGCCAAGTGCGTGCCGCTCCGCAACCTGACCACCGACCCCGACGCGCAACAGACGCGAGTCGGCGTCGTCAGTCTCGTCGTCGTTCCACGGTCGCGGGATCCGAAGCCCATGCCCGCGATCGAACTCCTGGAGCGTGTGCGTCGCTTCGTCGTCGAGAACGCCATCCCCACGACTGATGTCGTCGTCGTCGGGCCCGACTACGTGCGGGTCGACGTCGCCGTCGAGCTCGCGTTGCGTTCGTTGGAGGGCGTGAGCGCGGTGGAGGCAGCGGCCCTCGAGGCACTCACGCGCTTCCTGCACCCGCTGACCGGCGGACTCGACGGGACCGGGTGGGACTTCAGCCGCCGGCCGCACCGATCCGACTTGTTCGCGTGGTTGGAAGCCGTTCCCGGCGTCGATCACGTCCGTTCGCTGCAAGTGACCGAGACGGAGGATCGTGTGGGTGCAAGCCGCGCGGGCCGATTCCTGGTGTATTCCGGCGCGCACACCGTTGCCCTGATCTACGAAGCACCTTGAGGGAGCAGCGGCATGCCCTTGACGCTACCCAACCTCGATGATCGCAGGTACGCAGATCTGGCCGCGGAGGCGCGTGCGCTCATTCCCACATACGCGCCTGAGTGGACGAACCACAATCCGTCGGACCCGGGCGTCACGCTGCTCGAGCTGTTTTCCTACCTCGCCGAGCTGCTCGTCTACCGCGTCAACCGGGTCACCGATGCCAACGTCCTTGCCTTCTTGCGGCTGATCAACGGACCGACGTGGGCGTCGACGCCGGGGCGGAGCCTCACCGACGAGATACGGGCTGCCGTGCTGGAGCTTCGCCGCCCGCACCGGGCCGTCACGTGCGCGGACTTCGAGAGCCTGGTGTTAGCAGCCCCCGATCTAGGTGTGGCCCGCGCCCACTGCCTGCCGCGCCGCAACCTCGAGTCGGAGGACGTACTCGCCCACGCCGTCGACCGATCCGGTCACGTGAGCCTCATCGTCGTCCCCGCGAGCGAGGATGAACAGCCGACGCCCAACGCCGACTTGAGGCAGCGGGTCATGAACTTCCTCGAGCCACGCCGGCTGCTTACGACCCGAGTGCACGTCGTCGGCCCGCGTTACCTCGGCATCAAGGTGCGGATGACGGTCGTGCTGAAGCCGGACGCGGTTGCGACCTGGGTCCAGAGCCAGGCGGTCGCTGCGGTGCGCGACTTCCTGCACCCCCTTCGCGGCGGGCCGGGGCGCGACGGGTGGCCGTTCGGTCGCAACGTCTACGCGTCGGAACTCTACGAGCTGCTGGATACACTGCAGGGGGTCGATTACGTGACGCCCTCGAGCGGCGCGGGGCAACCGCTCCCCGAGCTGCAGACGGTACCGGAAGATCCAGCGCGCTTGCGGTTCAACGCTCGGGGAGACATCGAAGCCGTGGAGGTGCGGCCGGACGAATTGCTGAGCGCGCAGGTCGAGGAAGCGGACATCACGCCCCTGCCCCCGGTGAGCACATGACGATGGCGCCCCGCGATCGAGGCGGCCGATGACCACGCCGGTGGCGCCGAGCGGCCTGCTGCGCTACCTGCCGGCGGTGTACCAGAAGGACCCATTCCTCGGCCGGTTTCTGCTGGCCTTCGAGGACGTCCTGATCGGCCGGGATGACGCCGCGCCCGGGCATGAGGGCCTCGAGCAGCTCATCGCCGGTTTGGCGACCGTCTTCGACCCGCTGCAGGCGCGGGATGATTTCCTGCCGTGGCTCGCCGACTGGACGGCCTTCACGCTCCGCGACGACCTCGAGCCCCGGCAGCGGCGCAACTTCCTGGCCAGGATCATCCAATTGTACCGGTTGCGGGGGACGAAGCAAAACCTGCAGGATCTGCTAGCCATCTTCACGGTCGGGACGCCGACGGTCACCGAAACGGCGGCGGCGGACTTCGAATTGGGCGTCCATTCCACCGTGGGGGTCGATACGTACCTCGGCGGTGGAGCCGCACACTTCTTCCGGGTGACGATATCGTTGCCGCGCGCCTCGCAGGAGGCCCAAGAGCGCCAGTTGGCCATTGCCACCGCCCTGATCGAGCTGGAGAAGCCGGCGCATACGGCGTACAAGCTGGAGCCGATTTTCCCCAGCATGCGGATCGGGGTCTACTCGACAGTCGGCGTCGATACGCTGCTGGGCGCAGTGCTGCCGTGACCCCGCGCGCCTGAGGAGTCGCACCATGGCCGAGATCAAGCGCCTCAACTACTTCACCTCGCAGTTCCTCGTCGAGCAGGATTTCAAGGACGAGCAGGCGTACCATGTCGCCATGCGCCGCCGGCACAATCAGGTGCTCCACTCGTGGGGCATCGCCCATGACCTGGTCGTCACCCGCAGCGCGGACAAGGTCGTGTCCGTGAGTCCCGGCACGGCCATTGACAAGGACGGTCGGGAGATCGTGTTGCTCGATGCCACACCCGTCACACTCAGCACGCCCGGGCCGGGCGACGTCTATGTGACGATCGCGTACCATGAGATCTCCGAGCAGGCCGATCTCTACCAGTCGGGCGTCATCCACAACTATACCCGCACGACCGAAGCTCCCGGCCTCGAAATCGTCACCACCCCGCCGCCCGGCGACGGCTCGGTGGTGGTGCTCGCAAAGATCCACCTGGACGGCAGCGGCAACGTCGACACCATCGACCCGTCGGTCCGCAGGAATGCCGGGAGCGCCGTTCCCGCCGAGACCGACCTCACGGTGAACAGCCTCGTCACCAATACGGCAACCGCGCACGGCGATGTCGACATCGGAGGAGCTGCCCATCTCAGAGGACCGCTGGGTGTGGGTGGGGACATCACGGTCAGCGGTACCGTGAACGGCCGGCAGGTGGCCACCGACGGAACGAACCTCGACGCGCACCTGGCGATCGTGAACGGCAATCCTCACGGGACCACTGCCGCCCAGGTCGGCGCCCTCGGGAGCGTCGATGGCGTCACCAACCCGGGCGGGAACGTCGACCTGATCGCGGCGAATGCGATCACCATTGCCCCGAACGACGCGAACAATACGATCACCATCGGGGAGAGTCACTCCAGCCTCACCGGCAACCCGCACGCCACGACGGCCGCCCAGGTCGGGGCCTTGCCGCTCGCGGGGGGCACTGTTTCGGGGAACCTCATCGTTTCTGGAGCCGGAAACTTCGGGATCGGGACGGCCGTCCCGGGGTTCCGGTTCCATCAACTGGGAGGCGATCACGTCGTCGAAGACGCCAACATCTCCCTCCGCCGGGCCGGGATGCACCGGTGGACCATGCAGGCACAAGCCGGCACCGGATTGCGAATCGTGCAGGCCTACAGTGACTCCGGGAACTTGCTCAATGCGTCCCGGCTGCAGATCGACGACGCCGGCAACGTCGGCATCGGCGCCACGCTCGGGATCGGGACCGTCGCGCCTGGTGCGGCGCTGGACGTGCGCGGGCAGGCCCGTGCGAGCACCCTCGCGATCACCGACCCGTCGGGCGCCGTGTACCCGGACAACGCGATCGCGATGGCGAACAACATCGACGCCGCGACGAAGTGGCTGCAGATCGGCGGGATCACGGACGCGGGCGCGCGGCGGTTGGCGCTCCTCGCCGACCGCACCTTCATTTCCGGCAGTCTCGGGATCGGGACCGCGCAGCCGGACCGCAGTCTTACCGTCGCCAACGCCCTGGGCGCGAACTACCTGAACGTCAAGGACGGTACGCGGGAAATCCTCGTGGGCGTGGACGGCACCGCCGGTGGCGTTGGCATCCTCTCCGTGGTGTCGAACCATGATCTCGTGCTCCGAGCTGGCGCGAACAACGAGAAGCTGCGAATCACCGCCGGCGGCAACGTCGGCATCGGCACGACGGCGCCGAGCGCGAAGCTTACCGTCAATAGCAACATTGCGGGGCTGGGGCCCGGCGCCCCCGGCATCCTCGTCGGCAATCCGTCCGGCACGGCCGCGCTCTGGCTGGGCAAGGACTCGAACGACTATCTCGAGGTCAGCTGGCTCGATCCGACCCACGGTCGAATCTTCGTCGGGGGTGGCAAGCCGCTAGCTCTCCAGGAGTTCGGCGGGAATGTAGGTATCGGCACCCCAAGTCCTGGGTACACGTTCCACCAGGTAGGCGGCGATCACGTAATTGAGGGTGCGGACATCTCGCTCAGGCGGGCGGGGATGCACCGCTGGAGGATCCAGGAGCTGGCGACAACCGGGTTCAGAGTCTTCCAGGTCTACAACGACGCCGGGCTATTGGTCAACGCATCCAGACTCTCGATCGCAGACGGCGGGAATGTGGGTATCGGAACCGACTCCCCGGCCGATCGGCTCGACGTAAGCGGCGAGCTAAGGATCCTGTCGGGGTCGAACGCCATTCGTTTCACGGCCGCTTGGAGCAGCTTCGGCGACGGTACCAACCGCGCCGAGATCTCGAATGACACCGGCACCTACAAGACGCTCATGATCGTCGGCAACGGATCCGCCGGGCTGGGTCGGAGGGTATCGATCTGGGACCGGCTCGAGGTGAACGGCGAGACCGCTCTCACGGGACGGCTCGGTGTCTTTGGACAGCCATCAGCTCCGAGGACGGCAGGGTGGGCGGGTGGCATTCACACCTTTGACCTCGAGGCCGAGGGGACCGTATGGTCGCGGAACGGCTATCAGTCGGGGCCCCGCGACATCGCGGAGAACTACGAGTCCGAGACTGACCTCGAGGCTGGCGACGTGGTGTGCCTCGACATCCGCAAGAAGAACCGCATCGTGCGATCGGAATCGCCTAACGATCCGCTCGTGCTGGGCGTCGTTTCGACGGCACCGGGATTCCTGCTGCACGTGGATCCCGACGGCAAGCACCAGGACGCCAAGCACTTTCCTGTGGCCCTCTGCGGACGCGTGCCGTGCAACGTCACCGATGAGGGCGGACCGATTGAGCGAGGGGACTTGCTCACGAGCTCCTCGACGCCGGGCCACGCTATGAAAGCGGAGCGCATCCCGATCGGCGGTGCGGGGGGGTCTTACCGACCGGGGACGATCATCGGAAAGGCGCTGGCGCCGCTCGAGTCAGGCAACGGGGTCATCGAGATCTTCGTGTTGTTCATGTAGCGGCGGGGAGGATCCCGGCGCTCGTGCTGCCACAGTGAGGGAGGAATTGACCGTGCGAGAACAACTACAAGCCCGGCTTACGCTCTTGCAGAAAGAGTTCCAAACCGGCCAGGCGCGTCTCCGCGAAGTGGAGACGCAGCAGGCGATCCTCCGAGACACGCTGCTTCGGATCAGCGGGGCGATTCAGGTGCTGGAGGAGCTGCTCGGGGGAAACGGGACGGGGGCGGGACAAGAGGTCAGGACCCTCGAAAGCGAGCTCGTGGGGGCGTCGCGCGAATGAGGGCGGTCGTGCAGACGCAGCGCGCCGGGCGATTCGTGGGCGGCCACCGTCGAAGAGGTTGCATCCGGAGGCAGGACCATGGCTGACAACGTGATCAAGCGCGTGCATTACTTCGACCACCAGTTTCTGCAGGTCGACGACTTCACGCTCGAGCAGGACTATCACAAAGAGATGCGGCGGCGGCACAACCGGCTCTTCCATACCTGGGGTGTCGCCGACGGGCTCGCTGTGGACTTCCCGGCCGGCGGCGCCTCGGTGACGGTCGGCGAGGGAACGGCCTACGACGGGCAGGGTCGCGAGCTGGTACTGATGCGCGAATTGCCGCTGGACCTGTCCAGCCATCCCGCCGACGCCGATGTGTACGTCACCATCGCCTATCGCGAAACGCCGAGCGACCACAGCGACGCCACCGGTGCCGAGGGCTACAGCCGGTGGACGGAGGACCCACTCGTCGCCGCCTCCGACACTGCGCCGGGCGACCCGAGCCAGGTCCTGGTGCTGGCGAGGGTGCAACGCACCGGTACGGAAGTCACCGGGATCGACACCTCCGCTCGCCGTCTCGCCGGCGCCGTCGGCGGGGACCTCTTGGCCCGGAGCGTCACGCTCAGCGATCCCGCCCGGGTGCCTGCCCAGTGGGCCGGAATGCGCCTGGGCGACGCCAACCGAGCCGATCTCAGCGGCAGCCTCAAGGTGTCCGGCGACCTCAACGTGGCGGGAACCGTCCACGGGACCCTGCCGGCGGCCGTCGTCGGCACCACGCAACTGCAGGACGGCGCCGTGGTGAACGCGAAGATTGCGGACGGGGCCGTGAGCGACACCAAGTTGGTCAATAACGCCGTCACGACCCCGAAGCTCGCGGACAGCGCCGTCGTGACCACCAAGCTCTCGGATGGCAGCGTCGCGACCACCAAACTGGCCGCCTTCGCGGTGAACGACGCAAAGCTGGCCACCAACGCGGTGACCGTCGGCAAGATCGCCGATGGAGCGGTCGCGGAGCCGAAGCTCGCGACCGGCGCCGTGTCGACCCGCACCCTGCAGGCCGGCGCCGTGACCGACGCCGTGTTGCGCTCGGACGCGACCCTGGACGCGAACCGAGCGGTGACCACCGCCCACCTCCGGGACAGCGCAGTGACCACGGCCAAGATCGCCGACGGTGCGGTGACCGGCGCCAAGATCCTCGACGGTACCGTCGCCACGCCGGAGTTGGCCACCGGCGCGGTGACCACCGCCAAGATCGCCGACGGTGCGGTCACCGCGGCGAAGCTCGACCCCGGAGTCAACCGTGGTGTGCTGCGCGCGTTTGTGACGATAAACGGATCGGCCGGCACAATTCTCACTGGCTTCAATGTGGCGAGCGTGAACCGGATCGCCGTTGGTCAGTATGACATCACGTGGGCGTCGCCGGTCAACCCCAACGGTTGGGGTCCGTTTGTCTGCTGGTCATGGACCGGCGGTCCGGTGCGCTTTCGCAGCAGCGATGCGCTCCATCTGTCGATTAGTGTGTTCGACAGTTCCGGAACGCCCGTCGACACCTGGGTGAGCGTCATGGTCGCTATGTGAGGGATGACAGCATGCCGAAAGTGCGCGTGTACTACGACGGGTCGGGTGCGATCGTCGGCATCGAGCACCGGCCGGACGAGACATACGACGACAGCAACGCCGCGGCCTACGAAGGGAAGACCGTCACGTGGAACGTCGTCGAGAGTGCAGAGCTCGACGTCGCATCGGCCGCACCGGGTGGCAGCCGCAACGCATCAAGTGAGCCATCGGTCGTCGTCAGCGGCGACGCCCGCGACCAGTCCGCGGATCGGCCCGCTCTCGACGCCCATCTCGCAGACGTCGGCAATCCGCACCACGCCACCGCCGCACAGGTAGGCGCGCTGGCGTCGAATGGCGGCACCGTGGCGGGTGACGTGACGGTCACGGGGAACGTGTCGCTTCGGGGTGGGAGCGCCCTTTTCGGCACTCCGAATGACAGCCAGACGGGATTCGGCAACCTGCAGAAGAAGAATGTGACCCTGTTCCTGACGGGCGCCACCCAGGCGACGGTGGGCACCGGCGCTCAGGCCGTGCTCATGATCTGGCCGGTACGGGTCGGGGTCACGGGGTTACACATCATCAGTTCGACGGGCGGTGTGGACAGTATGACGGTCGGCGGGACCGCCCGCTTCACGGGGCCGAAAATCGGCTACGTCGCGCACACGTTCGTGAACGCCAGCGGCCGCATCCTGCATACCGGAGATGTCGTGAAGCTGAAGGCTAGCGGAGCGGTGCGCTTTCACGGCGACCGTAACCTGATGGCGATTCCGGAAGTCACCCTGGCTGACCAGGCGGCGGACCCGTTGGTCATCGGCATCGTGTGTCAGGAAGCCACGCCGGCGCCGGACGAGCCAGACCGTCGCAGCGATCCCGGCGATCCCACCTCGATCCCGGACGGCGGCGAGCTGTTTGTGGTCACGCTCGGCACGTTCGCGCATTGCAAGGCGGACGCCACCGAGGCGCCGATCCAGGTTGGCGATCTGCTGACCTCGTCCGCCAAACCGGGTCACGCGAGAAAGGCCACCGATCCCAACGTCGGTTGCATCATCGGTAAGGCGTTGGAACCGCTCAGCGGCGGCACCGGCTATGTCGCGGTGTTCGTGAACATCCAGTGACCGGAGCGCTGGCGATCATGCCAGTCGGATACTTTCAGGTGAAGCTGTCCCTCCGGCCCACGGCTGGGGGAGGGGCTGAGCTGCTGCCACCCCAGGCCATCCAGGAGCTGCCCCACCATTTCGTCATTGTAAAGGAGGGGGGCGAGGAGGCGCTGATCCGCGTGGAGGCGTCGTACGAGATCTTGAAGAAGCTTGGCCAGGAGACGGCGAAGGGACTGGAGCCGAGCGAACTCGAGGCGCTGCGCGCGAGCTATCCGAAGCCGAAACTCAAGAGCCGATACCGGACGCGACCGTATCGCGCGGCGGCCCGCGACGGGCCGCTCGGCGTGCGGGAGTTCGAGTTGGACGAAGCCGGAAACAAGATCGTGGATGCGGTGCAGACGGTGCGAGTCGGCCTTCATCTCATCGATGTCCCCCTCGTGGCCGAAGCTCTCAGGAAAGGCAGCTAGACGCGGAGCATCGCATGCCCCTCTACCAACTCCACTCCCAAGGCCCGGAAGTCGCGCAGCTCCAAACGCGCCTCAAGGCCCTCGGTCTCTACGCCGGTCCCATTGACGCCGACTTCGGCGGCGGCACGCTCGCTGCCGTAAAAGCGTTCCAGCAGGCGAACGGTCTCCCCGTCGACGGCCAGGTGGGGCCCCAGACCTGGGCGGCGCTGTTTGCGGGCGAAACGATCGTCGAGCCCGAGATCGTCCGCCAGCCACTCGCGTACCGCTGCCTCGCGCTCACCGGCTCGTTCGAGACGGGCACCGCTCCGCCCGATTGCTTCGCCGGCCTGTCCGGCGACTTCGACGGGCAAGGCCTGAGCTTCGGAGTCCTGCAGTGGAACCTGGGGCAGGGGAGCCTGCAACCCCTCCTCGCCGAGATCGACTGCACGCAGCCGGCGCTCACGGGCCGCATCTTCGACACCCACTACGCCGAGTTTCAGGCGATGCTCGGCCTGGACCGGGATGATCAGCTGCTGTGGGCCCGCTCGATCCAGGATCGGGCGACCTTCCGGCTCGTCGAGCCGTGGGCCGGCATGTTCAAGACCCTGGGCCGCGCGCGCGAGTTTCAGAGTATCGAGACGACGTACGCCCAGCAGCTCTACCAGGACGCGACCGTCCTCTGCGGCCTGTATGGCGTGTCGTCCGAGCGCGCCGTCGCCCTGATGTTCGACATCAAGGTTCAGAACGGGTCCATCAACACGGTGGTACAGGCACAGATCCAGCGAGACGTCGCGGGCCTCGACGCGGCGCTGCAGGGCGACGATCTCGAGGTCGCGCGACTGCAGATCATCGCGAACCGGCGCGCCGAGGCCGCCAACCCCCAATGGGTGGAAGACGTGCGGCAGCGAAAACTGACGATCGCGAACGGGACAGGCGTGGTGCACGGCCGACGCTACGATCTCGCGACGCAATACGGAGTCCGCCTCACACCCGCGGGCACGTGAGCGCGTAATTCCGGCCCCCGCCGCAGTGCGCAGGCCCACCGTAGATCTAGATCTCCCGCTGAATCCTCTTGTGGTCCTCCCTGTCTATTCTCGATGCCTCGCCGCGACGCGAGATTCGTCCCTCAGGCCGCGTCCGTGCGGAGGGGTGTGATGGTCCCGTTCCAGCTCGTCATGGTCCCGCTCTCCAAGGCGCTCGGGTTGTCGCTTGTCGTGGAGCGAGTCGTGGAGTTCGGCAAGAACGTGCTCGAGCCCTTGGTCAGCGAGCAGCACGCCCGCCGCCTGCCCGACCCCGGCCAGGCGGCGGCGGCGGTGGCCACCGTGCAGCAGCTGGCGGAGCGCGACCGCGCGGCGAGCGCGGTCGAGCAAGCCGCGGAGCACCAGGTCGCGAGTCGCGCGCAGTTCAGCGCTCGGCTGGACACGCTGCGCGGACAACTCCTGACGGAGTCCGACGGCGCCAAGCGCGCGGCGCTGTTGACCGAGATCGGTCAGCTCAAAGACCAGCTCGCGACGGCGGAACAGGCCGGCGAGTGGCAGGAGCAGATGCCGGTGGGGACGGTATTGGTGCAGCCGGCGTCCGATCCGGACGACGGCTGGACGCTCCGCACGCTGGTGCTGCAGCTGCTGGGGCTCGCCACCGGCATCCTGCTCGCGCGCTTCGGCGACGTGCGCCTGTTCACGACCTTCCTCCAGGGCGGTCAGACGATGCCGGCCTGGCTCGATTACGTCCTGACGGGCCTGTTCATCGGAGGTGGGAGCGGCCCGGCCCACGTCCTGATTCAATTCATCTCGGAGCGCAAGGTGACGGTGCCCACCGGCGCCGTGGCGGCAGCCGAGCCGGCGGCCGCGAAGGCCGTTCCGGCCGGCCCATCCGCCCCGGGCGCGCCCCCAGGAATGAGCGACGCGGATTGGCGTGACATTCCATACGAAGGCGGCGTGGACCGGCAGTTGCTCGAGAGCGTGCACCGGCGTGACCAGGATCCCAACCTTGTCGTCTACCACCACACCGCGATGTCCAGTGACAGCACGTTCGAGGACGTCGTCGGGGTGATCAAGAGCCGCACCGACGCGAACGGCCAGCACTGGCTCACGGGATACAACTGTGTGATTCTCGCGGATGGGTCGATTCATGCGTTCTGCCGCTGGGACCGGTACGGCAGTCACGCCGTCGGTTACAACCGTCGCTCGCTCGGTATCGCGTTCAACGGGAACTTCGAGACGAATCCGGCGGTGCCGTTCTCGAACCCGGACGGCCGGTACGGCGAGGCACGACCGACCGACGCCCAGCTGCGCGCCGGCGCGCGCGTCGTCGCGCTGTGGACGCTCCTGTATCCGATCCAGCTCGACTTTGCCAACAGCATCATCCCCCACAAGCAAGTCGCGAGCAAAGCCTGCCCAGGATCGAACTTCCCGTACGACCAGTTCAAGCAGTTGGTCACGTTTTACCGGCAACGGTGGGAGCACGCGCCGAGCGCCCTGGCGGCGATCGCGGCCTTCAAGCTCAAACCGTACCTGTACGCGAGGGTCGCTGCATGATGGACGCCTTGGCGGAAACCACCGTCTTCTTCGCGCTGGTGTTGGCGCTGGCACTGCTCATCGAGCGGTTCCTGGAGATCGTGAAAGCCGCCTACGACGCGCTCGACAGCCGCATGAACTGGTACCATTTCTGGACGCGGCGCGCCGCGATCCTGCAGCAGCGGCTGGCGAAGCGGATGGACGTGTTCGAGTACCTCGACCCGGACGCCGTGCAAGCCGTCCTGAATCGCGTCTACGGACTGTTGCTGAACACGCAACCAGGGTACTCGGGCACCGTGCCGGTGATCTCTGGTGACCTGGTGCGCGCGGCGGGCGTGCGGGTGGCGTGCAAGCTGGTGGGGATGGCGCTGGGCGTCGGGCTGGCGCTGTGGCTCGGCCTCGACCTCATCACGCTCTGGGGGAACCCACCCATCCCCAACCCCGAGCGCCTCCTACTGCCCCCGATCGCGCGCACCGTGCTCACGGGCATGGCCCTCGGCCTCGGCTCCGGGCCCGTCCACAAGATCATCACGACGATCGAGCGCAAGCAGGCCGAGCAGGCGCGGAAGGGAGCGGCCCCGTGATCAGCGTGTTCCCCGACATCACCATCGCCGTCATCGTCCTCATCATCGTCGTCGCGATCGTGCTGGTGGCGCGTATGGGCATTCTGCCGAAGAAGAGTCTTCCGTACCTCGCCGCGGGCCTCGCCGGCGTCTTCGGGATCGCGCTGTTTCGGAAACTGCGACAGCAGGACCTGCAGAATGACCTCCGCCAGCGCGAGCAGGGGCTCAAGGAGCTCGAGGCCCGGATGCGCCAGACCCGGTCCGGCGTGGACGCCGCCGATCAGCAGCTGACGCAGGCGCTGGCCGACCTGCAGCGGCAGAAAGAGGCGACGCAGAAGGAGATGCTGCTGATCCAGGCGAACACGGACGCGGAGAAGGCCGCCATCGGGGCCTTGCAGGGCGAGGATCTCTTCCGGAAGTTCGACCAGGTGTTCGGCACCCAGGGCACCTGAAGGAGCAACGATGCAAGCTCGAATCCCCTTCCTCGTCGCCACGGCCTTGTCGCTTGGGACCGGCGTGTCGGTGGGGCAAGACTCCATTCCCGCGCGGGTCATCCGGCCGCTCCCAGGCGGGAGCTACGTCGTGCGCATCCGCAACGACACGCTGATCGCGATCACCCAGGACGCCGCGCGCAAGTCGCTCAACTTGGAAGTCGAGCTGCGGGCGGCGAAGCAAGAAACGGGCGCGAAGGATTCTCTCATCGCGGCATACGAACGGACGGCGAAGTGGTACGACAGCACGCTGGTGCGGCAGCGCACGCTGATCGCCGAGCTGGATTCGCTGTACCGCGGCTATCGGGACCTCGCGTCCGGCTACAAGCGGCTCCGCGGCGAGCCGTGGTTGACGTTCGACGGTGGGCTGGGCGAGACGGGCAGCGACCACAAGCCGGCGGTGCTCGCCGGCCTCGGCATCCGGCGGGTACGCATCTGGGGCTTCCTGCAGGAAGCGAATGCCGGCGGCTTCGTCGGGGTGAGCCTGCGGCTGTTCTGAGACATCCGGCGACGCGGCGGGCGGGCGCGGCGCGGGGACGGAGGAACACATGAAGACCCTGAAGACCAATTACAAGGTCGCCACGAGCGACATCACCGTGACCGTCGTCGTCGGGAACGGGCAACGCGGCAACACACTCGTCGCCGTCGGCAGCGAGGAACTCGCCAACGGACCGAACATCACCAACCTCGTCATCGGGAACGGAAGCGACGTCGCCGGCAAGGCCCTTACCCTCCTCACGACCGTGTCGCAGACCAACACCAGCACACCGGATGCGGTCGTCACCTACCGGGTGCGAGGCGGCGCCCAGGATCGGGACTATCAGCTCCAGGAGGCCTTCGCCGACGGCGAGGTGCAGATCCAGTTCGACGGCACCGTTGATCTCACGGCGTGACCATGGATACGCGGGCCTTGGCTGCCGTCCTCACGCTTGCCAGCTCGGCGCTCGCGGCTGCCGGTGCCGCCCAGACAGCCCCCGGTGGCCTCGAAGAACTGCGGACGCCGACGTCCCCTGCGTTCGTGCTGCTCGATCTGACGCCTTCGGCCGTCGAGCGGCCGACGACGCCCAAGGCCCTCGCCGCCTCGCTCCTCGCGGCGACGGGAGACCTGCAGTTCCTCCCCAGGAATTACGCCATCGACGTGGCTCCGTACTGGCTCGCGCCGCACCCGACACTCACCTACCAGCAGTTCCACAATCCGGGACTGTGGCAGAGCATCAAGCAGACAGCTTCGATCTCCCTGGCGACATCGCGATCATCCGGCACGGGAATCGTGCCCGATTCCGGGACCGCGATCGGTCTCGGGATGCGAACCTTTGTGGCGGCCGGCCATCCGGACCGACGAGCTCTTGACTCGTTGACGGCGCGGCTCGACACGATACAGCAGGAGCAGAACCGGGCGGCGTTCCGCAACCGTCCGGAGGCGGAGCAAGACGAGTTGCGAGAGCAGAACGACCACGCGACGCGCGCACTGCAGGCGCTCGTGCAGGAACGCCGCGGATTCATGCTCGAAGCAGCGGCGGGAGCCGTGGCCGTGTACCGACAGGATGCCTTCGCGAGCGGCACGGTCTCGCGAATCGGCGCCTGGCTCACGCCGACCTATCGTCTGCGTCAGCCGCAGCTCGACGTGCTGCTCGTCGGCAGGTTCATTCGAGACGTCCCGGCCGCGCGGAGCCTATACGACGTGGGCGGCCGCTTCGTGTACTCGAACCGTGGGCTTTCGATCTCGGGAGAGTACGTGAGGCGCTCGGGCAGCTCCGCCGCTGACAAGACCCATCGTGCGAGCGCCAACCTGGAGTACCGCTGGGCCGAGGGGAAGTACCTCACGGCGACCTTCGGCCGGAACTTCGACAACGCGGGCGGGCGGACGCTGATTGCCTTGGTCGGGGTAGATCTGGGCTTCGGCAAGGTGCCGGTCTTGAGTCTCGCGCGGTGAGTCGGACGAGCTTACGAACGATATGACCAGCGACCTCGAACCAGTCGTGCGCGAGTCCGCTGAATCCATCAAGCGATTCCTTGCCATTGCCGCACTCCTCGCAGCGACGACGCCTCTCGCCGGCCAGACCCCGAGCTGCAGCGAGCCGCACTACCGCTGGAGTGAGAAGACCGACGCCTCGCTCGCCAGCGTCACGCCAAAGCGGGCGTTCATCTCGACCATCCTGAAGACGTGGACCCCGCTTGCGCTCACCGGCCAGGCCCTGTACACCTGCGCGCCCCGCTCGAGTCGGGAGCTGGAGACGTACAGCGTCACGGGCTGGGTGCGATACCTGGAGAAGCACGAGAGCGACGGCGATTGGCACCTCGAGCTCACGCGGGGCTCGGACAGCCCGCGCGACTCCTGCCTCGTGGTCGAGATCCCGCCCACCCTGCCCGATGGGCTGTACGGCCTCGTCCGAGCCGATCTGGACCGGCTCGTCGCGGGCGCGCCCGTCACGGCGGCCGGTGAGGTCACGGCGCCGGTGCGGCTGCGCGTCATCGGGACGGCCTTTTTCGACGGAGAGCATCGCGGCGGCCCCGACCGACGTGACCAGACCGACGGCTCGCACGGCCACTGCAACCTGTCGGCACGCGCGCTGTGGGAGATCCATCCGGTCTACTGGGTGAAGCCGCCGTGACCTGCAACTAGATTGCAGGCATGCACGACACCCTCTACTTCACCCCCGACCACCTCCAGGTCCGCGACATGGTGCGCGACTTCGCCGAGCAGGTCGTGAAACCGTCCGCACGCCAGTACGACCTCGAGAGCAAGTTCCCCTGGGAC
>Ga0209159_1000517_pt1 | contig 35133 bp, 29 predicted proteins | sample GraSoiAngelo_144_FD_185901 | JGI IMG/M metagenome (GOLD analysis project Ga0209159, IMG submission 185901) | Grasslands soil microbial communities from the Angelo Coastal Reserve, California, USA - 14_1009_02_40cm (SPAdes) (version 2) | ecosystem: Environmental > Terrestrial > Soil > Grasslands ...
CAGCGGCATCGTCCTCACGGGCGGCGGCGCGCTGCTGGACGGGCTGGACGAGATCATCCGCAAGGAGACGTACCTGCCCGTGACGATCGCAGACGAGCCCCTGTCCTGCGTCGTGCGCGGCGTCGGCGTCCTGCTCGAAGACATCAGCCTGCTGGAGCGCGTCAGCCTCCGGGACTAGGGAGCTGGGGGGCCCCGAAATGGCCCCCCAAACCCCCCACACGTTCGGAGCGCCCGGGATGAACCCGGGCGCTCCTCTATCCCCCAGCCCCCACACGTTCGGGGCGCCCGGGATGAACCCGGGCGCTCCTCTATCCCCCAGCCCCCACACGCTCGGGGCGCCCCGGCGAAGCCGTGGCACCCCTCGATACTCCGACAGGCTCCTTGCCCGCGCCGGGCCGGCGGCCGAGCGGACTTGACACGGCCGCGGCAACGCAGTTTCATGGCGCCGACCGGGAGGTTCCGATGCGCTCGGATCGCGTGCTCTCGACCATCGACTTCCACACGGCCGGCATCGGGATGCGGCTGCTCACGACCGGCCTCGGGCGCCTGCCGGGCGCCACCATCGCGGAGAAGCGCCGGTGGTTCCAGGAGCACCTCGATCACCTCCGGACCGGGCTCTGCCTGGAGCCTCGCGGTCATCGGGGATTGCTCATCGCGATCATGACCGAGCCCGTCACGCCCGGCGCGCAGTTCGGGCTGTTCTTCATCTACCCCGGTGGCTACTACGTTTCGTGCGGTGAGGGGACGATCGGCGCGGCGACGGTGGCGATCGAGACCGGCATGGTCGCGCGCCAGGGCGCGGAGACGCGCGTCGTCATCGACACGGAAGCCGGCGCCGTGGAAACGGTCGCGCGCTCGGAGGGCGATCGCGTGCGCGAGGTCACGCTGAAATGGACGCCCTCGTTCGTGGTCCTCGCCGATCAGGTCGTCGAGGTCGAGGGTGTCGGCGAGGTCCCGCTCGACGTCGCGGTCGGCGTCGGCAATGTCTTCGCCGTCGTGGACGCGGAGCGCCTCGGCGTCGCGGTCCGCCGAGAGCAGGTCAAGAAGATCGCTCAGCGCGGGATGGCGGTTCGCGAGGCCGTGAACGCCCAGCTCCAGGTCGACGTCCCGGGCGTGGGCAAGACCAGCGTGGACAACGTCCTCGTCCACGAGCTGCCGGACGCGCACGGCGTGTCGCCGAACGCGCTCGTCTGGGGTCCGGGCCAGGTCGACGCGGCGCCGTGCGGCTCCGGCACGTGCGCGCGCATGGCGCTCTTCCACCACCGCGGCGTGATGGCCGTCGGCTCGACCTTCGTGAGCCGCGGCCTGCTCGGGCTGGACTTCACGGGGCGCATCGCCGGGGAGACCGCGGTGGAGGGGCGTCCCGCGATCCTTCCGGAGATCACCGGGACGTCATACCTCACCGGCTTCAGCCAGCTCCTCTTCGATCCGGCCGATCCCGTGCGCGACGGGTTCCTCCTCGACGCTTGAGACGCGCCCGATGAAGACGCTGGTCCTCGGCGGCGGCGTCGTCGGCGTCACCACCGCCTATTTCCTCGGCAAGGCCGGCCACGAGGTCACGCTCGTGGAGGAAAAGGACGCGCTCGGGCTCGAGGCGACCGGCGGCAACGCGGGCATCATCGCGCCCGGCCACTCCTTCGCGTGGGCGTCGCCGCGCGCCCCGCGCATGCTCTGGCAGTCGCTGCGGGGCGCCGAGACGGCGATCCGCGTGCGGCTCACGAGCGATCCGAGGCTCTACGCGTGGGGCCTGCGCTTTCTGCGCGAGTGCACGTCCGGGCGCGCGCGCCGCAACACGCTGATCAAGCTCCGGCTCTGCCAGTACAGCCAGGCGGTGATGAACGACCTGGTGCGGGCCGAAGGCATCGAGTACCAGGCGATCCACAGGGGCGCGCTCTACATGCATCGCGACCCGGTCGAGTTCGAGGCCGGGATCAAGAAGATGGCGCTGCTCGCCGAGCACGGGCAGAAGCAGGAGATCCTGGACGCGAACGCGCTGGCGCGGCTCGAGCCCGCCTTCGAGCCGGTCAAGAGCAAGATCGCCGGCGCCATCCGCGACCTCGGGGACTCGAGCGGCGACTCCCGCGTGTTCAGCGAGGAGCTGGCGCGTGTCGCGCGTGACAAGCACGGCGTCACCGTTCGGCTCGGGACGCGCGTCACGGCGCTGCGCGCGGACGGCGACCGCATCGACGGCGTGGTGACCAGCGGCGGCGTGCTCACCGCCGACAATTACGTGCTGGCCCTCGGGGTGGGGGCGCCGGTCGTCGCTCGGACCGCGGGCGTGAGCCTGCCGATCTATCCGGCCAAGGGCTATTCGTCGACGTTTCCCCTCAAGCCGGGCGGCCTGGCCCCGACGATCTCCGGCGTCGACGAGCAGTGGCTGGTCGGCTGGTCACGGCTGGGCAACCGGCTGCGGCTCACGTCCACCGCGGAGTTCGCCGGCTACGATTGGGGTTGGACGCCGCGCGACTTCAACAACATTCACAAATTGGCCCGCGACCTCTTCCCCGACGCCGCCGACTACGAGCGGGGCGAGTACCGCGCGTGTCTGCGTCCGATGACTCCCGACGGGCCGCCCATCCTCGGTCTCGGTCGCCACCGCAACCTGTTCCTCAACTGCGGCCACGGTCACATGGGCTGGACGATGGCGTGCGGCACCGCGCGCATCGTGGCCGATCTCATGACCGGCCGGATGCCCGAGCTGGACCTGGAGGGGCTGACCGTCCGACGCTGACAGGAGGCTTCCATGAACTACGGTGTCGTGCTCCCGATCTGGCAGCTGACGATTGCCGACGCGGAGTCGCTGACGACCCGAGCGGAACAGCTGGGTCTCGACGGCGTCTTCGTTCCCGACCACATCCTCGCCAAGCCCGCCACGACGCAGCACTATGGCGGTCACTGGCCCGACCCGTTCTCGCTTCTCGCATATCTCGCAGGGCGGACGCAGCGCATTCGCCTCGGCGCCAGCGTCATCGTGCTGCCCTACCGGAGTGCGTTGGTGGCGGCCAAAGCCGCGGCCACGGTCGACCAGGCGTCGGGCGGGCGCTTCATCTTCGGCGTCGGCGTGGGCTGGGACGAGGCGGAGTTCGTGGATCTGCGCCTACCCTTCCGCGAGCGCGGACGTCTGAGCGACGACTATATCCGGGCGATCAAGGCCGCCTGGGCCAACGACGTCCCGGAGTACAAGGGTGACTACGTGAGCTTTGGCGGCGCCACGTTCTCACCCCGTCCTCGGCAACGGCCGCACCCACCGATCTGGGTCGGCGGTGCGCCGGGCGCCGTGTCCGCGCCGGCGGTGCGCCGCTGCGCCGAGCTGGGCGACGCCTGGCATCCGCTGGGGCTGAGCCTCGACGATATCGAGAAAGGCTTCGCGACCGTGCGCGACCTCGCCGCTCGGCGCGGCCGGCGCGACGCGCTCGGTCTCGCCCCGCGCAATCTTCTCGACCTCACGGAGTCCCCGAAGGGCAGCAGCCGCGCGGCGTTTCAGGGCTCCGTGGCGGAAGTGGCGTCCGACGTACGCCGGGTGCGGACGCTCGGCGCCGAGTGGATGACGTTCGACCTGCCGCGAGCCGGCGTGCCCGCGATGGTGCGCGCGATGGAGCGCCTCGCCGGCGAGGTGAAGCCGGCCGCGGCGTAGCTCTGGACGCTCGGCATGGTGCGTAGGGCGGGGATCGACGACGCGCCCGGCGTCGCGGACCTCGTGCGGCGCGCGTTCTCGACGCAGTCGCGGCCGACAAATCCGCCGTCGGGCGCGCTGAAGGAAACCGCGGCCGACGAAGTCGAGCGCGGGGCTCGCCGACGCGGCCTCGCCCGGATGACGCTGGGCGTGCGATTGGAGCTCGGAGACAATCGCCGGCTGTTCGCCTCGTGCGGCTTCGAGGAAACGACGCTGCACCGTCACGAAGGGTTCAGCGAGCCGACCTGGGTGACGATGGAGCGCCGGCTGCAGTGACCCCGACTACTTCTCGCCGAGGTAGGTCTTGCGCACGAGGTCGGAGCGCAACAGCGTGGCCGCCGCGTCGTGCAGGACGATACGCCCGGTCTGGATCACGTAGCCCCGATGCGCCACGCGCAGTGCCATCCGCGCGTTCTGCTCGACGAGCAGGATCGTCGTCCCCTGGCGGTTGATGTCCTGGATGATGCGGAAGATGGTCTCGACGAGGATCGGCGACAGGCCCATGGACGGCTCGTCGAGCAGGAGCAGGCCGGGGCGGGCCATGAGCGCGCGCGAGATGGCCAGCATCTGCTGCTCGCCGCCGGAGAGCGTGCCGCCCTTCTGGCTGACGCGCTCGCGCAGGCGCGGGAACAGCGCGAACACGCGCTCGAGATCGGGCGCGATGCCGTCGCGGTCCGAGCGCACGAACGCCCCGAGCTCGAGGTTTTCCAGCACGCTCATGCGCGGGAAGATGTGGCGGCCCTCCGGCGATTGCGCGATGCCGAGGCGGACGATGCGGTCGGTGCTCAGGGCGTCGAGGCGCGCGCCGTTGAAGCTCACGGTGCCGTGCCGCGGCCGCACGAGGCCGAGGATCGTGCGCAGGGTGGTGGTCTTGCCGGCGCCGTTGGCGCCGATCAGCGTGACGATCTCGCCGCGCTCGACGGACAGCGACAACCCGCGCAGGGCCCGGATGCTGCCGTAGTAGGTGTGGACGTCGGCGAGCTCGAGCACGGCGGTCAGGGGCTCGGCACCGCCGGCTCTCGCTCGTAGCCGGTGCCCAGGTACGCCTCGATCACACGGGGGTGCCGCTGGATCTCCGCCGGCGTGCCCTCGGCGATGCGCGTGCCGTAGTCGAGCACGGTGATGCGGTCGGAGATCCCCATGACGACCTCCATGTCGTGCTCGATCAACAAGATCGACAGCGTCAGCTCGCGGCGCAGCAGCCCGATCAGATCGGTCAGCGTCTCGGTCTCCCGCGGGTTCATTCCCGCCGTCGGCTCGTCGAGCAGGAGGAGCCGGGGCTCGGTCGCCAGCGCGCGCGCGATCTCCAGCCGTCGCTGATCGCCGTACGGCAGGTTGCGGGCGAGATCGTCGTCCTTGCCGCTCAGACCGACGAACGCGAGGAGGCCGCGCGCCCGCTCGCGCGCTCGGCGCTCCTCCGCGATCACCGCGGGCGGGCGCAGCACCGCTCCCGCCACCGTGGCCGCCAGCCGGCAGTGCTCGCCGACGAGCACGTTGTCGAGCACGCTCATGTACGGGAAGAGCCGGATCGACTGGAAGGTGCGGGCGATGCCGCGGGCGACGATCGCGTTGGGCCGCAGCCCGATCAGGCTACCGCCCGCGAACGTGATGCGGCCGCCGTCGGTCCGGGCGAGCCCGGTCACCACGTTGAAGAACGTGGTCTTCCCGGCGCCGTTCGGCCCGATGAGCCCGATGATGGCGCCGCGGGGCACGACGAGATCGACCGCGTTGAGGGCGACCACGCCGCCGAAGGCCTTGCTGACGCCCCGCACGTCGAGAATCGCCTCCTCTTGCGCGGCAGCGCGCGTCATGCGCTCCCGCAGCCACATCGGAATGGCCTCGACGCGTGGCAGCGACGAGGGCTCCGGCGCGAGCGGCTGGTCGCCCTCGGCGTCGGCGGCGACCGGCTGCACGCGGCGGCCGGCCAACCCCTGGGGCCGGAGCAGCATGACGAGGACGAGGCCGAGGCCGAAGAAGAACCAGCGCCAGAGGGTGAGATCGATCGCCGCCAGCGCCGGGACACCGACCGTCCGCCCGATCGAGCGCACGAGGAACGTGCTCTGCGACAGCACGATCCGGTCGAAGACCGTGATGAGCATGCCGCCCAGGATCACGCCCTTGAGGCTGCCGGCGCCGCCGAGGACGACCATGCAGAGCAACATGATCGACACCTGGAACTCGAAGGCGCCCGGCGTGATGGCCTGCAGCTTGGCGGCGTAGATCGAGCCCGCGAAGCCCGAGAACGAGGCGCCGAGGGCGAACGCCAGCAGCTTCGTCGAGACGGGATTGACGCCGGTGCAGTCGGCGGCCGTCTCGTCCTCGCGGATGGCCATCCACGCGCGGCCCAGCCGCGAGTCGCGCAGCCGGCTCATGGCCCACAGCGAGAGGGCGCCGACCACGAGGATGAGGAAGTACCACGGCACGGGATCCGTTTCGAAGGGCACGCCCGGCAGAACCGGGCGGCCCACCGGGTTGACGCCGTTCTCGCCACCGGTGAGGTTGAGCCGCTCGATCGGTCGCCACGTGCCGATCTCGATCGTGACGTCGCCGAGGTTGCGGATCGCCACCGGGATGATCTCGCCGAACCCGAGGGTGATGATGGCCAGGTAGTCGCCGCGCACGCGGAGCGTCGGCGCGCCGATCACGAGGCCGAGCAGCGCCGATACCGCCGCCGCCAGCCAGATGCACAGCCAGAAGCTCCAGGCGTGCCCGTACAGCGGGGAGCCGAGCACGGGCGAGTTGAGCAGCCCCATCGCGTAGGCGCCGATGGCGAAGAAGGCCGCGTAGCCGAGGTCGAGCAGCCCCGCGTAGCCGACGACGATGTTGAGTCCCAGCGCGAGCAGCACGTAGATCATGCCGTCGGACACGGCGTGGACGGTCTGCAGTCCCAGCGCGCGATCGACGAACGGGTACACGAGCAGGGCGACGACCAGCGCCGGGGGCCCGAGGCTCTCCCTCACAGGCCGAGGCCCATCACGCGCTCACGCCTTGTCCGCCGTCCGTTCGCCGAGCAAGCCGTGCGGACGGAACACGAGGACGACGATGAGGATCGAGAAGACGATCGCGTTGGTCCAGCGGGCGGAGATGTACTGGTCGCTCCACGCGGACAGGAAGCCGATGACGAGCCCGCCGAGGGCGGCGCCGCTCATGCTGCCGATGCCGCCCAGCACGGCCGCGGTGAAGGCGCGCAACCCCGCCTGATAGCCCATCCACCACTGGCCGATGTTGTAGTACATGCCCTGGATCAGCCCCGCCGCCCCCGCCAGGGCGCCGCCGACGAAGAACGTGATCAGGATCGTGCGCTCCACGTTGATGCCCATCGCCTGGGCGGTCTCCCGGTCCTGCGCCGTCGCGCGCATGGCCTTGCCCCACCGCGTCCGCGTGACGAAGTAGTGCAGCGCCACCATGAGCGGGAGGGTGGCGGCCACGACGAGCAGGTCCTTGCTCGTGAGGAAGATGGCCGAGTCCACGCCGAACCACTCGCGCAGGATGTCGAAGGACGGGAACACGTCGGGGTAGGCGATGGGCGCCGGTCCCTTCCAGAGCAGCGCTACGTTCTCCAGCATGAAGGAGACGCCGATCGCCGTGATCAGCGGCGCCAGCCGCGTCGAGCGTCGCAGCGGGCGGTAGGCCACGCGGTCGATGGCGACGTTGAGCGTGGCCGTCGTGAGCATGGTGAGGACGAACACGAGGGGGAGCACCGTCAGCAGCTGCCAGCCGGTGAGCGTCCCGGTGACGCCGAGCAGCGTGAACCAGGCGAGCGAGATGAACAGGCCCAGCATGAAGACGTCGCCGTGGGCGAAGTTGATGAGCTCGATGATGCCGTACACCATCGTGTAGCCCAGGGCGATCAGCGCGAAGACGGCGCCTCGGGTGAGGCCGTTGATGGATTGCTGAATGAGGACTTCCCAGCCAGTCATATATAGATGGGGGGCCCCGAAATGGCCCCCCAAGCCCCCCGGGGTGGCTCGGGACGCCCCGGCGGAGCCGAGGCGCCCCTCGATCGCCGCGACACCGCGACGCTACTCGAGAATCGTCTCGAACTGGAACTTGCAGCCGATGGGGGTGTCGGCTTTCACGGCCTTGAAGCCCGACATGGTGTCGTAGTCGACGTCACCGTTCTCGTCGAAGCTCCACTTGCCGTTGATGCCCTCGAAGTTCTTCGTCGCCGCGATGGCCTTGCGCAGGGCCTCGCGCTTGTCGGTGACGTCCTTCGCCTTCTCGATGACCGGCGCCGAGCGCTTGATGGCGTCGATGATCACGCGGGTGCCCTCGGCTGCGTAGAGCGCGTACGAGGTCGGCTCCTTGCCGAACTTCGCCTTGTAGTTCTCGTACGTCTTGGCGCCGACGCCCCGCATCTTCTCGAAGGGCAGGCCGGCGAAGGTCACGCGCATGTCGGTCGCCAGCGCGGCGTCGCAGGTGGCGCCCTTGAGCAGCTCTTCCTCCAGCAGGCCGTCGGGTCCCATGAAGCGGGTGCGCGGCGCCGTCAGCCCGACTTCCTTCATCTGCCGGATGATCACCTGAGCGCCCGTCTCGATCACGCCGCCGAGGTAGACGAGGTCGGCGCCGGAGGCGCGGATCTTGGTGAGCACGGGCTTCTGGTCGGGCTGCTTCCAGTCGATGCCCTCGTTGGCGACGACGGGGAGACCGATCTTCTTCGCGGTGGCCTCGAAGACGTCGGCGATGCCCTTGCCGTACAGCTCCTGGTCGTTGAGGACGTAGACCTTCTTGGCGCCCATCCGCTTGGCCCACTTGGCGCCCACGGCGCCCTGGATGTCGTCGGCCGGGATCGGGCGGAAGTAATTCACGTAGCCGCCCGGGCGGTAGATCTCGGGCTCGCCGGGGGCGGCCCCGCGCTTCTTGGTGAGGCCGGGATAGGTGTTGGCCGGCGTCATCTGGGCCATGTGCGCGCGATTGGTGATGGGGATCGAGACCTTGGCGGCCCCGGAGTTGTAGGTGCCGATGTACACGATGGCGAGCGGATCGCCGATGGCCTTGTTCGCGTTCTCCGCCTCGACGGCGCCGTCCCACTTGCCGGTCTGCGGCGAGGCGTCGTCCAGGTTCACCACCTCGAGGCAATACCCGGCGACGGTGCCGTTGACCTCCGAGACGGCGAGGTCCACGCCGTTCTTCATGCCGGTGCCTTCCGGCAGCATCGCGCCTTGCATCGGCCACGATGTGTAGAGGCGAAGCTTGCCCTTCGGACACTGCTGAGCGGCGGCGTTGCCGCCGGCGGCGGCGAAGGCGAAGAGCACGATGGCGACCGTGATGATCCGTGAGACTCTCATGGCTGTCCTCCGATCGGGCGCTCGACCGAGATGGCGGGTATGAGACTATTCCGCTCGCTCGTTGTCAACTCAGCTGGGGCCATGGCGAGGTGAGGCGATGGCGCAACCCCACGTGATCTACCAGGCGAAACCGGGCTCGGCGCTCGAGGTGAACCGCGCCTTCTATACGCGCCTGGCGCCGGATGCCGGCAAGCGGACCCTGGTGGAGCGGTTCGTCATCCCGCGACGCTCGGGGCGGGCGTGGCCGGTGCGGGCCGGACAGATCTTTCGGATCGTGGCGGTCGAGGGGCCGCAGGTGGCCGACCTCAACGTCTGGAATCTCGCCAACCCGCGCGAGCGTTTCTGGGCCTCGCGCACGCGCCAGCTGCACCAGGCGCACGTGACGACGTTCGATCGGCTGTGGTCGTGCCTGCCCTACCTGCGCCCGATGCTGACGATCACGGCCGACACCATCCGGTACGGCCGCGACGCCGACGGCGCCGGCTGTCACGATCTGCTCGGCACCCGCTGCGATCCCTACGTCCACAAGCTGCTCAACGGCGAGGAGCTCGACCTCTGCTGCCATTCGAATCTGGTCAGGGCGGTGGCGCCGTATCGCCTGACCGAGCTCGACGTGCACGACGTGCTCAACGTCTTCCAGGTGACCGGCCTCACCGCCGAGGGCCGGTACTTCACGAAGCCGAGCCCCGCCAAGGCCGGCGATTACATCGAGTTCTTCGCCGAGCTCGACGTGCTGGCCGCGCTGTCGGTGTGCCCGCACGGCGATATGTCGGCGCCGGTGTGGGGATCGGGCGGAGGCGATCGGCTCGACATCTGCCGCCCGCTCGCGATCGAGATCTGGCAGCCGGCTGCCGAGCTGCTCGCGGGCTGGAAGTCGCCGACGCCGTCGGACTATCGCGGCGGCCACGGGCTGCAGGGCCCATGAGCGTCGTCACGATTCCCGCGCGGCGTGGCAAGGCGGCGCGCGTGCGCACGGGTCAGCGCATCCGCGTCGTCAACACCCACGGGACCCAGGTCGTCGACGCGTGGGCCTTCAACGCGCAGGACCCGGCCGAGTGGATGGCCATGGAGGCGAGCCGCGCGTGGTTCATGAAGCTCGCGGCGGCCGTGGGCGATTCGTTCGTGACCAACCGCCGGCGCCCGATCCTCACGCTGGTCGAGGACACGTCGGCCTGCGCGCACGACACATTGATGGCGCCGTGCGACCCGGATCGCTATGGCCTGCTCGGCGTGAAGGGCTATCACGACAACTGCCGCGACAACCTGCACGCCGCGCTGGCCGAGCTGGGGATGAAGATCCCCGCCACGCCGCCGTCGCTCAACCTGTTCATGAACATCCCGTGGACGCCCGACGGGCGGCTGGCGTGGGGCGAGCCCGTGTCGACGCCCGGGAGCTACGCGCTGTTCCGCGCCGAGATGGATCTGGTCGTCGCGTTCTCCGCGTGCCCCCAGGACATCCTGCCGATCAACGGGCTCACCGGGCGCACGACCGAAGCGCACTTCAGCATCGAATAGCCCGCGTTGATCCCACGGAGGCGCCGCCATGGAGCGACAGTTCGATCTTGTCGTCGTCGGGACCGGGGTGACGTCGGCGGTCGCGACACGCTGTCGCGAGGCCGGCTGGACGGTCGCCGTCATCGACTCCAAGCCCTTCGGAGGCACGTGCGCGCTCCGCGGATGCGTCCCGAAGAAAATCCTGGTCGGCGCCACCGAGGCCGTTCAGGCTGCGCGCGACCTGGCCGGCCACGGCGTGCGTGCCGACGGAGTGACCCTCGCCTGGCCCGACCTGATGCGATTCAAGCGCTCGATGGTCGATCCGACGCCGCGGCGTACCGAGGAGTCCTGGGCGAAGATCGGGGTCGAGCAGTTCCACGGTCGAGCCCGCTTCGTCGGATCGACCACGCTGGCGCTCGGTGACGACCGGCTCGTCGGCCGCCGCATTCTCATCGCGGCCGGCGCGAAGCCGGCGCCGCTCCCGTTCGCCGGTGCGGCGCGACTGACGACGAGCGAGGAGTTCCTGAACCTCGATCGGCTGCCCTCACGCCTGATCTTCGTCGGCGGCGGCTACATCTCGTTCGAGTTCGCCCACGTCGCTGCCCGCGCCGGCGCGGAGGTCACCATTCTCGACCGCGGCGCCCGGCCGCTCGACGCCTTCGACCCGGACCTGGTGGACCTGCTCGTCAAGCGCACCCGCGAGCTCGGCATGCGTGTGGAGCTGAACACCGAGGTCCGCGGCCTCGACGCCGCCGGTGGCGGCGTGGTCGTGCACGGCCTCCAGAACGGCAGCGAGCGGCGCTTCGACGCCGACATGGCCGTGCATGGCGCCGGCCGGGTCCCGGACATCGACGATCTCGATCTCGACGTCGCGGGCGTCAAGCGCGACAAGCGCGGTGTCATCGTGAATCAATTCCTGCAGTCCGTGTCCAATCCCGCCGTCTATGCCGGCGGCGATGCCGCCGCCAACGGCCCGCAACTCACCCCCAAGGCCGATCACGACGCGCTGGTGCTCACGGAGAACCTCTTGCAGGGCAACCATCGGACGCCGAACTACGAGGGCTTCGCGTCGTCCGTCTTCACCGTTCCCCCGCTCGCGTCGACGGGCCTGAGCGAGGCGGCCGCGCGCGCCCGAGGCTCGAAGGTTCGCGTGAATTCGCAGGAGACGTCGGGCTGGTTCAACACCCGCCGCGTCGGGGAGACGGTCTCCGGCTTCAAGGTGCTGGTCGAGAAGGAGACGGGCCGGGTCCTCGGCGCCCACCTGCTCGGCCCTCACGCCGACGAGGTGATCAACCTGTTTGCCGTTGCGGTCCGACTGGGGCTCCGGGCCGACAATCTGAAAGAGGCGCTCTACGCGTACCCGACCTACGGCTCGGACATCCGGTTCATGCTCTGACATCCGTCGGATTGACAATTCGAAACCGGCGGGCACAATTCGAGTGCACCCGGGAGCCAGAATGCGCTATCGACGCGTGACGTTTCGCTCGACGCGGCTGCGGACCGGCCAGCCCTGGCCCTTCGCTGGCGCCTGGGAGCACGAGAGCCTGCGCCTCCTGCTGCAGGCTCGCTGGCGCCCCGCGGCGGACATGTCCGAGACGGCGACCGCCATCGAGGTCACCGTCGACCTCGCGGGCGTCGACGAAGACGACTTCGAGGTCCAGCTCTTCGAGAACGGGCTGGTTGTCGAGGGGCGCCGGCAGCTGCCGTCGTGCGGTGAAGACGCGGTGTACCACGCGGCCGGCATCCCGCAGGGCCTCTTCCGTGTCGAGCTGCCGTTGCCGGCGCGTATCGACCCCGACCGCGTCGAGGCGCGCTACGAGCGCGGCCTCCTGCACGTCACGCTGCCGAAGCGCGCGTAGCGGGCGCGATGGCGGCCCAGTCCAGCGGCGGCCCGGGCGACTTCACGATTCCCGACGCGCTGCCCGTTCTGCCGCTCCGGGATGCCGTGGTGTTCCCGCTCACGGCCGTTCCGCTCCTCGTGCAGACTCCGAGCGCGATCCGGGTCATCGACGACGTCATGCGCGGCAACCGCCTGCTGGTGTTCGTGGCGCAGCGCAACGATACGGCGGAGCCCGTCACGCCCGAGAGCATCCATCGCGTCGGAACCGTGGGGGCGATCCACCAGATGGCGCGCATGCCCGACGGCGGCGTGCGTGCGATGGTGCAGGGGATCGAGCGCGTCCGCCTGCTCGACTTCGTCGCCAAGGATCCGTACCTCGTCGCGCGGATCGAGCCCGCCCGCGAGCCGACCGTCGCGGGCCCGGAGGTGGACGGGCTGCGCCGCGCCGTCCTCGACCTGTTCCGCCGGCTCGCGGAGGTTTCGTCGGACCTGCCCGACGAGCTGGCGGTCACGGCGGAGAGCCTCGTCGAGCCGCGTCAAGTCGTGTACTTCGTCGCCTCGCTCGTTCGCATGGACACGGCCGCGCGGCAGGCTTTGCTGGAAGTGGACTCGATCGCCGAGAAGCTGCGCCGGCTCGTCGATGTGCTGCAGAGCGAGCTGACCGTGCGCGAGATCGGACGGAAGATCACGAGCGACACGGAGCAGCGGCTCTCCAGGAAGCAGCGCGACTACATCCTGCGCGAGCAGGTGAAGACCATCCAGAAGGAGCTGGGCGAGGAGGATAGCGACGACACCGAGGCGGCCGAGCTGCGCCGCCGCATCCAGGAGGCCGGCCTCCCCGACGAGGCGCGGCGCGAGGCCGAGCGCGAGCTGAAGCGGCTCGCGGGCATGCAGCCCGGCTCGCCCGAGCGCGGCATGATCGTCACCTATCTCGAGTGGATGGCGAGCCTGCCGTGGAGCAAGGTCGACGGCGGCACCATCGACATCCGCCGCGCGCGCGAGGTGCTCGACGAGGACCACTTCGACCTCGACAAGATCAAGGACCGCATCCTCGAGTACCTGGCCGTCCGGAAGCTCCGCCAGGAGCGCGGCGGCGGCGCCGAGCCGCCCCGGGTGACGGGCGACAGCCCGGCGCGCGAGCCGATCCTGTGCTTCGTGGGGCCGCCGGGCGTCGGCAAGACCAGCCTGGGCCAGAGCATCGCGCGGGCGCTCGGGCGAAAGTTCGTGCGCATGTCGCTCGGCGGCGTGCGCGACGAGGCGGAGATCCGGGGCCATCGCCGCACGTACATCGGCGCGCTCCCTGGGCGCATCATCCAGGGGCTGCGCCGCGCCGAGACGAAGGATCCCGTCTTCATGCTCGACGAGATCGACAAGATCGGCGCGGACTGGCGGGGCGATCCGTCCTCGGCGCTGCTGGAGGTGCTGGACCCGGCGCAGAACAACACCTTCGTCGACACCTATCTCGGCGTGCCGTTCGACCTCTCGCAGGTCCTCTTCATCGCCACCGGCAACGCGCTCGACACCATCCCGAGCCCGCTGCGCGACCGGATGGAAATCCTGACGCTCTCCGGCTACACGGACGAGGAGAAGGTCGGCATCGCGACGCAGTACCTGGTGCCCAAGCAGCTCGGCGCGCACGGCCTCAAGACGGACGAGCTGGTCTTCGAGCCGGACGCCATTCGATTGATCGTGCGCCGCTATACCCGCGAGGCGGGCGTGCGGAACCTCGAACGCGAGATCGCCGCCGTGGCCCGCAAGGTCGCCCGCCGCCTCGCGGAGGGCCAGTCCGGGCCGTTCCGCGTCACCGCCGACAACCTCGCCGATTATCTGGGCCGTCCCCGGTTCTTCGACGAGGTCGTCGAGCGCACGGCGCGCCCGGGCGTCGCCACGGGCCTGGCCTGGACGCCGACGGGCGGCGACGTCCTGTTCGTCGAAGTGACGATGATGCCGAGCAGCGAGGAGCGCCTGGTGCTCACCGGAATGCTCGGGGACGTCATGCGCGAGAGCGCCCAGGCCGCCGTCTCGTACGTGTGGTCCAACGCCGAGGCGTTCGACATCGATCCCAAGCTCTTCGAGGGCAAGACCATCCACGTCCACGTGCCGGCCGGCGCCATCCCCAAGGACGGGCCGTCGGCCGGCGTGACGATGGTCACGGCGCTCGCGTCCTACGCCACGCGGCGCCCCGTGCGCAGCGACGTCGCCATGACCGGCGAGATCACCCTGCGTGGCAAGGTGCTGCCGGTCGGCGGCATCAAGGAGAAGGTCCTCGCCGCTCACCGTGTCGGCATCCGCACTGTCATCCTGCCGCGCCACAACGAGCGCGACCTCGAGGACGTGCCGGCGGAGGTCCGCTCCGCGCTGCGCTTCGTGTTCGCGGACGACGCCGCGGAGGTGCTGCGCCAGGCGCTGACGCCCGTCGCCGCGGACGCGCGCGCGGCCGCCCGCTGAGGCGGTCACATCGGGACGAGAAATCCCTCGCGCTCTGCCGCCTGTGCAAGCCGGCTGTCGAGTGTGTGCAGCATTCGACCTTGAGGGTGTCCTTCGGTCCAGTGCAGCGCCGCACCGAGCTGGAGGGCAGCGAAGGCGCGAAGTGAATGCAGTCGCAGCAACCGCGCCGCCAGGGACTTGACCACCTCGACATCGATCACGACGTGGCACCTCTCCATCATCTCGCCCAGTCGGATCTCGGCGACGCGCGCGGCATCCTCGGATACGGCCCTCTCGCGCACGAGCCGGCGAAGCGCGGAGACGACTTCTACCGGAGTCAGCGTCCACACCACCATTACGTTGTCGCCACTTACCCACGATGCGACACGCGAAGAACGTTCCTGATGGATCAGGAGCGGAACAACCGCCGAGCTGTCCCAGAACCTCACCGACCTTCGTCGCGCTCTCGAAGGAGGGCCGCGACGACGTCTGCTCTCACCCGAGGCTTGCCGTGGATCCATTTGCGCGAGAGGGTGCCACTGCCGCGACGGACGACGCCGCGACGCTCCAGGCGATCCAACCACTCGGCGTCGTCTCCAGGGACGGGGGAATGGGTGCCGGCGCGCTCGATCCGCGCAATGACGCGATCGCGATCACACACGAGGATGGACTCGCCGCGCTGCACTCGCCGCAGGTAGTGGCTCAGACGATTCTTGAGCTCAGCAATCTTTACGGTGACCGAGGCGCTTTGACGTGTCCTCATAGACCTATCAATTCTAGTCATCACGTGGCCATGTTGCAAGCGGCCGGCTGGCGGCAGCCGCCCGCGAGGATCTCGCCCATGCTCAGTCGAGCAGCCCCAGCGCTCTCGCCACGCGCTCGGCGGTGATCGGCAGGCGCGTGATGCGCGCGCCGGTCGCGGCCTCGATGGCGTTGGCGATGGTGGCGGCGGGCGGGCCGATGGGCGGCTCGCCGATGCCGCGGGCGTTGAAGGGGCCGAGCCCCTCGCCGGATTCGACGACGACGGCGCGCACGTCGGGCACGTCGGCGGCCGTCGGGATCAGGTACGTCGCGAACGACGTCGTGAGGTTGATGCCGTTCTCGACCACGACCTCCTCCATGAGCCCGTAGCCCAGGCCCTGCACGGCGCCGCCCTGGATCTGGCCCTCCACCGACTGCGGATTGATCGCGCGTCCCACGTCGTGGGCGGCGGCGTAGCCGAGCACGCGCACGAGGCCCGTCTCGGTGTCGACCTCCACCTCGGCGGCGTGGGCGCCAAACGTGTAGTCGGGGAACACCTTGCCCGAGCCCGTGGCCAGATCGACGGGCTCGCCAGCAGGCGCGTGATAGACGCCGAGATGGCTGCGCGGGACGCCGACGCGCGCGCACTCGGCCAACAAACCAGCGATCGCCAGCGTGCGGCCGTCGCGCGTCACCACGCGGTCCTCGTCCATGTCGAGATCGTCGGCGTCGCCGCCGAGCATCGCCGCCGCGACGCCCAGCAGCCCGGCCCGCAGCTCGCGCGCCGTCTTGAGCACCGCGTTGCCGGACATGTAGAGCTGGCGGCTGGCCGTCGTGGTGCCGGCCAGCGGGGTCAGCGCGCTGTCGGACACGTGGACCGAGATGCGCGTCAGCGTCACGCCGAGGACTTCGGCCGCGATCTGGCAGAGCGAGGAGGCCTGGCCGCCGCCCACGTCGGGACAGCCGCAGCGGATGACGAGGCTGCCGTCCATCTCGAAGCCGACCCACGCGCTGGCCCAGTCGTGCAGCCACACGATGCGCCCGTACGGCTGGAAGTTGCAGGCGAGCCCGCGGCCGACCTTTATATGGGGCGCACGCGCCGCTGTCGGTGGCCCCAGCGCGGCCCACGCCCGCTCGCACAATTCCGGGATCGCGACGTGAGTCTCGATCACCTGGCCGACGGGCAGCGTGTCGCCTCGCCGCAACGCGTTCACGCGACGGACCGCGACCGGATCCATTCCGAGCGCCCGCGCGACGCGGTCCAGCTGGGACTCGTACGCGAACACGGTCTGCATGGCGCCGAATCCGCGCATGGCGCTGGTGGGCGGGTTGTTGGTGTACGCGACCCGCGCGTCGACCTCGACGGCGGGGACGCGGTACGGGCCCGCCGCCGTCACCGTGGAATAGAGCAGCACGAGCGCCGAGAGGTACGCGTAGGCGCCGGCGTCGGCGAGCAGCTCGATCTGCTGGGCGACGATCTCGCCGTGCGCGTTCGCGCCCGTGCGATAGCGCAGGCGATACGGGTGACGCTTGGCGCGCGAGAGCAGCGACTCCTGCCGCGTCCACACCATCTTCACCGGCCGCCCCGTCTTGAGCGTGAGCAGTCCCAGGTATGCCTCGACGGTGACGTCCTCCTTGCCGCCGAAGCCGCCGCCGAGATACGTGCCGATGACGCGCACGCGGTTCTGCGGGACCTGCAGCACCTCCGCCACGTCGCGGAAGTGCTCGATCACCTGCGTGGAGAGGCGAATCGTGATGACGCCGTCGGAGTCGATCCACGCCACGCCCGACTCGGGCTCGAGGTACGCGGCGTCGACGAGCTGCGTCGTGTACTCACCCTCGACGACGACGTTTGCGCCGGCCAGTGCCTTCGCCACATCACCCCGTGCGATGCGCCACTGGGCGAGCAGGTTGCCCGTCCCGTGCACAGGCGGCGCGCCCGGAGCCAGCGCGGCCTCGGGCGTGAACACGCCGGGCGTGACTTCGTACTCGACCTCGATCGCCTCGACGGCGTCGCGGGCCAGCTCGAGCGTCTCGGCGGCCACCAGCGCGACGGGCTCGCCCTGGTGACGGACGCGGTCCTCGGCCAGCACGTGCAGCGTCGCGCGCAGCGGCCCGACGGCCGTGGTCTGGCCCGGGACGTCGGTGGCGAGCGTGTTGCGCGGGACGTCCTTCGCGGTCAGGACGACAGCGACGCCGGCCATCGCCGTAGCCCGTTTCGTTTCGAGCCGGACGATCCGCGCTGACGGGTAGGGCGAGCGGAGCACGGCGGCGTGGAGCATGCCGGGCAGCGCCCAGTCCGCCGCGTAGGCCGTCGCCGCCACGACCTTGTCGCGCGCGTCGTGGCGGACGACGGGCTGGCCGACGATCCGCAGCGCGTCGCGCGTGGCGACCGCGTCAGTCATGGCCGAGCTCGCCGCGGACATAGGCTTCGACCGCGTCCACGATCTTCGTGTAGCCCGTGCAGCGACAGAGGTTGCCCTCGAGCGCGGCGCGGATCGCCTCGCGATCGGGCCGCGGCTCGCGCTCGAGGAAGGCCAGCGTCGTCAGCAGCATGCCGGGCGTGCAGAAGCCGCACTGCACGGCGCCGTGGCGCACGAACGCCTCCTGCAGCGGGTGCAGGCCACCGTTGCGCTCCAGCCCGCGCAGCGTGACGACGGCGCGGCCTCGCAGCCCGGCGGCCAGAACGAGGCACGAGGACACCGGCCGCCCGTCGAGCAGCACCGTGCAGACGCCGCACACGCCCTCGTCGCAGCCCTCCTTGACGTCGAAGATGCCCAGCGTGTCGCGCAGCAGCTCGAGCAGCGTCTGGTTCGGGCGCACCTCGACCTCTCGCGGGCGCCCGTTGAGGACGAGGCGCGCGATCACGTCCGCCCCAGCGCCCGCGCGACGGCGCGGGCGAGCGCTCGGCGGCACAGCACGCCGGCGACGTGGCGCCGGTACGCGCCCGAGACGAAGGCGTCCGACGGCGGTTCGAGCGCATCGCGCGCCGTTTGCGCTGCGTGCGCGAGAACGTCGGCAGTCGGCTCGCGGCCCCGCAGCGCGTCCTCGACGGCGCGCGCCCATACCGGCCGATCCGCGACGCCGCCGAAGGCCACGCGCGCGTCGTCGACGCGCCCGCGGCGGTCCAGGCTCACCAGCGCGACCACGGCCACGACCGCGAAGTCACCGGCGCGTCGCGAGAGCTCCTCGACCGCCCAGCCGTATGACGACACGGCATCCATCTCCACACCGGTCACGATCTCGTCGGCGGTGAGCATGGTCGTCAACGGGCCCGTGAAGAACTCGCGCGCGGCGACCGTGCGCCGGCCCGACGGCGACGCCACCGCCAGCCGCGCGTCGAGCGCCGTCATCACCGCGGGCAGCTCGGCGGCGGGGTCCGCGTGCACGAGGCTGCCGCCCACCGTCCCCAGCGTGCGGACGCGCACGTTGCCGATCAGCCGCGCCGCCTCGCCGAGCACCGGGCAGCGCCGCGCGATCACGTCGGACTCCTCGAGCTGGTGATAGCGGACGAGCGCGCCGACGCCGAGCCGTCCGTTCTCGACGACGATGTCGCCCAGCAGCAGTCCGTTGATGTCGATCACGACCCGGGGCCGCGCGAGTCGATAGTGAAGGATCGGGATCAGGCTCTGGCCGCCCGCGAGCACCTTGGCCTCGTCGCCGTGCTCGCCGAGCAGCCCGAGCGCCTGATCGAGTGTCTCCGGCGCCGCGTACTCGAACGGATGCATCAGCGGCGCTGCTCCGGGTCTTCTCCCTACCGCGCCCGCCCGCGCATGGAGGCTGGCTGGCCCGGCAGCTTGAGCTTCTTGCCGGTGTCGGTGATCTTGGTGCCGTCCACCTTGAGGATGGACACGTCGCGGTCCGTGTAGTTGCCGACATAGAGGTACTTGCCGTCGGGGCTGAAAACCACACCCTCCGGGAGGCCGCCCACCTCGACCTCGCCCACCTTCGTCACTTTTTTGTCGTCGATCTTGAGTATGGCCAGGCTGCCGTTTCGCTTGATGTTGAACCACATGCTCTTCGGCACGCTCGCCCCACCCAGGAGCACGGCCACAGCGACGTCGCCCCTTGGGCTGATCGCAAAGCCCTCGGGCGCGTCCCCCACCACCACGCGATCGATGACCTTCGGCGGGTTGTGCCCGAGATCGATGATGCTGACGGTGTCGACGTGACCGTCGGGCGCGCCGGAATTACCGTTGTCCGCGCTGATGGCGATCCGGCCGTTGGGCGTGACGTCGATGTTGTAGGGCCAGAGGCCCACCGGCATGTCGTGCTTGGTGTAGGTCACCTTCTGGCCGTTGATCTCGAGGAGCGCGATCTTGTGCGCCGGGAACTTGGTGGCGAGCGCGCGCTTCCCGTCCGGCGTGATGGCGACGGAGGCGACCTCGTCTCCCATCGCCACCGTGTCGATCAGCTTGACCTCGTTGCCCTGGATGGAGAGGACGCTGATCGACTTGTCGTTGCGGTTCGCGACCAGGGCCAGGTCCCCCGCCCGGTTGATCGCCAGGCCTGAGGGCTGCTTTCCGATCTCGACGGTGGCGATGTGACTCGGCGGGCTCGTCTTCAGATTGAAGACGTAGAGCTTGGTGTCGGGCGCGGGCTTCCAGGCGGTCCCGTCCTGGACCCAGGTCACGGAGTTCGCCACGATGGCCAGGCGCTCGTCGGGGGTGATAGCGAGATTCGTCGGAGGACCGAAGATTGAGTTCATCAGCGGGAAGCTCACGAGGATCTTCGGCGCCTCGCGGTCGGTGATGTCCACGACGGAGATCGTGTCCTTCCCCGGCGCGACGAACTGCCGATTGCCCTCCGCGTCGAAGACGACCTTCTCGTCATTGCCGATGATCATCAGATCGGCGTGGGCCGAGGGCGCGAACGCCGCCAGGCACGCCACCAGAACCAGGAGCAGTCGGGCCAGCACGATGATGCGACGGCCGGGAGAGGTCATGGGCTCCTCCTCGAGCGTTCGGGTTAGACGTCCCAGCCGCCATCGACGGTGATCGACTGGCCGGTCATGTTCTGCGACGCGTCCGAGGCGAGGAACACGACGGCGTCGGCGACGTTGCGCGCGCTCGTCACGCGGCGCAGCGCCATCTCCTGCACGTACTCCTCGCGCACCTGCTCGGGCGTCCAGCCGCGCTTGCGCGCCTTCTCGCGGCAGAGCTTCTCCATCCGCGGGCCGTCCACGATCCCCGGGTGCAGTGCGTTGACGTTGACGTTGTAGGGCCCGGCCTCGAGCGCCACCGTGCGCGTGAGCCCGCGCAGCGCCCACTTCGACGACGAGTACGACGCGCGCAGCTTGTAGCCGCGCAGCCCCGAGGTGCCGCTGATGTTGACGATCTTGCCGTAGCGCTGGGCGATCATCGTCGGCAGCACGTGCTTGATGGGCAGGAACGTGCCCTTGACGTTCACCGCCAGCACGTGATCCCAGTCCTCGGTCTTGATCTCCCACACCGGCGTCTCGACGGGGCCGGTGACGCCGGCGGCGTTGACAAGGATGTCGATGCGCCCGCCGAGCGCGGCCTTCGTCCGCTCGACGAGCCGCTGCACGGCGGCCTCGTCGGTGACGTCGGTGGACTCGACGAGGGCGCGGCGTCCGAGCTTCTCGATCTCGCCCGCAAGCTTCTCGAGCGGCGCCGCCTCGCGAGCGGCCAGCGCCAGGTGCGCGCCCTCGCGCGCCAGAGCCAGGCAGATCTCGGCACCCATGCCCTTGGCGGCGCCGCTGACGATGGCGACGCGGCCGTCGAGGTTACCGACGCCGGCCGGCAATCCAGCGCTCCATCTTCGCCTCCAGGACGCTCAGCGGCATCCCGCCGTCTTCGAGCACCGCGTCGTGGAACTGACGGAGGTCGAACGACGCGCCCAGCGCCGCCTCGGCCTTCCGTCGCAGGCCCACGATCTTGAGCTGGCCGATCTTGTAGCCGAGCGCCTGGCCGGGCCACGCCATGTAGCGCTCCACCTCACGCTCGGAGTCCTCACGCGAGCCGCCGAGGTAGGCGATGGCCCGTTCCCGCGTCCAGCCTTTGGCGTGGAGGCCGACGTCGACGACGAGGCGCTTGGCGCGGAACCGCTCGGCCCCCAGCATGTTCAGGCGGTCGTGGCGATTGCCGTAGGCTCCCAGCTCGATGCCGAGGCTTTCCGCGTAGAGCGCCCAGCCCTCGCCGAACGCGTTGTACCAGGCGAAGCGGCGAAAGCCGGGAAGACCGCGCTTCTCGCGTTGCAGCGCCATCTGCAAGTGATGGCCGGGCACGGCCTCGTGCAGGAACAGGGCGCGGGAGACGGAGGCCGCGCGACCCTCACGCAGCGCGGCGGCATTCAGGTAGAAGACCCCCGGGCGTGCCCCGTCGGGCGACGCCGGCACGTAGCTCGAGGGCATCGACCGCTCGCGGAACGCTTCGATCGGACGGATCTCGAAGCCCGCCTTCGGAAACCGCCCGAACAGCGTCGGTAGCTTCGCTTCCACCGAGGCCCGGAATTCGGCATACGCCTGCAGCAGCTCTTCCACATTCGCGTATCGCGCGGGCGGTATGTCGCCGCCGGCGGTGATCTCGGCGTTCAGCTGGTCGATCTCTCTGGAGATCCGCGTCACTTCTTGCTCGCCGAGCGCGAAGATCTGCTCAGGCGTGAGGTTCGTCGTGGTTCCGACTCGGACCGAGAACGCATACATGGCGCTGCCGCCCGGGAGGTCGGCGAGGCCAAATGTCGCTCGACACCGCGGCAGATATTCGTCGTGCACGAAGGCGCGGAGCCGCCGGTAGGCCGGCACGATCTGGCCCTCGATGGCCCGCACATATTTGTCGGTCAGGGTGTTGCGGGTGGCTTCGTCGAAGTCCGGCGGCAAGTTCTTGATGGGCTCATAGAACACGCTCGCGCGCGGGTCGGCGACGATGTGGACTTCGAGCTGGGGCAGCATCTTCACCATGATGTCGCGCGGCTGCGTGATGCCGCGCTCCATGCCGGTGCGCATGTTCGCGATCGCGGTATCCATCCACGTCACGAAGCCGTCGATGCGGCCCAGGAAGTCCTCGTAGTTCCGTGGCGTCTTGAACGGATGCACACCCCGACCCGCGCCGATGACCGCAAACTCGCTCGGCAGGCTGCGCCCGACCTGATCGACAGGCAGCAGGTGCCACGGCAGACGCAACCGCTCCACGCACGTCTCGAGATTGAACTGGAAGATGTCACGCGTCAGGCGGTCGTGCTCGTCGAGCGTGGCCGGCTCGATCCGACGCAGCTCGCTGTGATAGCGCGAGCACAGTGCGGCGAGCCCCGTCCGATACTCCTCGCCGATGGTGTTGGCCAGCACGCGGTCGTACTGGCGCAGCCCGGCTTCGCTCGCTGTGAACGGGAAGTACGGTGTGCTTGCCCGGTCAAACGCGGTGACGAGGGCACCGAGCCTTGAAACCGGAGGCGTGGACCTCGACGCGCACGCCTGCGCCGCCACGGCGATCGTGACAATCACCGCGGCACAGATGGAGCCTTGCGCGGCCCTCACACGTACCCCTCACGTCGGTCGGCCTCGCGCGCCTCGGCCGGCCGCTCGGCCGGCGGGCCGAAGCCCCCGCCGCCGCAGGTCTCGATCAGCACGAGGTCGCCACGCGTGAGGCGCAGGCTGACCTTGCCGCCGACGTCACGCGCGCCGGGCGTGCCCGGATTCAGCGTGATGCGGAACGGCAGCCCGTCGCCTCCGCCGAGCACGCCCCACGGCGGCACCACGCGGCGGTCGAGCATGCTGGTCAGCGTGACCTCGGGCGCGACGACGCGATAGGCGCGGCGGAAGCCGAGGCCGCCACGCTGCCGGCCGTCGCCGGCCGAGCCGGGCCGCAGCGCGTGCTCCTCCACGCGTAGCGGATACTCCGCCTCCACGACTTCCGTCGGCGTGTTCATCACGTTCGACATGTACACGCGCAGCGCCGAGCCGCCGTCGCGAGTCGCGCCGGCGCCCTCGCCGCCGCCGTGGGTCTCGTAGAAGATCGTCCAGCGGCCGTCGGGGGTGCGCGCGCCGAAGATGAGCACGCCCGAGGTCGTCGGGCCGCTGGCTGTCACGCGGTCGGGCAGGGCGGGGGCGAGCGCGTTGAAGATGGCATCGACCGCGCGCTGCGAGGTCTCGTGGTTGCCGCCGACGACCGGCCGGTCGGCGTCGGCGTTCATGAGATTACGCGGCGGCACGATCACGCGCAGCGGCCGGTAGCAGCCGTCGTTGGGCGGCACCTCTGGCGCGGCCAGTGTCTTCATCGCGTAGTACACCGACGAGCACGCGATGTAGTACGTGGTGTTGACGGGCCCCCGCGCCTGCGGCGCCGTCCCCGTGAAGTCGAACGTCGCCTCGTCGCCGCGGATCTCCACGCGCACGCGGATGGGCAACGGCTTGTCGTCCACGCCGTCGTCGTCGAGCCAGTCCTCGCCCGTCCACACGCCGTCGGGCAGCGCGCTGATCGCCGCGCGCATCGCCGCCTCGGACGCCGCGTGCAGCGCGTCGAAGCACGCGCGGAGCGTGTCGGCGCCGTAGCGCTCGACCAGCTCGCCGAGCCGGCGCGCCGCCACGTCGTCGGCCGCGAACTGCGCGAAGATGTCGCCGCGCCGCTCGTCGGGGGCTCGTATATTGGCCAGGATCAGGCCGATGTTTTCCTCATCTGGCCCGGCGGCCGAGAAGAGACGGATCGGCGAGATGCGCACGCCCTCTTGATAGGACTCGGTGGCCCACGGCACGTAGGAGCCGGGCACGGCGCCGCCGATGTCGGCCCAGTGCGCCAGGTTGATGGCGAAGGCGACGAGCCGCCCGCCGGCGAACACCGGCCGGATGGCCTTGACGTCGGGCAGATGGTTGCCGCCCACCTCCGGCAGGTTCAGGAACCAGACGTCGCCCTCGCGCAGGCGCTCGGCAGGCACGCGCTTGAGGAATTCCTTCACGGTGAACGCCATCACGCCCATGTGGATCGGGATGTCGCGCCCCTGGGCGACCAGCCGCCCCTCGGCATCGGTCAGCGCGGAGGACAGGTCGCCCGCCTCCTTGAGCAGCGGCGAGCGCGCCGAGCGCATGAGCACGACGCTCATCTCCTCGGCGATCGCATAGAGCGCGTTGCGCACGACCTCGAGCGTGACGGGGTGGACCGCGGGGCTCACGCGCCGGTCTCGATGAGCAGGTTGCCGAGCCGGTCGGCGGCGCAGCGCTGGCCGGGGTAGACGAGCGTGGTGGACCATTCGTCCTCGATGAGCGCGGGGCCGAGCACGACGCGGCCGGGTGCCAGCGCCGCGCGGTCGTAGCGCGGCAGCGCGACCTCGCCGAGGCCGGGGAAGTGCGCGCGCTGATCGCCGCTCAACACCGGCGTGCCGGCCGGCTCGAAATCCCACAGCTCGGCGGCGACGTCGGGCACCCGCGCGACGACGCGCAGGTTGACGCACTCCACGCTCTCGCCGGTGGCGTAGCCGTAGAGCCGGCGGTGGCGCGCCTCGAACTCGGCGCGCAGCGCCTCCGGCGTGTCGCGCCACGGGATCTCGATCTCGTAGTTCTGGCCGCTGTAACGCAGGTCGGTGCTCCAGTGCACGGCGATGCGATCGAGCGCGATGCCCTCGTCGGTCAGCGGCGCCACGCACTGCTCCTGTAGCTCGCGCAGCCGAGTCTCCGCCGGCTTGGCGTCCCATGCCTCCAGCCGCCCGCGATACGTCCGCACGGCGTCGTAGCGCAGCGGCGAGACCAGGCAGCCGAGCGCCGAGAACGCGCCCGAGTGCGCGGGCACCAGCACGCGCGCGATGCCGGCGGCGCCGGCGAGCGCGCCGGCGTGGACGGGGCCGGCGCCGCCGTAGGCGATCAGCGTGAAGTCGCGCAGGTCGTAGCCGCGCTGCACGGAGACCAGGCGCAGCGCGCGCAGCATGGCGGCGTTGGCCACCTCGATCACGCCCGCCGCGGTCTCGAGCAGCGAGAGCCCGAGCCGGCGCGCGAGCGCGTCCAGCGCGACGCGCGCGCGCTCGCGGTCGAGACGGATGGCGCGGCCGTACACGCGCTCGGGATCGAGATAGCCGAGCAGGAGGTTGGCGTCGGTGACCGTGGGCTCGGCGCCGCCGAGCCCGTAGCACGCGGGCCCGGGCGCGGCGCCGGCGCTGCGCGGCCCGACGCGCAGCGCTCCCGCCGGGTCGACATAGGCGATGGAGCCGCCGCCGGCGCCGATCGACTCCACCGCCGCCATCGGCAGCCGCACAGGATAGCCTCCGAGGCGGCGCTGCGCCGAGGTCTCGGCGATGCCGTCGGCGATGAGGCAGACGTCGGTGGTGGTGCCGCCCATGTCGAAGGCGAGCGCGCGCGGGATGCCGAGGGTCTTCGCGACATGTGCGGCGGCGGCGACGCCGGCCGCGGGCCCCGAGGACGCCAGCGCCAGCGGCCGCGCCCGCGCAGTCTCGACCGACATCATGCCGCCGGCCGAGTGCAGCAGGTGCAGCGTGGCGCCTGCGGCCTGCAGGCCGAGGCGCTGGTCCAGCTGCTCGATGTAGCGCGAGGCCAGCGGCATCACGGCGGCGTTGAGGACGGTCGTGCAGGAGCGCTCGTACTCGCGGAACTCGGCGTTGATGTCGCTCGACACGCACACGTGGCGGAAGTGGCGCTCGAGGTACGCCCGCAGCGTGCGCTCGTGCTCGGGGTTGGCGTAGCTGTGCAGCAGGCAGACGGCCACGCTCTCCACGCCCTCGCGGGTCAGCGTCGCCACGAGCTCCGGGATCTCATCGAGCGTGAGCGCCCGCTCGATCGCACCATCGGGGCCGACGCGCTCGCTGACTTCCAGGCGCAGTCGCCGCGGGACGAGCGCCGGCGGCTTCGGCGCGGCCTTCAGATCGTAGAGGTGCAGGCGGCTCACGCGCGCGATCTCCAGCACGTCGCGGAAGCCGCGCGTGCTGATCAGGCCGACGACGGCGCCGCGGCCCTCGATGATGGCGTTCGTCACGATGGTGGTGCCGTGGGCGACGGATGCCAGCGGCGCGCTCCCGACCAGGGTCGTCAGGCCCTGCATGACGCCGAGGGCGGGATTGGCCGGCGTCGTCGGGACCTTGCCGCTCGACAGCCGGCCCGACGGCGCGCGCACGACGAAGTCGGTGAACGTCCCGCCGACGTCGATGCCGACGCTGCTGCCCGTCATGCGCGAGACGGTAGCACGAGAGCCCCGGGACTTCGAGAAATGGGCCAAGCCACCTCCCGAGTCACGAAGTCGGTGGCAGCAACGACGAGGTGCCTGAATGCCCGAGCGCCGAAACGTAGGGGACGTTGAGAAACGCGTTACGCCGCGAGTATCGCTCAGGGATCGGTCAGCTTCGGCCTGTTGCTCGCCGCCTCGCTGCGGTTCGACTCTTGCCGCTGCGTTTGCGGAGTCGCGCCTTCCTGTTTATCGCCGGAGCGCGATTGCCGCCGTGACGCTCCAGATACTCGGTGACCATCGCCCTGATCTCCCGGTAGCGCTTGGGAGAGACGCCAAGCACGCGAGCCGTCGCGGCGGGAGTCGGGTAGGGCGTCGTGATCACCGCGCGCGGCCGCGACGGCTACGACCCTGAAGTTATGACACTCTGGTGCAGCGTGAGCCCATCGCGTCCGTCAGTTTCTGAACCGCGGGCAGTGCTTCCTTCAAGGCGATGTCGGCCTGGTGCAGCAGCCTCCGCTGATGGTGCGACACATGGCGCATCCCCATAAGGCTCTCGATCTCGGCGAGGAGAGCACGACCCTCGTCGCCGCGGTCCCCGAGGTTCTTGCAAAAGCTCGCCACCAGGGCCGGATTCAAGCCTGCAGTGTCCGGATTTTTCGCCACATCCGCCTGGTAGACGAAATCGAGTGGTATGACAATGGGGTGGATCGGCGACGACGCGGCTAAGATGCTGGCCGATGAAGACACCCCTGCTGGTGCGCATCGTCCGGACCCGGCCGCGGCTGTTCACGTCGCTCGCCATCGGCGTCCTCGTCAGCGCGGCCCTGGCCCTCCTCACCGATTGGAGGCTGGCGACCCGGCTGCTGGTCGCCTGGGACATCTTCGTGGCGCTCTATCTGGCGCTCGCCGCCCACCTGATGTCACGGTCGGACGTCGACCGTATCCGCGACCGCGCCGCGATGGAGGACGAGGGGCAGCTGGCCATCCTGGTGCTGACGGTGGTGGCAGCGCTGGCGAGCCTCGGCGCCATCTTCGCCGAGCTCGGCACCGGGACCGGCCGCCGGCCGGCCCACATCGTGCTCGCCGCCCTCACGATCTTGTTGTCCTGGGCATTCATCCACGCGATCTTCGCGCTGCACTACGCCCACGAGTTCTACGACGAGACCATCGGCGGCGGCATGGCCTTCCCGGGCGGCGAGACGGAGCCCGACTACTGGGACTTCGTCTATTTCTCTTTCGTCATCGGGATGACCTCGCAGGTGTCCGACGTCGGCGTCACCAACAAGCAGATTCGCCGCACCGTCGCCGCCCACGGTGTCGTGTCCTTCGTCTTCAACGCCGCGCTCCTCGCCCTGACGGTCAACATCGCCGCGAGCGCGATCTAGCAGGCGAAGCCGCCCGGCCGCGAGGCGCCCGCCCCGCGGCCGAGCGGCGAGAAGGGTTGGACTAGTCGTCGTCCTCGTCGTCGTCGAAGCGGTCGTGGCGATCGAACAGATCGCGCGGGACGCGGCAGACGAAGCTCGACGCATCGTCCATGCTGCCGGGTCCCTTGTAGGTCGCCTCCTTGGGGTACGCGCAGAGCGGGCGGGTGCGGTCGACCACGGTCCCGGTGCGGTGGGTGGCGACGATCTGCTCGGGCGCGATCCCGTGCTCGACCCAGCTCTCGAGCGCGCTGAGCGCGTCCAGGGTATTGGGGCCGGGGCCGCCGCCGCAGTGATGCATGCCCGGCGCGAGGAACAGGCGGAAGAACTCGCCGAGGCGGTGCCCGCGCTTCGTCTTCTCGGCGGCCTCCTGGAGGTAGGCGATGGATCGGAACGCGGTGAGCGCGGCGTCGGCCCAGCCGTGCCACATGATCAGCTTTCCGCCGGCGGCGCGGAAGTCGGAGAGGTCGGCGTTCGTCGCGTTCAGGAATTTGCCCGTCGGCCGCATGGCCCTGACATCGCTCTCGAGGTCGGACGTCAGCAAGTTGAAGCCCGGATCGAACACGAAGTACCTCAGATAGCCGTCAGCGAAGAGGAACTGCAGCGGCGGGATCGCGCCGTTGCCGGTGATCCAGAACGGCCAGCCGGTCGCGGCGCCGTCCTCGTGCCCCTGCGGCCACCCGAAGTAGAGCTGCCGGCCCGAGGAGCTCGTAGCGCCGTGATAGATGCGCCTGGCCGCCTCCACCTGCCCCGCCGTGAGGCAGGTCGGCGCGTCACCGGCCGGGCACTGCAGTGTCTTCGGATCGAACCGGCAGCGACGCGGATCGCTGATGAGGCCGTCCATCAGACCGTCTTTGGCGTCGCACTCGGCGAGCACCGCACCGGCGAGGAGCGCGACCTTGGCGACGGGGAGCGACGCCGCGTTGACCGCTTGCTCGTTCCAGACGAAGCCGGTCATCGTGCCCACCCAGTCGAGGGCGGGAGCGCCGGCGATGATGCCATCGAAGTCGGTCGGGTACCGTTCGGCTTCCTGCATGGCCTGGCGCCCGCCGTTGGAGCAGCCTTCGAAGTAGGCCAGCCGTTCGGTCTGGCCGTAGAAGGCGTGAAGGATTTTCTTGCCGGCCACCGTCACGACGTGCACCGCGCGGTGACCGAAGTTGACCTGGCGCACGAGGTTGTTCAGTGCCCACGAGCCGTCGAGGGCCGGCGCGAACGGGCCGTCGCCGACGTGACCGGTGTCGGTGCCGATGACGGCATACCCGCGGGCGAGGGCGCCGGGCGAGCTCGGAATGCTGCCGACGAAGCCGCCGCCGCCGGCGTGGTAGAACTTGCCGTTCCACGTCGTCGTCGGCAGCCGCAGCTCGAAGTTGATCTCCGTGTCGACGTGGCCGATGACGAGACAGTGCTCGGGTGCGGTGCCCAGAGCCGCGACGATCGTGGCGGAGGTGATGGTCGTGTCCGCGATCGCAACGCTCGTGAGCGCGGCGCACGGCACGCCGGCGGCGTGAGCCGACAGCGGGGCCAGCGCGAGCGCGGCGACGAGCGCCAGGGACACACGGAGGAGGAGCGCGCGGTGTGTCATGGGACACCTCTTCGATGCGGGTGAACAGCAGTGTTCGACCCAGCGAGGCCGCCCATTCGCCTGGGCGGCGCTCGCACCGAAGAAGCGCGGCGTCCTTGCTCCACCGGTTGCCAGTGTGACTCCGGTGTCAAGCGCTCTAGCCGGCCGCCGATTGCGAGGCACACCGGCGCCGTATAGAATCGCGGCGCCCATGCTGGACCGCAGACGATTCCTGAAGCTGGCCGGTCTCACCGCACTCGCCGCGGCCGCGCCCAGGATCGGTGAGCCGACGGAGCACGCGGGCCTGCTGCACCTGACCGCGACCGAGGCGGTGCGGCACATCTCCGAGGGCTCGCTGTCAGCCGAGACCTACGCGCGCGCTCTGCTGGCTCAGGCCGAGCGGCTGAGCTTCCTGGACACGATCATCAGCATCGATCCCGAGGCCGTGCTCGAGGCCGCGAGGCTGGTCGACGTGTCACGGCGACGCGGACGGAGGCTCGGCCCGCTGGCTGGCCTCCCGCTGCTGGTCAAGGACAACATCGACACGAAGACGCTGCCCACGACCGCCGGGACGCCGGGTCTGCTCGCGAACCGTCCGAGGGCGGACGCGCCGCTGCTGAACCCCCTGTTCGGGGCGGGAGCGCTGCTGTTCGCCAAGGCCAACATGCACGAGCTGGCGTTCGGGATCACGAGCCACAACTACCACTTCGGCGCGGTGCGAAATCCGTACGACTCGACGCTGATTCCGGGCGGCAGCAGCGGCGGGACCGGGGCGGGGATCGCCGCCCGAGTGTGCCCCGCCGGCCTGGGCACGGACACGGGGGGATCGGTCCGCATCCCGGCGGCGCTGTGCGGCGTGGTTGGCCTGCGACCGACCAAGGGCCGTTACTCGATCGCGGGGATCGTCCCGATCAGCCACACACGCGACACGCCCGGGCCGATGGGCCGAACCGTGGCGGACGTGGCGCTTCTCGATGCCGTCGAGACGCTGACGACGCCCGCACGCCCGGCGAGGCTCCGTGGGCTGCGACTCGGCGTCCCCCGGAATCCTTTGTGGCAAGATCTCGACCCCGAGGTGGCGGCCGTGATGGAAGACGCGCTGCACCGTTTGCGGGCGCTGGGCGTGGTGCTCGTCGAGGTCGACGTTCCCGGAGTCGTGACGCTCGATCAGCAGGCGGGCTTCCCGATCGCGCTGTTCGAGGCCAACCTCGACATCCCGGCGTACCTCGCCGCCGAGGGCAACGGGATCACGTTCGATGACATTCAGCGGCAGATCGCCAGCCCGGACGTCGCCGGGGCGATCGCCGCGGCCCGTGGCGGAGCGATCCCCCAGGCCGTGTACGAGCACGCGCTCAACGTGGTGCGGCCGGAGCTGCAGGCGCTCTACGCGAGCTACTTCGCCGACAACGGCGTGGCCGCGATGGTGTTCCCGACCACCGTGCTGCCGGCGAGACCGATCGGCCAGGACCAGACCGTCGAGCTGAACGGGCGCCAGGTGGACACCTTCACCACGTACATTCGCAACACCGATGCGGACGCGGTCGCCGGCATCCCGGGCCTCGCGCTGCCCGCGGGGCGAACGCGGTCGGGCTTGCCGGTGGGCATGGAGCTGGATGGCCCGATGGGCAGCGATCGTCTGCTCCTCAGCGTCGGGCTCGCGCTCGAGGCGTCCGCCTTCCGGCCGCTTCGGGCCCCGAAGCTGGCTATCGCGGAAGACGGCTAGATGGAGCGGGTCAGAGGGGGCCTTTGCGCGCCGAGACGTCAGCCGAGAATGTCGGCGACGGCGAGCGGTGTGTCCCGGAACGCGAGTGGCGACAGCGCGTCGCCGCGGGCGACGCGCACGTTGTGGTGGAACCGACCGGCCTGGGGCTGCCGAGAGACTTCGACCGCCTCGCCTTCGAGATCGACGATCCAGTAGTCCCGCACGCCGGCCTCGGCGTAGAGCGGCCCCTTCACGTGGCGGTCATAACGAAGTGACGTGTTCGCGACCTCGATGAGCAGCGCGACGTCGTCCGGCCCGGGCAGCGCGTGGCGGTAGAAGTCGTCGCGATAGCCGAGCAGGACGATGTCCGGCTCCGGCTCGGAGTCCGGCACGATAACGAGTGGGTTCTGCGGCCACAGGATGATGCGGCCGTGGAGGCGCTCGATCAGCAGGTGGCTGAGCCGCGCCAATAGAGGAGACCACGTCGAGCTCATCCGCGGAGTACTCGTCCAGCGTGAATCGTCGCCTGGTCAGCTCGACGTCGACCGCCATGCCGTTCGTAGTACGCGCGTCCGCTGCACGCTCGTCAATGCCCAATGTTCGATACGCTTGTCTACGCCGGATTCTCGTGTACAACTACTACCGCCTACGGCTTGGAGGTGCGCGATGGCCATTCGGCTCGACCACATCATCGTCCCCTCCCACGATCGAGTCGAGGCGGCGAAGCTCCTGGCCGGCCTGCTCGACGTGCCCTGGGAGGAGTCACGCGGCGACTTCGCGCCCGTGTACGTCAACGAGAACCTGACCCTCGACTTCGCCCAGCGGGAGCAGTTCGAGAGCCATCACATTTGCTTCCACGTCGCCGACGCCGACTTCGAGGCGATCCTGCAGCGGATCCAGGCTGCGGGGATCACGTACCGGAGTCGTCCCCACGGCGAGGACGACTTTCGGATCAACACGCGCCTCGGTGGGAAGAATCTCTACTGGAAGGACGCCGACGGTCACCTCTGGGAGATCCTGACCGTCAGCTATGCCCGAGTCGATTCACCGCTGCTGACCGCCGCGAGCTAGAGGAGCAAGGACATGACCTACGACCTGCTGATCAAAAACGGTCGCATCATCGATGGCTCCGGTCGCCCGGCCTTCCACGGCGACGTCGGCGTGGCGCGGGGTCGGATCGTGGAGCTCGGCCGCCTGGACGGCCCGGCGCGGCGGGTCATCGAGGCCGATGGACGCGTGGTGGCGCCGGGGTTCGTGGACAATCACTGCCACTACGACGCCCAGGTCCTCTGGGACCCGCTGTGCACGTTCTCCTGTCACCACGGGGCGACGAGCGTCGTCATCGGCAACTGCTCCCTAGCGCTCGCCCCCGTCAAGGCGCCCGACCGCGAGAAGCTCGCCGGGATGCTGTCCTATGTCGAAGCGATCCCGATGGACGTCCTCCAGGCCGGCGTCCCGTGGACCTGGGAGACCTTCCCCGAATACATGAGCACCATCGGGCAGCGGCTGGCCGTCAACGTCGGCACGTTCGTGGGACACTCGGCGGTCCGCCTGTACGCGATGGGCGAGGACTGCTCGGAGCGCCCGGCCACGGACGCCGAGCTCGAGGTCATGCGGCGGGTGGTGAGAGAGGCGCTGGAGGCCGGAGCGCTCGGGCTCTCGATCACGCGCAACATGAATCACTTTGACATCGTGGGCAAGCGGATTCCCGCCGCCTGCGCGCCGGAGTCGGAGCTCTTCGCGCTGGCCGACGTGCTCCGCGACGTCGGGACCGGCGTGATCCAGTGCGGTGGAGGCACGAATCCCGAGTTGAAGGACCGGCTCCTGAGCCGGCTCGCGCAGGCGTGCGGTCGCCCGGTCATGTACAACACCCTCCTCGAGCAGGCGCGGCAGCCCGGACGGTGGCGGACCCACCTGGCCCACGTCGAGGAGACGGCGCGGAAGGGAATCCGCGCGATCCCGCTCTGCAACCCCGGGAGCGTCGTGAACCGGTTCACCATGAAGAACTGTCAGGTGTTCCGCAGCATGCCCACCTGGCTGCCCATCTTGCAGGGCTCCGATACGGAGAAGATGCAGGCCTATCGCGACCCGGCGATGCGCGCGCGACTGCGCGCCGAGGTCGAGGCGCCGCTGGGCCCGGACTCGACGTTCTCGAAGCGCTGGGACCTGATGATCGTCGACGAGCCGCGGCTGGCGGAGAACCGCGCGCTCAAGGGACGGAGCATCGCGGCGATCGCGCAGGAACGAGGCAAGCACCCGCTCGACGCGTTCCTCGATCTGGCGGTCGAGGAGGACCTGAACACCGTGTTCAGTCTCGGCGAGATCAACATGGACACCGAGGCGGTCGCGCAGATCCTGGGCAGTCCCCACGCGGTCGTCGGGCTTTCGGACGGCGGCGCCCACGTGCAGTTCCACTCGAACGTGAGCAACCCCACCCGGCTGCTGGGCTACTGGGTGAGGGAGAAGAAGATCATGTCGCTCGAGCAGGCCGTCCGCCGGCTCACCTTCGATTCGGCCGCGGCCTTCGGGATCTACGACCGCGGACTGTTGCAACCGGGAATGGTCGCCGACCTCGTCGTCTTCGATCCCGACACCGTGCGGCCGATGCCGGAAGACGTCGTGCACGACTTTCCGAGCAACGGCTGGCGGATGCGCGAGCTCGCGGAGGGCATCCACTACACCGTGGTGAACGGCGAAGTCCTGCTGGAGAAGGGGACGCACACGGGGAGCTATCCCGGTCGCGTGCTGCGCAACGCGCGCTACCAGGCGGTGCACGACCCGCGGGCGTAGTCGACAACGGGGAGTCTTCTTGACTCCCCGGCTCGCCGGCTCATAATCCGCCCACGATGGCGGACAAGCCGAAGGTCGTCATGGATCCGAGCGCGACGTTTCGTCGCCTCGTGCCCGTCGATCGGCTGGCGTCGCCCGTCACGCCGAGCGATGACGTTTACGTCATCGCTCACATGGGCATCGCGCGCGTCGACGTCAAGCCGTGGCGCCTCTCGGTGGACGGCCTGGTCGAGCGGCCCTTTGAGCTCGATTACGAGGCGCTGACGTCGTTGCCGGCGACCGACGTCACCGCGGTCCTCGAGTGCTTCGGCAACCCCGTGGAGCCCGAAGTCGCCACGCGCCGGGTCGGCAACGTCGTCTGGCGCGGCGTGCGCCTGTCGCACCTGCTCGAGCGCGCCGGCGTGAGGCCCGAGGCGCGCCTCGTTTGTCCTGAGGGCCTCGACTCCGGTTCCTTCGCCAACGTGCACAGCGAGCGCTACGTGAAAGACCTGCCGCTGGCGCGCGCGCTGGAGCCCGACGTGCTGGTGGCGTGGGCGATGAACGGCGAGCCGCTCAGCGCGGAGCACGGCTTCCCCGCGCGCGTGTTCGTGCCGGGCTACTTCGGCACCAACGCCGTGAAGTGGCTCTCGCGCATCACGCTCGCGGCCGAGCGTCCCGAGAGCCTGTTCACCACGAAGCTCTACAACCGGCGCGTCGAGGGCGACATGCGCCCGGTGCGCGAGCTGGACGTGCACGCGGTGATCGTGGCGCCGGCCGAGGGTGCCGTGCTGGAGCGCGGCCGGCACACGATCGAGGGCTGGGCGTGGAGCGCCTGGCCGGTGAGCGCGGTGGAGGTCAGCGCCGACGGCGGCAAGACGTGGCAGCCGGCGCGCGTGGCGCCACGCGGCGCCGATCACCAGTGGCAGGCGTTCACATATACGTGGGACGTCCCCGCGCCGGGCCGGTACGAGCTGCACGCCCGCGCGACAGACTCGCAGGGCCGTATGCAGCCGGACGCCGGCCGCAATCGCATCCATACAATCAGCGTCGCCGTGACAGGAGGGCCTCATGGCCAACGATCTGGATCGGCGTGATTTCCT
>Ga0209159_1000524_pt1 | contig 34792 bp, 31 predicted proteins | sample GraSoiAngelo_144_FD_185901 | JGI IMG/M metagenome (GOLD analysis project Ga0209159, IMG submission 185901) | Grasslands soil microbial communities from the Angelo Coastal Reserve, California, USA - 14_1009_02_40cm (SPAdes) (version 2) | ecosystem: Environmental > Terrestrial > Soil > Grasslands ...
GTAGAGCTCTTTGAAGCGCATGAACGCGGCGACGAGCGAGCCCCACTTGCCCCTCGTGATGCCGATCGAGAAGAGCGTGAGAATCGAGTAGGGCTCGGTCTTCTCCACGACGATGCCCTGCGTGGCGAGGAATGCCGTCACGATGGCAGCGGGAATACCTTCCTTCTGCAGCGCGCCATTCGCACCGATGCCCGGAGTCAACGTCGTCACCTTGATCGGGTCGAGCATGCAGTAGCGAGGACCCAGGTCGCCGAACCCATGCCAGCCCTGACCCGGCCGCAGGAGCCACGCGTCGCTCGACGTCGCGAGCAGGTCGGGGTCGACGTCGAGGAAGGCCTTCCCCTCCACCTCGTCGGGCTGCCAGCTCTGGAACCACCAGTCCCCCGACTTGCGACGCTCGAGATCCCGGCCGATGCGCAGCATCGCCTTTCGGAAATCGATGGCCTCGCGAACGCACTCGGCCGTCAGCGCGGGGCCCGCGTCGTCCATCATCTTCGCGGAGACGTCGATGGAGGCGATGATGCTGTATTGGGGAGAGGTGGACGTGTGCATCATGAACGCTTCGTTGAAGAGCGCGGGCTCGATCGGGATCCGTCCCGAGCGGATGTGGATCATCGAGGCCTGAGAAAGTGCGGCGAGGAGCTTGTGCGTCGAGTGGGTCACCGTCACGGTCGCGTCGTCCGGCGACCGTCGGCCGCGGTGCATCCCGTAGCGTCCCTCGTAGATGGGATTGAACCGCGCATACGCGTACCACGCCTCGTCGTAGTGGATTCGGTCGACGCTCCGGCTGAGCACCCGCGTCGTGTGCTCGACGTCGTAGCAGAGGCCGTCATAGGTGGAGTTCGTGAGCACCGCGAGCACGGGCTTGCGGGCCGCGCCCTTCACGAGAGGGCTCTCGGCGAGCTTGCGTCGCAGCATTTCCGGCTCGATCTCGCTGGCGGGCACCGGGCCGATCACACTGCGCGCGTTGCGCCTGGGCTTCAGGTACACCGGGATGGCGCCGCTCATGTTGAGCGCGTAGTTGAGCGACTTGTGGCAGTTGCGGTCGACGAAGACGACGTCGCCGTCGGCCACCGCCGAGTGCAGGATCATCTCGTTGCTCGCAGAGCTGCCCCCCACGGAGAAGAAGGTGTGGTCGGCCCCGAAAACGCGCGCGGCGTAGCGCTCCGCTGCGGCGACGGGCCCGGAGTGATCGTTCAGGGAGCCGAGCTTTCCGACCGAGACGGAGAGGTCGGATCGCAGCATCTGCTCGCCGTAGAAGCCGAGAAAGGCACGGCCGACCGCCGTCTTCATGAACGCGGTACCGCCCGTGTGGCCGGGCGTGTGCCACGAGTACTCGTGGGTGTCGGCGAAGTTCGCGAGCTTGCCGAAGAAGGGCGGCAGCACGGTGTCGAGATAGCGCCGCGCCGCCGCGTCGATGCGTCCGGCGATGAACGCAGCGCTGTCCTCGGGCACCCAGATGTAGCCCTCGACCTGCTCCACGATCTCGAGCGGCACCTGGCGGGTCGCGCCCCGGCGCGCCGCGAGAAGGACGGGCAAGGAGGCCGCCTGCTGCCGGATGCGCCCGAGAATCCGCTTCGTCTGCGCGAGCGCCTCGTCGCTCGCCGCGGCCATCCCCCAGCCCAGCACGACGCAGGAGAGTGCCGGGTGCGACTCGACGGCGGCCTCCGTGTCGTCCAGCGAATGCGTGCGCACGACCGGACGTCCGAGCGCCTCGAGCGCCGCGCGTATCTCGTCGACGCTGCGCGCGACCGCCGAGTCCTCGTCGACGCGGGCCCCGACGACGAGCACCGGAAATCCGGAGGCCAGTCCGACCGGCATCGGCGTGTCGCTGTACGACATGGGTGCTACTCCTTCGTCGACATCAGAAGGTGAAGCTCGTGTAGAGGTAGGCGTTGACCCACGTCGATGATCCGTTCACGGCCTCGCGAAAGCCGCTGTTGGGATTCGCCATCGAGGAGGCCGCGGTGATCGACCACCAGTTCGCCAGCGCGACGTCGAAGATGAGATCGACTTCGTCCGCGAGCGCGCGATCCACACGCGCGGGGGTGAGCCCGAAGGCCTGAGTGCGGCTATTGAGGAGAAACTTGTAGTAGATCAGGTTGACCGTCAGGTCCTCTCTCGGCTTCAGCTGCAGACGCAGCTGGTGGGAGTTCAGGTTGCTGTTGGAGAGGACGTACTCTCCCAGAAGCTCGCCCTGGAACCACGAGCCCCACTCCGGAAGACCCGTGAAGAGGGAATCGAATCCCCGCGTTCCGCCGCCGCTGAACGACGCGTAGCGATAGCTGAGCTGAGGCTTCCAGGACAGCTTCGAAAACTGGTACGCGGGCGTGACGTACCACCCGTTGGCCTCGGAGAGCCCGGACGACTTCGAGTTGTTCTCGTGAACGACCGACGTCTTGTAGCTGAAGTCGGGAAGCGGAGGCAGCGGATTCGCTTCGTGATAGACGTAGATGCCGTCGAGCCCGTCACGTGATGGGTTGTCCGAGTGGTAGAGGTCGAAGTACATGACGCCGACCTTCAGGTGCTTCATGAGCCAGTCGTCGATCGTGTATTCGATCCGCCCCGCGCCGAGCCGGGTATTGGTGTCCGGGTCGTCGTTGTATTTGAGGTGGACCCCCTCGACCGTGAGACCCTTGTAGTTGAGCCGAACGATCCCCGTCCCCCGGAACGCTTTGCGCGGGGAGAGCCAGTTCGCGCCGCGGTGAGTGCTGTCCTGGCCCCCATCCCAGAAGAGCAGGCCGTCGAAGACCTGGTAGTTCTGGTTTCCGCCGCTGATCTCGATGGCGTTGGAGCCGAGCGCCGGGAAGAGGTCGCCGGATTTCCATCCGAGGTAGGTGCTCTCGAGCGTGTACGCGCTGACGGTGTCTTTGGAACCGTTGGTGACGGGGCCGTCGGGCCCGCTCGTGGTGAGCGAGTAGACGCCGCTGATCCTCCCCTGGAGCGCCCCGTACTTCCCCAGCGGGTAGCGGGCGTTCACGCCCACCTCGTTCGAGTGCTCGAGCCAGCTGTCGGCCTTCTCCACGGGCCCGAACGACCATCGCCCGTTGAAGCCGGCGTTGTGCGAGGCGGCGGCGTACATCTGGAGGTTCAGGGTGGGGCGGAGGAAGAGCGGCCCGGTCTTCACCTCCCCGAAGCCGAGGGTCTTCGGAAGGCGAGGGCGCGCGTCGGCGGGCGGTCCGCCGGCCTCCCCGACGCTGAGCGTGACCGCCCGCATGCCGGCGCCGACCTGGAGGCCCGCGGTTTTTGCGTCCATCACGATGCGCACGCCCTTGTCGTTGCGCATGACGAGCGTGCCCGCGCCCCGACCGAAGGCGGCTGCCGAAACCAGGGCTGTGTAGTCGCCGTTCAGGTCCTCGATCTTGGTGAGCCCGAAGATCTTGCCGACCCCCTCGATCGAGGCGCTCCCGAGGCCGCCCAGCACGAAGCCATCGGCGCGTACGGGGTAGGTCTTGCCCTGGAACTCCACCGTCGATGCGCCCCACGCGAGACCGACGCCGACCGACGCCGACCGCCCGCGGAAGGTGATCGTCGGGTCGGCGTCGGCGTGCTCGGCGGCGAGCACGGACCGTTTCCCTGCCGGCGCCGAGAAGGCGACGAGGCAGGTCAGGGCGGCTCCCGCGCGGAGAATTCTCATTGGACGCCAGCCCCCGGCTGGCCGCCGGAGGACTTTGGGCTGATCTGCCTCGACAGCTCGATCTCGAGCCGACCCGCTTCGAGCGGGAGGGGTGGCTCGAAGCGAATCGTCACACCGGACGCGTTTCGGAGGCCCCGGTCGGAGGACTGGAAGGTGCCCTCGATGTCGCGCGGGCGCAGGAGTCCGTAGACGGACCCCACCGTGTTCACGGACTGCGCGACGCCTCGGAGTGTCAGGAGATAGTCCTGACTCCGAAAACTCATCTCGCCCTCGACGAGGCGACCGCCGAGGTTCGACCCCGCCGGCGCGGACGAGACCGTGATCTTCGCGACGGGCGGTTCGTCGGCGCCCGCAGGCGCGGTGAGCAGAAGCGCGAGGAGGGCGGCCCCCGCGAACAACCGTACGCGCCTCATGACACCCCGGCGTGCCGCACTCGCGGCTCGGGCTCGTGCGCCGCCGGGACTGCCGGGACGTGCCCCTGCGCCGCGGGGCGGTCGGTCCAGCCGCGGATCACCTCGTAGAAGACGGGCGTGAAGAAGATGCCGAAGGCCGTCACGCCGAGCATGCCGGAGAAGACGGCGATGCCGAGCGCGAACCGCATCTCGGCGCCCGCACCCGCGGTGGTCACGAGCGGCAGGACGCCGAGGATGAAGGCGAACGAGGTCATGAGGATCGGACGCAGCCGGGTCTTCGACGCCTCGACGATCGCCTCGAAGCGGGACTTCCCCTGGTCCTGGAGCTGCTTCGCGAACTCGACGATGAGGATCGCGTTCTTGGCGGCGAGGCCGATCAAGACGACGAGGCCGACCTGCGTGAAGATGTTGTTGTCGGACCCGACGACCCAGACGCCCGCGATGGCGGCGAGCAGGCACATCGGCACGATCAGGATGATCGCCCCGGGAAGGGACCAGCTCTCGTACTGGGACGCGAGCACCATGAAGACGAGCACGGCGCCGAGGATGAACACGAAGACGGCGGTGTTCCCGGCGAGGATCTGCTGCAACGTCAGCTCGGTCCACTCGAAGCTCATCGTCGACGGCAGTTCGTTGTTCGCCAGGGCCTCCATGGTGCCGATCGCCTGCCCGGAGCTCACCCCCGGCGCCGTCGAGCCGGCGATCTCCGCCGAGGCGAACATGTTGTAGCGGTTGACGATCGCCGGTCCGGTAGTGTCCCGAACGCTCACCAGCGTCGACAGGGGCACCATCCCACCGTTGCGGTTCCGGACCTTCAGCTGGCCGATGTCGTCGCGGCCGACGCGATACTTCGCGTCCGCCTGGATGTTGACCTGCCAGTTGCGTCCGAAGCGGGTGAAGTCGTTCGCGTACGCCGACCCGAGATAGATCTGCAGCGTCTGGAAGACGTCGTTCAGCGACACGCCGAGCGCCTTCGCCTTCGCCCGGTCGACGTCGAGGTAGAGCTGGGGCTGCGCCGCCCGGTAGCTGCTGAAGAGCCCGACCAGCCCGGGCTGCGCCGAGCCGGCGCGGATCATCGTCTCGACGGCACCCTGGAGCGCCGCGGGGCCCGCGTCGGCCCGGTCCTGCACCTGCAACTTGAACCCGCCCGTGTTGCCGAGCCCGTCGACCGGCGGCGCGCCGAACGCGACCACGATCGCGTCCTGCACCTGTCGGAACTTCGCGCGCAGATCCGCGGCCACCTTGGTGGCGGGCAGATGCGCCGCGACGCGCTCCTCGAACGGCTGCAGGATCACGAACATGCCGCCGACGTTCGAGATGTTGTTGCTGGTGAGGATGGAGTAACCCGGGAGGCGGATCGCGTGCTGCACGCCGGGAGTGGCGCGCACCATCTCGTCGAGGCGCCCCATCACCTCCTCGGTGCGCTCGAGGCTCGCCCCGTCCGGCAGCTGCGCGTTCACGACCAGGTAGCCCTTGTCCTGCTCCGGGATGAACCCGACGGGCACGGTGCGGAACCCGAGCCAGGTGAGGACCATGAGCCCACCGTAGAGGAGGAGGATGACCCCCGTCGCACGCACGAGCCCGCTGACGATCCGGCCGTATCCCGCGGTCAGCCGCTCGAAGACCCGGTTGAACCCCTTGAAGAAGGCCAGCAGCGCGCGGTTCACGCGCTCGTTCAGCCGATATCCGCCGAAGCCGCCGACGGCGACGATCGCGAGCCGGACGGCCCACAATGCCGCGGCACTCCCGTGCGCCTCGTGACCGTGGCCGCCCGCCGACAGGCCGAACAGGTGCTGCACGCGGCCGGTGAGGAGGAAGTCGGCGAGCAGGGCACCCAGCAGCACGACCCCGGCGCGCGGCAGCGCCTCGTGGCGCTCCTCGCCGTGCGCGTGCGGCTTGATGAGGGTGACCGCGCGCGCCGGCGCCATCGTCATCGCGTTGATGGCCGAGATGATCGTCGAGGCCGCGATGGTGAGCGCGAACTGGCGGTAGAACTGGCCGCTGATGCCGGCGATGAACGCCGTCGGGATGAAGACGGAGCTCAGGACGAGCGTGATCGCGATCACCGGGCCGGTGATCTCGTCGAGCGCCTTGATGGTCGCCTCGCGCGGCGGAAGGCCCGTCGCCATCCAGCGCTCGACGTTCTCGACCACGACGATCGCGTCGTCGACGACGATGCCGATGGCGAGAACGAGCCCGAAGAGCGAGAGGTTGTTGAGCGAGAAACCGAGCATCGCCATGACGAAGAACGTCCCGATCAGCGAGACCGGGACGTCGATCATTGGCAGCAGCGTGGCGCGCCAGTCCTGCAGGAACACGAGGACGACGATGAAGACGAGGACGAACGCCTCGAACAGCGTCTTGTAGACCTCGTGGATCGACTCGTCGACGAAGACCGTCGTGTCGTAGACGATCTTGTACTCCATGCCCTCCGGGAACCGCGCCTTGAGGCGTTCCATCTCGGCGCGGACGCTCTCCGCCGTCGCGAGCGCGTTGGCACCGGGGAGCTGGAAGACCGCCATCGTGACAGATTCCTGGCCATCGAGGTAGCTGCCGACGTCGTAGTTCTTCGCCCCCAGCTCGACTCTGCCCACGTCGACGAGGCGCGTGATGTCCCCGTGCTCGCCCGTCTTCACCACGATGTCGCCGAACTGCTCGGGATCGAGCAGCCGGCCGAGCGTGTTGACCGTGTACTGGAAGTCGATGCCGGCGGGTGCCGGCGGCTGGCCGATGCGTCCGGCGGCGACCTGCACGTTCTGCTCCTGCAGCGCCTTCAGGACGTCGGCGGCGGTCATGTCGCGCGAGGCGAGCGCCGTCGGGTCGAGCCAGATGCGCATGCTGTAGTCGCGCGCGCCGAGGAAGCTGACGTCGCCCACACCGGGCAGCCGGGCGAGCGCGTCCTTCACCTGGATGGTGGCGTAGTTGCTCAGGTACAGCTGGTCATAGCGTCCGCTCGGCGAGAGCAGGTTCACGCACAGGAGGATCATCGGCGACTTCTTCTTCACCGTGACGCCCTGGCGCTTCACCTCGTCCGGCAGCTTCGCCTCGGCGATCGCGACCCGGTTCTGGGTGAGAACCTGCGCGAAGTCGAGGTTCGTCCCGACGCGGAACGTCACGTCGAGGTTCATCTGCCCGTCGTTCGTGCTCTTCGAGAGCATGTAGAGCATGTTCTCGACGCCGTTCACCTCCTGCTCGATCGGCGCGGCTACGGTGTCGGCGACGACCTTCGCGCTCGCGCCGGGATACGTCGCCGAGATGTTGACCGTCGGCGGCACGACCTCCGGGTACTGTGCGATCGGCAGCTTCTGCAGGGCCACGAGGCCGATGATCACGATGACGATCGAGAGGACGGTCGCGAAGATCGGCCGATCGACGAAGAAGCGAGCGAACATCAGCTCTTCCTTACGAGGGCGCCTCGGCGGGCGGCCCCGGGCGCATGCTGACTTTCTGCGGCGTCACGGGCCCGCCCGGTCGCGCGCGCTGGATCCCGTTCACGATCACCCATTCGCCGGGTGCGAGGCCGTCGGTCACGGCGCGGAGAGCGTTCTGGAGCGGGCCGAGCTTCACGGGTCGATACTCGACCACGTTCTTGTCGTTCACGACCAGGACGTACTTCCTGTCCTGGTCGGTGCCGATGGCGCGGTCGGTCACCAGGACGCCGGGCCGGGGCTCGCTGATGGGGACTCGCACGCGCACGAACATCCCCGGCGCCAGCAGCCGGTCCGTATTCGGAAGCACCGCCCGCACGTGGATCGTCCCGGTCGAGGGGTCGATCTGGTTGTCGATGAAGTCGACGGTACCCCGGTAGGGGAAGTCGTTCTCCTCGGCGAGCGCGACGAAGACCGGCGCCTGGGCCGCGCGGATGTTCTCCGGGGTGACGGCGCCGTCGCGGGCGATGTTCGCCTTTCTGATGCGGACGAGCGCGCGCTCGTCCGTGTCGAAGTTCACGTAGATCGGGTCGAGGCTCACGACCGTCGTCAGCAGCGGCCCGCCGGACGCGCCCACGACCACGAGGTTCCCTTGCGTGATCTCCGCCCGGCTCACGCGGCCGGCTATCGGCGCCGTCACCCGCGTGAACTCGAGATCGAGCCGCGCGAGGTCGAGCTGCGCGAGCTTCGCCTTGAGCTCCCCCTCGGCTGCCCCCTTCTCGGCGACCGCACGCTCGAGCTCGCGGGCGCTGGCGGCGCCGGACGGGCGCAGCAATTGATTCCGGCCCACCTCGGACTCCGCCCGGGCGAGCTGCGCGCGCAGCCGGGCGACCTCGCCCTCGCCCCGCAGGACCGCGGCCTGGTACTCTCGCGGGTCGATCTCGAAGAGGAGATCGCCGGCGTTGACGAGCTGGCCGTCGGTGAAGGCGACCTTCGTGATGTACCCGGTCACCCGGGCTCGCACCTCGACGCTCTGGACGGCGCTGACACGACCGGTGAACTCGAGCGTCTCCTGGACGGGCTCCTCGACCGGCTGGCTGACCGAGACGTCGGGCGGTGGCGGGGCGACGACCTTCGGCTCGCGCCCGCATCCGGCGCCGACGGCCGCGAGTGCGACGAGCGACACCGCGAGAAACAAGGCGGAGGATGCCGCCCCTCGGTTGGCTACCACTGTGGCCTCCACCATCGCCAGCGCCACCAGCCCCGATCCTGCTCCGTCCCACTGCTGGCGGCCTGCGCGATGTTCCGTTGTTGCTCCTCCGCGATCAGGTCACCCCACCGCGTGCGGGAGCTCATCTGCTCGGCGCTTTCGGCCGAGATGACGCTGCCGCCCTGCCACGGCTCCCACCCGCCGCCGAGGCTCTTGTAGAGCGTCACGAGCGTCAGCGCTTCCTCGCCCTGGCTGGCCGCGAGCAGGTCCTCCTGCTGAACGAGAAGCTGCTGGGCGAGCAGCACCGTCGTGAAGTCGACGGCGCCCTCGGAGTACTGCCGCCCGACCAGGTCCACGACCTTCTGCGCGGCCGCGACGCTGTCGCGGAGCGACGCCGTGCGCAGGAGTGCGCCGCGATGCGCGGCGATCGCGCTCTCGACGTCCGCCTGGGCGCGGAGCACGGTGTTCGTGTAGTCGCTGACCAGGGCCTGATATTCCGCGTCCTGAACGCGCACGTTGTTGCTGATCCGCCCGTAGTTCAGGATCGCCCAGCTGAACGTCGGACCGCCGAACGCCTCGAAGCTGCGTCCCTCGAAGAACTTCGCGGCATCTTCCGAGTGGAGGTCGATGGCACCGACGAGGGACAGGTGAGGGTACAGGTCAGCCTTCGCGATCCCGATCTTCGCGCTCTGCGCGGCGAGGAGCCGCTCGTTGCGCCGGACGTCCGGCCGGCGGCGCAGCAGGTCGGCGGGAATTCCCATCGCAATCTCGGCGGGAGGCTTCGGGATCTCCGCCGGCCCCTCCCCCACGATGTCCTCGACCCGGCGCGGGGGGACGCCCAGGAGCGCCGAGAGCGTGCTCGCCTGCTCGTCGATCTGGGCCTCGAAGAACGGCATCTGCGCTTCCGTCGCGTGCAGGAGCGTCGCCGCCTGTGCGGGATCGACTTCGGTCACCGCGCCGTGCTGGGCGCGCAGCGTCGCGATGTTGAAGCTCGAGCGCTGCAGCTCGGCGTTGCGCCGCGCCACGTCGAGCTCCGCCTGCGCGGTGCGGATGCCGATGTAGTTCGTCGCGACCTCGGCGAGGAGGGACACGAGGACGTCGTCGTAGTCGGCATACGCGGCGAGCAGCTCGGCATCCGAGGACTCGATGCCGCGCCGGAACTTGCCCCACATGTCGAGCTCCCAGGCGACGTCGAGACCGGCGAGGAAGTCGTTGAAGTTCCGCTCCGGCGGCACGATGAGGAGGTTCTTGCTCGCGACGTTCCGGCTGTAGGACGCCACGGCGTTCTGGACCTGGGGGAAGAGCGTGCCGATCGCGATGCCTCGCCGTGCCTGGGCTCCCAGCACCCGAGCGCCAGCCGCCTGCAGCGAGGGGTTCTGCCGGTAGCCCTCGACGACCAGGTTCGTCAGGACGGGATCCCGGAACGTTTCCCACCACGGGCCGATCGGCTCCGACTCGGGCCCGATGCCGTTCGTGTCCCGCGCGATCCAGGCGTTCGCGACCGGCGCCGGCGGACGTCGATATTCGGGACCGACCATCATGCACCCCGACACGACGAGAAGCGCGAGAAGCGCGCCGCCCCGCGTTCCGGCACACCGCACCTCGTCCATTCCGGTCGCAAGACCGTGGGGCACCATCCAGTGTGCGAGCCGTCAGTCGAAGATGGGGTAGAGGAGGTGAACGCGGGACACGTCGCCCTCAGAGCCGTTCTCGTTCTCCTTCGATCCGTGGAGCCCCTCGGCGCCGATGGCGCGTCGCCTGCGGAGCCGCCGCACCCGAGGGTGAGGCGGGATCATCGCCGATCCGCCATACGCCGGAGCCAACGCGACGTCTTGCCATCACACGCCAGAAGATCCGGCGGCGGCGGCGGACCGAACGCGATCGACGGCTTTCGCCGGCCGTTGTCGTAGAATGGCAAGCCGGCCACGAATGCGGCTGCTATCGCAGCGCTCGCGTGGAAGTCGCCACTTACCCGCCCGTCAGACGGGTCTGTGCGTTTGCCGTCGCAGCCGGTGTGGCCTACGCCGCATGGAGCTACGAGAACGAGCTCAAGGTCCGGAAGCCGCCCGTCCTCGACGTACGCGCTCCGCGAGCGTCACGCAGCCACGGGCCGCCGGCGCGTGTCATCTGGGTGATGATCGACGGTCTGCGGCTCGATGCCTCCCGTGAGATGCCCGTCCTCAATCGGCTTCGTGCGGAAGGCGAAGACGTCTCTGCCCGGGCGGAGTTCCCGACCTACAGCGGACCGAATTTCGTCGCGCAGGCATCGGGCATCGAGCCTGCCGCCTCCGGCGTGCTGAGCAACGGATATCCGGGAGAGGTGGCGCTGGATTCGGTGTTTCGCCGCGCGAAGCTTGCCGGCCTTCGGACCGCGGTGCTCACGACCGACCGGGATCCCGGCCTGGACTGGACCTATGCCTCGTGGGTGGACGAGACGGTGATCGAAGACCCGGAGGTGCACCTGCCCCCCGCGCACTTGGTCTTCGTCCACATCGGGTATGTGGAATGCACGGACTGAATCGATCGGGCACCATGAGTGATGTCGCGCGTGGCGCCACCGGCGTGGTCGAATCGGGACGTCGACTCCTCCGGCTCGACCCGAGCCGCCTGCTCTCGATCGCGAGTCGCCGAACTGGCCTCCGCGACTTCGGTGATCCGGCCTTCCGGGAGCCGCTCGACCGTCTCCTCGAGTCGCTCCGGCGTGAAGCCCACCTGAGCCTCGTCGGCCGCATCGCGGCCCGCCTGGAGGTGACGGGTCTCTTGACGAACCGGCTCTTGCTGGCGCGCGATCGGGAGCGACATCCGGGGATCGCGCGAGAGGGGATTCGGAGGCCACTCGTCATCACGGGCCTGCCGCGGAGCGGCTCCACCTTCCTGCACGGCCTGCTGGCGCAGGATCCCGCCAGCCGGGTGCCGCTGCACTGGGAGCTGCGCTTTCCATCGCCACCCCCCGAGCGATCGACCCGCGACAGCGACCCGCGCATCGCCCGCGCCGCGCGTCACATCCGCTGGTTCTTCCGCCTCGCGCCGACGTTCCGGAACATCCACCCCGTCGGCGCGCGCATGCCCGAGGAGTGCGTCGTCATTCTGAGCCACGCGTTCCTGAGCTTCGAGTTCTCCTCGAACTGGTTCGTCCCCTCGTACCAGTCCTGGCTCGAGCAGCAGGACCTAGAGTCCGCCTATCGCTACCACCGGCGCTTCCTCCAGCATCTCCAGTGGAACGGCGCGGGCGACCGCTGGCTCCTGAAGGCGCCTCCTCACCTCCCGAGCCTGCGCGCGCTGTTCGCGGTCTATCCCGACGCGGACGTGATCGTGACGCACCGGGACCCGCTCGAGGTCGTCGCGTCGGTCGCGAGCCTGCACGTCGCCCTCCGTCGGACGTTCAGTCGCGCGGTCGATCCGCTCGCGGTCGGACCGGAGGTGTCCCGAATGCTCGCCGGCGACGTCCGGCGTGGTTTTGCGGCGCGCGACGACGGCTGCGCCCCGCCGGAGCGGTTCCTCGACGTCTGGTATGCGCAGCTGATGGACGATCCGCTCGCGGTGGTGCGGCGGATCTACCGGCACTTCGACCTTCGGCTGTCGACCGAGGTCGACACACGCATGCGGGCGTACCTGGCGACGAATTCCACGGACCGAAACGGCCTGCACGTCTATTCGCTCGCCCAGTTCGGACTCGACCCCGCGGTCGAGCGTGCGCGCTACCGCGAGTACTGGGACCGATACCGCACACCCTCGGGTCACTGACCCGTTCGCCATCGGATGGCGACCCCGGCCGTTCTGATCGCTCGACCGACGGTCGTCCTACGGAGGCCCTGCCGAGGCGCGATCTGGCAAGACAGGGAGGGCGAACTCGCGTATCGCTGGCCCGACCCGTAAGGACGCTCCCGACGAAAGTCCGGTTGGCCCCGGGTCGTGAGGCTCAATCTTCGAAGAGGAAAGGAGAACGAGCAATGCGAAGGGTGATTGGCCTGGTGAGTGCCTTTGCGTTGGGTCTCTGCCTGACGACGGCTCGGGCGGCAGAGACACCGGATGGAACGCTCCGGCTGAGCGGCGGGTCGGTGGCCGCTGGCGTGGGTGTGAGTTGGGGAGGTGGCACGCTCACCTACAAGGGCAAGGAGTACCCGATCGAGGTTAAAGGCCTCTCCGTGGGTGACGTGGGCGCGACGAAGATCGAAGCCTCCGGCAGCGTGTACCACCTATCGAAGCTGGAGGACTTCGACGGCAACTACACGGCCGTCGGTGCCGGACTGACCGCGGCCGGGGGAGCCGGTGCCGCCGCGATGAAGAACCAGAATGGCGTCACGGTCGAGCTGGTTTCGACCACACAGGGCGTCAAGGTCGCTGCGGGTGGCGCCGGCGTCTCCATGCGAATCAAGAAGTGAGCCCCATTCCATCGCGAGGGCCCGAGGCGACTCCGCCCGGGTCCTCTTAACCGCCGCGTCCGGCGGCTCGTCTTTCGCTGTCTGGCAGGAACCAAGACGCACCGAGGCGGAGTCGTCATCCCTGCCACGAGAAGCCGTGTCCAGCAGGGAAGCTCAGCGCAAACGAGGAGGAACGATGCGTAGGATTTGCATGAAGGCCAGTGTGGTCGCGGTCGCGATGTTGTACACATCCCTCGCCTTTGCCGAGAACAGCACCGAGCCGACCGTGAAGCTGAGCGGCGGGTCGACCGCGGTCGGTATCGGCGCGAACTGGGGCGAAGGCATCCTCACCTTCGAGGGATATGAGTACCCGTTCTCGGTCAGGGGACTGACGATCGGCGATGTGGGCGCCCATGGATTCACGGGGTCCGGACGCGTTCACAACCTCAAACGAGCCGAGGACTTCAACGGGAACTACACGGGGCTCGGCGTCGGGCTGACGATCGCCGGTGGCGGATCCGCCGTAACGATGCGAAATCAGAGCGGGGTGACGATCGACCTCCTCATGACCACTCGAGGCCTCAAGGTCGGGCTCGGAGGCGGCGGCATCAGCCTCGAGATTCCCGAGAGCGGGTTCGCGGCCGTTCGAGCCCAGAAAGCAGCCGAAGCGGCCGCGGTGCGTGCGGATGACGCCGCGCGCCGGATAGAGGCCGCCGCCGGGCGTGTCGAAGAAGCGGCCCAGCGCGCCGAAAGAGCGGCAGAGCAGGCGGAGCAAGCCGGAGCGCGACGCCGAGCGCGGATACACGTCGCCCGAAAGGCCTGAGACCGCAGAAGAGGGCAGCGCGAACCCTTTCCGCGTGCTCGACGACGAGACCCGTTACGCAGAGCGGTCAGCCGCGCTCGTTCGGACGTCTCGCACCGCCGAGAGCGGCGGTGTCTGCTCGTCGTGCGGATCGCCCTCGGATACCCACTCCACCAAGAGCGTGTACGCCACCGCCAGCACGACCGGCCCGATGAAGAGCCCGATCACGCCAAAGCTTACGAGGCCGCCGATGACACCCACGAAGATCAGCAAGAGCGGCAGGTCGGCCCCTCGCCTGATCAGCAGCGGTCGCAGGAAGTTGTCGAACGTGCCGCAGAAGACCGCCCAGACGAGGAACGCGGTACCCCATATCGCGCCGGTGCGCGCATAGACCCAGATCGTCGCAGGGATCAGGACCAGCCCCGGTCCCACTTGGGCAACCGAAAGCATGAACGCCAGCGCGGTGAGGATCGTCGCAAACGGCACGCCGGCGACGGCGAGGCCGATCCCGGTGAAGACGGACTGGAGGATGGCCGTGACGACGACCCCGAGCGCCACGGCCCGGATCGCCCGCGCGGCGAGATGCACCACCTCCTCGACCCGTGAGCCGGCCAGCCGCCGGGCAAACCTCTCCACACCCCGGCTGGCCGTCTCTCCGTTCGCGTACAGGATCGCGACGACGACGACCGTGAGCAAGAAGTGGATCAGCAGCAGGCCGAGGCTGCCGACCTGGCCGACGAACCAGAGGACGACCCCGCGAGCGAACGCCGAGACCGGGGCGGATATTTCTTCCGGGCCGGCGGCCGCCAGCCGTTGCCAGCGCGCCACGAGCCGCGTACCGATCACCGGTAGCTCCGCGATCCACCCAGGCGGCTGGGGCAGGGTGAGCGTCGCCAATGACTCCGACCATGTCGAGATCTGCCTGGCGTTCTCCACGATCGCCGTAACACCGAAGTAGAACGGCACGAGCAGGACGAGCAGCAGCGCGATCGTCATGACGGCGACGGCGGAAGAACGTCTGCCGCCGAGGTGTGCCTGGACCCGCAGGAGCAGGGGCCATGTCGCGACGGCGATCGCGGTTCCCCAGGTCGTCGCCACCAGGAAAGGCCGCACGATGTAGAAGCTGCTGACGATGAGCGCGCCGAGTGCGAGCAGCTGGAAGATCGTCCGTGTGAGATCCTCGGGGCGGTTCGGTTGCATGCTGTCCGGCATCGCCCCGGTCATGCCCGCCGCTGGCCCGCACGGGCTTGCCAGATGACGCCACCCTGCGGGGAGCCGAATCAGGGGGACGAGAGCCTCGCGGACGAGGCCTGATACTCGACGACCGCTTGCTCCAGATTGAAGAACATCCGCTCACGCCCGAGGGTCTTGCCCAGGGCCGACCGCTGGACCATCGACAGCACTCCGGGAGTGAGGCCGACGAGCCAGAGAAGAACGCCGGCCGCACGCTGTCTCTTCTCCGCTTCCGTCAGCATCTTGAGCGCCGTGTACTCGAGATCGAACACGCCGGCGAGGTCGAGCGCCACGACCGTCGGCTTCGCCTCGGCGATCAGCGGCCTCATCTTCTCGCCGACGCGCTCCGCATTCGCGAAGAAGATCCGGCCCTCGGGGCGCAGCAAGAGGAGCCCGGGGAAGGTCTCGTCCTCGAGATGCTCCTGCGACCGAGGGCGGAAGACGTTGGTGCCCCGCTTGCGCCCGAGGACATGGACCGGCGGGTCGGCGACCTGGTGGGCGAGCGCGACGAGCGAGATCACGATCGCGACGAGAATCCCCTGCAGTGTCCCGAGCAGCAGCACGCCCACCAGCGCGGCCAGGGCCCATGCGAACTCCATCCGCCGTGCCCTGCGGATCGTGCGGAACTCCGCCGGCTTGATGAGACCGACCGAATACACCACGACGATGGCGGCGAGGGTGGCTTCGGGCATCAGCCCGATGAAAGGAGCGAGCAGCAGCATCGTCGCCAGCGTCGCGCCCGCCGTGACCAGCCCGGCCAGCTGTGAGCGCGCGCCGGCCAGCCGGTTCACCGCAGTCTGGGTGGTTCCGCCGCCGACCGGCATGGCCCCCAGGAATGCGCCTCCCACGTTCGCGAGGCCGGTCGCGAGCAGCTCCCGGTTCGCCCGCGGCGTGGGCTCGCCGCTCTGGGTGAAGGCACGCCCGGCAGCAATCGTTTCGGCAAAGCTCATCAGCGCAATGCCCAGGGCCGCCGGCCACAGGCGGACGATCGGCTGAAGCGAGGGGAGGGTGAGGGAGGGCAGTCCCGTCGGGACATGGCCGACCGCTCCGACTCCGTACGCCTGCAAGCCGAGCAGGCTCATGGCGGCGACGCCGATCGCGATCGCGACGAGCGGCGCCGGCGCTCGCGGCGCCGTGCGCTCGAGCGCGACGAGAATCCCCACCACGAGGGCACCCAGAGCCATCGTCGCCATCGAGGCATCCGTGATGCCTTGGGCGATGCCGAGCAGGTTATGGGAGAAGGAGCTTTTGGGAAAATGAATGCCCAGCAGCTTCGGGACCTGATCCACCACGATGACGAGTCCGATCCCCGCCTTGAATCCGATCAGCACCGGTTCGGAGATGAAGTTCGCCAGGAACCCCAGCCGCAGCACGCCCGCCAGCACGAGGATGAGGCCCACCAGCAGGGCCAGCGTCGCCGAAGCAGCGACGAGTGACGCCGCGTCTCCCGCGGGAGCGACCGCGCCGAGCGCCGCCGCCGTGAGCATGGCGAGCGTCGTCGTCGTGCTCACGCTGAGCGGCCGGGAGGTCCCGACCATCGCGTAGATCAGCATGGGCAGCAGGGCGGTGTAGAGCCCGACCTGCACCGGCAGTCCGGCGATGGTGGCGTACGCCATCGCCTTCGGAATCACCACTGCGGCCGCGGTGAGTCCGGCGACGACGTCGAGCTTCAGCCATTCGCGGCGATAAGCGCGGATCCAGTCCGGCACTGGGACGCGCACCGCGGTCGCCAGCTCCGCAAGCCTCAAAATGTCTCGGGGATGAACTTGTACGGGTAATCCGGTTCGCGGTAGCTGTGCGCCTTCTGCCGCTTCGGCAGCTTCACGCCGTCGCGCGCCACCTTTTTGTACGGAATCCTGCTCAGCAGGTGCGTGATGACGTTGAGACGGGCGCGCTTCTTGTCATCGGACTTCACCACGTACCACGGCGCCCACGCCGTGTCGGTCGCCTCGAACATCTCGTCCCGCGCCTGCGAATAGTCGTACCACCGGCTGTACGACTCGACGTCCATCGGCGAGAGCTTCCAGATCTTGCGCCCGTCCTCGATGCGCGCCTCGAGCCGGCGGGTCTGCTCCTCCATGCTCACCTCGAGCCAATACTTGAGCAGAATGACGCCGGATTCGATCACCATCTTCTCGAAGGCCGGCGTCAGCTGAAGAAAACGCTTCACCTCTTCCTCGGAACAAAAGCCCATGACACGCTCGACGCCCGCCCGGTTGTACCAACTGCGGTCCCAGATCACGACTTCGCCGGCCGCCGGCAGGTGCGGCAGATACCGCTGCATGTACATCTGGCTCTTCTCACGCTCGCTCGGGGCGGGGAGCGCCACCACACGAAAGGTGCGCGGACTCACCCGGTCCGTGATCGCCTTGATCGTGCCCCCCTTTCCGGCGCCGTCACGACCCTCGAAGACGATGCAGATCTTCACTCCCTTCTTCTTCACCCACTCCTGCACCTCGACGAGCTCGACGTGCAGCTTCGCGAGCCGCTTTTCGTATTCCTTGCGGGTCAACTTGCCCTTGCGTTCGTCCCCGCCCCTCTTCGTCTTCTTGGCGGTGTTGGCCATGGTGGTATCCCCTTTGGCTCACCCGCGGCGCCGCCTCTTGACGCGCAGCTGGGCCAGTGAGCGGGCGAGCGCGCCGTTGACGGTCGCGACTTCCGCATCGGAGATCTTGTCGCGCAGGCGGGCCGCGGCGCGCTGGCGCGCTTCTTCCGCCCTGGCTTCGTCGATGTCCTTGGCGGCGATGGCCATGTCCGTGACGATGGCGACGCGGCCCCCGGTGATCTCGACGAGTCCTTCGCCCACCGCCAGGAAATCGTCGTGACGATCCTTGCGCACCATGATCTCGCCCGGCACGATCCTCGTCAGGAGCGGCACGTGATGTGGGAAAATGCCGATCTGACCCTCGACCGCCGGCAGCGTGACCATGTGCACGTCTTCCGAGTAGACGGTCGCGCCGGGCGTGACAATTTCCAGTTTCAGAGTGTCGGCCATCTCACGTGCTCTGCGCTGTGACTTCCTCGATCCCGCCCTTCATGTAGAAGTTGTCTTCGGGCACGCGGTCGTGTTTCCCCTCCAATATTTCACCGAATCCCCGGACAGTCTCAGCCACCGGAACCTGTTTGCCTTCACGGCCGGTGAACACCTGCCCGACGCTGAACGGCTGGCTCAGAAAGCGCTGTATCTTACGCGCGCGGAACACGGTCAGCTTGTCTTCGGGCGACAGCTCGTCAATGCCCAGAATCGCAATGATGTCCTGCAGGTCCTTGAAGCGTTGCAGCACCTTCTGCACGCCGCGCGCCACGTCGTAGTGCTTCTGGCCGACGATTTCCGGCGCCAGCGCCCTGGAGGTCGAGGCGAGCGGATCGACTGCGGGGTAGATGCCCAGCTCGGCAATCGCCCGCTCGAGGACGATCGTCGCGTCGAGGTGGGCGAACGTGGTGGCCGGCGCCGGATCGGTCAGGTCGTCAGCCGGCACGTAGACCGCCTGAAAGGAGGTGATGGAGCCGTTTTTCGTGGAGGTGATGCGCTCCTGGAGCGTGCCCATCTCGGCGGCGAGCGTCGGCTGATACCCGACCGCGCTGGCCGTCCGGCCGAGGAGGGCGGAGACCTCGGAGCCGGCCTGCGAGAAGCGGAAGATGTTGTCGATGAAGAGCAGCACGTCTTGATGCTTCTCGTCGCGAAAGTACTCGGTGATCGCAAGGCCCGAAAGCGCCACGCGCAGGCGCGCCCCTGGCGGTTCGTTCATCTGGCCGTAGACCAGCGCGATCTTCGACGCGCTCAGGTCCTTCTCGTTGATGACGCCGGCGCGCGTCATTTCGTGGTACAGGTCGTTACCTTCGCGCGTGCGCTCGCCGACGCCGGCGAAGACCGACACACCGCCGTGCAGCTTGGCGATGTTGTTGATCAGCTCCATGATGACGACGGTCTTCCCGACGCCGGCCCCACCGAACGCGCCGACCTTGCCGCCTTTCAGGAAGGGACAGATCAGATCGATCACCTTGATGCCCGTGGAGAGCACCTGCGGGGAGGTCGACTGGTCCGCCAGCGGCGGGGGCGGGCGGTGGATCGGATAGTACTTCTCTGCCTCGACCGGCCCGCGTTCGTCGACCGGGGAGCCGGTCACGTCGAACACGCGACCCAGGACCCCGTCGCCGACCGGCACGCGGATTGGCGCCCCGCTGTCCTTGACCTCGTATCCGCGCTTGAGGCCCTCCGTACCGGACATGGAGATGCTTCGAACACGCCGGTCGCCGAGGTGCTGCTGCACCTCGAGCGTCACCGTCGCCGGGTGGTTCTGGACCGTATACTCGACCGACAACGCGCTGTAGATCGCGGGCAGTGCTTCGGGGAACTCGACGTCCACCACCGGCCCGACGACCTGAACGATCTTTCCCGTGTTCATGCGTCCGCCTCCCGGCTCACTCTGCCTGGCCGCCGACGATTTCCAGCAGCTCTTGGGTGATGTGCCCCTGGCGCAGCTTGTTGTACTCGAGGGTCAGGTGCTTGATCATGCCGTCGGCGTTGTCGGTGGCGTTTTTCATCGACACCATGCGTGCGCTCTGTTCGCTGGCCTTCGCATTCAGCAGCACGAGGTGGATGAAGATGTTGAGATAGTGCCCGAGCAGATAGCCGATGATGTCTTCGGCACTGGGTTCGAACACGAACTCGGTGGTGTCGCTCGCGGCTTCCGCTGGTGGTGCTCCTGGGATCTCCACCCCTGTGATGTCGCCGATCGGGAGAAATTCGAGGTCGACGGCCTGTTGGGTGAGCGTGTTGACGAATCGGGTGGCGACCACGTTGACCGCGTCGACTTCGCCCTTGAGGAAGAGGTCGCGAGCCAGGGCGGCAATCGCCCTGGATTCGGCGATATGGGGCGTGTCACCGTAGGGAAAGTCGGCGACGAGCTGGCGACCGCTACGCGCAACGAACTGCGCGGCCTTGCGTCCGGCCGTGATGAACACCGTTGCATGCGGATCATACTGTCCTGCGAGGCGAAACAGGTTGCTGTTGAGCGCGCCGCACAAGCCCTTGTCGGACGCGACCAGCACGATCGCCCGTTTGCGGACTTCTCGTACGGCGAGCAGGGGGTGACTGAACTCGATCGGCCGTGTGGTCGCCTTGCGCTGGATGCGGTAGAGCAACCGTACGAACGGGCGCACCTCGATCGCCGCCTGCTGGGCTTTCCGCATCTTCGAGGCGGCAACCATCTGCATGGCCCTGGTGATCTGCGCCGTGCTGCTGATCGATCTGATGCGCCGACGAAGTTCACGAGCGCTCGCCATGGGTCATGTCCAGATCTGCTTGAACTGATCGACAGCGGCCTTCAGCTCCACCGTCAGCGCCTCGCTGAGCGCCTTCTCCTTCGCGATCTTTCCGAGCAGCTCGGCCTTCGATGTGGTCAGGTACTCGGTCAACCGGGCCTGGTAGTCCTTGAGGCGGTCTACGGCGATCGCGTCCGTGTACCCGTTCTGAACGGCCCAGAGCAGGGCGACCTGGACCTCGACCGGAATCGGGCTGTGCTGGGGCTGGTTGAACAGCTCGATGATGCGCTTGCCGCGGTCGATTTTTGCCTGCGTCGTCGCGTCCAGCTCGGAGCCGAATTGCGCGAACGCCGCGAGCTCTCGGAACTGCGCGAGCTCGCCCTTGAGACGGCCCGCGACCTGCTTCATGGCCTTGAGCTGCGCCTCGGAACCGACGCGCGATACGGAAATACCGACCGAGATCGCCGGACGCGTGCCCTGATAGAACAGGTCCGTTTCCAGGAAGATCTGCCCGTCGGTGATCGAGATGACGTTGGTGGGGATGTACGCCGACACGTCGCCGGCCTGCGTTTCGATGATGGGGAGGGCCGTGAGCGAACCGTTGCCGTACTTCTCCCCGACGCGGGCGGCACGCTCCAGCAAGCGGCTATGGAGGTAGAACACGTCGCCCGGATATGCTTCGCGACCGGACGGCCGCTTCAGCACCAGGGACACCTGGCGGTATGCCACCGCGTGCTTGGACAGGTCGTCATAGACGATGAGTGCATCCATGCCGTTGTCCATGAACCATTCGCCCATGGCCGCTCCTGCAAACGGCGCCAGATATTGACTGGTGGCGGAATCGGCGGCGGGCGCCGCGAGGATGATGGTGTAGGGCATCGCCCCGGCTTCCTCGAGGACCGAGATGAGCCGCGCGATCGTCGATTGCTTCTGGCCGATGGCGACGTAGATGCAGTAGAGGGGACGATAGTCCTTGTCGGCCGCGGCTTCCGCCGCGCTGTTCAGGCGGGCCTGGCTGATGATCGTATCGATGCAGATCGTCGTCTTGCCGGTCGAGCGGTCGCCGATGATCAGCTCGCGCTGGCCCCGACCGATCGGAATCATCGCGTCGATTGCCATGATGCCGGTCTGGACGGGCTGGCTGATCGGACGGCGCTGCATGATCCCCGGAGCGATCTTCTCGACCGGATAGGCGACGTCGCTCGCGATCGGTCCCTTGCCGTCCAGCGGCTGACCGAGCGTGTTCACGACCCGGCCGAGCAGCCCCTTACCGACCGGCACCTGGAGCAGCTTACCGGTCGCGCGAACCTCGCCGCCCTCTTCGAGCTGGGTATCGTCGCCGAGAATGACGACGCCGACGTCGGTCTCCTCGAGACTGAGCGCCAGCCCCGTGATGCCGTGGCCGAGATCGAGCATCTCGTTGAGCATGACATCGCTCAGACCCTCGACACGGGCGACACCGTCGCCGATCTCCCGAATGACCCCTACATTCTGCCTGGCCGTGATGGCCTTCGCGTTGCCGATGCGCGCTTCGATTTCCTGCACCAGGGTGCTCATCGGTTCACCTCGACCCACCCGGCGCCGGGTTCAAAAGCGTGCCTCGAGCGCGGCCAGTCCGCCCTTGACGCTGCCGTCGTACACATCGCTACCGATCTGGAGGCGCATGCCCGCGATCAGCGTCGGATCGACCACGAACGTGGTCGTTATCGCGCGCCCGTATCTGCGTGTCAGCCCTTCTTCGACGGCGGTCCGCGTGTCGGCCTCGAGCGGCGCCGCGCTCGCAACCTGGGCCGCGTGGAGAGCACGATCGAGTCTCAGCAGAAGCAGAAAGTACGACAGGATGGCCGCTTTGCCGGTGTGCCTCGACTCGATCACTTGTTCGACGACCAGCCGGGCGCGGTTTTCATCCAGCGATCCGTTCACCAGACACAGGCGCCACAGTTGCTTGGCGTCACGTTTCGTTTGTCGGGCTTTTCTCATTCCGCTTTCGTCCTGACACTACGAGCTGCTCAATTCTTTGGTCGTTTCCTCGGCCAGGCGCCGTTGATCTTCGGGCGTCAGGATCTTGCCGATGACGGCGGCCGTGGTCCTCACGACCAGGCGCCCCACTTCGCGTCTGAGCTCGCCCATCATCCGCGTGTGTTCCTGCGTCGCGGCGTCGCGAGCCTTCAGCACGAGTTGTTCGGCGGCCGCCTGCGCCCGCTGCGTCTCCTGTTCCCCCACGCGTCTGGCGATGCCGCGGGCTTCCTCGATGATCCGGGTCGCCTCGGCCCGGGCCGCGGTCATCGCTTCCTTACGCTGGGTCTCGATGGCGGCGAGCGCGGCGTTGATCTTCTCGGTGTTGGCCAGACCCTGCGCGATTTGCTGTCGCCGCTCTTCGAGCATCCGCAGTACGGGCTTGTATGCGAGCCAGTAGAGAAGCGCGCAGACGATCGAGAAGCTGATCATCTGGGCGGACAGATGAGACCAGTCCACGCCGAAGGTTCTGGCGATCTCTTCCACCTGCCCGCCGGCGCTCGACTGGACCATCAGCGTGAGCGTATTCATGGCCGCGTACTCGTCCAGTACGGGCGCCTCGCCAGCGTGGCTCCGCGCCCGGCGGCGTCTACCTGACGAGGAACAGGGTGTAGAACACGATCGCTTCGGCGAATGCGATGGCCAGGATCGACTGGACCAGGACCGACGTCGCGGCGCCGGGATTGCGTCCCACCGCTTCCGCCGCTTTCGCACCGATGATGCCAACGGCGAAGGCCGCGCCAATGGCCGCGAGACCGACGTGCAGGTTGCCACCCATGTGCCTTCTTGCTCCCTTCTTGTTGCTTACTGCGTCCACGGTCGGCGCGGTCGAGCGTCTGTGGAATCAATCCTGCGCGGTCGCATGTCCTTCCTCGGGATGCTGGCAGATCAACAGCGTGAAGACCGCGGTCAACAACATGAACACGAGCGCCTGCACCAGTCCGACCAGCAGCTCCAGGAAGTAGAACGGGATCTGCACGAGCCAGCCGATGTGGGGAACCCTGGCCATTGTCTCCAGCATCGTCTCACCGGCAAAGACGTTGCCGTAGAGACGGAACGTCAGTGACACGGGCCGGAACAGGATCGAGACGATCTCCAGGCAGCCGGCGGCGAAGAAGACGACGATCATGAGGATCTTCAAGGCGCCTGCGCTCTCGCCTTTCGGCGAGAAGAGCTCTTTGAGAAAGCCGATCGGTCCGTTCTCCTGAAGGCCCCAGACGATCCAGCACCCGAAGAAGACGAGTGCCATTGCGAGCGTCATGTTCACGTCGGCGTTGGCGCCCCGGAGCAACGGCTCGTCGATCGTGAAACCGACGGCGGTCGGGTGCCCCCAGCCGATCGAGCCGACGCCGGGAATCAAACCGACCCAGTTCGCGGCGAGAATGAAGATGAAGATGCTGGCGAAGAACCAGAACGTCCGGTCGACCAAGTGCCGGCCAATGATGCCTTCCAGGAAACGGTAGAGGCCCTCGATGAGGAATTCCAGGAAATTCTGCGATCCCTCGGGCACTACCTTCATGGTCCGCGTGGCCGCCCGGGCAAAGAGAATGAGTCCGATCGCGACGATCCACATCACGACCATGGAGTTCGTGACCGGAAGGCCGAACGGTCTCGCGATCTCGACCGCCTTCTGTGACAGGCCGTGTTCCATCTCGTCGTGTCCGGATATCCGGCGCCGACGGGGGTGTCTTGCCATCCGGCGCCAGGTCGCGCTGTGGCCCGCCTGCGTCCGGAGTCACTTCCCGGCGGGATGCGCGGCCTTCCGGAGCTGGTCGTTGCACACGGGAGAGAGATCGCTGCCATGTCGCTCGAGACAGCGGGCGACGCGCCCGCGCCCGGGCGAGACGTCCCAGCAGAAGCGCGTGATGTCGTAGCGGCAGCTCGCCGCCAGGCGGCCCATCTCCTTCTCGAGATTCTCGTGGCGGGCGGCGCACTCCGGCGAGAGTTCGTGCGCGTGCTTCTCGAGGCATGCCTGTATCCGCCCGCCGCCCGTCGGGACGTCGACACAGTACTTCTCGATGTCGGCCAGGCATGGCGTCGCGCTCCGGGCGATGACGGGGAGAAGCGCCACGCCGATCGCGAGCGAGGCGAGCGCGAGGCGGCGCGACCCTCTGACTTCCGTCACGCTGGTTTCCGTGACTTCAGAAGCACCGTCTAGCGGGTGGGTACCCACGATCCATCGGGGTCGTACGCCGTGATCGTCTTCACCGCCTCGGCGGTCCCCTCGCCCAGGTCCTTCTGGAAGACGATTCCCTGCTCGGCCACGAGGAACGTCATGACGCCGCTCGATCCGTGCTCGGCCGGCCACGCGACGAGCGCGAACCCGCCGGTCATCCGTCCGTCTTTCACGTAGTCCTCCGCGCCGCCGGGCGCTCGCTCTCCCTGCCTCGTCAAGATGCGGAAGAAGTAGCCGTGATAGGGTGCCGGCGCGTCGCCGGCCTCGGCATGGTGGTAGCCTTCGGCCGTGGCCGACGCGACGAGCGGCCCGAGCGGGCTCACGTCGCGATCGGTCGCCTCCCAGTAGAGGCCGTCTCGCTTACCGGGCGTGCTGCGGAACGACTGGGCATACGCGTGGAAACGCCGCGCGAACTCCTTCTGCGCGTCGACGTACGCGCGACACACCGCGACCGCGGTGATCTCGTTGCGTCCGATGCGGCGATTGAGCAGCTCTTCCTTGCCAGCCGCCGTGTCGAACCGCCATCCGTCGGCATCCCGGACGATCGGGATCGGGAGGGGCCAGTCGTCCCGGCCGACGTGCAGGATGGCCATCGTGTCGGAGGTGCGCTCGATCCGTGTCCGCTCGCCCGCGGCGGTGGCGAAGCGTCTTCGCGCCGAAGCGTCGGCGACGGGATCGCCCGACGAGACGATCTCCTCACTCCCGGGGCCGAGGACGGCCGCGAGGCGCTCGGGACTGGTGGCGCGCGCGCCGGCGTCGAGGGCGCGAGCCGCCGCCTCGGGGGACGGAAAGTGCTCCTGCGCGCGGGTCGTCACGGGGAGCAGCGCCAGGGAGAGCAATGTCACGAGTCGCGTGCCGGTCATCATCGGCGGCCTCCACGGCCTCCACCGCCGCGGCCACCGCCTCTTCCGCCGCCGCCGCCTCCTCCTCCACCGCCGCCTCGTCCGCCTCCACCGCCGAAGCCGCCGCCTCGTCCGCCTCCACCGCCGGAGCCGCCGCCGCGCTGTCCGCCACCGCCGGCATAGCTGGTGCCTCCTCGGCTCGCGGCGCCGCGCGCGCTCGCCTCACGCGAAGCGCGGCCGCTCTCGTAGCCGCCGAAGGCGCCCCCGCGGTCGCGCGTCGCCGGACTCGGACGCGCACCCCCGCCGCCCTGTCCGCGGCCCCCTCCCGGCCGCGATGCTCCTTCCTGGCGGCCACCGGTACGCTGTGAGGAGCGTCCGTCCCCGGACCGACCGCGATCGAAGCCACGCGCCGCATCCCGGTTCGCGCGGTCGCGAGACGCCACCTGATCCCTGCCGCCGTACTTCTTCGCCGAGGTCTGATCTCGGTAGCGCACGCCGTCACGGCGCCCGGGGTTGTGCTCCCACTTCTGCCGGCCACCCTCGCCTCGCGTTCGCTCCCGGCTCCGGTCGACGTTCTTCTCTTTGTTCTTGTTGATGTTGACGTTCTGATTGTTTCCACCGCCACCGCCGCCGTAGTTGTTGTAGACGTTGCCGTTATTCCAGTCGCAGTCGCCCCAGGCGGCCGCGCCGACGGCCATGCCGGCGCCGAACGAGAGCAGGCTCGCCGTGGCGACGTAGCCGGGAGGATAGGCATACATCGCGGGGTAGTACGGCGTCGGGGGTGCCCCGTACACGGCCTCCGGACTGTACTGGGGGACGTACACGACTTGCGGGTCCGCAGGCTCCACCCGGATGATCTCCTTCTCCTTGACGACCTCACGGGTGACGACCTGCTCCTTCGTCGTCTTGAGGGCACCGGACTCGTATGCCTTCGCCCGCATCCGCTGGACCGTGTCGAGAACCTCGTCCTTCTGGCCGAGGAAGGCGTCCCCGAGATCCTTCGTCCAGTCGAGGTTGTCCGACATGCGCTGGAGCACGTCGGGAAAATGCGTGAGCGACTCCACGCTCGGGTCCCAGTCCTGGCTCTCGAGCGCCCGGTCGAGGGCATCCCCGTTCAGACTCGCATTCTTCGTGCGCCAGCGGGCGGCCTCGACCACCTCGAGCGGATACGTGGCCGCGATCAGGATCTGCACGGCGATGCCGTCCGGGTAGAGCGCGATGGGCGAAACGAGCTGCTCGATCTGCCCGGACGAGAACTTCTCGCTCTGTGCCGCCGCCGGCACCGCTTCCGGCGGCGCCTCGCCGGTCGCCCAGACAGGATGGGCGGTCATCAGGAGCGCGACCAAGGCGAGCAACACGCCGAACGCCCGGACACGGCCCGGCCCTTCGTCGACGAATGGCATGCCGTGAATCGATTACTTCGCGCGGCGGCGGGTGTCTTGCCTCTTCGCGCCAAGAACACCCGACGCCGCTCCATCGGAGCGAGGTCCCGAGAGATCGCGGGGAACGCAACCAAGTCACAGAAAGCCGATCGTGCCGAGGCCGACCGCCAGGATCGTGCCGGTGGCGACAGCAGGGCGCGCCGCAGCGCCGCCCCACCCAGCACCGCCACGATCGCGCACTTGACCACCGTGTTGGTGAGGGCCGCGACCACGATCGCGTTGACCGCGACGTGGGCGTCGCCGCTCCGGGCGTACTCGGCCATCGACAAGGTGATCGCGTCGACGTCCGTCATGCCGGCCAGCGCGGCCACCATGTAGAGGCCCTTGCCCGGAAACCGGATCTGCACGAGCTTCACGACGAGCAGCACCAGCGCGAAGAACGCGGCGAACTTCGACGCTTCCGTGAGGCTGAAGGGGTTCCTGAGAGGCACCGCCTCGGCCTTGACCGCCGTGCTGTCCCCGCCCGCACCGCGTCGGAACAGTATCCAGGCGGCGATCGCCGCCGCCGCCCCCATCGTCGCGAATGGGATCAGCACGCTGGCCACGAGTGCCCTGTTCACGACGAGGACTTCCGCGATCACGCGGCCGAACATGATACACCACGCGAGGAGCACGCCGCTGGCGAGCGTGTGCGCAGTCGCCGTGCGGCGGTCCGCGTGGCTCTGGCGCGCGAACGACAACGTGACCGCGGTCGACGACACGAGACCTCCCGTCACTCCGGTCAGCACGATGCCGCGCTCCGCGCCCAGCCAGCGGCTTCCGACGTACCCGACCAGCGACAGGGTCGAGATCAACAGCACCAGCAGCCAGAGCGAGTAGGGATTGAGCGCGCCCCACGGGTCGACGGCGCGGCTGGGAAGCAGCGGAAGAACGATGAACGTCGCGATGAGCAGCCGCAGTCCGGCGAAGATGTCGTCCCAGTCGATCTTCGCGACCAGCCCGTGGAGCGGTTGCTTGTAGGCCAGCACCGCGGCGGTGACGATGGAGAGGGCGACGGCGAGCTCTCGGTAGCCGAGCGTCGTCATGGCGCCGAGCAGGCAGACGGCCAGGGCCGCGCTCTCCGTGGTGATCCCGAGCGAATTGGGGTGCACGCGGGCCGCGAGCACGTAGCCCGCGAGCACGGCCGCTCCCACGATGGCCAGCATCGCGACGGGGAGGGCGGGCATGTGGAGAGCGTTCGCCAGCCACCCGGAGATCGCGCCGAGGAGCGCCAGGAGGATGAAAGTCCTGAGCCCCCCGATTCCGGCCTCCGCCTCCGCGGATGTGCGCTTTTCGCGCTCGGTCCCGACGAGAGCTCCGATCAGGAGCGCGGTGCCGAAGTCGCGAACCGTGGCGAGATCGAGTCCGTTCATGACCTCTTCGGCCAGACTCCCCGGCACAGGCGGCCCTTCGGAGAACGCTCGGCTACGGTTGCACGTTCAGCGCGCCGACCCGACCGGCGTCCGGGGGTCGGTAAGTCGCGTCCTGGACCCGAAGACGATCGAGGCATCGGCCGGGCTCGCCGTTCGGTATCCGATGTGAGCCCACGCCGCTTGCCTTTCCGCGCCGGCGACGCGCCGGCTGCAAGCGGTCCTGGATCGCAGGCCGATGAATCAATCGGGACGGAGTCCGACGGCTGCCAAGTTCCGAGAGCATGCCGCGGTCGGGAAGCGCTTCGCGACTGGCGCTAGATGGCAAGCCGTCAGCCGCGGGTGTGAGGTAAAATCGCGGTACGCCGTACGAGCTGACCGAGGGAGATGTCATGACGGAGACCGCAGTGGAGAGCGGGCTCAGATCCATTTCGATCCTTTCGAGCGATATCCTCGACGCCCTCCCAGCGCGGCTTCAACCGGAGAAGCGCCTGCTGCTGGCCGTGCTGGAAGGCGCCGTCAGCGACCTCCAGAAGTACGCGACGGCGTCGAGCTGCCGCGGAAGACGTCTTTTCGCCGATGCGGAAGCGTGGTTCCAATCGAGCGCCACCGATAAGCCTCTCGATTTCGAGAACATCTGCCAGGCGCTCGCCTTGAACCCGTCATTCATCCGCGTCGGACTCAACCGCTGGTGTATTGCGCGACGACGCGAACCACATTCATCGAGGATCATGCCTCATTTTCCGATCCGCCGGGTTGCCGCAACACGGCTCAGGATCTCCGAGCCATCGTGACGTGAGTGACACGCGTCTGCGCCCCTAGCGTCGGCGCGACGCAGGGACAATCCGGCCGGTCTCGCTCGGACGATCGTCGCCGCAGGCGGTCCGTGCAGCGCAGCTGGCACTAGATGGCAAGACCAGCACCCGCGCGCTGCATAGGGTCGGGATCGGAACGACGCCGGTAGCGCGATGGACCAGTGGACCGAGACGTCGGCCGGGAGGCGAGCCTCCTCGACCTCGGGAGCCGCGACGCCTTGACCGAGACCGATGCGCGTTCGAGCGCCTCGACGAAGGGGGCCGCGATCGATGTCGAGGTCCGGACCAACGCGATCCTGCGAATCCACCTCGGCGGGACATGGAACCTCGCCGAGGGCCTTCCTTCCACCCGGGTCCTCGAGGAAGCCCTCCAGGGCTCGCCTCCACCACGCCTCGTCACCTTCGAAACGACGAAGCTCGTCTCGTGGGACAGCTCGGCGCTGCTCGTGCTCGAGAGGATCGGCCGCCTGTGTCGTGCTCGGGGGGTGCCGGTCGAGCTCGGTGGGCTTCCAGAAGGCGCGCACCGTCTCCTCGCGCTCGCGGACGCCGTGCCGGAGAAACGCGACGCGCGCCCGCCGGGCACCAGGCGTTCGTGGCTCGTACGGCTCGGGGAGGCCGCTACCGTGGCATGGCGGGGCGCAGGCGAGTCCACCTCGTTCCTCGGCGAGGCGGTGCTCGCCTTCGCGCGGCTCCTCCGCGGGCAGGCGACGTTCCGCCTGCGCGATCTCGCGCTCGTAGTCCAAGAATGTGGCCCGCAGGCCCTGCCGATCGTCACGCTGATCAATTTCCTCGTGGGGCTCATCATCGCGTTCGTGGGCGCAGTGGAGCTGCAGAAGTTCGGCGCCACCATCTACGTCGCCGACCTCGTGGCGATCGCGACCGTTCGCGAGCTCGGCTGCATCATGACGGGGATCATCATGGCCGGCCGCACGGGCTCGGGATTCGCGGCGCAGCTCGGGACGATGAACGTCAATCAGGAGATCGAGGCGTTCGTCACCATGGGCGTTGCCCCGATGGACTTCCTGGTGCTGCCGCGCATGCTCGCTCTCTGTCTGATGATGCCCCTTCTCTGCCTCTATGCCGATCTGATCGGCATTCTCGGAGGCGCGACCGTCGCCGTCGGCTTGTTGGCGCAGTCGCCGACGCAGTACTGGCTCGAGACCCGGCACGCCATCGGGTTCACGAGCATCGGTCTCGGAATCGGAAAGAGCATCGTCTTCGGCGCGCTGATCGCGCTCGCGGGTTGTCTCCGCGGTATGAAGAGCGGCCGCGACGCGGCCGCGGTGGGCCAGGCCGCGACGTCGGCGGTGGTGCTCGCGATCGTCTGGATCATCGCGACCGACGGCATCTTTGCGGTCATCTGCAACGTCGTCGGGATATGAGATGGCGGACGAACGGCCCATCCACATCCGCGTGAAGGGCCTCACGATGGCGTACGGGGACTACGTCGTCATGCGAGACCTCACCTTCGGCATCCGCCGCGGCGACATCTTCTTCATCATGGGCGGCAGCGGGTGCGGCAAGAGCACGCTGCTGCGGCATCTGATCGGGCTGAACGAGCCGGCCCAAGGTGAGGTCTGGTACGGCGACGTGAACTTCACGGCCACCTCGGACGAGGACCGCGAACCGTTCCGGCGCCGGTTCGGCATCCTGTTCCAGAGCGGCGCGCTCTGGAGCTCCATGACGCTGGCCGAGAACGTCGGGCTTCCTCTCGAGCAGTTCACCCCACTCATGCCGGCGGAGGTGGCCGAGGCCGCCACCCTGAAGCTCTCACTCGTGGGTCTCCGCGGCTTCGAGGAATACTTCCCGTCGGAGATCAGCGGCGGGATGCAGAAGCGCGCGGGGCTCGCCCGCGCCATGGCCCTCGACCCCGAGGTCCTGTTCTTCGACGAGCCGTCGGCCGGTCTCGACCCCGTCAGCTCGCGCCTGCTCGACGAGCTCATCCTCTCCCTGCGAGATAGCCTCGGGGCGACAGTGGTCATCGTCTCGCACGAGCTGCCGAGCATCCTCTCGATCGCCGACGACTGCGTGTTCCTCGACACGGAGGTACGCACCATGAGCGCCCGCGGCAACCCACGCGAGCTGCTCGCGAACCCACCGAATCCGAACGTCCGTCGCTTCCTCACGCGCGGGCGGGGCGAGCGCGAAGCCGGGTCGGCGTCATGAGCCGGGGACGCAGGGCCAATCCTGCCCTGATCGGCGTCTTCGTCCTGGGAGCGGGGATCCTCGCCGCCGTCGTCGTCGTCGTGTGGGGGTCGGGTCGCTTCTTTCGAGAGACCAGATCCCTCGTCTGCTATTTCGGCGGCTCGGTGAACGGCCTCAACGCCGGAGCGCCCGTCAAGTTCCGTGGCGTTCAGATCGGGTCCGTGACCGACATGCGGTGGCTCGAAGAGGCGACGGCGACCACCCCGGATGAACTCCGCATCCCGGTCTGGTTCGACATCGATCTCAAGCAGCTCGCCGACCTCCGCGGCGGCCGTGCGGTCCGGCTGGATCGGGCGCGTCTCGACGAGCTGATCGCGCAGGGTCTCCGCGCCCAGCTCCAGACGGAGAGCTTCGTCACCGGCGTTCTCTACGTCGGGCTCGATTTCTTCCCGGGCTCGCCGATCGTGGTCGTCAACGCGGAACGCCCGGACATCTTCGAGATCCCGACCATGCCGACCGCGCTCGAGCGCGCCTCGCAGACACTCACGAAGCTGGCGGCTCGCATCGAGAAGCTCGACATCGAAGGGCTTCTCCGCTCGATCGGCGACGCGGTCGACGGCTTCAATCTCCTGGTGCGCTCGCCACAGGTCGATCGGACCCTGGTGGCGGCCCGTGAAGCGCTCACCTCCGTTCGCCAGCTGAGTGACGCGTTGAAGCCCGGCCTCCAGCCGATGATGGCGAATCTCGGCGCGACGAGCGACGGCGCTCGCGCCTCGCTGAAGCATCTCGACGCCACACTCACCGATCTGCGATCGCTCATCGACACACAGGGGCCGCTCACGGTCGAGCTCACGCAGACGCTCATCGATCTCGGCGATGCCGCGCGCAGCATCCGAGATCTCGCGAGCTACCTCGATCGCAACCCGAACGCGGTCCTCACGGGACGGCGCGGATCATGACGAATCAAGCCGGGCGAGCCGTATGGCGCGCCGTCGCGATCGTCGCCGCTGGCGTCCTCGTGACCTCGTGCCTCTTCCGACGGGGGGACCCGACCCGGTTCTACGTCCTGACGGCGACGGTCCCGCCGCCGGAGTCCGCACCCGGGTCCCTCGGGATCGGCCTCGGCCCGATCACCCTGCCAGGTTACCTCCGGCGACCCATGCTCGCGACGCGGGTGGATGGCACGCAGGTCCGGTACGCGGACTTCGATCGCTGGGCCGAGCCGCTCGCCGCCCTGTTCGCGCGCGCCCTCGGCCAGGACCTGTCGGTGCTTCTGGACGCCGCCCGCATCGTGCCCTACCCGTGGTACCCTCCCACCGCTCTCGACGTCGTCGTGCGTGTGGACGTCAGACGCTTCGAGGCCGACGTCGGCGGGAATGCGAGGCTGGAGGCGTGCTGGACGATCCGGAACCCTCGCACCGCGACGGTGCGTCGTGAGGACTGCTCCTCGATCGCCGAGAAGATCGAGCAGGATGACGCACGGCTCCAGGTGGCTGCCCTCAGTCGTGCCGTCGCCGAGCTGGCGCAGCGGATAGCGAGCGCCGTCCGTGAGCGGTGACACGTATTCGTTCGCTCCTCTGCGGCGCGGACGGCAAAGTGGGCATCGTATTCCGGGCGCCGTCGGTGCCGCCTTACTCGCGCTCCTGACGTCGACGGCGGATGCATCCCGCGCTGAACGGCGGGACACCTGGCCGTGGGCGCTGGAGGTCCCCGCTGCGGTGCTCGTCGTCTACCGACCACATATCGACGCGTGGAAGCGGAACCGCCTCACCTTCTGCGCCGTGGTGGCGGCGCAGGCCACCAACTCGGGCGAGCAAGCCTTCGGCGTGATCTGGGGCATCGCACGCACCACGGTAGATCGCCCCGCGGGACGTGTTACGCTGAGCGCGCTGCGCTTCACGCGGAGCAACTTCCCGGCTCTGCTCGACAATGGAGTCGGTCACCTGCGCGCGTTGCAGAAGCAGCTGAAGGGCGTCCGCCGGGAGATCGCACTCGATCGGCTCGAGGCGTTGGCGGCGGAGTCTCGTCACCAGGCTGGCCGGTCGCGGCCGAAACCTCATCGGCCCCGGGATCGCGAGCCGCGCAGCGGGCGAATGGTCTGACAGCCGAAGAGGGACGAAGCGAGTTAAAAAGTGCGCCTAACAAAACCGCGGCGCAAGTAGGCGAGAAAGCAGGATGGTTGCGAGCCATGGGATCGAGTCGAAGGAGCGCCTAGGGCGCCACCGGTTTCTCCGAAGGCGGTGAACGCTTCAGAAGAGTTCCTCGGCCAGCGCGACGATGATGCCCGCAGGGCCTCGCATGTAGCAGAGTCTGTACTTGTCCTCGTACTGGGCCACCTCGCCGACGAGTTCGGCGCCGTTGGCGCGCAGGCGAGCGACAGTGTCGTCGACGCTTTCGACTGTAAACATGACGCTCCGGAGGCCCAGCGTGTTCGGCGGTGCGATCGCCGGTTCGATCTCGACCAGTTTTGGATTGCGAAACTTCGTCAGCTCAAGCCGCCCGTGCCCATCTGGGGTCCGCATCATAACGATGTCGACTTGAACACTTTCGAGCCCGTTGACGCGGTCCACCCACGGGCCCTCGACCGGCATCTCGCCTTCGAGCGTCATGCCGAGCGCGGTGAAAAAAGCGATAGCGGCTGCAAGGTCGTCGACGACGACGCTGACGTGGTCCAATCTCTTGATCGTCATGTCCCTAGCATGGCAGAGGCCGTGCGCGGCGGTCCAGGCCGACCGTTCTCGCGAGTTGGACGTGGTTAGCCGAGGAAACGCAGGGAGATGAGGGCGCAGCCAAGCTGCAAGAAGGCCAGATGGATGTCAGCCCGGTGCTCGTAGCGGATCTTCAGGCGCCGGAAGCGGTTGAGCCAGGAGAGCGTCCGTTCGACCACCCAGCGGTAGCGTCCCAGGCGGTTCTTGGGCTCGACACCACAGCGGGCGATGCGAGGGATGATGCGGCGCTTGCGCAGGGCCAGACGGAGGTGACGGTAGTCGTAACCCTTGTCGGCATGGAGCTTGTGCGGTCGGCGACGGGGCCTGCCGCGCGTCTTGGCGCGGATGGGCTCGATGGCGTCGACGGTGGCGAGCATCATCTTCGAATCGTGCACGTTCGCGGCGCTCACCAGGACCGCGAGCGGGATGCCGTGGGCGTCGACCACAAGATGGCGCTTCGTGCCCTGTTTGCCGCGATCCGTTGGGTTCTTGCCCGTTTCTTGGCCCCCCCGGGGCCGGCACCGCGGCGGAGTCCAGCGCGGCCCGGTCCCAGTCGATGCGATCGGCCTGGGCCAGCTCTTCGAGAAGCACCTGGTGCAGCCTGCGCCAGACGCCCGCTTGGTACCAGTCTCGCAGCCTGCGCCAGCACGTCATCCCGCTCCCACACCCCATCTCGGCAGGCAAGTACTCCCAGGGGATGCCCGTCTTCAGCACGAACAGGATCCCCGTCAGCGCCGCCCGGTCCGACACCCGGGGCCGTCCGCCCTTGGGCTTCGGCGGCTCCGGCGGGAGCAGCGGCGCGATCCGCGCCCAGAACGCATCAGGCAACAGTTCCTTCGCCATGGCACCCTCCTCCATGGCTCCTATTCTGCTTCCTTGGCTGCTTACGCGACGGTTTTGTTAGGCGTACTAAGCCGCTTCGCGGCAGCTCGGATTCAGACGCACCACGCTCGGTAGTATGGTCCCGCGGTCGCCGCGCCGCGCGCGGCGCGCTTGGCGACCGCCGTCGG
>Ga0209159_1000526_pt1 | contig 34743 bp, 48 predicted proteins | sample GraSoiAngelo_144_FD_185901 | JGI IMG/M metagenome (GOLD analysis project Ga0209159, IMG submission 185901) | Grasslands soil microbial communities from the Angelo Coastal Reserve, California, USA - 14_1009_02_40cm (SPAdes) (version 2) | ecosystem: Environmental > Terrestrial > Soil > Grasslands ...
GGGTGGAGATGGTGATGCCGGGGGACAACACGAAGATGACGATCGAGCTGATCACGCCGATCGCGATGGAGGAGCAGCTGCGGTTCGCGATTCGCGAGGGCGGCCGCACGGTGGGCGCCGGCGTGGTCACGAAGATTCTCAAGTAGAGGACCTATGGCCGGCAAAATTCGCATCCGTCTCAAGGCATTCGACCACGCGCTGATTGACCAGGCCGCGGCCGACATCGTGCGCACGGCCGAGAAGACCGGCGCGCAGGTCTCGGGGCCCATCCCGTTGCCGACCAAGCGGCAACTGTGGACGGTGCTCCGCAGCCCGCACATCGACAAGAAGAGCCGCGAGCAGTTCGAGCTGAAGACGCACAAACGGCTGATCGACATCCTGGACTCGCGCTCGCAGACGGTGGACGCGCTGACGAAGCTCGATCTGCCGGCCGGCGTGGACGTGGAGATCAAGGTCGAGTAGCGACATGAGCGGACTGATCGGCAGAAAACTCGGCATGACCCGCGTGTTCGACGCGGACGGCGCCCACGTGCCCGTGACGGTGATCGAAGCGGGGCCGTGTCCCGTCGTGCAGGTGACTGGTGGGGTGGGGAACGCCCAGCTCCAGCTCGGCTTCGGCGCGAAGAAGCCGAAGCGCACGCACAAAGCGCTGGCCGGGCACGTGAAGCGCGCCGGCCTCGAGGTCGCGCCGCGCGTGCTCCAGAGCTTTCCGGTGGTGGGCGAAGCCCCCCCCCCCAAGCCGGGCGACCGGCTCACGGTGACGATCTTCGCCGCGGGCGACCGGGTGAAGGTCACGGGCGTGACGAAGGGCCGGGGCTTCCAGGGCGTGGTGCACCGCCATCACTTCGCCGGCGGGCCCGAGACGCACGGCAACACGCGGCACCGCAAGCCGGGCTCGATCGCCCCGGGCACCGACCCGTCGCGCATCATCAAGGGGAAGCGGATGCCGGGCCACATGGGCGCACGCCGCTTCACCGAGCTCGGCCTCCGGGTGGTGCGCGTGGACGCCGAGCGGAACCTGCTGTTCGTGCGCGGCGCGGTGCCCGGGCCGCTGAACGGGCTCCTCACGGTGCGCAAGCAGGGAGGCCCGAGCCGCCATGATTGAGGCGCTGCACTACTCCGCCGCCGGCGCGAAGAAGAAGGCGGTGCGCCTGCCGGCCGCGCTGTTCGACGGCACGGTGAACGAGCACGCGCTGCACCGCGCGGTCGTCACCTACCTCGCGAATCAGCGCCAGGGCACGCACGACACCCGCACGCGGAGCGAGGTCTCGGGTGGGAACCAGAAGCCGTGGCGGCAGAAGGGCACCGGCCGGGCGCGGCAGGGCTCGATCCGCGCGCCGCAATGGCGGCACGGCGGGATCGTGTTCGGGCCCCACCCGCGCGACTATCGGCTGGGCATTCCGAAGAAGGTGCGCCAGCTCGCGAAAAAGTCCGCGCTGAACGCGCGGGCCCGCGAAGCGGCGCTCCTCGTGGTGGACCCGCTCGAGTACGAGAAGCCGAAGACGAAGACGCTCGCCGAGCTGCTCGCCAAGCTGGGTGTGGCGGAGAAAAAGGTGCTCGTCCTGACGGCCGGAGCGGGCGGCGCGCACAACGTGTACCTCTCGGGTCGCAACATCCCGAACGTGCTCGTGATGCGGTTCGCCGACGCGACGGCGTACGAGATCCTCTGGTCCGACGCGGTGGTGGTCGAGCTGCCCGCCCTGGGTGAGGCGGGTGAGAAGGCCGAGGGCGGCGAGGAGAACGAGAAGGGATCGGGGGGAGGGGGGGGCGATGCCTGAGCTGCACCGCATGATCGTGGGGCCGGTGATCACCGAGAAGTCCTCGGCCGCCTACCAGGCCCGCAAGGAGTACGCGTTCCACGTCCACGCCGCGGCCACCAAGCCGCAGATCCGGGCGGCGATCGAGGCGCTGTTCAAGGTCACCGTGACGGACGTCCGCACGATGGTGGTGCGGGCCAAGCGGCGCACCGGCGGCCTCTCGGTCGCCCGGGCGGGCCGGCGGCCGTCCTGGAAGAAGGCGATCGTGACCCTCAAGGAGGGTGACGCGATCGCGGTGTTCGAGGGCTGACATGGGCATCCGACAGTTCAAGCCGGTGACTTCGGCGACGCGGTTCCGCTCGGTCTCGGACTTCGCCGACGTGACGAAGACGACGCCTGAGAAGTCCCTGCTCGAGCCGCTGAAGCGGACGGGCGGACGCAACAACAAGGGTCACATCACGACCCGGTGGCAGGGCGGCGGCCACAAGCGCCGCTACCGGCGGATCGATTTCCGCCGCGACAAGTTCGGCGTGCCGGCCCGCGTGGCGAGCGTGGAGTACGACCCGAACCGCACCGCGCGGATCGCGCTGCTGCACTACGCGGATGGGGAGAAGCGCTACATCGTGGCGCCCAAAGGGCTCGCCGTGGGCGACACCGTCGTCTCGGGCCCCGGCTCCGACATCCGCGTCGGCAACGCCATGCCGCTGTTCGAGATCCCGCTCGGCACCACGGTGCACAACGTGGAGCTCAAGATCGGCCGCGGCGGTCAGCTGTGCCGCTCGGCCGGCACCGGCGTCCAGGTGGTGGCGAAGGAAGGCAATTACGTGACCCTCCGGCTCCGCTCGACCGAGATGCGGATGGTGCGCGGGGAGTGCCTCGCCACCATCGGCGAGGTGTCGAACGCCGAGCACGAGCTGCTCTCGATCGGGAAGGCGGGCAAGACCCGCTGGCTGGGACGCAATCCGCGGGTGCGCGGCGTGGCGATGAACCCGGTGGACCACCCGCTGGGCGGCGGCGAGGGCAAGACGTCGGGCGGCCGGCCGCCCGCGTCGCCCTGGGGCAAGGTCGAAGGCAAGAAGACGCGGCACAAGAAGAAACCGTCGACGAAACTCATCGTGCGCGGGCGCAAGCGCGGGAAGGCGACGCAATAATGGGACGCAGCGTCAAGAAGGGGCCTTACGTGGAGCCGTCGCTCCTCGTGAAGATCCAGGCCCTGAACGAGAAGAACGAGAAGAAGGTCTTCAAGACCTGGTCGCGGCGCAGCACGATCACGCCCGACTTCGTGGGGCACACCTTGGCGGTGCACAACGGGAACAAGTTCATCCCGGTGTACATCACCGAGAACATGGTGGGCCACAAGCTCGGGGAATTCGCCGCGACGCGGCTGTTCCGCGGGCACTCGGCCAAGGGCTCGGCGCAGGAGCGCGAGGCGGCCGAAGCCGAAGCCGCGGCGCAGGCGGCCAAGGCGTAGACGATGGAAGCCCGGGCGATTCAGCGCACCGTGCGCCAGTCGGCGCGCAAGATGCGCCTCGTCATCGATCAGATCCGCGGCCGCGCGGTGCCGGAGGCGTACGCCATCCTCCGGTTCTCGAAGAAGCTCGCCGCGAAGCAGATCCACAAGGTGCTCAAGTCCGCGGTGGCGAACGCCGAGCAGCAGGCCCAGCGCCAGAACGCGGCGTTCGACGCCGACCGGCTGCGCGTCCGCTACGCGGTGGTGAACGAGGGGCCGACGCTCAAACGCTTCACCGCGGCGGCCATGGGCCGGGCGACGCCGATCCTGAAGCGCACCAGCCACGTGGAGATCCACGTGGTGACGGACGAGACGGCCCCTATAGCCCCGCCCGTAAGGGCGGGGTCACCGGAAGCCAAAGCGGAGCCGAAAGCCCGCCCCGTAAAGGCCGCGGCCAAGGCCAAGGCTGCCGCCAAGGGCAAGCGTCCCAAGGCGAAGGCGGCGGCGTCCAAAGGCAAGTCCAAGAAGAAAGAGGGCAAGTAAGTGGGCCAGAAAACGCATCCCTACGGGTTCCGGCTCGGGATCGTGAAGCAATGGCGCTCGCGCTACTTCGCGCGCCGCGACTTCCCCGAGCTCCTGAAGGAAGACGAGCTGATCCGCAAGTACCTGAAGACCCGGCTCGCCCACGCGGCCATCGCCGACGTGCACATCGAGCGCAAGCCGGGCAAGGTCACCGTCACCGTGCACACCGGCCGGCCGGGCGTAGTGATCGGCAAGCGGGGCGCGGAGGTGGACAAGCTGCGCGACGAGCTGGCCCAGCTGACCGGCAAGGAAGTGGGGATCAACGTCGAGGAGATCAAGCGGCCGGAGCTCGACGCGCAGCTCGTGGCGGACAGCGTGGCGCACCAGCTCACACAACGCATCTCGTTCCGCCGCGCCATGAAGCGCGCGGTGCAGAGCGCGATGCGCATGGGCGCGCAGGGGATCAAGATCAAGACCGCGGGTCGCCTGGGCGGGGCCGAGATCGCGCGCACCGAGGGCTACCACGAGGGGCGCGTGCCGCTGCACACGCTACGCGCCGACGTCGACTACGCGCTCTCGACCGCCAAGACGACGTACGGCACCATCGGCGTGAAGGTGTGGATCTTCAAGGGCGAGCGCACCGAGGATCTGCACGGCCGCACCTATTCGACGGGCGTGTAAGCGATGCTCGCACCGAAGCGGGTCAAGTTTCGCAAGCGGTTCAAGGGCCGCACCAAGGGCATGGCGACGCGGGGCAACACGCTCGTGTTCGGCCACTACGCGCTGATGGTGCTCGAGCCGGGGTGGATCACGAATCGCCAGATCGAGGCGGGGCGGGTGGCGCTGACGCGCGAGATGAAGCGCGGCGGCAAGATGTGGCCGCGGCTCTTTCCCGACAAGCCGGTCACCAAGAAGCCAGCCGAGACGCGCATGGGCAAAGGGAAGGGGAACCCCGAAGGCTGGGTGGCGGTGGTGAAGCCGGGCCGGATCATCTTCGAGGTCGAAGGGGTGTCGGAGGAGGTCGCGCGGACGGCCCTGGCGCTGGCGGCGGCCAAGCTGCCGATCAAGTCCAAGTTCGTGAGGCGGGAGGAGCGCTAGGATGGCGAAGCCGCAGAAGCCCGAGCAGTTGCGGGAGCTCAAGACCGAGGAGCTCGAGCAGAAGCTCGCGGTGCTGGCCGAGGAGCGCTTCCGGCTGGCGTTCCGCCGGGGCACGGAGGCGATCGCCAACCCGCTCCAGTTCCGCGCCATGCGGCGCGACATCGCGCGCATCAAGACCATTCTGCGGGAGAGGAAAGGGACATGACGGAGCAGGGGGGGGGGCGGGGGCGGCGCAAGGTGCGCACGGGGGTCGTGGTGAGTGACAAGATGACGAAGACGGTCACCGTTTCGCTGGTGCGCCGCTTCGCGCACGGCTTCTACGGCAAGCAGGTGGTCCGCACCAAGCAGGTCGCGGCTCACAACGACAAGGGCGCCAAGGCGGGGGATACGGTGCGCATCGTGGAGACGCGGCCGCTGTCGAGGACCAAGCGCTGGCGCGTGGTCGAAGTCCTCGAGCGGGCCCGCTGAGGAGACTGGGACCGTGATCCAGCAGGAATCGATTCTCAAGATCGCGGACAATTCGGGCGCGCGCAGCGCGCTCGTGATCCGCGTGCTCGGCGGGTCGAAGCGCCGCTACGGCGGGCTGGGAGACATCGTCGTGGTCACGATCAAGGACGCCATCCCCACGGGCCAGATCAAGAAGGGGGAGGTGGTGCGGGCGGTGATCGTGCGCACGGCCAAGGAGACCAAGCGCAAGGACGGCTCCTACATCCGCTTCGACGAGAACGCCGCCGTGCTCATCACCGAGCAGGGCGAGCCGCGCGCCACGCGCATCTTCGGGCCGGTGGGCCGGGAGTTGCGCGAGAAAAAGTTCATGAAGATCGTGTCGCTCGCGCCGGAGGTCATCTGAGATGAAGCCGCTCGTCTACAAGAAGAGCCGGCGCGCGCGCGCTGCGGCGCGCGAGCCCGAGCGACACAAGCTCCACGTCGCGAAGGGCGACACCGTCCGCGTCATCTCGGGTGAGCACCGCGGCAAGGAAGGCAAGGTGCTGCGCGTGTTTCCCAAGCAGTTCCGGATCGTGGTGGAGGGCGTGAACGTCGTGAAGAAACACAAGCGGGCCGCCACGCCGAACGAGGAAAGCGGGATCATCGAGTTTCCCGCGCCCATCGCGGCGTCGAACGTGATGCTGCTCGACCCCAAGTCGGGTGAGCCGACGCGCGTCCGGCGGCGCCTCGACAAGGACGGGACGATGGAGCGGATCGCGGTCAAGTCCGGCCAGCCGATCCCACGGGTGAGATGACGAATGGCGGACACTAAAGAGCAGGAACCGAAGGTCGTGGGTGCGGCCGACCCCGGGGCGACGCCCCGGGGTGAGGAGCCGAAGGTCGCGCCTGACCCTGCGGCGCCGCCCAAGGGCAAGGAGCCCAAGCCGAAGAAGCCCAAGAAGGGACCCGGGGGGGAGGCGCGTCCGGCCGAGCCGGAGGGCCCCCCACCGGAGCCCGCGCCGCCGCCGCGGCTGCACGAGTACTACGAGCAGCGGGTGCGGCCCAAGCTGGCGCAGCAGTTCGGCTTCAAGAATGCGCACGAGATCCCGAAGCTCGTGAAGATCGTGCTCAACGTCGGGATGGGCGACGCGCCCAAGAATCCCAAGGGACTCGAGGCGGCCGTGGCGGAGCTCGCGGCCATCACGGGCCAGCACCCGGTCGTGACGCGAGCCAAGAAGTCGATCGCCAATTTCAACCTGCGGGAGGGGATGGCGGTCGGCTGCGCGGTCACGCTGCGCGGCGCCCGGATGTACGAGTTCCTGGACCGGTTCATCAGCATCGCGGTGCCCCGCATGCGCGACTTCCGCGGGCTGCCGACCGACAGCTTCGACGGCCGGGGTAACTACAGCATCGGCATCAAGGAGCAGATGATCTTCCCCGAGATCGACTACGACAAGGTCGAAAAGATCCACGGGATGGACATCACGCTCGTGACCACCGCCGGCCGCGACGACACCGCGCTGGCGTTGCTGCGCGAGCTCGGAATGCCGTTCCGGGGCGAGGCCCCGGTCGCGGTCGCCTAGGAGACAGCGTATGGCGAAGAAGGCGTGGATCGAGAAGGTCAAACGGAAGCCGAAGTTCCAGGTGCGCGGCTACTACCGCTGCCAGCGCTGCGGCCGCAGCCGCGGCACGCTGCGGAAGTTCAAGCTATGCCGAATCTGTTTCCGGGAGCTCGCGCTGCGCGGGGAAATCCCCGGCGTGCGCAAGGCCAGCTGGTAAAGGACGGAAGGTGCGATGAGCGTGATTGATCCGGTCGCCGATATGCTCACCCGGGTGCGCAACGCCTGTCAGGCGGGGCACCGCCGGGTGGACATGCCGGTGTCGAAGCTGAAGGTCGAGATTGCGCGACTGCTCCGCGACAACCACTACATCCAGGACTTCAAGGTCCTGGACGACGGGCGTCACGGGCTGCTGCGGCTGTACCTGAAGTATCACAACGACGCTCCCGTCATCCGCGAGCTGCAGCGCGTTTCCGCGCCGGGCTTGCGGCGCTACGTCAAGGCGCGCGAGATCCCGCGGGTGAAGAACGGCCTGGGAATGGCGATTCTCTCGACCCCGCAGGGGCTGATGACGGACCGCGAAGCCCGCACCGCCCGCATCGGCGGCGAGCTGCTCGCGGTGGTCTGGTAGGAGGGGGGAGCCGGTCCATGTCGCGCATCGGGAAGAAACCCGTTCCGCTGCCCAAGGGCGTCACGGCGCAGCTCGAGGGGCGGCGCGTCACCGTCAAGGGCCCGAAGGGCGAGATCAGCCGCACGGTCCATGCCGAGCTGGCGCTCGCGCTCGAGGACAACGCGATCGTGGTGCGCCGACCCTCGGACGAGAGCCGCCACAAGGCGCTGCACGGCCTGACCCGCACGCTCATCGCCAACATGGTGGACGGCGTCACCAAGGGGTTCGCCAAGGCGCTCGAGATCCAGGGCGTGGGCTACAAGGCCGAGCCGAAGCCGTTCGGCGTGCAGCTCATCGTGGGGTTTTCCCATCCGGTGCCGTATCACGCGCCGCAGGGAATCAAGATCTCGGTGGACAACAACGTCCTCCTGAGAATCGAGGGCGTTGACAAGGAGCTCGTGGGGCAGGTGGCCGCGGAGCTGCGGGCCATCCGGCCGCCAGAGCCGTACAAGGGCAAAGGGATCCGCTACGTGGGCGAGCAGGTGCGGCGCAAGGCCGGCAAGACCGCCCAGGCCGCGGCGAAATAAGCCATGCGATCGATCCGCAAGATCAAGACGCGCGAGAGCCGCCGCTATCGGCGGCACCTGCGCGTGCGCAAGAAGGTGTCGGGCACGGCCGAGCGGCCGCGGCTGGTCGTGTTCCGCTCGTCCAAGCACATATACGCCCAGGTCGTGGACGACCACCGCGGTCTCACGCTCGTGGGCGCGGCCGATACGTCCGAGGGCGTGCAGGCGGACGGCAAGGGCAAGACCGCGCGCAGCTTCGCGCTCGGGCAGCTGATCGCAAGCCGGGCGAAGGCGAAGGGCATCACCAAGGTCGTCTTCGATCGCGGCGGGTACCAGTACCACGGGCGCGTCAAGGCGGTGGCCGACGGCGCCCGCAAGGGCGGATTGGAGTTCTAATGGCGGACGAACGGGAGCCCGGGTCGGCGGCAACCCCGGGGACGACGGAAACGGTGGAGACGGCGCACGCCGGTGGCGAGCCGGCAGGCGCGGGTGGCGCGGGTGGCGCGGGTGGCGCGGCTGGCGCGGGTGGTGGGGGTGGGGGGGGGGGGGGGGGGGGGGGGGGGGGGGGGGGGGGGGGGGGAGGCCGTGGGCGCGGGCGGGGCGGCCGCGGCCGCGGCGGCGAACGGCGTGACTCGAGCGAGCGGCAGCGCGAGGGCGACGGTCTCGTCGAAAACGTCATCTCGATCAACCGTGTCGCGAAGGTCGTGAAGGGCGGCCGGCGGTTCGGGTTCAACGCGCTCGTCGCCGTGGGCGACGGGCAGGGCAAGGTCGGCATCGCGACGGGGAAGGCGAACGAGGTGAGCGAAGCGGTGCGCAAGGCGGTGGAGGCGGCGCGACGCCGCATGATGGAGGTGCCGCTCACCGGCGGCACGATCCCGCATGAGATCGTGGGGGATCACGGCGCGGGCCGCGTGCTGCTGAAGCCGGCGGCCACGGGAACCGGCGTGATCGCGGGCGGCGCCGTGCGCGCCGTGCTCGAGTGCGCCGGCGTGCGCGACATCCTCACGAAGAGCCTGGGCTCGACGAACCCGCACAACATGGTGCGGGCCACCATCGACGCGCTGCAACGCCTCACCACGGCCCGGCGCGTTGCCAAGGAGCGCGGCGTCGAAGTCGAGGCGATCCCGTACAAGTCGCGCCAGGAGGCGGCGGCCCATGGCTAGGAAGCCGCCCAACCGGAAGTACCGCAAGCGCAAGCCCGGCCGCGATCAGCCGCTGCCACCCGCGGGCAAGGGGAGCCTACGCATCCGGCAGGTCCGCTCCGGCATCGGCCGGCCCGCGGCTGAGCGCCGCACGCTGGAGGCGCTGGGCTTGAAGCACCATCAGGACGCCGTGGTGAAGACGGACCACCCGGCGCTCCGGGGGATGCTCTACCAGGTGCGCCACCTCGTCGAGGTGACGCCCGCGACAGCCGGGACCTAAGCGATGCCGAAGGCGAAGACCAGACCCAAAGCGAAACCGCGCGCGCGCGCGCGGCCGCGCGCCCGGCGGGCGGCGCCCCAGGGCGAGCTGCCGCACATCAGCCTGTCGACCCTCAAGCCGCCGCGCGGCTCGCACCACGTGCGCATCCGCAAGGGGCGGGGGCCGGGGTCGGGGATCGGCAAGACGGCCGGTCGCGGCGGCAAGGGCCAGACCGCGCGCTCAGGCGGCCAGACGCGGCCCGGGTTCGAGGGCGGCCAGATGCCGCTCATCCGGCGCATCCCCAAACGGGGCTTCACCAACCCGTTCAAGCAGCCGGCCCAGGTCGTGAACGTCCGCCACCTGGATCAGCTCGCCGAGGGTGTGGAGGTGACGCCCGACACGCTGTTCGGGGCGGGGCTGGTGCGCCGGCCGGATCACCCGATCAAGTTGCTCGGCATGGGTGACGTGCGGCGCAAGTTCAGCGTGAAGGGCGTGACAGTGTCCGCCTCCGCGCGCGCCAAGATCGAGCAGGCGGGCGGAACGATCGCGAGCTGATCCGATGACGGCGCCCCAGATTCCCAACTTGTTCAAGGTCCCGGAGCTGAAGGAGAAGATCCTCTTCACGCTCCTCTGTCTGCTCATCTATCGCATCGGGGCGCACATCGCGACCCCGGGCGTGAACGTGCAGGCGCTCCAGGACTTCGTGAAGAACTCACAGGGCACCCTCTTCGCCCTGTACGATCTGTTCGCCGGCGGCGGGTTCTCCCGGGCCACCGTCTTCGCGCTCGGGATCATGCCGTACATCTCGGCGAGCATCGTGTTCCAGCTCGCGGGGCCGGTGTTCCCGGTGATCGAGAAGATGCAGCGCGACGAGGAGGGGCGGAAAAGGCTCACCCAGTGGACGCGCTATCTCACCGTGGCGCTGTGCCTGTTCCAGGCGTACGGCTTCGCGCTCTTCACCGAGCAGCTGCCCGGCGCGGTGGCGCACGCGGGCCTCGGGTTCCGCATGACGACGGTGCTGACGCTCACGACGGGCGGGGTCTTCGTCATGTGGCTCGGCGAGCAGATCACCGAGCGCGGCATCGGGAACGGCATGAGCCTGCTGATCTTCTTCTCGATCATCGAGCGCATCTGGCCCGAGACCCTCCGCACCATCGACGCGCTCAAGGCCCGGTCGCTCACCTTCCCGAAGCTGTTGCTCGTGCTCGTGGTCATGGGGCTGGTCGTGGCGGGCACGGTGGCCGTCACGGTCGCGGCCCGCCGCATCCCCATCCAGATCCCGCGCAAGGTGATGGGTCGCGGCCGCATCCGCGAAGGGCAGAAGACGTTCATCCCGCTGCGCATCAACTCGGCGGGGGTGATGCCGATCATCTTCGCGCAGTCGCTCATCATCGTTCCGGGCACGATCGCGAGTTTCAGCGGGAACCAGACGCTCAAGAACCTGGCGGGGTACTTCAGCGTCACCGAGCCGTTGTATCTCGTGTCGAGCGCCATCCTGATCGTCTTCTTCGCCTATTTCTATACGTCGATCATCTTCAACCCGGTCGACCTGGCCGAGAACCTGAAGAAGCAGGGCGGCTTCATCCCGGGCGTGAAGCCCGGCGCGGCGACGGCGGACTACATCGACGACGTGCTGTCCCGCATCACGCTGCCGGGCGCGATCTTCCTGACGGTCGTCGCGCTGCTGCCGATCGTCGTGTCGAACATCCTCAACATGCCGTTCGGGTTCGGCGGCACCGCGCTGCTGATCGTGGTCGGCGTCGCGCTCGATACCGTGCAGCAGGTGCAGCAGCACCTGCTGCTACGCCATTACGACGGGTTCATGAAGGAAGGGCGCGTCAAGTTCCGCGGCCGGCAGCGGTACATGTAGGCTCGCGGTGTTCATCCTCCTCTTAGGCGCGCCGGGCTCGGGCAAGGGCACCCAGGGAAAGATCCTCGCCGAGCGGCTCGGTCTTCCCAAGATCACGACGGGCGACCTGCTGCGGGCGGCGGTGAAGGCGGCGACCCCGCTCGGCCGTGAAGCCAAGAAGTTCATGGACGACGGCAAGCTCGTCCCCGACTCGGTCATCCTCAACCTGATCAAGGAAGAGCTGGCGAAGCCGGAGGCGTGGACGGGCGCGGTGCTCGACGGCTTCCCGCGCACCGCCGCGCAGGCGGAGCTCGTGGACCGCAGGCTGGGGGAGCGCGGGCAGCGGCTGAACCACATCCTGCTGCTCGACGTGCCCGAGGAGGAGCTGGTGCGCCGCATGACGGGGCGCGCCGCCGCGGAAGGGCGCTCGGACGATACCCCCGAGGCCATCAAGACGCGGTTCCACGTATACCAGCGCGACACGGCCCCCTTGATCGCCCACTACGCGCAGCGCGGCATCGTGCATCGGGTGCCCGGGACGGGCGCGGTCGACGACATCGCCGGGGAGATCAGGCGCATCATCGGGCGATGATCACCATCAAGTCGCCGCGCGAGATCGAGACGATGGCGGCCGCCGGTCGCGTCGTCGCGGAGACGCTCGCCCTCGTCGCGCGGCACGTCCGCCCCGGGGTGTCCACCGAGCAGCTCGACCGCGTGGCCGAGGACTTCATCCGATCGCACCCGGGCGCGCGGCCGTCGTTCAAGGGGCTGTACGACTTCCCCGCCACGCTGTGCACGTCGATCAATCAGGAGGTCGTCCACGGCATCCCGTCCCCGAGGCGCGTGCTCAAGGAAGGGGACCTGCTGAGCGTAGACGTGGGCGTGTGGCGCGACGGCCTGCACGCGGACTCGGCCGCCACGTTCCCGGTGGGCCCCGTGAGCCCGGAAGCGCAGCGCCTCCTCCAGGTCACCCGGGACGCGTTGAGCGCCGGCGTCGCCCAGGCGCGCGCCGGGAATCACGTCGGCGACATCGGGCACGCCGTGCAGCAGGTGGCGGAAGGCGCGGGGTTCTCGGTCGTGCGCGAGCTGGTAGGGCACGGCATCGGGTCGTCGTTCCACGAAGACCCGCAGATCCCGAACTACGGGAAGCCGAAGCGGGGCCCGCGGCTCATGCCCGGCATGACCATCGCCATCGAGCCGATGGTGAACGTCGGAGGCCCGGAGATCCGCACCCTCGAGGACAAGTGGACCGTGGTCACCGAGGACGGATCGCTGTCCGCCCACTTCGAGCACACGGTAGCGATCGTCGAGAACGGCGGGCTACCGCGGATTCTCACCGTGGCGGACTGACGGCTAGCAGCCGCTCCGCCTCCTCCAGCAGCGACCGCCCGAGCCCCGGCTCGGACAGCGATGCGACGTTCACCCGCACGTTCTCTATCGCCCCGGTGAGCGCCGCGCTGGCCAGCACGGCCGCCACCTTCGCATCGGAGCTCGCATTCTTGTTCCCGATCGCCCCGATCTCGCCCGCCAGTGCCGCGAGCCGCGCCGCGCCCCGCGCCATGGCGAGCGGCGTCCGGGCCGCGCCGACGAGCGCCTCGTCCACCGCGCGCCGCCGGCCGGGCGCATCCTTCGGAAGCTTGTAGGCCGCACTCACGCGGGCGTACGCGGCCGCGTCGTCGTCCACCAGGCGGCGCAGCTGGGCGCGCAGCGCGTCCGCCTCGGCGACGATCTCGGCGACGCGTCCCTGCACGGCGGCGTATGCCTTCCGGCCGGTCGTGAGGCGCGCCACCATCGCCACCAGCGCGCCCGCCAGCGCCCCGGCGAGCGCCGCGGCGCTGCCGCCACCGGGGACCGGCGCGCCGCCCGCCAGCTCCTCGAGCCAGCCGTCGAGCGTGGGGCCTTCCGCCGCCCGGATCTTCGCCTCGAGCAGGTGGTCGGCGGCGTCCGGCAGCTTGAGGGCGGCCGCCGCGGCGCCGAGGATCGCCCGCTCCGGCACGAGGCCCACCACCTCGCTCTTCAAGACGTCCACGCCCCGCGCCCGCGCTTCCCGCGCGACCGCGGCGAACACCGCCGCCGGCGACGTCGTGTCGATGTCGAGCAGGTTCATCGACACCTGCGCTTGACCCGCCACCTCGAAGCCCGAGGCCTGCACGGCGGGTAACCCACCGCTCGAGGTGCGGATCTGTTTCGCGATCTCCTTCGCGATCGCGACGTCGCTCGAATCGAGGTAGATGTTGAAGGCCACGAGGAACGGTCGCGCGCCGATCGCGGTCGCTCCCGCGGTCGGATGGATGCGCCGGGGCCCGAAGTCGGGGTCCGCAGCGGGGTCCCGGCCGATGCGGTCGCGCAGTCCCTCGAACTCGCCCTTGCGGATCTCGGGGAGTCGCTCGCGCTCGGGGCGGGTCGCCGCCCGGGCGTAGAGATAGACGGGGATCTCGAGCTCGGCGGCGACACGCTCGCCCAGCCGCCGGGCGAGCGCGACGCAGTCGTCCATTGTCACGTCGCGCACAGGGACGAAGGGCACGACGTCGGTCGCACCCATGCGGGGATGCTCGCCCGCGTGCTTGGTGAGGTCGATCCGCTCGGTCGCCACACGCACGGCGCGCAGGGCGGCCTCGAGCGCCGCGTCCGGCGGGGCGACGAAGGTGAAGACGGAGCGATGATGGGCCGGGTCCGCCTGGACGTCGAGCAGCTTGACGCCGGGGACCGCCGTGATGGCCCCCTCGAGCGCGTCGAGCGTGCCCGAGTTGTGGCCCTCGGAGAAGTTGGGGACGCACTCGACGAGCGGTGCGGGCACCTAGGCGCTCCTCACGAGATCGAGCAGCCAGCGGTGCATCGTCGGGTTGCCGGCGACGATCGAGCCGTGCTGCAGCACGTCGTCCGAGCCCTCGAGCGTCGTCACGCTCCCGCCCGCCTCGCGGACGAGCACGACCCCCCCGGCGACGTCCCAGGGCGCGAGCGTCAGCTCCCAGAACGCGTCGAGGCGGCCGGCGGCGACGTCGGTCAGGTCGAGCGCCGCCGACCCCGCCCGGCGGATGCCGCTCGCGGCCCCCATCACCGCGGCGAACTGATCCAGGTAGCGGCGCAGCACAGGGAGCTGCTTGAACGGAAAGCCGGTTCCGACGAGCGCGTGGCGCGGCTCCGTGAGGGCCGAGACGCCCAACCGCCGCTCGCCCTGCCAGGCGCCGTGGCCCGTCGCACCCCAGTACACCAGGTCGCGCGGCACGTCGTGCACGACGCCGAGGCGCAGCTCGCCGCGCACGAGGCACCCGATCGACACCGCGTACTGCGGGTAGCCGTGGAGGAAGTTCGTCGTGCCGTCGAGCGGATCGACGATCCACACGACGTCGCCAGCGGGCGTGCTCCCGGGGGACAGCTCCTCGCCCACGACCGTCGAGTCCGGAATGTCTCGCGTCAGGGTCTCGGCGATCAGCGTCTCGGCGCCGCGGTCCGCCTCGGTCACGAAGTCGTGCCGCCCTTTCTCGATCCACGCCGCGGCCGCCGCGGGCGTGACGCCGCGCAGGTAGGCCGCGGCGCGGCCGGCGGCGCGTCGCGCGACATCGACTAAGTCTTTGAGTTCTCGCACCTTGCGGCCCCGACCTCCCCCGGCGTAGGTTGTGGGCCCATGGCGCGCGTCTTCTCCGGCATCCAGCCCTCGGGCGAGCTGCATATCGGCAACTACCTGGGCGCAGTCCAGAATTGGGTCAAGCTGCAGCAGCAACACGACTGCCTGTTCTGCGTGGTGGACCTGCACGCCATCACCCAGGCATACGAGGCGGCGAGCCTCTCCCAGCGGACGCTCGACATGGCGATCAGCCTGTTCGCGTCCGGCCTCGACCCGGAGCGTGCGATCGTGTTCGTGCAGTCGCACGTCCCCGAGCACGCCGAGCTCAACTGGCTGCTCAACACGGTCACGCCGCTCGGCGAGCTCGAGCGCCAGACGCAGTTCAAGGACAAGGCGCAGCGCCAGGAGAGCGTGCCGGCGGGGCTCTTGAACTACCCCGTGCTCCAGGCCGCCGACGTGCTCCTGTACGAGGCGACCCTCGTGCCCGTCGGCGAGGACCAGCTCCAGCACCTCGAGCTGATGCGGGAGATCGCGCGCCGCTGGAACGCCCGGTTCGCCGACGGATTCGCCTTTCCCGAGCCGCAGGCGCTGCTCTCGACCGCGAAACGCGTGCTCGGGCTCGACGGTCAGGCCAAGATGTCGAAGAGCCTGGGCAACACCATCGGCCTGTTCGACACGCCGGAAACGATCTGGGAGAAGCTCAAGCCCGCCGCCACGGACCCGGCGCGCGTCACCCGGAGGGACCCCGGCAATCCGGACATCTGCAACATCTTCACGATCCACCAGGGCTTTTCGCCGCCGGACACGCTGAAGCTCGTGGCGCACAACTGCCGCACGGCGGGCTGGGGCTGCCTCGACTGCAAACGGGTGCTCGCGGACAATATGATAGCCGCGCTCACCCCCATCCGCGAGCGGGCGCGCGCGCTGCAGGCGGAGCCGCGCAAGGTGCGGGACACGCTGCGCGCCGGCGCGGCGAAGGCGCGCGCCATCGCCCGCCGCACCATGCTCCAGGTGCGGCGCCGGATGGGCTTTCTGGACGGCGCGGAAGAGGGGGGGGGAGCGTGATGCAACACTTCGTCCAGCAGATGGTCGAGATGTTCCGCCTGGAGCTGTTTCTGCAGCTCAGCCTCGCTACGCTGTTCGGCGGCGCGATCGGTCTTGAGCGGGAGCTGGGCGGCAAGCCCGCCGGCCTGCGGACGAACATCCTGATCTGCATCGGCTCGGTGCTGTACACCAAACTGTCGGTCTCGCTCGCCGGCGGGAACGCCGACCCGACCCGCATCGCGGCGCAGATCGTCACCGGCGTCGGCTTCATCGGGGCCGGCACCATCCTGCACGCGCGCGGTGCCGTCGTGGGCCTCACCAGCGCGGCGACCATTTGGGTGGTCGCGGCGATCGGCGTCGCCCTCGGCGCGGCGTTCTACTGGGAAGCGGCCGGCACCACGCTGCTGGTCCTCGTCGTGCTGCAGGGGCTCGGCCGCGTCGAGCGGCTCGTCGCGCGGCAATCGACGCAGGGCACGTTGTCGATTCACGCCCGCCCCGACCCGACGGTGCTCGAGGACCTCGAGACGGTCGTGCGCCGCACGGGGCTCGACATCGAGCGGCAGGCGAGCCGCCGCGAGAACGTCGACGTGGTGATCGACTTCACACTGCGGGGGCCGAAGCGGCTGCACGACGAGGCGATGATCGCGCTGCTCCATCACCCCAGCGTGCGGACGGTCTCGACGGGCGAGTGACGCGGCGTCTCGTGGTCGACCTCGCCTCGCCGCGGGCCGCCTGGCGCGTGCCGGGGACCGCGGTGGCCGCAATTCGCGCAGCGCTGGGTCGCGGCTGGGAGGTCGTGGAGGTGGCCGCGCCGGCCGCCTCGGACAACGACGGCGGCTCGGGCACGCCGGAAGCCGCCGCGGCCGCGCGGGGCGCGGAGATCTATCTCGGCTACGGCGTCCCCGCCGGGGTCGTCGCCGCCGGGCGGGGGACGCTCCGCTGGGCGCACAGCGGCACCGCCGGCATCGGCGCGACCCTCCCCCACGTCGCGGGAACCGGCATCGTGCTCACGAATTCGGCCGCGGTGCACGCCGAGCCGATCGCTGACTGGGCAATCGCCGCCATGGCCTATTTCGCGCGAGGCCTCGACCGGATGCGCGAGTTCCAGGCGATGGAGCGGTGGGCGCGGGCGGAGTTCACCGACGGGGCGGTCGTGGTGCGCGAGCTCGGGGAGCTGCGGCTCGGCGTGTTTGGCCTGGGCGGGATCGGGGGCGCCATCGCGCGCCGCGGCCTCGCGCTCGGGATGAGCGTCGCGGGCGTGCGGCGGCGGCCGGAGCGCGGCGGGCCTCCAGGCGCCCGCTGGGTCGGCGGTGCGGCGGACCTGCCCCGGCTGGCCGCGGAGAGCGACGCTTTCGTCATCGCGGCGCCCCACACTGCGGCGACCCGAGGCGCTGTGACCCGCGAGGTGCTCGAGCGCTTACCCGAGGGCGCCATCGTCGTCAACGTATCTCGCGGGACGCTCTTGGATGAGACGGCGTTGCTGGACCTGCTTGACGCCTCTCGTCTCCGCGGCGCCGCGCTCGACGTGTTCGCGGCGGAGCCGCTCCCCGGCGGCCATCCCCTGTGGCGGCACTCCCGCGTGCTCGTGAGCCCCCACGTGGCCGCGGTCACGCAGCGCTTCTGGGAGCGGGAAACGGGGCTCATCGTCGCCAACATCACCCGCTATCTTGCAGGGGCGCCGCTCCTCAACGTGGTCGACCCGGAGGCCGGATACTAGTGGAGGAGAAGTCCAAGAGCCCGCGCGCCAGCGGGGCCGTGACGCAGCCGCGGGGCATCGAGCAGATCATCAAGGCCGCCATCGACCGCGGCGCCTCGGACCTGCACATCAAGGCCGGCGACGTGTTCCGGGCGCGGGTGGACGGCAAGCTGGTGCCCCTCACGAAGCAGCGCCTCACGCCCGAGCAGACGCGGGCGATCGCCCAGCACCTGATCTCCAACGAGGAGGACCGGGCGCGGTTGGACCGGCTGCGCGACTACGACTGCTCGTGGGGTATGCCCGGCGTCGGCCGCTTCCGGGTGAACATCCTGCGGCAGCGCTCGTCGTTCATGATCGTGCTGCGCGTCATCCCGTTCGACATCCCGACGTTCGATACGCTGCACCTGCCCGCGATCCTCCCGACCATCGCCTCCGCGGAGCGCGGGATGATCCTGGTGAGCGGCGTGACCGGGTCCGGGAAGAGCTCGACGATGGCGGCGATCGTGAATCACATCAACCAGACGCAGCACAAGCACGTGGTGACGCTCGAGAACCCGATCGAATTCCTGCATCGCGACATCAACAGCTCCGTGACGCAGCGGGAGATCGGCGTGGACACCGACGATTTCAGCGCCGGCCTGCGCGCGGCGCTGCGCCAGGATCCCGACGTGCTGCTGATCGGGGAAATGCGCGATCCGGAGACCATCGGCACCGCGATGAAAGCGGCCGAAACGGGACACCTGGTGATCTCGACGCTGGACACGCCCGACGCCGTGACCACGGTGAACCGGATCGTCGCCATGTTCCCGGTGGCAGAGCAGGAGATGGCGCGGATGCGGCTCGCGGAGACGCTCCAGGCGGTGGTCTCCCAACAGCTGCTGCCGCGGGCCGACGGCCACGGGCGGGCGGCAGTCGTCGAAATCCTGATCTGCACCGTCACGGTGCGGGATCTGATCAAGGACCCGGACCGGACCTCGCAGCTGCAGGACTACATCCGCATCGCGCGCGATCAGTACGGCATGCAGACCTTCGATCAGCATCTGATGGATCTCGTGGCGGATGGCACCGTGGCCTACGAGACCGCCCGCACCGCGGCCACTAAACCGGCCGACTTCGAGCTCCAGATGCGCACGCTGCGGCGACGCCCGCCGGCGGCGAGCCCGGCGCCGGAGACGCCCCGCGCGGCCCCCGCACCCCCCGCGCCCCCCGCGCCTCCTGCCCCCTCCGCGGCGCCGGCGCCCGCCGATGGGCCGGCGGGCCTCACGGACGACCTGTCGAGCATGCTGCCGGGCCAGTGACCGAGCGGCAGCTCGCGGGGGTGCTCGCCCCCATCACGACGCCGTTCGACAGCGCGACCGGGGACGTCGCCCCCGTCCATCTCCGGCACAACGTGTCACGCCTCATCGCCGCCGGGCTCGACGGCGTCGTCGTCGCGGGGTCGACGGGCGAGTCGGCGCTGCTCGACGCGGACGAGCAGCGGCGCATGGTCGCCTGGGTGCGGGAGGTGCTGCCCGACAAAAGCTGGCTCGTGGTCGGGACGGGGGCCGAATCCACCCGGCAGGCGGTGGCGCTGACGCGGGCCGCCGCCGCCGAGGGGGCGGACGCGGTGCTGGCGCGTCCGCCCGGATATTTCTCGACGGCCGTCTCGCCCGCGAGCCTGGGCGATTACTTTCGCGCCGTCGCGGACGCGAGCCCGGTGCCGGTGCTCGTCTACAACATTCCGAAGTACACGCATCTGCCCATCGCGGCGGGACTGCTGCAGCGGCTCGCCGCCCACCCCAACATCGTCGGGGTGAAGGATTCCTCGGGCGACGCGAAGAACCTCGCGGCCTACCGCGACGCGGCGCCGGACTGGTCCGTCTTCGTGGGCTCCGGGGCCCTGCTCTATGCGGCGCTCGAGCTGGGGTGCGAGGGCGGGATCCTCGCCGTCGCCTGCTTCGCGGCCGCGTTGTGCGCCGAGGTCCTCGCCGCCTTCCGCACCGGCGATCGCGCGCGCGCCGGGCGGCTGCAGGAGCGGCTGGTCCCGCTCGACCGGGAGATCGTCGGGAAACTCGGGCCCGGCGGCGTGAAGGCCGCCATGGACGCAGTCGGGCTGTACGGCGGGCCGGTGCGGGCCCCGCTCGCGCCGGTGGTCGCGGCGGACCGTGAGCGGGTGGCGCGGCTCGTGGCGGCATGATAGTTTTCCTCGGAGGATGCTCCAACGCCCCGCGCCGCCGGGGCCTTTTTTTTGGTGACCAGCGCCTGAGGAGCCATGTTCGGACCCAAGATCCACTGCGTCGTGGTCGTCGGCGCTCAATGGGGGGACGAGGGCAAGGGGAAGATCGTCGACGTGCTCGCCGAGCGCGCCGACCTCGTCGTGCGCTATCAGGGCGGCGCGAACGCGGGCCACACGGTCCACACCACCGCAGGCGAGTTCGTGCTGCACCAGATCCCCTCGGGCATCCTGCAGGGCGCGGTGTGCATCGTGGGGAACGGCGTCGTGTTGGATCCCGAGACGCTCTTCACGGAGCTCGACGCCCTCACGTCACGCGGCATCCGCACGGAGCACAAGCTGTACGTGTCGGAGCGCGCCCACCTCACGCTCCCCTTCCACAAGCTGCTCGACCGGGCCCGCGAGCAACGCGAGAAGATCGGCACGACGGGGCGGGGCATCGGCCCGACCTACGAGGACAAGTACGGCCGCCGCGGGATTCGCGTGGGCGACCTCCGCAACCTCGGGCGGACGAAGGAGCTCGTCTGCGGACGCGTCGAGGCCGCGAACGCCTTCCTCGGTCTGCTCGGCTCCGCCGAGCGCGCCGACGCGGGCGAGCACATCGCGCTGCTCGAGCGACTCGCGCCGCGCCTCCTGCCGCTCGCCGTGGACGCCGGGCGCGTGGTGTGGGAGGCGCTCGAGCGGGGCGAATCGGTGCTGCTCGAGGGAGCGCAGGGCGCGCTGCTCGACGTGGACCACGGGACCTATCCCTACGTGACGTCGTCCAACACCACGGCCGGCGGGGCGGCGGTCGGGGCCGGGATCGGCCCCACCGCCATCGACGCCGTCGTGGGCGTGGTCAAGGCCTACACCACCCGCGTCGGCAACGGGCCGCTTCCCACCGAGGCCGAGCCCGCCCTCGCCGAGCGGATCCGCGAGCTCGGGGACGAGTTCGGCGCGACCACGGGGCGGCCGCGGCGCTGCGGCTGGTTCGACGCCGTCGTCGTGCGCTACGCGGTGCGGGTGAACGGCCTCACGGGCCTCGCGGTCACCAAGCTCGACGTGCTCGATACCTTCGCCGAGATCCCGGTCTGCGTCGGGTATCGGCTCGACGGCCAGCCCTGCGATGCGATGCCCGCCGACGTGGAACGCCTGGGGCGCGTCGCGCCTATATACGAGGCCCTGCCCGGCTGGCAGAAGTCGCTCAGTGACGTGCGCCGGCTCGCCGATCTGCCCCCGCCCGCCCGGGCCTATCTGGACCGGCTGCAGGACCTCGCCCATGCGCCGATCCAGTACGTGAGCGTCGGCACGCATCGCGACCAGATCATCGAAGTGACGTGACAGCAACGCGACAGCGATGCTCGACCTCGCGGTAATCGGCGCCGGGCCCTGCGGGCTCGCCGTGGGTGTGGCGGCGAAGCAGGCCCGCCTCACGTGCTCGCTGTTCGACAAGGGGCCCGTCGTAGCGAGCCTCATGCGGTATCCCCTGTACATGACCTTCTTCTCGACGCCGGAGAAGCTGGAGATCGGCGGCGTGCCGTTCGTCACCGCCGCGGAGAAGCCGAGCCGGCGCGAGGCGCTCGCCTACTACCGCAAGGTGGCGGAGTACTTCGAGCTCGACGTGCGTCAGTACCATGAGGTCCGGCGGGTCGCCCGCGCCCGGGACGGCTTCGAGCTGACGGCGCACCACCCGGGGAAGACCGAACCGGAGCGGGTCGTGGCGCGGAATCTGATCTACGCCACGGGCTACTTCGAGTCGCCCAATCCGCTCGGCGTGCCCGGCGAGGAGCTGGCGCACGTGTCGCACTTCTTCGTCGAGGCCCACCCCTACTGGCAGCAGCGCGTCGTCGTGGTCGGCGGGGGGAACAGCGCGGTCGAAGCGGCCCTCGAGCTGCACCGCGTCGGCGCGCGAGTGACGCTGGTGCACTTCCTCGGCGAGTTCGATCGCGGGGTCAAACCCTGGATTCTGCCCGACATCACCAACCGCGTGAAGGAGGGCAGCATCGCGGTCCGGTGGTGCAGCCGCGTGGTCGAGATCCGGCCCGACGAGGTGGTGATCCGCCCCGACGGCGACGCCGCGTTCTACAACCTCCCCGCCGACTTCGTGCTCGCGCTCACCGGCTACCGGGCGGACCTGTCGCTGCTGCGTGCGATCGGGGTCGACGTGGACGAGACGACCGGTGTGCCGCGGCACGACCGCGAGACGATGCAGACGAACGTGCCGGGTGTGTACATCGCCGGGGTGCTGGCGTCGGGCCTCGACGCCAACAAGATCTTCATCGAAAACGGGCGGGAGCACGGCGGGCGGATCTGCGACCACATCAAAAGCAAACCCCCCAGAGTTGCCCCTGGGGGGTGATCGCCTGCCCGACATCGTGCGCCCTAGAACCCGATGCGAGCGAGACGAATCCGTGCTCGCGGGTAAACGAAAAAAACCCCGCGCTCTCGTGTCAGGGCGTGGGGCCGGGTTCGAACCTCCGGCAGCCGGGCTGTCTCGCAGCGCGAGACCCCTTGGCTTTGCGTCCCGCCGTCGCCGACGGTTTGCCCTGAGCAGAGATCTGCCGGACGTTGAGTAAGGCAAGAACGGTGCCTCGAACGTAAGCGGCGTCACATCGCGACATACCGGTCATGACCTCGTCATCTTATATAGCATAATGCACGATTTACCGCATATTGCGGCATGTCGCCGCTGATACTAGCCGCTCCGGCGGCGTTCAAGGGGACGCTGGGGCCTCGCCAGGTGGCCGAGGCGCTTGCCGCCGGCGTGCGGGAGGCGCTCCCGGAGGCCTCGGTGCTGCAATGCCCGCTCTCGGATGGCGGCGATGGCCTGCTCGACGCCGTGCTGCCCCGGGGCTCGCTACGCGAGCGATTGAAGGTCACGGGGCCGCTGGGCGAGCCGGTGTCCGGAGAGTTGGGATGGCTGGACGCTGAGACCGCGATCTTCGAGAGCGCCACCGCGTGCGGCATCGCCCTGCTCAAGCCTGAGGAGCTGGATCCGCTCCACGCCTCGACCCGGGGCGTGGGCGAGCTGATCTGGGAGGCGGTGGAGCGGGGCGCGAAGACGGTGGTGGTGGGCCTCGGCGGCTCCGCCACCGTCGATGGGGGCACCGGCGCGGCGCGCGGCCTGGGGTGGACGTTCCGCGACGCGGAGGGCGCGGTGCTGCCCGACGGGGGTGGCACCCTGGCGCCGGTGGCGGAGTTGTCGGCCGGCTGGGCGTTCGAGGCGCGGGTGATCGCGCTCGCCGATGTACGCACCCCGCTCGTGGGCGCGGACGGCGCCGCGCCGGTGTTCGGGCCGCAGAAGGGTGCGGGTCCCGAGGGGGTGAAGCTCCTGACGCGCGGCCTCGAGCGTCTGGGCGAGCTGATGGCGCGGCACGGGCGCCCCGATCTCGCGACGCTGCCCGGGGGCGGCGCGGCGGGCGGGCTGGGCGCGGGGCTCGTCTTCTTCGCCAAAGCGGAGCTCGTGCCCGGGTCGGAATGGGTGCTGTCGCGGGTCGGCTTCGACGCGGCGCTCGCCAAGGCCGACCTGGTGATCACCGGAGAGGGGTCGTTCGATCGCACGTCGCTCGTGGGAAAGGCGTCGGGTGAAGTGGTGCGGCGGGCGCACGCCGCGAAGAAGCGCGTGGCGGTCGTAGCGGGGAAGGTCGAGGGTCTGATCGGATTGCACGCGCTCGACGGGGAGGGACGGATGCTCGACGCGGCGGGGATCGCGGCGCTCGCCGGGCGGGCCGTGCGCCAGGCCTTCGGGTTGCCCGCGGCGTAGCGGCGCGTCTATTTTCCGGCCCTCTATGCCCTCTACCGACAACGTGATGGACAAGCTCGTGTCGCTCGCCAAGCGGCGCGGCTTCGTGTTTCAATCCTCGGAGATCTACGGCGGGCTGGGCTCAGTCTGGGACTACGGGCCGCTGGGCGTCGAGCTCAAGAAGAACATCAAGGAGCGCTGGTGGCGCTCGATGGTCCACGCGCGGGAAGACATCGAAGGGCTCGACGCCGCGATCCTCATGCACCCCAGGGTGTGGGAGGCGTCCGGCCACGTCGCGGGATTCACGGACCCGCTGGTGGACTGCAAGCATTGCAAGAACCGCTTTCGCGCCGACGACCCCCGCATCAAGGGCACACCCGGCCAGCCCGACGCGCAGTGCCCCGTGTGCGGCAGCAGGGGCACGCTCACGGCGCCGCGGATGTTCAACCTCATGTTCAAGACCTTCATGGGGCCGGTGGAGGAGGCCGCCGCGGTGGTGTACCTGCGACCCGAGACGGCGCAGGGCATCTACGTGAACTACCTCAACGTGCTCCAGTCCTCACGCCAGAAGATCCCGTTCGGCATCGCGCAGATCGGGAAGGCGTTCCGCAACGAGATCACGCCGGGGAACTTCACCTTTCGCACGCGGGAGTTCGAGCAGATGGAGATGCAATTCTTCGTGAAGCCGGGCACCGACCAGGAGTGGTTCGAGTTCTGGCGTCACGAGCGCATGAAGTGGCTGGTGGAGCTCGGGATCCGGCCGGAGAAGCTGCGGTTCCACCAGCATACGAAGGAAGAGCTCGCGCACTACGCCAAGGACGCCTACGACATCCAGTACGAGTTCCCGTTCGGGTGGCAGGAGTTCGAGGGAATCCACAACCGCACGGACTTCGACCTGTCGCGGCACCAGGAGTACTCGGGCAAGAAGCTCGACTACCTGGATCCCGCCACGAACGAGCGCTTCGTCCCGTACGTGGTCGAGACCTCGGCGGGCGCCGACCGGACGGCGCTCGTGACCCTCGTGGATGCCTACGGCGAGGAAGAGGTGGCGGGAGAGAAGCGCGTCGTGATGCGGTTGCATCCCGCGCTCGCGCCCCTCAAGGCCGCGGTGTTCCCGCTGGTGAACAAGGACGGCATGCCGGAGCTGGCCCGCCGCGTCTACGACGACCTGCGCCGGCATTACAACGTGTTCTACGACGACGGAGGCTCGATCGGGCGGCGCTATCGCCGCCAGGACGAGGCGGGCACGCCGTTCGGCATCACGATCGACGGCCAGTCCACCGCGGACGCCACGGTCACGGTGCGGGATCGGGACACGCTGCAACAGGTGCGGATCCACACCGACCGGGTGGTGAGCTACCTGGGCGAACGGGTCAAGGGGTAGTCCTGCGTCTGGACGACTTTCGCTCCCTGGTCGAACGCCTGGCGCGCGACGTGCCGCCTGAGTTCCGCGAGGGCATCGTAGCCGTCGAAGTCAGTCGCGAGACCGTGCCCCATCCCGTGCGCGGCGACGTGTACACCCTCGGCGAGTGCATCCCCCTCGAGTGGACCGGGACGGGCGCGGACCTACAGTCGCGCGTCGTGCTGTATCACGGGTCGTTCGTCGCGCTGGCCCGGCTCGGCCCGTTTGACTGGCGCCACGAAACGTGGGAGACACTGGCACACGAGCTGCGCCACCACCTCGAGTGGCGGGCCAACGCGGGCGCGCTCGAGGCCTACGACTGGGCGGCCGAGGAGAACTTCAAGCGACACGAGGGACAACCGTTCGATCCGGTGTTCTACCGCTCGGGCGAAGTCGTCGCCCCAGGCGTGTACAAGGTCGATGACGACGTGTTCATAGAACGGGAGCAGGGAGCGGGGAGCGGGGAGCAGGTGGACGTCGCCTGGCACGGACGCCGATATCGCTTGGCGCTGCCCGGCCGCCTGCGGCGTCCCGCCTTCATTACCCTGGAAGGGCTGACCGAGCCGCCGCCGGGAGACGCGGTGCTCGTAGTGCCGCGCCGGCCGTCGGTCCTCGACCTGTTCCGCCGCCGGCCCGTGCCCCTCGGGCACCGCGTGCGAGTGGAGCCGCTCGATGGCTGAGCGCGTGTTCCTCGCCACCAGGGATCTGGTGTTCCGCTCCAAGCTCGCGGCGGTGGTGCGGGCGGCGGGCGGTGACGTGACGGCGGACGAGGCCGGGTGTGATATCGCGGTGCTGGACGTTGAGGGTGCCGGTGTGGCCGACTGGATCCGGGCCTGGACCGTGAAACGCATCCGGGTCCTGGCGTACGGCTCGCACGTGCGACCCGACTTGCTGCGCGCCGCCCGCGAGGCGGGGGCGGTCGCGGTCCCGAATTCCGAGGTTGTGGAGACGCTACGAGGGATGCTGAGCGCGGCTGACCCCGGGCCGTCGGCCCGGGGTTAGCCGCCCGGCAGTTACTTCGAAACCACCTGCACCGCGATCTGCCGCGGCTTCGCCTGCTCCACCTTCGGCAACGTCACGGTGAGGACGCCGTGCTCGTAGCCGGCCTTGATGTTGTTGGCGTCCACCGTCGCGGGTAGCGTGAACGTCCGCTCGAACGCCCCGTAGGTCCGCTCGTAACGGTGCACCCGCTCAGTGCGCTCCTCGGCGATCTGCTGCTTCGTGCCGTGGATCGTGAGCACGTTACCCTCGACCGAGATCTTCACGTCCTTGGGGTCGATTCCCGGGACCTCCGCCATGATGCGGATCGCGTCCGCCTCCTCGAGGATGTCCACCGGCGGCACCCAGGCGGCCGTCGCGCTGTCGCGCAACTGCCAGTCGAAGCTGCCGAGGGTGTCGCTCAGCAACCGGTTCACCCGGTTCGTGAGACCCAGGACGTCTGGGTTGCGAGTGGTGAGAAACATACCAATTGCCTCCTTTTGCTCGTGATGCTGTGTTGCGTCCCAGGGCGACCGCCCTGGGCTCGCCGGGGCGCCGTGCAACCGGCGTGCCGCTTTCTTCCAGTCACCGTTTTGCCAAACTGACAAGCCGCCGCGTCCAAGCTGGCACGGCAGCTGTCAGCTTTGCGGGGCTCGATGCGGCATCTATCTTTCCCGAGGACATGATCCATTCGACGACCGTATCGCTGCCTCCCCAGGACGTGTTGGCGCGCGCCAAGAGCTTCTTCGCGGAGCGGGTGCCCAACGCCGCCGCGTTTGTGGAGCGGGAAGGGTCGCAATTCGTCGTGCTGCGGGGTCAGGGCGGGGAAGAGCTCGTGATCAGCGCCTGGCCCGACCCGGCCGGCCCGACGCGCGTGCGCGCCTCGACGTTGTTCTTTGATCAGGCGCTGGACCGCTTCTTCACGACCTTGCCGCTCGCGTCCGCGGTGGAGGTCGCGTGACCGCCGTGGCCGACCGGTTCGCCGTGCGGGTGATGGTGACCGACGTGTGGGACCAGGTGTTTCTCGCGGTCGGGCCCGACACCACGGTGGCGGACCTGAAGCGCCAGGCGCTCGCCGAGGCGCTGAGGCGCGGCAGTGCGGATGCCGGGGCGTACGTGGTGAAGTTCCGTGGCGCCCAGGTGCTCGACGAGGCCACGACGCTCGGAGCGCTCGGCGCCGGCGCGAACGCCGCGTTCATCGTCTTGCCCGCGCGGCGCCAGCCAGTGCGATGAAGCCGTACCGCCCGCCGAGCCGCGCGCTCACGACCTTCGCGGTCGGATTCCTCGTGCTCGATGGGCTGCTGCTCGGCTACGGCGGGTTGAGCCTCCACCGGCCGCTGCTCGTGGTGTGGGGGACGGTGTGCGTCGTGGGCGCGGGCTTGGTGGTGCTCGGATGGCGGCGCTATCGGCGCGCCATGGCCGAGCTCGAGCGCGCGCGGCGCGAGATGCGGGCGGAAGTCGAGTCCATCAGGGATCTGCTGCACGGCAAGCACCTGCACAACTAGGTGACGACCAGCGTCGTCTGGCACCCCGCGTGCCGCCTACACAACCCCGGTGCAGGTCATCCCGAGCGTCCGGAGCGGATCGAGGCGGTGCTCGCCGCCCTGCGCGCCCCCGACCTGGCCAGCGTGGTCGAATGGCGCGAGGCGCGCCCGGCGGCACGCGAGCAGATCGAGCGGGTGCACCCCGCCCGCTACCTGGACGGGCTCGAGCGGCTGGCGCGGGCGGGCGGTGGCGCGCTCGACGCCGATACGGTGATGAGCGGCGCCAGCTGGGAAGCGGCGCTCGCGGCCGCGGGCGTGGCGATCGACGCGGTCGAACTCGGCCTCGCGCGGGGGACCGCGTTCGGCGCGACGCGCCCGCCCGGGCATCACGCGCTCGCCGCCCGAGCGATGGGGTTCTGTCTCGTCAACAACGTCGTGGTCGCCGCCCGCCACGCGCAGCGGCTCGGCAAGTCGCGCGTGCTGATCGTGGATTGGGACGTGCATCATGGCAACGGTACCCAGGCGCTGGTCGAGCGCGACCCGTCGGTCTGCTACGTCTCGATGCACCAGTATCCCTGGTACCCCGGCACCGGGGCCGAGGACGAGCGCGGCGTCGGGAATGTGTTCAACGTCCCGCGGCCGCCCGGGCTGCCGCGCGCCACGTACGTGCGCGACCTGCTCGCCGCCGTGGACGCGGCGCTCGCCGGCTGGGGACGGGGGACCCGGCCCGACCTGCTGCTCGTGTCGGCGGGGTTCGACTCGCTCGCCGGCGATCCGTTGGGCGGGTTCACGCTCGCGCCCGAAGACATGGCCGACTGGACCACGGCGTTGCGCGAGCGCGTCGCGCCGGCGCCGGTGGTCGGCATGCTCGAGGGCGGCTATCGGCTCGATCTGCTGGCAGCCGGAGTCCGGGCACACGTACGCGCGCTGGCGTCGTGAAACGGATACTTTTCCACTCACGCCCTCGGACCCGATGCCTCTGAAGCTCTCCGCCGAAGTGATCACCCTCAAGACCAAGCACCCGTTCGTCATCGCCCGGGGGGGCGACGAGGACTACCGCGTCGTCTGGGTGCGACTGACGGATCGCGACGGCGTCGAGGGGTGGGGCGAAGCGGACCCGTCGCGCTATTACGGCGAGACGGCGGACACCGTGCTCACGGTGCTCAAGCGACTCGAGCCCCACCTGCCGCGGGACCCGTTCGACCTCGAGGGGGCGGAAGCGGCCTTCGCGCACACGGTCCCGCAGAACGGGGCCGCGCGCGCGGCGCTCTCGGCGGCGCTGCACGATCTCGTCGGCAAGCGCCTCAACCAACCGGTCTGGCGCCTGTGGGGGCTCGACCCGGCGCGGGCACCGCGCTCATCCTTCACGATCGGGCTCGACACGCCCGAGAAGATGCGCCAGAAGGTCGCCGAGGCCTCGGCCTTCCCCATCCTCAAGATCAAGCTCGGCACGGATCGGGACGAGCAGATTCTGCGCACGATTCGGGATGCGACGGACAAGCCGATCCGCGTGGATGCGAACGCGGGGTGGACCCGGGAGCGGGCGATTGCGATGCTCCCCGTGCTGAAGGAATACGGCGTCGAGTTCGTGGAGCAGCCGCTGCCCCCGGAGGACCTCGAGGGAATCGCCGCGGTGCGGCGCAAGGGCGTGCTCCCGGTCGTGGTGGACGAAAGCTGCATCGTGGCCACGGACATCCCGCGACTCGCTGGCGCCGTGGACGGGATCAACATCAAGCTCGCGAAATGCGGCTCGCTGCGCGAAGCGCTGCGCATGGTGGCAACCGCCCGGGCGCACGGGATGCTCGTGATGGTGGGGTGCATGATCGAGTCCTCGCTCGGCATCACCGCGGCGGCGCATTTCACGCCGCTGGTCGACGCGGCGGACCTGGACGGCGCGGCCCTGACCGCGAACGATCCGTTCGTCGGCGCCACGATCGACGGCGGGCAGATCCGGCTTCCCCGCGAGCCCGGCTTGGGCGTCCGGCGGCGGTGAGGGGGCCGATCCCGGACACCCCGGGCTTGCGCCCGGGGTCAGACCCGCTGCTGACCCCGCGCGCGAGCGCGGGGAGAGCCCCCCGGTTCGCCTCCGTCGTCCTCCCGATCCCGGTTCCCCGCACCTACACCTACCAGATCCCGGCTGAGCTCGCCGGGCGGGTCGTGCCCGGAGCCCGGGTGGTGGTGCCGCTGCAGCGGCGCCGCGTGGTTGGCCTCGTCGTCGGGGTGGATGCGCCCCCCCCTGGTCCCGCGGTGGCGGCGAAGGCCATCGTCGCGGCGCCCGACGCCGCGCCGGCGCTCGGGCCCGCGCTGCTCGAACTGGGTCTCTGGATCAGCCGCTACTACGGCACGCCCGTGGGGTTGGCCTTGCGCGCGCTCCTGCCGGGCGCGCTGTGGAGCATCGAGCGTCCGGCGGGGCCCGCCGAGCGCGCGGAGCGGGTGCTGGTGCTCGCCGCGGCGCTGCCGTCGCTGCTCGAGCGCGAGCGCGCCTTTCGACGCGCGCCCAAGCGGCGTGTCGCGTACGAGGCGCTGGAGGCGCTCGGCGGCTCCGCTCCTTTGCGCCACCTCGTGACCCAGCTCAAGCTCTCCCCGGCGACGCTGGACGGGCTGGTGCGACAAGGCCTGGCGCGCTACACCGATGTCCCCCGGGCGCGCGATCCGTTCACGGGGCTGTCGTCGCCGCCGCCGCCGGAGCTCACTGCCGACCAGCGCCGCGTGGTCGAGGGGATCCTGGGGACGCCGGTCGAGACTCCGATCCTGCTGCAGGGCGTGACCGGCTCGGGAAAGACGCTGGTCTATCTGGACGTGCTTCGCAGCGTGGTGGCGTCGGGCCACGGTGCGATCCTCCTGGTGCCCGAGATCGCGCTCACCCCCCAGACGGTGGCTCGGGTGCGCGGCGTGTTCGGGGACCAGGTGGCGGTGCTGCACTCCGGCCTGTCGGACGGCGAGCGGGCGGACGCGTGGCGTGCGCTGCACCGCGGCGAGCGGCGCGTGGCCGTCGGCCCGCGGTCCGCGGTGTTCGCGCCGGTGCAGCGGCTCGCCGCGATCGTGGTGGACGAGGAGCACGAGGCGAGCTACAAGCAGGGCACGGCCCCGCGCTACCACGCGCGCGACGTGGCGCTGGTGCGCGCGAAACTCGAAGGGGGGGGCGGGGGGGGCGGGGGGGGCGCGCGGGTGATCCTCGGCAGCGCCACGCCGTCGCTCGAGACGCTCCACCTCGCGGCGACGGGGAAGATCGCCCGCTTTGAGCTGCCTGGACGCGTCGGCGCGTGGCCGCTGCCGCCGGTCGAGGTGATCGATCTGCGGACGGCGCCCCGGGTGGCGGACGCACGGGGCGTGCCGTGGACCGAGTCGCTCGACGACGCGGTCCGGGGAGCCCTCGGCCGCGGGGAACAGGTCATCCTGCTCTTGAACCGGCGCGGCTTCGCCACGTACCTGCAGTGCCCGTCCTGCGGCGACGTGCGGGACTGCCCGCAGTGCGCCATCGCGCTCACGGTGCACCAGACACCGCCGGCACTGCGCTGCCACTACTGCGGGCACGAGGAGCCGATCCCGACCACGTGCCGGGTGTGCGGCAAGGCGACGCAGCGGATGCGGGGGCTCGGCACCCAGCAGCTCGAGCACTTCACGGCGTTGCGCTTTCCGGAGGCGCGCATTGCGCGCATGGACCTCGATACGACCAGCACCAAGTGGGCGCACCACCGCATCCTGGAGCGCGTGGCACAGGGTAAGGTCGACATCCTGCTTGGCACCCAGATGATCGCGAAGGGGCTCGACTTTCCGAATGTGACCGTGGTGGGCGTGGTGGACGCGGACACCGGGCTCCACCTCCCGGACTTCCGAGCCGCCGAGCGGACGTTCCAGCTCGTGGCGCAGGTGGCGGGACGCGCCGGGCGGGGGCCCAAGGGGGGCCGGGTGTACGTCCAGACGCGGGCGCCCGAGCACCACGCCATCCGGGCCGCGGCGGCGCACTCGGTGGCGGAGTTCGCCGTCCACGAGCTGCCACTGCGCGCGCCGCCCAACCCCTCATATCCGCCGTGGGTCGGGCTCGTACGGTTCGTCGCCGCGCACGAGGACGCGATCGCGGCACAGGAGGCCGCCGAGCGGGTGGCGGCGTGGCTCGCGCGCGCGAATGCGGAGCGGCTGGGCGGCGCGCTCACTGTGCTCGGCCCGGCGCCGTGCCCCATCGAGCGGCTCAAGGGACGGTGGCGCTGGCACGTGCTGGTGAAGGCGTCGGAGCCACGGGCCCTGGGGCGCGTGGTGCGGGCGTGGGGCGCGCGGGCGCGCGCCGTCGTCGTAGTGGATCGCGATCCGGTGACGCTGTTGTGAAACGCGGAACGCGGAAGTCGTTCCGAATTCCGCGTTCCGCATTACCTTTCTCTCTCTGTGAGCCGCCCCCGCTTTCAATATCGGCCCCCGGATTTCGATGCGCCGCCGCTCGCGGGGGCGCCCGTCGCGCGCTTCGAGCCGGCGCCTGCCGACGGGGTCCTGCCCGACGGCTTTTTTTCCACCACCAACCTGCCGACCTACGTCAAGGCGGCCGGCCCCTGGCGTCGGCCCCGCCTGCCCCGGATGGACTGCGTCATCGTGCTCCACCCGACCGGCGACCTGGTGGTGACGGAGCCGCGCAAGGTGCGCAAGGGGCAGCCAGTCGCCGTCGGCACGGAAGAGGACGGCAGCCAGGGCATCTTCGTGCATGCCGAGGGCTTCCTCGGCGGCAGCCACAGCGCGAACGAGTTCGGCTTTATGCAGACGGAGGTGTCGCGCGAGCGGCCCGTCGATTACGCCGTGCTGGCCCAGCTGTTGGGAGAGGAGAAGCAGCGGGGCGGCAGGATCATCTGGGTCGTGGGGCCCGCGCTCGTGCATGCGCGCGCCCGCGAGGACATGATCTGGTTCATCAAGAACGGCTACGTGCAAACGTTCCTCGGGGGCAACGCCGTCGCCGTGCACGATCTCGAGGCGGCGCTGTTCGGCACCACGCTCGGCATGTCGAGCTCGGGCGAGGGGGTGGAGGGCGGGCACGCGCTGCACATGCGCGCGATCAACCAGATCCGCGGCGCCGGCGGGATCGCCGCCGCCGTGCGCCAGGGGCTCGTCACGGCCGGCATCATGCACGCGCTCGTCACGCAGCGCGTCCCCTTCGTACTGGCCGGCTCGATCCGCGACGACGGACCGCTGCCGGAGGTGCTGTCCGACACGCTGGCGGCGCAAGACGCCATGCGCCAGTTCACCACGCAGGCGACGTTCGCGGTGTTCGTCGCGACGGCGTTGCACGCGATCGCGGTCGGTAACATGCTGCCGGCCTTCGTTGACGCGTCGACGCCGGACGAGCTGCGGCCGCTCACCACGATCTGCGTGGACCAGACCGAGTTCGTGGTCAACAAGCTGCGCGATCGGGGCACGCACCAGGCGTACGGCGTGGTGACGAACGCCCAGGACTTCATGCACGTCCTGCGGTTCTACGTGGAGCGATGGGAGCAGGTCCAGGCACCGGCTACCGTCCTCCGGTAGAGCCGGGCCGGGGTCCCGGGTGGGCGAAGCTCGCCGAGGCCGTGGCCGCGCGCGTGCTGCCCTCCGAGATCGACACGATCTATCTCTTCCGGCCGCTCAAGCGCGAGGGCCGGGAGTGGGGCACGGCGGTGGTCACGTGCCGCGCCGCGGACGGCGGAGCGCGGTTGCGCGTCTACACGGCGCGCTACATGCTGGTCGTGCGCGGCAAGGAGCGGGGACAGTCGAAGGTCGAGGTGCGGGAGACGGCGCTCTCGCCCGCCGAGGTCATCGCCCGGGTGATGCAGGAAGCAGCGGAGCGGACGGGCGATCCGGAGCCTCCCGTGGCCGTGGGGCCGGCGGTGTGGTTTGAAGGCAAGGAGGTGACGGGTTGATCGAGTCACGAATGTTCGTGCCTACCAAGGCCTTTCTCACGAAAGGCGTCGGTCGGCACAAGGAGAAACTGACGAGCTTCGAGATGGCGCTGCGGGACGCCCATCTCGCCAACTTCAACCTCGTGCGCGTGAGCTCGATCTTCCCGCCCCATTGCGAGCTGGTGGATCGTGAAGAAGGGCTGTCCATGCTGCAGCCCGGGCAGGTGGTGTTCGCCGTCATCGCGGAATCGTCCACCAACGAGCCGAGCCGCCTCGTGGCTGCCTCCATCGGCGTCGCGATGCCGGCGGATCCGTCCCACCACGGCTACATCTCGGAGCATCACAGCTACGGCCAGAACGAAGTCACGTCAGGGGAGTACGCCGAGGACCTCGCGGCGTCCATGCTCGCCACCGTGCTCGGCGTCCCGTTCGACCCCGAGAAGGCCTGGGACGAGCGCCGCGAGCAGTGGCTCCTCTCGGGCGACATCGTCCGCACGATGAACGTCACGTCCACCGCCGAGTGCGGGGACGACGGCCGCTGGACCACGGTGGTCTCGGCGGTCTGCTTCTGCGGGTGACGCCCTCTTTCGCGATCGCGTTCGTCGCCGGACTGCTGAGCTTCCTCTCTCCCTGCGTCCTGCCCCTCATTCCGAGCTACGTGGGGTTCCTCACGGGGCTCGCGGCGGAGGAGATCGAACTACGGCGCGGCACCGCAGTGCTTCATGCGCTGTGGTTTGTGGCCGGCTTCTCGCTCATCTTCGTGGCTCTCGGCGCTGCGGCATCCGGCCTTGGCGTGCTACTCACCCAATGGCAGGACGCGATCGGTCGGATCGGTGGCGTCCTGGTGATCTTGTTCGGCCTGTACCTCCTCGGCGTGGTCAGGCCATCGTGGCTCATGCGCGAGCGCAAGATACAGCTTGTCCACAAACCGCTGGGCTACGTCGGGTCAGCGCTGGTCGGGATCACCTTCGGGGCCGCGTGGACCCCCTGCATCGGCCCGATCCTCGGGGCGATCCTGACACTGGCGGCGGCGCAGGCCAGCATCGCGCATGGAGCCGCGCTGCTCTCTGCCTACGCGCTCGGGCTCGCCGTGCCATTCATGTTCACGGCCTACGCGCTCGACCGGTTCCTCGTCTGGTTCCAGCGTTTCCGTCCCTTGATGCGCTGGGTGGAAATCGTCGCAGGGGTTCTGCTGATCCTCCTCGGTATCCTGCTCCTCACCCGTAGCTTCACGCTGCTCTCGAGCTGGCTGCAGGGGCTGACGCCCGAGTTCTTGAAGAGCCGCCTGTGACGTCGCCGGGGAACTCCGACGCTGGCTTCGCTATACTACTATGACTCCCAGCAGGCTCCTCCCTGGAGAGGTGAGAACATGACCACCACGGTTGAGAACTGGATGCGGCTTGCCGCCGCCCTGGCCACCGCGGCACTGCTCGGCTGTGTGAAGGGCGAGACGAGTCAGTCGAGCGATTCGACGGCGCGCAACCTGACGCTCGCGCCGGCCGAGTCCACGGCGGCCCTGAAAGACGTCCCGGCTCGGGCGGACGAACC
>Ga0209159_1000531_pt1 | contig 34447 bp, 32 predicted proteins | sample GraSoiAngelo_144_FD_185901 | JGI IMG/M metagenome (GOLD analysis project Ga0209159, IMG submission 185901) | Grasslands soil microbial communities from the Angelo Coastal Reserve, California, USA - 14_1009_02_40cm (SPAdes) (version 2) | ecosystem: Environmental > Terrestrial > Soil > Grasslands ...
GTTACTCGTTACGATGATCCGTAATACGACTGCGACGTCTGACTCAGGCCTCACTCGCTGGCCAGAGCCGCGCTGCCCCGCGCACGCCGCTCGAGTCACCGTGGGCGGCGCGCACGAGGCGGGTGGCAACTGGATCGGACCTCGCGCCCGCCGCGAACAAGTAGCGTGGGAGCAACCCGTACGCCGCTTCCGGCAGTCCGGCGATGTTCGACATGCCGCCACCCAGCACCACCACGTCGGGGTCGAGCACGTTGATCAGCGCCGCGAGGGCGCGGCCGAGACGATCGTGGTATCGGGCCAGCGTCGCCGCCGCGCCCGGGTCGCCGCCCGCCGCGGCACGCACGATCTCGCGGCTCGATAACGCGAGACCGGTGCGCTCGGCGTGGTCGCGCTCGAATGCGGGGCCTGAGAGCCAGGTTTCGACGCAGCTGCGCTTGCCGCAGTAACAGGGCGGACCGGGCCACTCGTCGGACTCGAGCCAGGGAAGCGGATTATGCCCCCATTCGCCGGCGACGAGGTTCGCGCCCGGCAGGCAGCGGCCATCCACGACGATCCCGCCTCCGACTCCCGTGCCGAGGATGACGCCGAACACGACGTGCGCGCCCGCGGCCGCGCCGTCGGTGGCCTCGGAGAGCGCGAAGCAGTTCGCGTCGTTCATGAGCCTCACCGGGCGGTGCAGCCGCTCCTCGAGATCGCGTGCGAGTGGCCGACCGTTGAGCCAGGTCGAGTTGGCGTTCTTCACGAGCCCGGTTTGGGGCACGACCGTCCCCGGGATGCCGACGCCCACCGTGCTGGCCTCGCCGACAGCGCGGTCGAGCTCCCGCACGAGCTCCGCGATGGCGTCAAGCGACGCCACGTAATCGCGCGGCGTGGTTATGCGGCGTCGGGCGATCTCCTCACCGGCAGGCGCCAGCGCGATTGCTTCGATCTTCGTTCCGCCGAGGTCGATGCCGATGCGCACGGGGCTAACGTACCGGCTCCGCGTGACTTGCGTCAGGGCCGTGGCGAATAGTAGATTGATACCATCGAGTAATACTGAGTATGAGCCATGGCCTTCACCCGAATTTCCATCACCCTGCCCCGCGACGTCCTGGCGGCCGCCGACCGGCGGGCGCGCGCGCTCGACCGCTCCCGCAGCTGGCTGATCGTGGAGGCGCTGCGGGCATACCTCGCCACGCCGGTCCGCTCGCAGGTGCGGGAGCCCGACGCGCCCGTGTACGCCGTGCGGGAAGTCGCGGACGCCCGTCGGCAGCACCTGGCGGCGGACCTCAAACGCTCTCCGGCGGAGCGGCTCCAGCGGGCCGAGCAGCTCGCCCGCCTTGCCCGGCAGGTCAGGCCCAGGCGTGGCCGACGGCAGCAGGTGATCGGCTTCGACTCCTACCAGGATTTCTACGAATGGAAGAAGGCGCGCCTCGCCGGGGAGTGACCCCGCGCGTCATCGCGGCGCAGGTGTGCGAGGCGCTCAATCGGTCAGGGGCTAAGTACCTCGTGATCGGCGGAGTGGCGTGCATCCTGCACGGCTACGCGCGCACGACGGAGGACGTGGACATCCTGATCGAGCGCACGGAGGCCAACGCCGGCCGCGTGCTGGCGGCCCTCGCACGGGTCGGTTACGGCTTTGCGAGCGAGTGGGCGCCGGCCGAGATCTTGAAGCGCCCCATCACCGTGATCGGGGACGACCCGGCCGTGGACGTCTTCACTGTCGCATGGAAGGTGAAGTACGAGCAGGCAGCGCCCCGCGCCGAGGTCGTGGACGTCGCGGGCGTGCGCATTCCGCTGATCGCGCTCGACGACTTGATCGAAACCAAACGCACCGGCCGGCTGCAGGACGCGGCCGACATCGAGGTGTTGGAGGAGATCAAGAGGCTGAGGGGCTAGAAGCCGCCGGCGCGAATTCCTGGAGCAGCCGGCGCACCTCGTCGTCCGACGACTGCTCGAACCTCAGGTAGTAGCTCCCCACCGCGCTGAACGACGCAGGCGCGTAGAGACACATCACTTCGTCCGTCTCGGCGCGCAGCGCCGCGCACGCCTCGCGCGCGCCCACGGGCACGGCGACCACCAGTCGGGCGGGTGACTGCTTCCGCACCGCCCGGACCGCCGTGCGCATCGTGGCGCCGGTGGCCAGCCCGTCGTCCACCACGATCACGCTGCGGGCCGCGATCCGTGGCGGCGGCCGGTTCCCGCGGAGCCACGCCTCGCGCCGGCGCGCTTCCCGCTGCCGGGCGACCGTCACGTCGTTCAGGTACGCCTCCGAGACGTCCAATTCCCGGATCAGCGGCTCGTTCAGGAACCGCTCCCCGCTTGCCGTCACGGCGCCGATCGCCAACTCGGGCGAGATGGGCGAGCCGAGCTTGCGCGCTACCACGACATCGAGCTCGGCGTCGAGCCGCCGGGCGACCTCCGCCGCGACCACGACGCCGCCGCGGGGCAGGCCGAGCACGAGGGGATCCCGACCGCGATAACGCTCGAGCCGGGCTGCGAGCGCCCCACCCGCATCCCGCCGGTCGCGAAACAGCGGCTCGGGTCCGAAGATCCGCATCAAGTCCTCCCTGCTGGTCTCTTACCCCGTCCCGAAGCAACCGGCGTGCCCCGTGGCGCTGCGTTCAAACCGACCGGCCCTCTGTCACCCTGACCGTCGGCGTTTGTCAGGTCGACAAGGCCCCGCTTGCGGATCCCGGCACACCGGTTGCCAGAAGGCCGCACGGCACTGCATTCCAAGGAACGGTCGACCCGGGCGTGTACCTTGACGTGTAATGCGCCGCGAAAGGGGGCCGGGCGCATCCCCGGTCCCCCCATTCACACGGAGGGAAGACGCATGTCAGCGACGATTCGGGGATGACGCATCCGCCACGGATTCTCGTCGTCTCGCGTGAGCAATGGCCCCGCGCGCTGCTGCGTGCCCAGCTCGGTGAGGCGGGTTACGATGCGATCGGCACGGGCACGCTGTCACGAGCACTCCGCCATGCACCGGACGACGCCGAGCGAGGCCCGCTGCGAGTCGTCGTCGTAGACGTGGAGCCGCGGGCGCCGAGGCTGAGGCGCTCGAGCACGCGCTTCCGCCAGCGACTCTTAGCATCTGATGCGAGTGTCCGCGACGGCTCTGGCAAGCAAGTGAGCAAGATAGAGAACGTCGACGAGCGGGAGGTTTATACGATCAAGCTGCAGTAGCTGCTGCCCTAACCCGCCGACCCCGCAAGCGTTCTTCATCACCCCGCTCAGCAAGCCTATCTCCCAGAGGAGGCTGGCGCTCTGCGGCTGTACGCATAGGCGACCGCGAGAGTGATCAGGGCCAACACGAAGAACGAGCCCACCCGGTAGAGGGCCTCGAGGTTGGAAAGGTCGTAGAGAGCGATCTTCAGGATCGCCAATCCCGCTACACCGAGCCCCGCACTCCGAACCCCTTTTTGCTCCAGCCAGAAGCCGATTCGCACCAAAGCCGCGGCGTAGAGCAACCAGTACGCGCTCAATGCGAGATTCCCCGCGAGCCCGGCAGCTTCCCACGTCGGGCCACGCGCGGCGAAGAACCGGTGGAGCTCCAGCGAGCCGCCGCCGAAGACCGCCGCCCCCGTGAGTACCCACAGCACGGTCTCAGCGTGCTCGGCCCCTCTGGTTGCCGCGGCACCCTGCGGCCACAACCCCGCCGATACGGCGGTCGCGAGAACATACACGTAGAGCACCAGCGCCCAGGAATCCACGAACGCGCCGTGCAGTTCGCGCTCCCAGGACGAGAACAAGAACAGCTGCCCGAACGCGAGCGCGGCCAGCCACGGAGCTACTACCAGCCCGCCCGGCTGCCCGAACCAGCGATCGACCGCCACCGCGCACAGCGCGAGCCCGCTCCACGCCAGCACCAGGACCAGGCCATGCCACTGTACGGCTACGGCCAGGGCGAGCAATGCGAACGCCAAGGCGACGTGCGGCGCCGAACGGCGCGGCCATCCGGCGGCCAGGTACGCCACGGCTGCGACGGCCGGCGCCAGCGCCGGCCAGGAACGCAGAGCGTCGGGGAAGTGAATGGGACTGACCAGCGCAAACGCGAGAGGAGCGGCCAGGAAGATCACGCTCTCGGCACCCTCCGGGAGCGAATCGATCGCCAGCGAATGGAGGGCGGTAACGGCACGGTGCTGCCACCAGACGACCCCCGCAAGCGCGACCGCGACCGCCAACGTCAATAAACGCGTGCCGGTGCTCTCGTAGGGCGCGTTGTGCAGGAGCAGAGACAGCCAGGCGGCGGCCAACCCGAACGCTCGTGCTTCCAGCCATCTCGGCCCGGCAGTCGCCACGAGGGCGGCGATACCGCCGGCCGCTACGAACCAGAGCCCGACCGGCTCACCCAGGATCCCCCATGCCAGAAACATACCGCGCCCGAAATAGCCCAGCAGCGCGACGTTGAAGCAGCGGCGCCACGACATTTGATGCGCCAACACACCCGCGCCAAGCCCCACGACTTCCAGGTACCCAAGGAGTAGCGCGGGTTGCGCACCCCGATCCGGAAGCACAATCGGGGCGAGATAAGCGCCGAGAGTCGCCAGGATGGCCAGTTCCTCGATGCGGTGACGCAGAGCAAGGACGGCGACGGCGACTGTAACGCCCGTGAGCAGCCCGACACCAACCTGGCGCCCGACGAGCGCGTAGGGCCCCCCCGCCGCCCAAAGCCCCAGATAGACCAGCCCGGCGCCGGCCGCGATGATGCCGGCACCGTAGCGCCGCAGCCCCTGCGCGATCAGGCGGTCTCCCCACACGCCGAGGCCAATACCGGCGACTGCGGCCCCTACCACCCGGAGCCAGGGAGAAATCCAACCCCGCTCGAAGGCATACTTCAAGAAGAATCCGCCCGCCGCGACCAGCGCCACGACGCCCACGGCCAACAACCCCCGCTGGCCGACCCATTGCTCGAGGTCGTGTACGTCCCTCGTGTCGGCGTCCTGCTCGACGGGCGTGTCGGGCGCGACTTCTGCACGTGCGGCAGCCCGCGGCTCCCGTCGCCACGGCGATTCCAGCGGCTCCACTCGCGAACGAGGCTCCTCCTGCCGCGCGAGCTCTCCAGGCGACAGGAGCTTCCGGACGATCGCCTCCAACTGGTCGAGTCGCCGCTCCAGGCGCTCGATCGCTTCCCGTTCCTCAGTCATTGCGTGGCGTCGCTTTCGGACGGCCCGAAAAAAAAACCGGCCGCGTGGGTGTCCCACTCAGCCGGTTTCGCGATTCGCTCCCCCCGAGGTATGGGCGAGCCGCACGACATCGCACCCCGGGCTTCATAGCATCTGAGTTGTGTTGGAACATACGCTCCACTGCGAGGCTGGCAAGAGAGCAGACGGAGCAAGATAGAGAACGTCGACGAGCGGGAGGTTTATACGATCAAACTGCAGTAGTTACTGCTCTAACCCCCCACCGGCCGACGCGGAAGAAGGCGGCGCGCGGTGCGCTGAGCGAACGCTCGCGCACCCTCGCTGTTTCGCAACCATCCCTGCGTCACCGGCGGTTGCGTCACGTGCCACCCTGAGCGTTCTATGCGCGCGCGATGGCCGTCACTGTGCGCGCGGACCCACAGGCGCCCCGGCAGTCCCTACTGGGACTTGTGGATCTGTATATTGCCGCTGCGCAGGGTACCGCCCTCGGGCGGCCCAGCGTCTACGGTGATGGTGAACGTATCGTTGGTTCCCGGCTCCCCATTGTCGGTCACGTTGACGGTGAAGGTGCATGGCGCATCGTTCTTGATGCAGGTGCCGCCCAACATGGCCGTGTTGCCGTCGATCACCAGCGTCGTAAGGGTCACGCTGTGGACGTTTGCCCCACGCGCTTTATTGACGTACTGGAGGTCTCCGCCGACAGGCCCCGTGGTTGTCTGCGCCTGTACGACGAAACCGAAGGTCCCACTTCCTCCCGCGACATTAATCGCGCCGCCTCCTGTCACCTTGCCAACGGACAGGGGCGGCGGGAGAATGACGACGGTGGCCTGGCCAACCCCTGCGGCGCCGTCGTCGTCGGTCACGGTCACCGTGACCGAGTACGTGCCCACTGTACCATAGACATGGCTGAGCTGAAACGTCTTCCCCGACAGCGCCAGCGCCTGCGTCGCTGAACCGTCTCCATAGTTCACGGTCGCGGTCCAGGTGTCCTGGCCAGGATCAGCGAAGGAGCCCGAGCTGACGAAGCTCTGGCCCAGGACTATGGTGGCCCCGTTGATGGGACTCACGCTGGGCGCGACGTTCGAGATGGTCGCAGTCGTGCTGGCCACGTTGCTGAGCCCGATGGCATTGGTGACGGTGAGAGTCACGGTGTACGGTGCGCTCTGGTCATCCGCGTAGGTATGAGTCGGAGTCGCGCCAGTCACGGCTGCACTGCCGTCACCAAAATCCCAGGAGTAGGTCAGAGCGAGGCCACCGGGGTCGGAAGAGCCAGTGCCGTTGAAGGCCACCTCCGCGCCCTCGTTCGCCGCGTACGGCCCGCCCGGATTGGCGACGGGAGGCAGGGGGGGCGGAGGGTTGGTCGGCACCAGGGGGCCGAGCGGCGGAGGCAGACACGTGCCGTCCGCGTTCGTGACCTTTATAACGCGATCGCTCTGCGTCGCATACAGGCAACCGTCGGGGCCCACAGCCACAAAGTCACCGCGGCTGCCTCCGGTAAAGATGTTGGTGAACGTCGGCGGAGTTGTAGTGAGGTCGACCTTGGTGATGATCCCGCCGTTTCGGTTGATGTACAGGAATGGCGTGCCTGGAGTGGCCGAGAGCGCCATCCCATCCCCGTCACCGAAGGGAATGCCAATGATGGTCACGGCGCCTGGCGTAGCTGCATTCGTGCCGGCGATTTCTGCTATCACGCCGCGGCCCGACCCGAAAAGCGTCCCGTCCGCGCCAAACGCGATCCCGTCCACGGCGACGTTGATCGAAGGGTAGGGGACAACCGTTCCCGGCCCACTGGCGAAATCGGAGATCCGAAAGACGGTTGAGAAAACATTCGAGACGAACAAGTCACCGCTTAACGGGTCTGTCGCTAGGCCGGTGGCGAAGGTCATACCGGAGGCGACGGTCCGGATGATCGTCCCATTAGAGGGGTCGAGCTGCACCAGGTCACCCGAAGACTGCCGGGCAAGGAAGAGGCTCCCATCCTTTCCAAAGGCCAGGCCCGCCGGACGGCCACCGATCGGCGTTGCGTTCACCTGCGTCGCCGTAGAGGCAACGCCGCCTCCCGACCCGAATTTGTACAAGAACCCAGTCGCGTAATCCCCAACGAACAAATTCGCGGTTGCGTCAAAGGCCAGGCCAATTGGGCCGATACCGGAGTTCGGAAAGTTGGTAGCGAAGTCGGTCACCGCATAACCGGGGGAAGCAGTACCCTGCGCCGAGATCTTGGGTCGCGTCGGGGCGGGTGAAGCGCCATCATCACAGGCGTTCAGCCAACCAGCCAGGGCCAGCATGAGGAGCGCGACTCGTGGAGACAAGGACTGGTTCGACTTCATGTGAGACCTCCGGTTTGCTACCGTTGACCATTTCATGGGTCTGTCCTCTCTCCGATTTGTGTGAGCCCGCCCCGGCGCGATCAAGTCGCCCTGCCAGTTCCGCCTGGAGCTACGCGGTGCGCTCTGGCTGGTAGCAACCGTGCCTCCCGAGTGATGCTGTCTACTAGCAAAGGGCTTGCACGTCCGCCCCACCGCACGCCGGGAACGGGAGTGGCGCCTCCATCCTGCATTGCGCGAGTCCACACGAAATAGCGTCATTCTCTCATCGGCTGCAGCAACCACCCATAGTGAGTTGACAGATCCGGGTCCCAAGGCGAGACTCCGCTCAGCGCGCGTTGGGGCGCCTCCTGTCCGCGGCAAGGGAGTCCCTCCCACCCAAGCAGGTGCGTCGTGCAGGTCGTTGTACCTTCTTCCAGCCTGTCCTTCAGCGGACGTCAGGCAACGGAGGAAGGCCCATGCCCACGCTTGAGAACCTTAAGAAGGAAGCGAAGCGCTGGCTGAAGGCGCTGCGCGCCAACGTCGCCGAAGCTCGCGCACGCCTGCTGCGCGTCTTCCCCAACGCACCCCGCATTCCCACGCTGCGCCAGATCCAACACGCACTGGCCCAGGAGCGTGGCTTCTCCGGCTGGGCCGAGCTCAAGCAACGTCTCCCAGCAGAGGCGTCACTCACGCGACGCTACGAGCGGGTCGCAGAGGCGCTGGTCACGGCCTACCGGACGGGCGAGCCCGACGCGATGCAGGTCATCTGGGAGTATTTCGGCCACAGGCGCCGCTGGGACGCGATGCGGCGGTACGTCCGTCTCGACCTGGGCAGGCGAGAGGAGCCGGAGGATTCGAGCGACGAAATCTCGTTGGCCGACGCGCAGGCCTTGGTCGCGCGGGCGCAAGGGATGGCGAGCTGGCAGGCGCTGATGGATTTCGTCGCGTCGCTCCCTCCGGGACAGGCCGACATCGCCACGAAGCCCGTGACGCTCTTTGCGGTCGATGAGAGCGGAGCAAAACGCGAGATCGGGCACACGCGCGACTGGGACGAGATCATCGCCTTGCTGCAAGCGCGTCGGCTCTCCGGTCTGGACGCGCACGGAGCGATGACGGACGCGCGACTCGAGCGCATTGCACGATTCGATCACGTCACCCACCTGAATCTAGAGGGCTCAAAGGGCCTCACCGATGCGGGCTTGCGGGCCTTGGCGCGCCTGCCACGGCTGCGCCACCTCGATCTGAGCGGCTGTCAAATCAGTGATCGCGGCCTCGAGGCGCTGCGTCAGGTGGCGGCGCTCGAGACGATCGTGCTGGCGTGGACGCCGATCACCGATGCCGGCGTCGCCCATTTGGCTGCTTGCGAGAATCTGCGCGTCGTCGATCTCTCGGGGACGCAGACTGGTGACGGTGCGATTCGCGTGCTCCTGGGCAAGCCCGGGCTGGCGCATTTCAAGTCGGGGAACGGCGTCACGGACGCGGGGCTCGTCCTGTTTCATCAATTCCCCGCGTTCAAGACCTGGCAAGGCGGCGATCCGACGATGGCGCTGCTCGATTGCGACGCTGGCCCCACGTACCTGCTGTTGCGCGGCTCGTTCACCAACGCCGGCCTCGCGCAGCTCGCGGGACTGGAGGGTCTGTTCGCGCTGAACCTCGATAACGACGAGCTGGCCGTGACGGGAGCCGGCTTGGTGCCGCTCAGGGAGCTTCCGCACCTCGGTTGGCTCGCGTTCGATGCCAAGGACTCCGATATGCCGTACATCGCAGCGTTGCCGCGTCTGCGCTTCTTGATGTGCCAAGACACGGTCGCGGGCGATGACGGGTTTGCCGCGCTGAGCCGTTCGCGGACGATCGCGTACATCTGGGGCCGGCGCTGTTACAACCTGCGGAGCCGGGGCTTCCGGGCGCTCGCCGAGCTGCCGGCGCTCAAGTCGCTGTCGGTGAGCTGCAAGAACGTGGATGATGAGGGGCTAGCGGCGCTGCCCGCGTTCCCATCACTCGAAGAGCTGATGCCGATGGACGTGCCGGACGAGGGGTATGTGCACGTCGGCCGCTGCGAGCGGTTGCGCTCGCTCGTGCTCATGTATTGCCGCGATACGGGCGACCGGGCAACGGAGCACGTCGCGCGCCTTCCACGACTCCAGAAGTATTTCGCGAGCTACAATCTGATCACGGACCGCACGCCCGAGATCTTGTCCGGGATGGACAGCATCGAGAGGGTCACGTTCGATGCATGTGCGCGGCTGACGAATGCGGGCGTGGCGAAGCTGGCGCGGTTGCCGGGTCTGCGGGAGGTAACCCTGGGTGGAATGCCGAGGGTGACGCCCGACGTCGCCGCGGTGTTTCCGTCGGGTGTACGCGTGGGCTATGCCCCGTAGCGGCCATGGCATACGGTTTTCCAAAGGTGATCGCGGCGCTGGCCTACGGTCGCGCCCCGTGGCGCCGCAGCACGTCGGCGATGCGCTCGTCGTCCGCAGCCCAGGCCGCCGCACTCACGTCCGCACCGGCATCGAGCAATGCTTCGAGAACGGCCGGATAGTCGACGCCCTGGACGGGCTGATAGATGGCGAAGTAGGCGGTGGAAGCCAAGACAGTCCCGCCCCACCGGTTCTTGACTTCCAGTGGCGCGCCACGCTCCAGTAGCACCTTGATCAAGTCCATCATTCCAGTCGCCGCTGCCCAGTGCAATGCCGTCATCTGGTCGTTATCCTTTGCTGCGGGATCGACGCCAGCCTGGATCAGGAATTCCGCGACTCGCATTCGCGTGTACTTGATCGCCCACACCAGCGCCAGTTCAATATGCGCCTGCGGGTCTCTCGGCACACGCAGCCACCGAGTATCGACGAGCCGCGCGTCGGGCGCGAGCGTCACTGCGTCGACCACGAAGCGCTTCACGAGATCCTGCCGGCCCAACGCGGCAGCGACGAGGATGTTGTCCGCTCTCGCACCGCGACGCGCGAGCGTTTCCGCTGCAGCTCCGTACCCGAACACGAGTGCGGTGATGATCGGCGAGCCATCGTCGTCTAATCCGTTGATCGCGGCGCCGAAATCGAGCAGCACGTCGATCAGCGGGCACTGGAGACGGGCCTGGGCGGGATGGGCGCTCGACACCAGCAGATTCATCGTCGTCTGCCCCCTGCCGCCACCATAGGTGTTCGCCAGCGCATCGACCTCGGCGTCAGCCTCGAGCAGAAACCTCGCGATCGCCACCGCGTTCGGGGACGTCTGCTGGCGAAAATCCTCCACGCCATTGGCAGCGATGTAGTGCAGCAGCGTCGCCTTGTGCACGCGCGCCGACCGCGCTCGAATCAATTCCGAATGCCCGCGGACGAGCGCCTCGAGCGTCGAGAGATCACCGCCGACGACGGCATCAGCAGCCATCTCGAAGGCATCACCATTCGGTCGTGTGAGCCGCTCCACATGGGTCGAGAACTCCACCCAATTCTTGAACCCGTGCGCGAGCGCGATGAGAAACTGTGCGTCGGCGAGCCTAAATCTCAAATCCGCAGCTGCCGTCGAGACCAGCTTCTCACGAACGCCCTCTGCGATGTGCCCTACGGCGCGATCGAAACTGCCTTGAACGAATGGGGTGATGGGCTCGCCGCGTAGGTTCGCGAGTGTGGCCAGCCAGTCGGCTGCCCATGCGCGAATGGCGCCCCCGGCCTTCGAGTTGGCGGCGGCGGCGAGATCTTTTGCGCGTTTCTTGTACTGCGCCAGGCTGGGACGGGGCGGCAGTGGCAGCGTATCCATGCGAAGCTCCTTTCATTGCTCGCCTGGAGTCCGCTCGTGTCAGGCTGAAAGAAGTTTCGTACTGCTCGGTCTTCTGTCGGGGGTGGGCACGGCCCTTTCCGCGGACTGGAGGCGCCCCTTGCGCTCGTGTTGCAGTCTAGGCCGGTCGGCCGACCGACGCAAGTCGGTCCGCGCCGCCTACCGGGGCGCGTCTCGGCTGCCGCCCAAGCGTTTCCAACCTTGTCCATCCGCCGTTCTGTCCAACAGAACGATGGCCGCCAGGATACGCCACGATCTGCCTGTCGCCAACAGCATCAACCGAGAGATCCAGCCCATGCGTCGCGTCATTCCAGTATTGCTCGCCATCGGCGGATTAACCCGCGCGGTTATCGCTCAGTCGTCGGAGCAGTTCGCGCCAGTACGCGCCGCGATGCAGCGACTGGTTGACACGGTGGGGTCGCCGTCGGTCGCCGTCGCCGTAGCGAAGGACGGCCAAATCGTATGGGAAGATGCCATCGGCTGGGCCAACCGGGAAAAACGGATTCCTGCGACCACGAACACGATCTATCCTCTAGCTTCGATCTCGAAGCCAATCACCGCAACGGGACTCATGGTCTTGGTTGAACGAGGCCAAGTCGATCTCGACCTGCCCATCAACACGTATCTCGGACCCGCCAAGCTCACCGGGCTTGCCGGCGACGCACGCGGAGCGACCGTCCGACGCGTGTTGAGCCATACAGCGGGCCTGCCGCTGCATTCACAGTTCTTCTATTCCGATCGCGGTTACGCGCCGCCCGACATGGCGGAGACAATCCGGCGCTACGGAAAGCTGGTATTTCCGCCAGGCCAGGTCGTCGAGTACTCCAACCTCGGATATGGGATCATCGGCAACGTCATCGAGCGCGTGTCCGGCAAGTCGTATGCGGAGTTCATGCGCCAAGAGGTATTCGTGCCCTTGGGCCTCACGCACACGTCCATCGATCTGCCGATCGGACTCGAGAACTTCGTCGCCGAACGGTACGACAACGACGAGCGTGCACTGCCGTTCTTCACCTTCGATCACGTAGGGGCGTCCTCCGTCTATTCCAGCGCGCACGATTTGGTCCGCTTCGCGATGTTTCACCTTAAGAATCGACTGCCTGATCAGCGACCCATTCTCAGCGACGCGTCACTAAACCAGATGCACCAGCCGGTGCCTCCATCCAGCAACGGTCTCGGCTTCGGCGTATTCGACGGTGGGGAGCATCTGGCGCATACCGGTGGAATGCCGGGGGCCACGGCGCTGATGGTCCTCTTTCCCGCGACGAATATCGCTGTTGTGGTGCTCGCCAACACCAGCACCCGACCCGCCGCGATGATGCAGGAGTTCACTATTGCGCAGCAGGCTGCCGCCGCCGCGGTGCCGGACCGGGCGCCGGCACGACTGGGACCGCCGTTCCCGCCTGAACCGCCCACGTTGGTTGTGAGCCCGGAACTCGCTGGCGAATGGCTGGGGACCTTGCGAACCTACGAAGGGGCGGTCCCAATGCGGTTGCTGATCAACATGGACGGGACCATCGAAGCATGGATCGGAGACCAGCCGGGCGCTTCGGTCAGCAACGCCAGCTTCTCCGATGGTCGACTGTCCGGCACGTTCGCCGCGCGGATCCCGACCAGTGACGCGGCGCGTTGGCCACACATTCTGTCGCTCGGGCTGTTGCTCCACGAGGGAAAGCTCGCCGGCGAGGTCACTGCAAACTCAAGGGCGGAGCGGATCTACTTCTCACTCAGCTCGTACGCCGAGCTGACGCGGAAGTAGAATCTCGGTCACTCTGCTCTACGCTCGGCCGCAGCTTAAGGGACACGCCTTGACAACTGAGAACTACAGCTGTAAATCTACGCCTGTAGATCAACCATGAGGCCGAGCATGCCAGGTCGCCATCAACTCACCGAGCTGCAACTCGCCATCCTGCGGGTCATCTGGGACCGGAGCGAAGCGACGGTCCAGGATGTCTGGGAAGCCCTGCACGCCGAGCGGGGGCTCGCCCAGACCACCGTTGCCACGATGCTGTCGCGTCTCGAGCGCCATGGTGTCGTCACCCGGCGGGCCCCCCCCCAGTCCCGCCAGTACCACTACCGCGCCGCGGTGACCGAACGGGAGGTGCAGCACTCGATGGTCGGTGAGCTGACCGAGCGCCTGTTCGACGGCGACGTCATCGCTCTGGTCCAGCATCTGCTCACCGGCGAAGACGTGAGCCCAGGTGACATCGCCAAGATCCGCGACATGATCGAGCGCGTCGAAACGAACGCCCCGGAGACCAAATGAGCGCCCTCGCCTCCAGCCTGCTCGCGTGGCTTCTCACGTACTTGATTCACAGCACTGTGCTCCTGGGCATTGCGTGGTTCGTGACCCGGCGCCGGCGTCTCGAGCCCGCAGCCTCCGACCTCCTCTGGAAGGTGGCGCTGCTCGCGAGCCTCGTGACCGGTACGATCCAGTCGCGCCTCGAGCTGTCCACGCCCGCGGCAGTGACGCTACCCGTCGCCACTCTGCCCCAGGCCGCGCGGCCGAACGAGCCGGCCGGGGCCACTGGCCCCGGGCGCAAGCCCGGGGTTTCCGAGAACACAGGAGCCTCCGTGACAGCCCCGTCCCCGTCCCGCGCTCCCTCGCTGCCCTTGGTCGTGGTCCTCGTGTGGGGCGTCATCGCGCTCGGCTCGTCCCTCCATTACGTCGCGCGACGCTTGATCCTGGTCGGCCGCCTGACCGACCGCCGCACCGTGAGCGACGGACCGCTCGCCGCGACGCTGGCGGAACTGCAGCGCACCGCCGGATACCGGCGCCGCGTCCACCTCACCATGGCCCGGACGATCTCGAGCCCGGTGGCGCTCGGTCTCTCCGAGATCTGCGTGCCCGAGCTGGCGCTCTCCGATCTCGGTGCCGAGCAGCAGCGCAGCATGCTGGCGCACGAGCTGGCGCATCTGGCTCGCCGCGATTCCCTGTGGCTCGCCGGCGCGAGCCTGATCGAGCGGTGCTTCTTTTTCCAGCCGCTCAACCGGCTGGCGCGCCGCGAGCTCGAGACGACGGCCGAATACCTGAGCGACGAGTGGGCCACGCGAAAGACCGGATCCGCCGTCGCGCTCGCGAAATGTCTGGCCACGGTGGCCGAGTGGATTCAGGCGTCGCCGCTGGGCGTGCCGGTGGCGGGCCTGGCCGAACGGCGCTCGTTCCTGGTCTCCCGCATCGCCCGCCTGCTCGAAGGGCGCCTGCCCTCGAGCCCCGCTTCGCGGCGCGGTTGGGCCGTCGCCGCCGCCTTGGGCGTGGCCGTGACGATCGCGGCGGCCCCACGCGTCTCCCAGTCCTCACCCCCTGTCCCCCTCTCCGTTCCCGAGAGGGGGGACTCCGTGCGTTCCCCCTCTCCCGAAGAGCCTGCCCTGAGCGCAGCGAAGGGGAGGGGGGGCCAGGGGGTGAGGACCGGAACGGGGTCGGGGGGCGAGGACACCACAGTGGTCCGGGCCCTGATCGCTCGGCTGAAAGATGAGAACGCGGGAGTGCGCGGCGCCGCCGCCCGATCGCTTGGACGCTTGGGCGATCCGCGTGCCGTGCCGCCCCTGATCGACGTGCTCGCGGACTCGGGACCCGAGGTCCGCTCGGCGGCGGTCGAAGCGCTAGCCGATCTCGGCGATCCCAGGGCGATCGGCCCGATTGCCGGCCTGCTCAAAGACCCCGTCGCCGACGTGAAGCGCAACGCGCTGGGCGCCCTGTCGCATTTCGACCAGGCCGTGCCCACGGCGCCGGTGGTGGCACTGCTGGAAGACCCCGACGCCGACGTGCGCCATGAGGCGATCGATCTGCTCGAGCACCTCCACGCCCGCTCGGCGACCGGCGCCATCGCCCGGCTGATTCACGACCCGTCGCCCGACGTGCGTCACTCCGTCGTCTCCACGCTCGGCAACCTAGGCGCCCAGAGCGCGGCCGCCGCCATCACCGAGGCGTTGAGTGACGCCAACGCCGACGTCCGGCAAGCGGCGCTCGGGGCGCTCAACGACTTGAAGGCGCCAATCGCCGAAGCCACCCTCTTCAACCTGATGAAGGATCCGAGCGCGGACGTGCGCCAGCGCGCCGCGGAGCTCGCCGGAGAGCGCTCGCTGGTCGCCGCGATTCCTCAGCTGCGGCGCCTCATCGACGATCCCAGGGGCGACGTGCGCGAGGCCGCTACACAGGCTTTGGGCCACATTGCCGACCCGGCGGCCCGGCAGGCGCTGCAGGCCGCGCTTCAGTCTCCCGACCCCAAAGTGCGGCGCGCCGCGGCCGAGGCGCTGGGGCAGGATCCATGATCCGCGCCCTGCACGTCCTCGTCCTCTCGTTAGCGGCGGCTGGCGGCCCTGGGCGGGCCGGCGCGGATTCCGCCCGGGTCGCCACGCTCCTGTCCGCCCTCGCGCACACCGACCCCGTGATCTGCGATCTGATCGGGGACCAACTCGGCAATTTCTGGATGGGCGGCGAACCGGGCCGCCTGGGACGCTTCGACGACGCACCCAACGTCCAGGGAGCGAAGGACTCACTTGCGGGCACCATCACCGATCCCCGGGCGGTGTCGCTCCTGGTCGCGACGCTCGGCGCGGAGAACGCGTGCGTGCGTCGGGTCGCGGCGAAGCTGCTGGGCAGGAGCGCCGTCTCCGCCGCCGTACTGCGGGGCTTGCTCGACAACCCCGCGCCGCGGATTCGGGAGAGTGCCGCCTTCGCAAGCGGCGTCGGGGAGCGGCGCGAGACGAGGGTTGCGCTCGAACACCTGCTGGCTGATAGCGCGACGGGGCCGGCGGCCATGGCCGCGTGGGCCCTGGGCGAGATCCAGGATCCTGCGTCCGCGCCGGCCTTGGTGGGCGCGGTGCGCGCCGCGTCCCCGCGGGTGCGGCTGGCGAGTGCCTGGGCCCTGGGTCAGTTCGAAGACGCCAGCTTCGCGAAGGACGTGCTGCCACTGCTCCGGGACACCGATCCGGTGCTGCGCGCCACCGCCGCGGAGGCGCTGGGACGGATGAAGAGCCCGCGCGTCGGTGCCGCCCTGGTCGGCGCGCTCAATGACCGCAACGATGCCGTACGGCGGGCAGCGGTGCGCGCGCTCGCCGACTTGCACGAGCAATCCGCGGTAGCGCCGCTCGAGCGGCTGCTCCTGAACGATCCCGACCCGGAGGTGCAGCGGGAATGCGCCCGCGCCCTCGGCGACCTGCACGCGTCGCGCTCGCTCGATCCATTGGCCCGGGCGCTCGGGGACCCGGACGTAGAGGTGCAGCGCGCAGCTGCCGACGCCATCGGGGAGCTCGATGACGTGACCAAGGCGCCGGCCGCGCTGGTGCGAGCCACGACGTCGCCCGACCTGGACCTGCGCCGCCACGCCACCAAGGCCCTCGCCCACATCGGCGATCTCGCCACAGTGCAGGCGCTGGCGGACCGGCTGGGAGACGAGGACAAAGACATCCGCCTCGCCGCGGTGGAGGGGCTGGGCGAGATGAAGGTCGAAGCCGCAATCCCGGGGCTGACCCGGGCCCTGAACGACCGCGATCCCGAGGTGCGGCGCGCTGCGGCGGAGGCGCTGGGGAAGACGCCCTAGCGATCGTACTCGTCGTGGCGGCGCACCCAGTAGAGCCCCTGGCCCCCCTCGTCCCGCCCTTTGGGCACCAGATCGAGGTAGTTGTACGCTGCGTTGAGCAGGTCGATGCCGCGCGCGTAGGCCGAGTAGGTGTGAAACACCCGGCCTGCCGGATCCTTGTAGAAGACGCTCACCCCTTCCCGCTCGGATACCAACGGGTCCTGCATCGTGTAGTTGTAGTAGGCCCGTTGCTTTGCCACCTCTTCGGGCGTGAACGACACCTGATAGTCTCTGTTGAAATCGCTGTCGCCCGATGACACCCAGGGGAAGGTCCAGCCCATCCGTTTCTGGTAGGCGGCCAGCGCGGCGTGGGGCGCCCGGGACACGGCAACCATTGTCACGTCCCGATGATTCAGATGGATGATGTTCCCGTTGAAGTTGTCGGCCCAGAACGAGCAGGCCTGGCACGCGGCGTCGCGGGTCCAGGACGTGGACGGCGAGGCGTTACGGGGGTCGAACATGGCGTGGTAGACGACCAGCTGGCTCCGTCCCTCGAACAGCTCGGCCAGGGTCCGCTTGCCACTCGGCCCCTCGAACACGTAGGCCTTTGTGACCGCTTCCCAGGGGAGCCGGCGTCGCTCCTCGCTCAGCTGGTCCCGCAGCCGGGTGAACTCCTTCTCGCGAGCGAGGAACGCCGTCCTCGCCGCCAGCCACTCTTCGTGCGACACTACGGGGTGATGGGTCAGACCGCTCGCGCCGTCGTGCGTCATGGTTCGACTGGCTCTCCCTGGTTAGGTGATGGGTAGGACAATCCGCGCTCAGGCCTTGTCGTACTCGTCGTGGCGGCGCCACCAGATGCCCGTCTCGTTGCGCCCCTTGGGCGCGCGGTCGAGCCACTGGTACATGCCCCAGAGGCCGTCCACTCCGCGCGCGTAGGTGGAATAGGTGTGGTAGACGATGCCGTCCTCGAGCACGAACGCACTCATGCCCGGCCTCTCGCGCGTGTACGTGGCCACGTCGGTTCCGGTCATGGCCGCGATCTCGGCGACAGGCCCCTCGCCGCGTTTTGTCAGTGAATCGCCGATCCCGCGTACCGTCAACGCCGCCTCGCGCCGGTAGTTGTATTCGACGGCCCCCTCGCGCTGTTGCTCCTCGGTGAACGAGGCGTCGAAGTCGAAGTTGAAGTCGCTGCCGTGCGAGGACGCCCAGGGAAACGTCCACGCCATCCGCCGCTTGTACGCCGCGAGCTTCGCGAGCGGCGCCCGCGACACCGCCCAGAGCATGACATCGTGGTTCGCCAGGTGGACGACGGAGCCGTTGAAGCCATCGGCGATCGCCGAGCAGGACGGACATCCGGCCTTGTAGTCGGGGCCGAACATGAAGTGGTAGACGAGGAGCTGCGAGCGCCCTCGGAAGAGATCCGCCAGCGATGCGCTCCCCTCGTCGGTCTCGAATCGGTACTCCTTGTCGATCCGGACCCACGGCAGCTCCTGCCGGCGCCGCGCCAGCTCGTCGCTGCGCCGCGTCAGCTCCTTCTCCGCCTCGAGCAGCTCGCGCCGGGCTGCAAGCCACTCTTTACGTGTCCCGGTCATGTGCTTCGTCATCTTCGACTGCCTCTCCCTGGCTGGGTGATGGGTTGGACAAATCCGCGCGCAATCGATAATATTCTACCGATCGGTTGAATGATAATATGCCCCGACGAGATTCCTCGCAAGCGGCGCCCCGGGCGCATCGCCCCCAGCTGAACCGGGTCTACGCGGCCATCGCCGACCCGACGCGCCGCGCCATTCTGGCGGCCCTGGCGGGGGGCGAGCTGAACGTCGGCAGCCTCGCGGGCCGATTCCCCATCTCGTTCAACGGGGTCTCGAAGCACGTGAAGGTGCTGGAGCGAGCCGGGCTGGTACGCCGCCGCGTCCGCGGGCGCGAGCACTGGCTCCGTCTCCGGCCCGAGCCGCTGCGGGAGGCGACCCGCTGGCTCGAGCATTACCGCGAGTTCTGGGAGGCGCGGCTCGACGCGCTGGAAGCGCTGCTGGTTGGCACCCGAGGACGCCGGCCATGAGCTCGACGCACGACTCGGCCGAGGTCCTGGTGATCCGCCGGGTGCTTCCCGTCCCCCGGGAGCGGGTGTTCGCCGCCTGGCTCGATCCGGTGAGCCTGGCACGCTGGATGGGCACCGGCGAGGGCGCCGAGGTCACCGCGCTCGACCCCAAAGTGGGTGGGAAGTTTCGCATCGTCATGCGGCACCGGGGCGGAGAGGTCGAGCACTGGGGAGAGTACCTGGCCATCGAGCGTCCATCTCTCCTGTCCTTCACCTGGCTGTCGGTCAATACCGACCACCGGCCCACCTTGGTTACGGTGGAGCTCGAGGACCGCGGCGACAGCACCGAGTTGATCCTGACCCACCGCCAGCTCCCGCCCAGCCAGGTGGAGGGGCACCGCAAGGGCTGGACTCAGATCGTCGCGGCACTCGAGCGGACGCTCACATCGTGACGGAGATCGACGCGACCGGGAACGCGCCGGGGATCCTTCCTGGCGGTCAGCGCGCGGCTCTTCGTGTTCCCGGGCTGAGAGCCCGGGCTCGGCGCGAGAGTGCGCCCTATAAGGGCGCGCACAGAGCCGAGCGCGCCCTCTCAGGGCGCGGATTCGCGAAGACAACGCCCGCGCCAAGATCGAGCAGCGGGCGATTGACGCAGTCGCGACGCCGGTCGTAGGTTCAGCGGACCGAGCGCTCCAGAGGTGGGACATGAGCCACGCAACCGTCAACCGGCGGGAGTTCCTCAAGACCGGCGCCGCCGCCGGAGCCACACTCGTGATCGGGCTGTATCTGCCGGCGTTCGATCCCCGCACCTCGCACGCGCCGGCAGCGCCCGAGCCGTTTAAGCCCAACGCCTGGATCGAAATCCGACCCGACGGCGCCGTGACCATCTGGACCGGGCGCTCCGAGATGGGGCAGGGCGTGCGCACCGCGATGCCCATGATCGTGGCCGAGGAGCTCGAGGCCGATTGGACGCGCGTGCGCGTGGCCCAGGCGGACGCCGACCCCGCGTACGGCGACCAGTTCACCGTCGGCAGCCGCAGCGTCCGCTCCGGCTTCGAGCCGCTGCGGAAGGCAGGGGCGGCCGCCCGCGAGATGCTGATCGGCGCGGCGGCGCTCACCTGGAACGTGCCGCGCGAGGCGTGCCGGGCCCGGAGCGGCTTCGTCGAGCACGTGCCGACCGGCCGCCGGCTCGGCTACGGCGACTTGGCAGCTCGCGCCGCCACACTCCCCGTGCCGGCGGACCCCCCTCTCAAGCAACCTTCCGAATTCCGCATCCTCGGGCACCGGACGCCGCGCGTGGACACGCCGGACAAAGTCAGCGGCGCAGCGATCTTCGGCCTCGACGTGCGGGTGCCGGGCATGGTGTACGCCGCGGTGGCGCGCTGCCCCGTCTTCGGCGGGCGCGTGCGGACGTTCGACCCCCGCTCTGCCCTCGCCGTACCGGGGGTGCAACGCGTGGTACAGATCTCGAGCGGCGTGGCGGTGGTGGCGGACCGCACCTGGGCCGCCTTCCAGGGGAAGAAGGCCCTCAAGATCGAATGGGACGAGGGTGCAACGGCGCGCTGGAGCAGCGATGGGATCTGGAGCGCGTTCGCCGCTGCGGCGGCGCGCTCAGGCGAAGTTGTGCGCGCGGTGGGCGACGTGGACGCGAATCTCAAGGCCGCCGCGCGGGTGGTCGAGGCGGTGTATCAGGCGCCCTATCTCGCCCACGCCTGCATGGAGCCGATGAACTGCACGGCCCACGTGCGGGACGGCCGCTGCGAGATCTGGGCGCCCACGCAGTCCCCGCAGGGAGTGCAGCGGGCGGCGGCGCGGGTGACGGGCCTCCCGGTCGAGGCCACAACGGTGCACGTGACCTACCTGGGCGGCGGCTTCGGGCGGCGCGGCGGACCGGTGGACTACGCGACCGAGGCGGTCGAGCTGGCGCAAAAGATCGAAGTGCCCGTCCAGGTCGTGTGGACACGGGAAGACGACATTCAGAACGCCGTGTATCGCCCCGCGACGTACAATGTGCTGCGCGCCGGGCTCGACCCAAGCGGCGCGCCGGTGGCGTGGAGCCACCGGCTGGTGGGGCCCGAGGGCGGGTCGTTCCTGCTCACGCGCGGGGCGGACGAGCTGATCTATCCCCTGCCCCATTTCCGCCTCGAGCGCGCCACCGTGGACGCCCGCGTTCCCATCGGGCCGTGGCGCGGCGTGGGGCCTTCACAGAACGGCTGGGTGGTCGAGAGCTTCGTGGACGAGCTGGCGCACGCGGCGGGGAAGGACCCGTACGCGTACCGGCGCGAGCTGGTCGCGGGCCAGCCGCGGCTGCGCGGGGTGCTCGACCTCGCGGCCGAGCGCGCGGGCTGGGGATCGGCGCCGCCGGCCGGCAGGTCCCGTGGGATCGCGCTGTGGCAGTTCGGCGAGACGTTCCTGGCCCAGGTGGCGGAGGTGTCGGTCGGGTCTGACGGCATGGTGCGGGTGCACCGCGTGGTGTGCGCGGCGGACTGCGGCATTCTCGTCAACCCGGACACGGTCGAGGCTCAGCTGCAGAGCGCGATCGTGTACGGCCTCACGGCGGCGCTGTACGGGGAGATCACCATCGAGCGCGGGCGGGTGGCGCAGAGCAACTTCAGCGACTACCGGATGCTCGGGCTCGCGGAGACGCCGGAGATCGAGGTGCACCTGGTGCAGAGCGAGGCGGCGCCGGGCGGGGTGGGGGAGGCGGGGCTGCCGCCCATCGCGCCGGCGGTGTGCAACGCCGTCTTCGCCGGCACGGGGAAACGAATTCGGCGGTTACCGATCGGGCGGCTGGTGTAATTCTCACCCCCCTGACCCCCTCTCCCCCTGGTCAAAGATTCATTCCTTAATTCGTCCGAAGCCTGCGCGAATTCGTCCGGCTCTGCGGAATCACTCTCGTTTCCCCATTCCACTACGGCCGGTGCCACTCCTTTCGAAAGGTGAACAGTGGACTTTGATAGAAGCTCTCGGGTGACGTATTTGTCAGGTGCACCCCTCCCGTAACCGGGTCGTGTCCGATCGCCTGATAGCACATCCGGACAAACGTCGCGCACTGCACGGCGTGCTTGTCGTCGAAGATGTTCTTTTTGGCGAGCCGTCGCGTGATGATCGCCCACAACGTGCCGAACAGCTCCCCGACGGGATAGCGAAGATGCTCCTCATCGTAAGCGTAGCTCAGCGCTTGCGTGAGGAGTGTGGTGGTCTCCGCGGTGCTCAGGTTCATCCCCAGCACGCAGCCGTGAGACACATTGTCGAGGCACCACTTTACGAGGCGACTCTCCATGACGCCATTCTGCACCTCCCAGTCGTCCACGCTCACGCGGAGGTCGCTTTCGAAGATGTAGATGCGGCCATCGTTCCGTCCGTCGGCACGGCGCTCAGCAAGAAGAAACGTATGGGACCACTTCGATGGCTTGTGGTCCGGCGTGATGCCCGCCTCAGCATCCCGAATGAGCCTCCCCTTAAGATCATCCTGGCCGATCAGACCCACTCGCCCAGGGGCGTAGTGTTGGTTAAAGAAGGACAGCAGTGGCTGATTCATGGCTTGGACCCTCGTTGGAATCCGGCCTTCGCTGCCACATGCATCGACACGTGGTTGTGCGGGTCGAACGAAGCGCCCAGCACCTCTGTTGGGGTGAGAAGGGCTTCAAGTCACCACGCGCGGCGGCGCAGTCAGTGGCCGGTTTCCGGCAACGCCCGGAGCTTGTCGGGGTTGACGATGATGTAGATGGTCTGAATGCGGTTGCCCAGGATGTCGAACACCATCGCCGCCCTGGGCTTCCCGCCCACGTATGCGACCACGCCTGGCTGGCCGTTGACCTCGGCACGTCGCACGACCTGGTCCGCCGGCACGAACTTCCGGCGCGCGCCGAGTATAAAGCGGGCCACTTGGTCCGCGCCGTGGATCGGTTTGAGGGCGGCGGCGACCTTGCCGCCCCCGTCCGACCAGAGTGTGATGTCCTCAGCAAGCACGGCCAGCAGTCCCCCGATGTCTCCCGCGGTTGCCGCCCGGGTGAAGCGGTCGAGCAGCCGCTCCGCCTGCTCCGGCGTCGCCTCGAAGCGGGCCCGCTGCGCCCCGATGTGCTGCTTCGCGCGGGCGAGGATCTGGCGGCAGTTCGCCTCGCTCTTTTCGACTATGCCAGCGATCTCGGCGTGTTCGAACTCGAACGCATCGTGCAGCAAGAACACCGCGCGCTCGATCGGCGACAGACGTTCGAGCAGTACCAGGAAGGCCATCGAGAGCGATTCGGCGAGCTCGACGCGCCACGAGACGTCGGGAACGTGCTCGGTCACAACCGGCTCCGGCAGCCACGGGCCGACATACGTCTCCCGCTGCACCCGTGCGGAGCGCAGTTGGTTGATGGACAGCCGCGTGACGATCGTGACCAGGTAGGCCCGGTGCGAACGCACATCGGTATCGGACGCCTCCCGCCACCGTACGTACGCCTCCTGAACCACGTCCTCCGCCTCCATCGCGCTGCCGAGCATCCGGTAGGCGATGGAGTAGAGCAGCGGGCGGACTCCGGTGAAGGCCTCCAACGGACGCGTGGCAGTCGCGGTTTCCATGACTCCCCAATTCCGTGACAGGTGAGCGAGCCTGCTTGTGACAGCGAGCTGCGCCGCTCCGACGTGTCACACGGCTCCCCTCTCGCTTGTCATCAAAGTAGCCCGGACACCGATGGGTTCCCGGATGACACTGTCACTGACACAGGACGGCACTCCATGAGCTTGCAGACGGCCCAAGCGCTCGCCCAGGCGTCCAGTCTCGCGGTGTTCGCGACGATGGCCATCTGGTACGTCGCGCCATGGCTCAACCGTCGGGGGCGTGCCGCGGCGCTGGCCCCGCTGCTGTGGGTCCATGTGTTTCGCTATGTCGCCCTCCAGACCGTCTCGGCGCAGCACGCCGGGTTCCCGATCTCCGACGGCGGGAGAGACGAGATCATCTCCGGCGACGTCGCCGGCGCGATCCTGGCCGCGCTGGCCATCGTCGCGCTGCGCTGGCGCGCGCGCTGGTCGATTCCGCTGGTGTGGCTGCTCGTCGCGGAGACGGCCTTCGATACCGTTACCAACGTGATGGGCGGGATTCGAGAGCGGCTGTTCGGGGCCGTCAGCGGCGTGACCTGGTTCATCCTGAGCTTCTACGTCCCCGTGATCATCGTGACTCTCGGCCTGCTCGTGTGGCAGTTGTACACGAGGCGCGGGGAAGGAGTTTTCAATCCATGAAATGGCACCGCACGGCAGGCAACGTTCTGATCTTTCTGGGCGGACTCGCGCTCATCGGGAGCGCCAGCGCCAAGTTCGCCCAGGTACCGCAGGTCGTCTCGGAACTGAACGGGTTCGGCTTCCAGGGAAAGCTGATGTTGATCGCGACCGGGGAGGCGCTGAGCGCGCTGCTGCTTCTGGTCCCGCCAACTCGATCGATCGGGGTGCTCCTCGTCTCGGGGCTGCTGGGCGGCGCCATCGCCACCCACATGCAGCACGGTCAATCGTATGTCGGCCCGGCCGGCCTCCTCGTGCTCGTCTGGCTGGGCACCTGGCTGCGCCATCCCGAGACGCTGTGGAGCCTCACTTACCCCCGCTGAAAGGACGAGAACGTGTACCGTCTGTGGCGCTTCACGCCGTGGCTCACCCGGCTCATACTGGGCGCGGCGACGCTGATCTTTACGCTGATCGGTGTGAAGTACATCACCGATCCGGTGCGCGCTGCCGCGAGTTTCAAGATCTCGCTCGGCTCGGCGGCTGCCATCACGAGCATGCGCGTCGGCTTCGGCGCCTTCCCTCTCGGGTTCGCGATCATCGTCGCGAGCTGCCTGGCATCGACATCTCGCCTCCTCCCGGGACTCTACTTCGTAGCCACGATCATCGGTGTCGCCACGGCAGCGCGGGTGCTCGGCATCGTGGTGGACGGTGCGGCGCCGGAGAGCGTGTTCCTGCTGCGGCCGGAAGTCGCTCTGTTGGCGCTGTCCGTGGTCGGCGTGTTGCTCGAATCCGGCAGGCGGCGGCACCAGCGGACGCACACCGCTTGACCTGAGCTCCCAGCGACGCTGGGGACCGCCGACGATCTTCACGACGGCTTCGAATCGCGCCAGCTCGCTTGACTCCAACCGGCCCTCAAGATGTCGCGTAGGCCTTCAGAACAAGACTCCGCGGCCGCCGGAATTATTCCCGCAGGAATAAGCGGTGGGCGCGCGAGGTCTCTGGCATCGAAGGAAACTACTGTTCCACTCTCGCAGGAGGACAATCGCGTATGTCGTACGTGCATGCCGTTCCGGTCCGGAACGCCGCGGGGCTGCTGCTCGCCGCCGTTGCGCTCGCCGGGGCCGCCGCGCACCGCGCCCCGGGCAACCCGGCGGCCGTGAGCGCCAAGCTGTCCGAATGGAAGGTAGAGCTCTCGGCGCGCAGCATCGCCGCCGGGACCGTGACGTTCACTGTCGCGAACGTCGGAAGCATCCCCCACGCCTTTGAGGTCGAGGGGCAGGGGATCGAGCAGGAGACCGCCGTCATCCAGCCGGGGTCAAGCGCCACCCTGACGCTCACGCTCAAGCCAGGGACCTACGAGGTGTACTGCCCCGTGGGCGAGGACTCGCACAAGAAGCTCGGCATGGAGACGCACTTGACGGTGGTGGGCGCAACGCGCCCGGGCTCGTCGGGCTACGGCGACTCCGAGATGGGCGAGTCCAACATGTCTCACATGAGTGAATCGCCTGCGAGGGGAGAGAAAGTCCAGGCGATCCGGGTGACCAGCGGCGGGCCCGTCATCCAGATCCTCCCGGGCCCGTTCCCTTTCCCCGACAGCGCGGCCCCGATCCTCAAGCAGTTCGGGGATGAGCGGGAGGGGCTCGAGTCGCAGGTGAAAAACGGGCCCTACTCGAACAACGTGACCCCGATTGCCGGCGCCTTCACCTTCACCGCCTGGGACAAAGGCGCGGTGCGCGACTCGGTGGATGGAGTCGCCGAGTTCATGACTCAGGACGGCGCCCGCTGGAAGCTCGCGCTGGACCGTGTCCAGACGAAAGATGTCCCGCACCACCCGCGCTTCGGCGGCGTGATCCTCGGGCTTTACTACCACGGCAACACGGCGGTGCACACGCCGCTCGTGCCCACGATCAACAGCGCGGTGGCGCTGTGGGCGTTCGGGCACCTGTACAAGAACGGCGCGCTCGTGACCGACAACGCCATGGTGCACGTGATGCTGTTGTCCCGCACCCGGCGCGACGGGGACTTCGCGCTCGCCTGCTGGGATTGCTCCAAGCACAAGATCGAAGAGTTGCAGCTCCAAATCCTGCCTGGACCGGGCGAGCCGAAGTTGGACGCACCCGGCGGGTTTCTGTTCGTCAACTGGGAAAAGTCCAGCTCCGCGAAGCCAGCGAGCTGAGGGGGATGATCCAATGCGTTTACGCACCGGAGTGATTGGCATGATCGCGCTCGCAGGTTGCGGCGGCTACACGGCGTCCGGCCCCTACGGGGGCGGGGGCGGCGGGCCGGTCGGGTCTGTGACCGTGGGGAACAACGGGGGAATCGTGTTCAGCAGCGCCCACAACAGCACCGCGAACCCGGCGGTCGACACCGTGGCGGTGGGTGGCACCGTGACCTGGACGTGGACCAACAACCTGGGCGTCTCCCACAGCGTCCAGTCGCAGGGGTCGACCGCGTTTGCGAGCAGTCCGATCATGAGCGGCAACGGTCAGACGTACGCCGTCACGTTCACTGCGCCGGGAACCTATCAGTACGACTGTGCGGTGCACGGCACGGCGATGACCGGCACGGTCGTGGTGCGGTGATGAACGCGCCGGTGGAGCGGACCGTGTGCTTCGACCTTGAGGGCACAGTGCGCAAAGAACATCATGCTGGGTCCAGGGGGCGACGTGAAGCTGCTCGACGTCGGAGTAGCGCACGACATGGCCCTGCTCTTGGCAGCCGACGCGTTCCAGCCACGCGCCCTGGCCTACATGAGCCCAGACCAGCTCCTGGGGGACGCGCTGGGTCCAGCGAGCGACATCTATGCCCTGGGCGTCGTGTTTTACGAGATGCTCACGGGCCGACCCCCCCACGCGGGGACCACCGTTGCCGAGCTGCGGATCCAGCGTCTGCTGCGCCCGCCTATCCCGGTGAACTGGCTCCGCCCGACCTTGTCTCGCGCATTGGCGGACGTGGTTGCGCGGGCCCTCCATCCCGAGCCCGCGGAGCGCTGGCCGTCGGCAGTGGCCTTCGCGCAGGCGGCGGCTCGGGCGGTCATGAGCGGCCCCTGAACGCGGTTGGCAGTGACCACCTGCTTGCTAGATTGGTCCGCGTGCCGAAGCAGGTCGCGGAGGAACGAGATGGCGAAGACCAGCGCAGGTCTCCTGATGTTTCGCCTCAGGGACGGTGAGCCCGAGGTGCTCCTGGTGCATCCGGGAGGACCGTTTTGGGCGAAGAAGGACGAGGGGGCTTGGTCGATTCCTAAGGGTGAGTTCCCAGCGGGGGAAGAACCGCTGGCGGCCGCGCAGCGTGAGTTCGCGGAGGAGACCGGCTGTCGAGCCCAGGGCCCTTTCATCCCGCTGACGCCGATCACGCAGCGCAGTGGCAAGGTAGTCTACGCCTGGGCGGTGGAAGGCGACTGCGATCCCACGCAGCTACACAGCAACTTGTTTTCTCTTGAATGGCCTCCCAAGTCGGGCAAGCATCAGCAATTCCCCGAGGTCGACCGAGCCGAGTGGTTCTCTGTCGCGGTGGCACTCCAGAAGATCATTCCCGCGCAACGCGGGTTCGTCACCGAGCTGGCAGCTGGAACGCGGAGCACGGGCTAACGGCGCAACAGCTCCGCTCCGGGGACTTGCTTGATCTTGGCCCAGACGTGCCGGCTATCCAACCTGCCGCAGAACAGGCACCACGGCCCCCGGAGCGGCAGCGCCTGGAGCGCAGGCCCAATAAGTTGCCGGCGCTGCGCCGGAGCGTGTGCCCAGTACGACCGCAGCCGCAGCTCGACGGCCACGACGTAGTACGGCTGCTCGGCGATATGGCGGACGTCCTTACGCGCGATGTATGCGGCCTTCAGTAGCGGGATCTGCTCGAGTTGCTGACGGAGTCCCCGCACCTCTTCGGGCGTCAGCGCATGCGGCAGCAGCCGATCGCGAGCGTCGACGCCCCGTCGCTCGGCGAGGGCGAGCTCCCACAGGTCAGCCGCAGCCCAGGCGCGGCGCTGATACTCCTCCGCCTCCCGCTCCCGCCCGTGGCGCTCGTAGAAGCGCGACACGAGCTCGTATCCGCTGACCCGGGCTGCGGGTTCTCGCTCGCACACCCAGGCGATGTGCTGCACACCGCTGGGATCATCGCCTTCAAGCAGCACGCTGCCGAGTGCATAGCGCGCCTGATGATGGTCCGGCGCCCGTTCGACCAGGGCCCTCAGCCGGGGCAGTGCCCCCTCGGCGCCGTTCAGGTCCAGCTCGAGCTGGGCCTGCTCCCACTCCTCGCCGGGCGTGAGCGGCCGCTCCGACGCCGCGGTGGCGAGCTCGGCGAGCCGCTGCTGGGCCTGCGCGGCGAGCTGGTGGCGCCGCTGCCAGGCGCTGCGTACCTCCCGTGCCCACAGCGCACCGAGCCGCGACTGGAGCTCGGGCAAGGTCTCGCCGAAATGGAATTCCGCCGCGCTGAGTGACCCTCCTTCCCGACCCAGGGCTAGAGCTGGTTGCGCCGACACGCGGAGCGCCGCGAGCCGGTCCGACAAGCTCGGATGCGTGTCGCCGTGATCCGTCCTGCGCCGCAAGGCCTGCTCCAACCAGCGGCGCTCATCCGACGGAGTCGGCCCCGCGCGTAACGCCACCGCCAGCGAGCCCATGACCCCCGTCGGCGGTTCGGGGTCGATCTGCGCCCGCGCGAGCACCGCCGGCCACCACCGCTGCTGCAGGTATGATCCCATCACCTCCATCCGGGCGAGGCCACGCGCCAGGACGTTCTTGCCCGCGAGCTGCGCTGCGAACTGGTCAGCGTCGTACTCCTGCCTCCGCGCCAACACCAACGTGTAGGCGTTGAAGTACGGCGCCCAGCGCGTCAGGAACCACTGCGTAGCGAGACCACCGTGCCCCCCCTGGGGTTGCGCCCCGAGCCGTAGCCACATCACGCGGATTCGGTAAATCCAGGAACCAAACCGCCCGTGCTGGCGCGACAGGTGCCCGAGCTCGTGCGCCAACGCCGCCCGGAACTCCTCCGGGGAGAGCGTCTGCATCAGTGGCAGGCCGAGCAAGAGGTAATTGCGATACCATCCGAACGGCCCGAGGCGCGGCCGCTGTACCACCCCGACGTTCCCGACGGTGGTGATGAGGATGCGGTGCAGCCGTGGCGTCCGGAGGCGGGCCGTGAGCATGTGCACCAGCGCGACCAGTCCGGGCCCGTCCCCAGCGCGCAGCCGGACTCCGCCGGGCGCCGGAAAGCGCACCCACAGGACCCGCCCCGTGACCAGCAGCGTGGCGCCGAGCACTGCGATGGTCATGAGGAGCGGCGAGAACTGGGAGTGGCTCGCGCGGAACGTGAGCCAGCTGACTCCGGCCACTACCGCGAATGCCACGAGCAGCATGAGCCCGGCGTAGACATACCCAAGGGCCGCGAGCAACACGACCCGCATCGCGTACGCCGCAGGATGAGCGGCCGCGTAGGCTTCGACGCGCTTGACCAGCGCGTCGTACTGCTCGCGCTTCATGCGGAGACCCAAGCTGCGTTAGCCGCTCCGTCCAAACTGGCGGGTGTACTTCACGATCAGCGATCGCGCCTGCGGCCGATTCCACTGGAAGAAGCCTTCGGCCTCGCGACCCTCGTTGAAGACGACAAACAATCCGTTGCCGGCGGTACCGAGCCACCCGAACCGCGCGTTCGCCGTCCAGGTTTGCGCCTGATTGCTGTATTGCACCAGGGTTTGGAGCAGGACGCGCGGCGTAAAGAAGTACGCGACGCGCGTCGCAATCAGCGTCCGGACGAAGTTCCCCTGGTCCAAGCGCACGTCGTTGTACTCGACGCGCAGGGATGTCGTGAGGGAACTCGCGTGCCGCGCGGCAAGGGTCACGCTGCCGCCACGGCGCGTCCCGTTGTAGAACCCGCCCACGTCGGCGCGCAGGTCTAGCGAGAGCGGCGCGCTCGGGTTTGTCGTCAAGTCGAAGCCGAGCGACGTGTAGTCGTACGAGCCCACCGGCAGCGTGACGTTGCTCGCGATCGCGAACGGCTGCTGGAGACCTTGGTGCTCGACGTTGACCTCGGGGCCCAAGCGGCCCCCGTTGGCGAGCTCGACCTCGGTCAGGTCGAGATGGATGCGGCCCTCCTGCCAGTAGCCGTTCAACCCATAATAGCCGCGGTAGTTCACGTGCGGGATCCACTGCTTGAGCAACGGGATGCTCGGGAAGCGTTGCTTCCACATGACGCCTGCTTCGTAATAGCGATATCCGCCCCCGCGATTGAGGAAGCCGACCTCAGGATTGAAGTCGCTCCCCACCTGGATGATGCGCGCGACGTTGCTCCAGGCGCCGGTCTCGTATCCCAGGCGCGCGCTGTACGCCGCGGCGTTGCCGCCGGGACTCGGGCTTGCCGAGGCCGCGCCCCACCAGTCGATCGTCCACGCGTCCCGAATGCCGATGCGTCCGTCCAGGCCGTACACGCGGTTCCAGTCTCCGGTTTGCGCGGTCGCCATGCGCTGCACGGCGATGACGCCGATGCGCGATCGCGCAGCGAGCTGGCGCGCGACGCGCAGCACGGAATACGCCATCGCCGCTTGGACGCCGGCGCGACGCTCGGTGAAGATCTGCAGGGCGCCCACCGTGAAGTCGCCGACGCGTCCGGTGAGTCGTCCGCCGCCCAGGATCGGCACCGGTTGGCCGAAGGTGTCGATGCCGATCCGCCGGGTGAAGAACAGGTCGACCGCCTGGGGCGTACCGGCGGAGAAGATGCCGGCATTCTCGAGAAAGAAGGGCCGCTTCTCCGGGAAGAACAGCGGAAAGCGGGTGAGGTTGGTGCGCTGCTCATCGACCTCGACCTGCGCGAAGTCGGTGTTGTACGTGAGGTCGAGGGTGAGACTGGGCGTCACGCCATACTTGACCTCGCCGCCGATCTCCCCCCGCCGGCGGGCCTCGGCATCGATCGTGTAGTTGCGTTCCACGCCCGTGAGCGCGTATGGCGTGACCGTCCACACCCGGCGGGACGGCACCTGGACACCCTCCAGCGTCCCGGCACGCGACACCTTCATCAAACTGAACTGGCGCGGAATGAAGGACCAAAACGCCTCTTCGTTCTTGCGGCGGATCGAGCGCACGAGGTTGAGTCCCCACGTCTGCCGCTCACCGGCACCATGGCGCAACGTGGTGAACGGGATGCGGAACTCGGCGTACCACCCGCCTGAGTCCACGGACGTGGCGACGGTCCAGGTGCCGTCCCAGTTGAGGTTGAACCCTCCCAGCGACCCGGCCATCGCCCGCGGCTGGCCCGGCAGCTGGATGCCGCCGCCTTCGCCTTCGTTGACGACTTGCGCGTCGTACTCGATGCCGGCCGGGGTGGTCGTGAAGACGAAGCCGTTCTGCCGATCGTGGTAGGTATCGAGGAGGATGCCGAAGTAGTCGCTTTTCGCGATGTCGCCGTCGCGCACCTGCTCGCCGGCCACGATCCCGGCGGGGTCGCTGTCGTAGAGCCAGGCGCCGACGTACAGCGCCTGGCCGTCGGTGACGATGCGGACTTCGGTGCGCTCGGTGACCGGCGCGCCTTCGTGCAGTTCCCGTTGCACAAACCCGGTGACAGGCGTGGCTTCCAGCCATGCGGGGTCGGTCAGGCGACCGTCAATGACGGGCGGCGTGATCACGGCCCGCGCGCGGGCCGCGGGCGTCGAGTGGGTCGGTGCGACGGAATCCGCGGGATCCTGTCGTGTGGCGGCCAGACCGCTCACGGCGATGAGGGGAAAGCTCAACGTGAGAGCGAGCGATCGGGTGTGCATCCGCTAACGATGAAAAGTATTGACCCGCCCCGCAACGCTATGGTACTACCGAGCTGGCGAGCACCCCACGGCGTCAGCGGCGACCGTATACGTGGACGATGGCTTTGCCCCGCCCGCCGGTCGGGAGGGTGCGGTAGAAGAAGTTGATCCACCGGATGACGCGCGCGGCTCCGGGCAAGGCGATCACGTGGCTGCGGGACTTCGCGGTGAAGGAGAATCGCCCGGTGGGGGAGAAGCTCGTGCCGTCCGCGAACGTGATCCTCACGTCGAACAGCTCCAGGTCGCCACCCTCTACCACGAGCCGGATGCGCTTGAACTGGCCCGCACTCGCGGTCCGGATGATATCGCGGTCTCCCCCGGAGCCCACCGCACGTGAGCCGAGGCGAACCCAGTGCTGCTGGACAACCGCGGGGGCGGGGGCGGGCGAGGGGAGTAGCACGATCGCGACGCAGGCGGCGCCGCGGGCCAAGTGGGAGGCGTGCAGCACGGTCGCTCCGAGTGGCTGTGAGGGCAGGACGTAATGCTCGCAGCGTGCGGGCCGCAAGGACCTGCGCGCGCTCCATTGGGGCAACTCGCACCCCCCAGCGGCTGATTCACGCCACGGCCGCTGCCCCAACACCACGCGCTTGCTAGGTTGCCACATGCCAACCGTCCGCCTTTCCACCCTGTCTCATCGCGTTATGAGAGCTCCGCTGGCGTTGATCCTGGCAATTCTCAGTGCGTCAGTCCCGCTTACGGCGCAATCTCCACGATGGCTGGAATCACAAAGCCGACCTCACAGATCGTGAGATCGGGCTTGAGGTTGCCCCTCCAGGATTCGAACCTGGATTACCGGATCTAGAGCGCCGGCCCAGGGCAACGCAAACAGACAAATTGACCGGAAGTGGCGTCCCGACGAGCATCGGCGCCCTGTCGGTCTGGGCGGGACGCCCGGTTTGGGCGACTCGAAAGGATTAGGCTGACCAGCCTGGTGCGCCGAGTTGTGCGGTACACTGCTGGTTAGGTAGCGAGGTCTGGTGGAACCGTGTAGCCTAGAAGTACCAGTCGAATTCACGTTAGGCGGCCCAACTGATCTCACCGTCCAGACCTTGGCCCGGTGTCCGCAATGTTTTGGAAGCGCAGCGGTGACCTGATCTCGATCTCAGCAGATGGACAAGGCGAGTCACTCAGCTTCGGCGCCGGCGAGCTGGCTGACATTCGCTACGCATGCGCCTGGCCGGGCAGCTGCGCGGTACTGTTGACGGCCGCGCGAACGAGCACAGACCGTGCGAGCGTTAGGGAGAATCGTAGAGGGAATTACCGGGCGTACAGCGCCAGTGCAGGAGGCATCGAGAGGTTTTCTGACGAGTACACCAACACCGCCATACCCTTACCAGACAATCGAGGAATCGCATATTCGAACGGAACATCGCTCGTCGTCATCACTGACGGCCAGCGTAGGGCGTATAAGGTCGGACGGTTTAACTGGGGCCCGACCTCAGTTTCCTGCAACGAGCGTGGCAATCTCGTCGCAATGGCCAAGTGGAAGGGGAACCACCGCAAGCTTGTCTTCGCCGACCTGAGGTCGAACACGCTTTCTCTGTCGCGATTCTCATTTCATTCGTATCTCTTGCTTGGCGACGCAATCCTCTACGTCCTCGATAGCGACGTCAAGCGCTACGCACCGGCATCTGGGCAGAATCGCTCGATCACACCACAGAGCGTTCGCGCCGAGCTTCTCGATGCCGTTGGTATTCGGACGGCGCGCGTCTCTCAGGCAGTGGTTTCCTTCAACGACCTTTCGTTGTTTGAAGGGCGCGTAATCGTGTCGGCCGGCGTGCACCATCCCGAGACCTTTGAGCGGTTTTGGTACGGCATCGTTCAATTGCCTTATCAGGAGCACCCCCTGGGCATCGTCGCGCCAATCGAACGGCCGTGGCGTGTTGGAAATTTGTCATCAACGGGCGACACCTTGTGTCTCACGCTCGAGCGCTTCGAGAACGCTCGTCTCGCCGGAACTCGCCTGATGGCCATCGGCAGGCGACAGGAGTGCATTGCCGCTGGTTGGCGACCCCTTGCGCATCCCAGAATCCCGGACCACGGCTTTCAGTTCTTGTCGGATGCATGACGGCCCTGCTGTGTCGTTGGGCTGCGGTCTGCCAGCTACTGGCGCGCGCGAGCGCTGACCCTTCGGTCCCCGCCGCCTTGTTGGAGTCGCGCCGTGATTATTTCACGAATGAAGCGCACGCCCATGTGGCAATTCTGGCAGTCGCCCGAGAGGCAGAAGGGCAAGGTATCGGCCGGGCCTTACTGCAGGCGGGTCAGGATTGGGCACGAGCCAACCGGTACTCGAAGTTGACGCTCGCGGTCTTCAAGGAAAACGAGCGCGCCAAGCAGGTGTACGAACATCAAGGGTGGCGGTCCGAGCTCGAGACCGGTACAAACCATTGGTTTGACCGTCGTGGCGCCCAGGGACGCCCGAACCGTTGGCTCGCCAGCCGTGACCTCTTAGCTTAGGGCCAACGCGGCCAGGCGGTGCGCGTCTCGGCACATGTCACCTCTAGCCGTTCGCATCGGTGTGGGCGTCCTCGCCCTCCTCGCCCTTATCGCCCTTCGCGGCAAGCGCTGGGCCTACCTGACCTTCGTGCTGCTCGGGCTCCTCTATTTTCCCGCGCAGACCCACTTCCGCGTGCACGCCCCGAAGTGCGAGCAGCTCCTTCCCACGCTGCACCTGCTCGTCCCCTTGCTGCACAACTACGCGTACATCG
>Ga0209159_1000535_pt1 | contig 34328 bp, 25 predicted proteins | sample GraSoiAngelo_144_FD_185901 | JGI IMG/M metagenome (GOLD analysis project Ga0209159, IMG submission 185901) | Grasslands soil microbial communities from the Angelo Coastal Reserve, California, USA - 14_1009_02_40cm (SPAdes) (version 2) | ecosystem: Environmental > Terrestrial > Soil > Grasslands ...
GGTTCGCGATCCGCACGTTCTCGATGACGACGTAGGCGTCGGTCGATTCGATCCAGAGCATCGCTTGGGTGGTCGCGTACGAATTCCCGTCGATGAACCAGTCACGGATGATGTACGGGTCCGTGGAGGTTCCGGTGCCGCTGCGCACTCCGTTCACCGCGGAGAAGCCTCCGTTCGAGGTGATCGCAATCGGGCCGCGCGCCTGCAACGTCGAGGGGTCCGTCAGGCCGTAACCGGGGGGCGCTCCCCCTCCCGTGCCCTCCAGGTCGAGGACCAGGACGCCCTGGCTTTGCATCGCGCTGAATCCGGACGAATCCTGGATCTCCAGTTTCACCAGGTACGTGCCGGGCGTGGCGAAGGCGTATTGTGCGGTGAGCGTCGAGGAGAAGCTGGTGTCCCAGGTGCCGTCCCCTTCCCAATCCCAGCGGGCCTGGAGGGTCGCGGCGGAATTCGTGTCGGATGAGCTGGAGGCGTCGAACAGGACGGTATCATTCACCTTCGGGACCGTCGGAGAATAGCTGAATCTCGCGGTGGGCCCCGCGGTCGTCACGGTCACGGCGATCGTCGCGGTGTGAACGAGGGTCCCGCTCGTTCCCGTCACCGTGACGGAATAGGAGCCCGCGGTCGAGCCGCCGAAGGTGCATGTGGAAGTTTGAGTCCCGCTGATGCTCGCGGGGGTACAGGACGTCGTCACTCCCGCGGGTATGGAGGCCGTCGTCAGAGAGACCGCCCCGCTGAAGCCGCCGCTCGATTGCAGCGTCACGGACGAGGTCCCGCTTAGCCCGGTCGCAAACGAGACGCTCGACGGGCTCGCGGAGATCCCGAAGTCCGGTCCGCCCGCGGTGAAGAACTCGACTGGGGACGCCGCGCCGACGTCGCCCTGCCCGACATTCCCTCCGCCCCAAACGTCCTCGAGGAGTTTGAGCAGGGAGTAGTGATTGTACGAGACACTGGACTTGTACGCCGTCTTCGTGGCAGGTCCGCTGAATCCCGCGTAGATCAAGGGCGGGTTCGCATAGCCTTCGTCGTACATGATGAACAGGGCGGCCTTCTTCCCGGCCATTGCGGAGAGGAGTCCGGGCACCCAACTCTGTAGCCATGCGTCGCCGCTCGAGACGGAGTTGTCGTGCATGTTGTGATTGTCCGTCGGCGTGAGCCAGATGAAGTTTGTTCCTGCATTGAGGGCCGCGGTGACCTCGGTCGGTCCGCCCGAAACCAGGTTCGCGCACCGCGCCGAGTTCCCGGTGATTGTCGTGTACGACAGGAAGGGATAGTGATCCTCACCGCGAGGAGGCGAGAGACCGCAACCGGATCCACCCGCACTTTCCGCGAACGCCTTCCAGGTGTGACCGGAGTTCTCGATCACGTCGACGATCGTCGGATGGTTGAGGTTCGGATGATTGCCGTCGCCGGAGACGCCGAACGTACTTCCACCGATCACGGCGATGTAGTTCGGCTGGGATGGGTTCGTGATGCTCTGCCAGTGCTGGGAGAACGCGTACTGGTCCGCGAGCTGGGTCATGTAGGTGGCTGGGCCGTAGATGTCCGCCAGATCGTGGTTCTCCATCAACACGACGACGAACTGGTCGAAGTTGCCCGTGGCCTCCGGAGACAAGTGCCCCGGCCTTGCGATCGTCACGGGAGCGGCGATCGGAACGAGGCCCGATCCGAGCAGCGCCACGACGACGAGTAGGATCGCGGTCAGAGCGGCGCCGAGGGCTCGCCTCATGCCGGCCCTACCGTGGGTTCGGAGAGAACGTCAATGAATGCGACCGGGGGCGGATGCGGGCAACCCGAGGGGGGAATCAGGGCACCAGCGAAGGGAACGTCTCCCGACCTGGGTCGCGGCTATATCCGGACTCGGAGCCGGCTATCGAAAGTGGTTGCTGCAATGCGGAACAGTCTCGTCGGCGAGAACGACAAACGAACGGAGAATTCGACGGAAACCGGGAGGGGCTACAGATCGTACGACTCGTTTCCTTCCTCGACCTCGGCTTCGAATTCCTGCCTCCGGTTCCGAGGCTCCTGGCGAGGCCGCGGGTGCCGGCGGTGACCGCGACCGATCAGGACGAAGCTCACGGCGGCGAGGACCACGATGAACAAGGCGAGGGGCCACGAGACCCCGAAGGGGAGATCCGGGAGGGACAGGGAGGAGGATTCGACGTCAAACGTTCCCGAGGTGGTCGACTCGCGGCCCGCGTTGTCGACCGCCTTCACCCAGACCTGGTGGGGACCGTTGGACAAGTGGAGGGTGGTGCTCGTTGCGGTGCCGACGGATAGGAACGGCCCGCCATCGATGCTGACCTCCTGCTTGGCGATCCCCGAGGCGTCGTCGGAGGCCGTCCACGAGATCGTCACATCCGATTGCGTGACGCGCCCGCTCGGCGAGGGCGCCCCGAGGGTCGGTGCCTTGAGATCAACTCGGACCGAGGTCGACTTCATCGACTCGATGTGTCCCGCGGCATCGATGGATTGCCAATTCAAGGTGTGGTCGCCCCCTTGGACGACGAAGGGACCGGAATAGGTAGTCCAGGGACCGGAGTCGAGGCTGTACAGGGTGACCATGGAAGATCCCGACGGACTCGTCGCGCTCATCGTGACGTTCACCGCGGACATGTGCCATCCGCTCGGGCTGACAGCACCGTCGATCGCGACGGAGGTTGTCGGAGCACCGGGCGTCCCGGCGCTTCCCGAGGCGGCGACGGAGACTGTGTGGGTCACGGTGCCGGTGAGGCCGCCTGCGTCATGGACTTCCAAGCGGATAGAATAGCTGCCCGCCGAGGGGAATGCATGGGTCGCGCTCAACGTCGTTGACAGTGTCGTATCCCAGACGGCGTTATCTTCCCAGTCCCAACGGGCCTGGAGCGCGCCGTTCGACGAGGTCGAACTCGATGCGTCGAAGGAGATCGCCGTGTTCACGTCGGGCGACGCAGGGTTGAAGGAGAATCGCGCGACGGGGACGCCAGGGGGTGGCGGAGGAGGTGGAGGAGGCGGGGGTGGGGGCGTACCGGCGACGATGGACTGCGCCACGACCGGACTCGTCGATGCGAGATATCCCGTCGTGCCCGCGTACTGCGACCGAATGTATTCCGTGTGCGACGACGGCCCGTGGAAGATCATGTCCGCACCGTACGTGCCGTCGGATGAGGTCGTGAAATGGCCGATCTGGGACTCGGGACCCCAGGTCACACTGTCCCAGGACCACTCGAGTGCGACGGTCGCGGAAGGAATTCCGGCTCCGTTCGAATCCGTCAGCCGTCCGCTCACATGGACGGTGCCCTCCGTGATGGACGGGTTCGGATTGGTCCCGAGGGTTAGGGTTGTAGCGTTGCCTGACGGAGGCGGTGGAGGCGGAGGGGGAGGTGGCGGCGGAGGTGGAGGCGGCCCGCCGGACCCCGTGAAGAACTCGAGCGGAGACGGCGCATTCACGTCGCCCTGTCCGAGGTTTCCGCCGCCCCACTCGTCCTCGATGAGTTTGATGAGGGAATAGTGATTGTACGACGCCGTCGATTTGTATGCGGGCTTCGCGCTCGTTCCACTGAACCCGGCGTAGATCAACGGCGGGTTCGCGTAGCCCTCGTCGTACATGATGAAGAGGGCGGCCTTCTTCCCCGCCATCGCCGAGAGGAGCCCGGGCACCCAACTCTGGAGCCAGGAATCTCCGCTCGAGACGGAGTTGTCGTGCATGTTGTGATTGTCCGTCGGCGTGAGCCAGATGAAGCTCGTTCCCGCGTTCAGGGCCGCGACGACCTGAGTCGGTCCTCCCGAAACCAGGTTCGCGCATCGCGCCGAATTGCCGGTGATCGTTGTATAGGATAGGAATGGGAAGTGATCCTCACCGCGAGGCGGCGAGAGACCGCAACCGGATCCTCCCGCGCTTTCCGCGAACGCCTTCCAGGTGTGACCGGAATTCTCGATCACGTCGACGATCGTCGGGTGATTCAGGTTCGGATGATTGCCGTCCCCGCCGACGCCGAAGAGGCTTCCTCCGATGATGCCGATGTAATTCGGTTGCGACGGGTTCGTGAGGCTCTGCCAGTGCTGGGAGAAAGCGTACTGGTCCGCCAATTGCGTCATGTAGGGAGCGGGACCGTAGATGTCCGACAGGTCGTGGTTCTCCATGAGGACGACGACGAATTGATCGAAATTATTGGTAGCTTGAGGGAACACGGGTCGGGAGCCGGACGAATCGCCGGGCGTAAGAATCGGGAGGAGGGCCCAGGCCGAGAACACGAGGACGACCAAGAGGAGGGTTGCGATCAGGGTCGGGGGCGGGTGCGGTCGCGCCGAAGAACGAATTGAGAGCACCAACGTCGGAACGGCTCCGTACCTGAGCGGCCGCTATATGCCGACTCGGACCCCGCTATCGCAAGTGGTTGCTGCAATGCGGAACACCGCCCTCGGAGTCGGAAATTTCGTGTTCCAGAATTCGAAATCGCGACGACATCGCGGCAATCGAAAGGCGACGACGAGTCGGCAATCCTCCGAAGGGGAGCCGACCTAGAGATCCGACGTGTCGTCCTCTGCCTCGTACTCCTCGTCCGAGTACCGCTCGGGCCGCTCCCTTCGACGGCGACGACGGCGGAGCATGAGGGCGCTGACCAGGAGGAGCATGAGGGCCATCGCGGGGAAGTACAGGGGAATCGCCTGGAGAAGACCGGGGAACACGACGCCCGAAGACTCGACGCGGAAGTCCGTCTCCGTCGTCGACTCATGTCCCGCGTTGTCGATCGCCCGCACCTGGGCCTTGTGCGCGCCGTTCGACATCTGCCGCACGACGCTCGTGTTCATGCCGACCGACAGGAACGGTCCGCCATCGGTGCTCAACTCGTATCGCGCGATCCCCGAGGCGGAGTCGGATCCGGTCCACGCGATCGTGACCGCGGGGTTCGTGACGGAACCGATCGGCGAGGAGACACCGACGACCGGGTTCGTGAGGTCGATCCCGATCTCGGTTGATCGCATCGCTTCGACGTATCCTGCGCTATCGAGGGACTGGTAGGTGACCGTGTGGCGGCCCTCAGGGAGGGTGAACGTCGCGCTGTAGGTCGCCCACGCCCCGCCGTCGATGCTGTACGCGATCGAGATCGTGCTGCCGCTCGGGCTCGTCGCCTGGAGCGTCACGGCGACGGAGGAGATGTACCAGCCGTTCGCGCCCAACGTTCCGGCCAGGTTCAACGTCGTGACCGGTGGTGAGCTCAAGGATCTCGAGATCCGGACGATGGACGACTGGGCGGCTTCCACGTTTCCCGCGACGTCCGTGGCCGCGTAGTCGATCGTGTGCTGCCCGTTGCCGCTCAGGAGGAACGTGGTCGTATACGGGCGCCACGCGCCGCCGTCAAGGCGATATTGCACACCTTGCACGCCACTCCCGACGTCGGTCGCGGTCAGGGTGATGTTCGCGGAGCCCACGTACGATCCGTCCGGTGCCGGGGTGCCTCGGACCTGGGCCGATGTGACCGGCTTCGATGTGTCGATGTTCGCGCTTACGGTCCGGGTGGCCTCGTTGTTCCCGGCGATGTCCGTGGCATAGTACCCGACCGTGTGGGTCCCCTCTCCCTGTACGACGACGGCGCCGGTGTACGTCTGCCACGCGCTTCCATCGATCAGGAAGTGAATCGCGGCGACGCCGCTCCGGTCATCCGTCGCGGAGAGCGACACGCTCACGGAGGACGTGTACCAGCTGTTCGCGCCGCCGGTTCCGCTGACCAAGCACGTACTGACAGGAGCGATCGTGTCCGAGACGCTTCCCGGAGAGAGCGCATATGTCGAAGGGACCGACGCAGGGATCGTCATACTGATGACGCCGTTCGAGGTGGACTGGGCGCTCAGGATCTGGCTCCCGCCCCGCGTCAGGTTGTACGTCGTGCTGGGGGTGAAGCCGGAGCCGTCGAAGGCCGCGGCCGCTGAGCTGGTGAGTTGGAAGCCGACGTTCGCCTGCGAGAGCCCCGTCGCCCGGAGACTTCCCACGGAACCCGTCCAAGCCGCCTGGAGCGTCTGGCTGTCCGTCGTCGTCCCGGAGTCGAAGACGAGGAAACCGCCGACCATGGCGGAGAGATTCAGATTCCGACCGGACCACGCGAAAGCGATCCGAGTCGCGGCCGTCGACGTCACGAAAGTGACCGGCGTAAGGTCTGCGGTACGGGAGCCCGGCCCCACGTCGACGACGGTGCCCTGGAAATTCGCGGGGATGCGGATGCCGGCATTCGCCACGCTCGAGTATGTCGTATCGAAGATCGTGTCGCCGACCGTGCTGACACCGGGCCATTGCGCCGGGTCGAGGACGTAGACCCCGTAGTCCGCGGCCGTGATCGTGTTCGATGCGACGATCGCTTGATCCGATCCGACCTGGATTCCCCAGTGGATCGTGTGGATCACGTTCCCGACGATGATCGTCCCGTTCGCGTACGATTCGATCATGATGCCGCGAGCCCAGTCCGTCCCGGCGGACTTGGTGCCCGGATAATCCTGATACACGAGGTTCCATCCGATGAACGTGCCGACCGAGCTCTCGGCGAAGATGCCGCTCGCGGTCGCATTCACGACCGTGTTGTGCGTCGCGACGACGCCCGTCGTCCGGCGCGCGTCCGTGACGTGGACATCACCGAGTTGGATGCCTCCCGTATGGAAGATCCCGCCCGTGTGCGCGTTCACGTAGTTCCCGGTAACGGTCACGCCGTGGACGTTCCGATCCATCTCGATCCCGTAGACCCATTCGAAGTTCGCATCGAGCTGGACGTAGTTCGCCTCGACGAGGATGTCGGTCGAGCCCTCGCGGATCCCGAAGCCGTACGCGTGCTGGGCGTTCTCCACGGCGTTGTGCCGGAACGTCACATGCTGCGTCGTGAGGATCGCGGGCCAATGGCCGACCTGGAACGCTTCCCACTGGTTGGTGCCGACGAGGTTCGCGATCCGAACGTTCTGGACGACCGCATAGGCGTTCGTGGACTCGATCCAAAACATGACCTGGGTCGTCGAGTACAAGTTCCCGTCGATGAACCAGTTGCTGATGATGTACGGATCGGCGATGGTCCCGGTTCCACTGCGCACCCCGTTCGCCGAGGTGAAGTCCGCGTTCGATCCGATGTAGATCGGTCCGTGCGCCTGGAGTACGGAGGGGTCGAGCAAACCGAAGCCCGGAGGGGCCCCTGCCCCGGCGCCGCCCAGCGTAGTGACCGAGACGGCGTGGCTCACGATGTTGGTGAGGGCGTGCGAATCCTGGATTTGCAAGGTCACCGCGTACGTGCCGACGGTGCCGAACGCATGTTGCGCGGTCAGCGTGGACGACAACGACGTGTCCCACACGCCGTCCCCTTCCCAATCCCAGCGGGCCTGCAATGTGGCTGTCGGGTCCGAGTCGGAGGAAGACGACGAGTCGAAGGTGATCGAACCATTGACTTTCGGATAGGACGGAGAGAACGTGAACCGGGCGATTGGGCCCGGGGCCGTAACGGTGGTGGCGATCGGTGTTGTGTGGAGGAGCGTTCCACTCGTCCCCGTGATGGTGACCGTGTACGACCCGGCGTTCGTCGCACTCAGCGTGCAGGTGGAGGTCTGACTCCCGCTGATGCTCGTGGGAGCGCAGGTCGTCGTCACGCCCGCGGGAACCGATGCGGCCGTCAACGCGACCGTCCCAGTGAAACCCCCGCTCGGCTGGAAACGGATCGTGGACGGGGCAGATTGCCCTCCCGCAAACGACACGCTCGCGGGATTGGCCGCCAGGGAGAAATCGGGTGAAGTCACGGTGGCCGCGACCGTGGCGGTGTGAACGAGCGTCCCGCTCGTCCCCGTGATCGTGACGGTGTAGGATCCGGCATTCGTCGCACTCAGCGTGCACGTCGATGTCTGAGACCCGCTGATGCTGGAGGGAACACAGGTCGTCGTCACGCCACTGGGGGCCGAGACTGCGGTGAGGCCAACGGTCCCCGTGAAACCGCCACTCGCGGTCAGGCTCACGGTCGACGTCGCCGACCCGCCGGATCCAAACGAGACGCTCGTGGGGCTCGCGGCGATTCCGAAATCGGGTCCGCCGGCAAGGAAAAACTCGACCGGAGAGGGGGCGTTCACGTCGCCTTGCCCAAGGTTCCCGCCGCCCCAGACGTCTTCGAGGAGCTTGATGAAGGAGTAGTGATTGTATGCGACGGTCGACTTGTATGCGGTCTTCGCGGCCGTCCCGCTAAATCCCATGTAGATGAGGGGCGGGCTGCGGTAGCCTTCGTCGTACATCAGGATGAGGGCCGCTTTCTTGCCGCTCATCGCGGAGAGCAACGTCGGCACCCAGCCGTGGATGTAGTTGTCGCCCACAGAGACGGAGCAGGAGTGCATGTTGTTGCAATCGTTCGGCGTGAGCCAGATGAAATTCGTGCCCGCGTTGAAGGCCGAAATCACTTCGTTCGAGGAGCCGGGCAGCAGGTTCGCGCATCGCGCCGAGTTGCCGGTGATCGTAGTATACGATAGGAATGGGAAGTGATCCTCACCGCGAGGCGGCGAGAGACCACAACCGGATCCGCCCGCATCCTCGGCGAATGCCTTCCACGTCTTGCCGGTGTTCTCCATGATGTCGACGATCGTCGGGTGATTCAGGTTCGGATGGTTGCCGTCGCCGGAGACGCCGAAGAGGCTTCCTCCGATGAGGCCGATGTAGTTCGGTTGCGACGGATTCGTGAGGCTCGCCCAATGTTGCGAGAGCGCGTACTGGTCCGCCAGTTGCGTCATGTACGGGGCGGGACCGTAGATGTCCGGAAGATCGTGATTCTCCATGAGCACGACGACGAGCTGGTCGAAGTTGTTCGAGGCTTCAGCAGAGACGGGACCCGCACCCGGAGATTTTTCGGGAGCCCCAATCGGGACGATTCCCGAGGCGAGGGCTACGAAGCCGAGGAGGACGGACGCCACGACGGCGCCTAACATCCGCTTCATCCGTGCATCCATCGGTGATTTCTCCTGGGGGCGGACGAATCGAAAACGCGAGAGATGATGGTTCTCTTCCAAACACCGCGAAGCGATAATCGGAAGAGATAATATCACCTCGAGGTCGGAAAATGTGGAGGCAATCTGAGACTCCGATTCTGAAAAGAGCACGAATTACACGAGAAAATCTTGTAGCACTTTCGAAACCCTTCGCGCGCTCTGGGGGATCCCTAGGAGGAAATGAAGGAAACTGGACGACGCGGAAAGCCGTCAACTCTGGGAGCTCACTCCAAACAAATCCGGTCCGTCTCTCGCTCAGTGCAACCGAATCGCGGAGGGGAGCCGAGCCGAGTATGTGGAACCTGATGTTCTCAAGTCAACACGGGGGCTCCATCCTAATCGAGGCCCTGGAACGGATCGGATCGGACGCAGGCGCTTTCGACGACCCCGAATGTCGGTCAATATAGAGTCGCCACGCACCGACGTAGAGTTGCCGTCCGAGGACGCGATCCAAGGAGAGATTGCTTGGGCACGACCGAAATTCCAAAACGATCATCCGAGTCCCGCTTGGACGATACTCAACGAAAAGTCATCGAAGGGAACACGTGGGGTCTGTCTATTCTTCGTCCCAGGAGAATTCCTTTCGCTCCTGCCGCGGTTCCCGTGGCGCATACGGACGGGCCATGGTATAGATCGAGACGAGGGAATACAACACAAACCCGAACCATCCGTAACTTAGGAACAGAATCGCGGTTGTGTTCAGGACGAAATTCGTGACCAAGAAACCCGTGACGGCGGGAAGGAGCATCGCGCCGATCGCGACGTAGATGGAGGCCACGACCGACGGACCTGCCAACGCGACGGGGGACGCGGGGTTCGCCCAATCGGTCCGCGGCGCGATCGTGACGATTTGGTTCGTGACCGCTTCGCGCGCCTTCGTCGCGCGTTCGAGCGCCGCGAGGTAGTTTCCTGTGTCCAACAAGGCGACGCCTTCTGCGGCGGTCAGCTCCGCCGAGTGGACCTGTTGCGTCGCGACCTTCGTCCGCTCGATGTCCACGAGTACGCCCTGCAGGTCCTCCGTGATCCGTTCGAACAACGCGGCCTCGAGCGTGTCCTTCAGTTGCTCCACGAGTCGCACCCGATACGAGAGATCGCCCTCCCGGCCCGCGGTCGCTTCCGCGACGAGGCGCCGAATCTCCGGGACGTTGAGGCCCGCCTGCTTCGAGGCGACGAGGAGCGGTTTGATCTCGTTCACGAGGCGGACCAGCACCTGGGTCATCTCGCGGTCCTCGGAGACGAGAGGCCCCGAGTTGCGAACGCGGATGTCGGACAGGCGGTCCATGAGATCTCCCGGAGTGACGGCATCCTCTCGAGGCACCAGCCGGGAGAGCGCGGCGGAAACGGCCGCGGCGTCCCGTTCCCGATCTGCATCCATGTACCGCGAGGGATCGACGCCCGAGTCCTCGAGCAATCCGTCCAGGGCCCACTCCGGGTCGACGTTCCGCGTCGCCCGCGGAGGTGCCGTCGGGAATGCGAACCCCGATCGATTTCCCCGAGGCAGGTCACGGGGCGGAGGGCCGGGCGAGACTCCCCTCGACCGGACCGGTCGGGCGAAATACGGCACGATGGAAGCGGTCACGAAGAGGCCGATGAGGACCAAGACGCCTCCGACCATCGATGTTTGATAGACGGTCCGGGACACGTCCGGCTCGAACCAAGGACCTTTCGATGCATGAGCGACGGACCACGCAAGATACGCGACGATCCCGAAGAAAGCCGAGAAAGCGATCGCCAGGTAGCGAGGACGTACAAAGCTCATCTCCCTCACTCTCCCTGCGCTAGAAGGTATTGTGGAATCCATGAATAAGAACGTTCCGTCGCGTCTCCCGCTAGCTCGCGGTTTCCTCGGAAAACCTACGCGGACTCGCGGGCGGGCCCGAACCACCGACCCCATAATGCCCTCCTCTGGACCGCCCGAGGGAGCGAGGAGCGCAGGCGTTTCTTCAGCAGCGCGAGCGCGATCCGGAATCCCTCCTTCAGGTGGAGCTTGGGTTCTCCGATCCGCCGGTCGTAGCGGATCGGGATCTCGAGGATCGGGATGCCGCGCAAGGCGCACTCCGCGAAGAGGTCCGCTTCCAGGTCGAAGCCGGTCGCGGTCAGGCTAAGGGACTTCAGCCGATCGGACACGAAGGCCCACATGCCGCTGCAGACGTCGGAGATCGGGGTGGCGAACAGGACGGAGGCGAACCGGCTCAGGAGGACGTTGCCCGCGTAGTTGAGGCCCGACATGGCCCCTTCGTCGATGGAACCACGGAGCCGAGATCCGAGCACGACGGGACTCTCCTCCTTCAAGGCCGCCACGAGTTCCGGGATCGCTTCCGGTGGGTAGGTGCCGTCGCTATCCAGGAGGACCGCGAAGTCCTCCTTGATCTTCGGGACGAACTCGCGGAACGCGGAGCCTTTCCCGTGACCTGACTGGACGAACACCTCCGCGCCGAGCTTCGTCGCGACGGCTCGCGTCTGGTCCGTCGACTGCCCGTCGAGCAGGTAGACGGAATAGGAGAGGCCCTTGCGGTGGAGCGTGGCCGTGATCCGCTTCATGACCGCCTCCACGCCATCCTCTTCGTTCAACGCGGGCAACAGGATGGACAGGCTCGATGGGACCAGATTGTCGATTTCTTGCCATAGGGCCTCGGGCGAGGGATCGACCGGACCGCCGAACGGGTAGCGGGGAATTGGCAGGCTCGGGGCCGGGGGCATGCGCCCCATTCTCCCGTACGGTTCCAACCCTCCCCTTGCTGGGTCCATTCGAATTTCTGCCTCCACCATGGGATGCGCTAGGGCGGTCTCGCGTCAATGGTCGGTAAAAAACGCGCACTTGCGCCCGCTCCGCTCGACGTCGAACCCATCCGCGTCCCCGCATCCCTGGAACGCGAACCCCTCGTCGTTCCTACGACTCCACGATCCTGATTGAACACGGCCCTTTGTCCCGGAGCGCAACAAGCTCGGCGAACGGTCTTCTTGTTTTTGGTACACGTTTTGCCGATGTCATCAAAACTGATTCGAGCGTCACCGGGACGCATCACGGCTCGTTATCACCCGTGCAAGTGTCCGACAGCCGTTCGATGGAGCCGTCCAAACGTCGCAGTGTCGGACGGAATCGGACGGGTCGCCGGCGTTCCGTCGACGAGGGACTATCTATTTGAGGGGGTAAAAGAATGTGTAATCCTCCTGTGGGTCGTGGAGGAGAAATCGGATGGGGAGAGAGTCGTCAGACGCATTGGAACAGGCGGCTCTCTCGTTCCTGTCGGGCATCGATCCGGACCTCGGCCTCGATGCGGCGCTGTTCGTCCGAAGGACCGGATTGGTCTTGGCTTCGTGGATGCGGGAAGGCATTCGACTCGACGTCGTGAGCGTGATGGCGGCGACGATGCTCGCGTCGGTGGACACGATCATTGAGTCGGTCGGCGGTCCGACGCCCGAGGTAATCTCCGTCGACACGGACGCCCATCAGATCCTCGCGACGAAGGTCAACTCACGGGCCTTCCTCGTCGTCATCGCGCCGAAGAAGGTGAGCCGAACTGTCGTTCGGAAGACGATGCGCGGACTCAACGCACGTCTCGCGGCGGCCGCATCGAAGTCGACGCACCTGCACGTCGAGGAAACCGAGAAACAACGAGTTAATGTACGTCCTCCTCGATGATGATAGCCCGGGACGAGGGTCTCGGGCATGGAGAGCACGGGCCCGAACGGGTACGCCCTGTTCGGAGCGATGGGAGTCTTCGATTGGATCTTGCAGACGCTATCGAGGATCGGCGCCCGAGTTCCATTGCAGTCATCGACCCTCGCCATCGCATTGGCCCTGATGGTGGGACTGAAGCACCCGATCCGCCGGCGGATCTACGATCACCTCGCCCGCCTCCCGGGGGACCATTTCCGGTCCGTGGCACGATCCCTGAGCCTCGCGGTGGGGACCGCCCGCTATCACCTGGACGCACTCGCCCGCGAGGGCCTCGTCTACAAACAAGACACGAACGGTCGGGCGCGATATTACATCACGGGCGGCGAGGCCGAGGTGAACCGCCTCTACGCCCGTCATTGGGAATATCGCGACGTCCGCCTGCGCATCCACGGTGCGTTGCGCCGCCTGGAGAAGGCCCAGCCCGCGACGATCGCCAAGGTCTTGGGCATCAGTCGGCAGCTCGCGTCGTATCACCTCGCGGTCCTTGAAAAGTCGGGCCGGGTCCGCCGCCAAGGTGTTCAGTACCGATTGGTCACGGGACGCTGAAAACCGGATCACCACTCAGCTCGCCCTCAATCCGACGGACTCCGCGGCCGATGCGAACGCATTCTTGACGAAGCGGTCCCGAAACGAACGGATCGATGACTCGCCACGTCGTAGGTTCTGAACCCTCCTATCGGCCCCGGGAACCCATGGTTCGAAGCCTTAATCAAGGAAGCCGCGATAGGACGAACTCTTGGCCGCGCGCGTCCGGGGACCGGCGTACCTCGACATCGTGACCTTGGCCGTCTGCCTCATGGGACTCCTGGGGCTGATCTCCACCTTCCTGGAATTCAAGGCCGGAGTCCTGGGCATCCCGCGGATCCTCTTTCTGCTCTTCCTCGCGATGATGTGCGCTCCGTTCTACGTGGCTCTCGTGCGGACCCCGAAGTTTCCGTTCCTCTTCCCCCCGGTCGTCGTGATCTTTCTCTTGTTTGCGATCGCGGCCCCACATGGCGTCATCTACGGGACGGACCCGATTTTCAACTTCTCGTTCACGGACGAAATCGTCCGTAGCGGCTTCTGGTCCCCCGGTACCGGAAACGCGTTCGCGCATACCTACTCGTTCTACCCCCTCGGAAACGTCTTCATGGGGTACGTGATCCTGGCGACGGGCGTTCCCGGGACCGTCGCGTACCTGTGGATCGAGCCGCTCCTCCGGCTGCTCGCGCTCCCCGCGACCATCTTCGCGATCGGCCGACGCCTCTTCAGCACCCGAATCGCGATCCTCGGTCTCTTCTTCTATCTCGGAACCGCGTCGATCCTGTTTAACACGCCGGTCCAACAGGGCATGGGCATCGTGTTCGTCGGGCTCTCCTTGCTCTCGCTCGTCATGCTGACCCGGAGCGCGGACAAGAGCGCGCAGCGGCGCGCCCAGGTCCTCTTCATGCTCGTGGCGGGCGGAATCGTGATGACCCACCACCTGTCGTCCTACATCTTCGCGGGCTGGTTGGCCACGCTTGCGGTGTTCATGTCCCGCCCGCGATTTCGCCCCGCCATCGGTTCCGTGCGATTGGGCGTCCTGTTCCTGTATTTCATCGGCTTGCTCGCGCTCTACATCACGTTCTTCACGTATTCGATCTTCCTCGGTCACGAACAGAACCTCGAGACAGTCATCTATCGACTCGTGGCCCCTGAGAACTTCCCTCCGGCGGGTACGAGTGCCGGCCTGGGCCGAACCTTCACCACGGGGGAAATCGCCTGGGTCGCCGGCTCGGTCTTTGCCCTCCTCGTGCTGGCGCTGATCAGCCTCTACCGGTTCCGCAAATCGAGGGAACATCCGTTCGCGGTGGCGAATGGCCTCGTGGCGACGACCGTCACGATCGTCACGTTGCCCTTGGTCACCACGGGCTTCAACTTCGTCACGCTTCGAATCGGGGAATACACGAACCTCTTCGTGGCTCCCTTCGCGGCTGCCACCCTCATCCGCTGGGCTGGAGCCTCCTCCGGTCGCTGGGGTCGGCTCATACCCAGATTCACGGGAAAGCGGGATTGGCTCCCGCGTGCCGCATGCGTCGCGATCGCGGCCGCGATCCTGATGGGTGGCAACCTAGCCCCGGCCTCCACGCGGTCCTACTTCGAATCTCCCCTCGCCCGTACGACCGACTCGCCGCTGAATTTCGGTTCGGACGCGATCCGGGCCTCGACGTGGACGGATGTCCACATCGGCCGGGAACGCCTCTGGGGCGATCAGCTCGCGATCGACGGGTTAGCCGGCTTCGCGAACATGGAGGTGGATTTCGGAAGCTCTCGGATCTTCACGAGTACAGCCCTCAACGCGACCGAGTGGTCGCGAATATCCGTGGGGGACTACATCGCGGTCGATCGATGGATGCTCACCCTGCGGCCGAACTTCTTCCAAGAACCCGCCCTGACGGCCAACCTGACCGCAGCGCAGGTCGGAAAATTTGCGCGCGATCCGCACCTCGCGCTCGTCTACCAGGACGCGACCTTCTCCCTCTACCGAGTCATGTCGACCCCGCCGAGGTGACGCGCCGACCTACATCACGACCACGGGAAGGTGGCCCTCGGTGACGACGGCCATGGCCTTGTTCAAGAGCTCGAAGCGCAAGGTGAACGTACCCGCGGTATCGAGGGCGATCGTGAACGATTGCGTCCATGACGCCCCGACGGCGAGGGCGATTGGTTCGGAGAACTCCCCGAAGGCATCCATCCGCAAGGGCGATGTCGTTGAGACCGTATGGAATGGCTCCGTCCCCGTCGCGTTGAGCGGGACGAGCCGGATGCGAAGCTCGTACAAGCTCGCGGTGTCATTGCCCATCACGGTCACCGTGATGGACTTAGGCTGACCGAGGACGAACGACCGATTGAGGCTGTTCGCGGTCCCGTCGGGGCCGGTGAGCGCGAGACCCACGGACGGTGCGTCGGGATAGTGGACGTTCGCCAGGGACACGAGGAACACGACGGCGCCCACGACGGCCACGTAGAGGGCGGCGACGACTCCCTTCTCGCCCTTTGTGTAGTCGGAGAAGTCGAACAAGCGCCGGGCGAAATCGACGAAGGCCATCCAAGGATTCGTCGCCGGGCGGCGCAATAGGAACGCGATGACCGCGAGCGGCAATCCGACGATCACGACCGCGAATTCCGTGATCGGGATGCCGACGATCGAAACCGCGAGGGCCGACAACGCCGTGATGAGGATCGTCAGTCCGACGGTGAAGGCGAGGATCTCCGCGACGGACATCGGGATGCGTCCCCCCGCGACGAGGCCGAGCGTGCAGTACCCCATGGCGAAGAAGGCCACGAGGGCCACCGCGGCCCGATAGGGATTCAGAGGCATCGTGACCGCGAGGATCGCATACAGTGCGAGGACGGCCACCGCGAGGCCGATGTACGGGAAGGTCGCACCGGCCGCGGGAGGTCGTTCGGAGGGTACCATCGACGTGTGCCTCGCGTTGAAACCGGCCGGCATTCAAAAACCCTCGCCCGCGACCGGAGGAAAGTCTATCGCCGGACGAAGGACACGAAGTTCTTTGCGACGGTGGACCAGTCCGGCGTCGTTCGGATCCACTCGTCGTTTTTCCGCACGACCGCGGCCCGTTGGGCGTCGTCGAACGCGGATTCGATCGCCCGCGCGATGTCCGGAGGATCCCGGGGCCTCGCGAAGACGAGGCCCGTCCGCCCTTCGAGTTCTCGGATTGGGTGAATCCGCGTCGTGACGACGGGCAGACCCGCCGCGACCGCTTCGAGGACGACGAGGGGAAGCCCCGTCCGCACGAAACGGTACGGGAACACAGCGACGTGGGATGTGCGGTAGATCGCGCGCAACTCCTCCCGCGTGATCAGGCCGTGGACGGCGAGGACCTCGTGGACGCCGATCCGCTTCCGCTTGACGACCGGGGCGGGAAATCGCCCGTCACGCAGGAGCAGGACGACCTGCGTCGGAGGGTCCCGGGGAAGGACGCTCGGAAGCTGGACCACGTCGCGGCTCCCCCGAGTGGCCTCGGGAGGCCCCGAGAAGATGACGCGCCGAGGAACGGGTCCGAAGGCCCCGGACAGTCGGGATCCGAGGCCCGCGCCCCTGCGATCGAGGAAAAAGGGGTCGAACGGATGGCGCACGACGTGGCACGATCCCGCCGGGAGCCCGGCGGAAATCCCTGTCGCTCGGTCGCTCTCCCAGAGGAAGGCGTAGTCATTCACATAAGGGGGTGGATCGGCCCACGTGCCGAGGCGGCGGGAGGCGTACAAGCCCGCATGGTGCAGGTCGAGGCGGATCTCGGGGACGAGGGTGGGGTCCAAGAATCGCCGGGCCAGGTCCCATCCGTTGTGGAGGGGCCGGAGGAAGATTCCAATCAGCCGGCCCTTGGACGGGGGCGTGCCCGGCTCCCGGTGCAGGGAGAAGAACAGGCCTGCCGTCAAACGGACGATTCCCGCGTCGTAACCGCGCGTCTCCACGAGGCGATGGAGCCGGCGGGCCGACCGGAAGTCGATGGCGTCGGGATGCCGGTCGACGCGGACCCCGTTCCACGTCGGGACGCCCGCCTCGGTCGTCAGCGCCGAGGCCTCATGGCCGGCGTCCTGCAGCGCCCGAGCGAGTTCGCCCAGGTACCTCCACGGCTGCAGCTTCAGGGAGTCGGGAGGGAGGGTCTCGGTGAGGATCGCGATCCGAAGGGTTTCCATGGCTCAGCCCCGCACCGCGGTCCTTGGGAGGGACCGGCTCAGGCGGGCCAAGAGATTGGAACGCGGGCAAAAGGGTATCGTCTCTTCCTGCGTCCTCGGGTCGCTCGCCTCCCATCCGAGGTCGTACGCGGACTGAAGCGAATTTCAAATAAGGCGTCAGGGTACCTATCATTCGGCGGTGGAAGTACCTGCGGATCCTAATCGTCGGGTCGCGAATTTTGCCGTTCCGTCACGCCGGAGACAAGAACTTCTGGCTCGACATGTTCGGCGGGCTCCAACGGCTCGGCCACGACCTCGAAATCGTGTCGGCGATGGTCGAGGATGTTCCGAACGGAGGTCTCCCTCTCCGTCGGGTCGCCCCGATCCCGGTGTACCTGCGACCCGACCTTCGCTTCAACCCGACCCACTGGTACATCGCCGGGACGAACAACTACGTGAGCAAGACGGTCAGTCTTCCGCGGATCGTCCGCGCGGTCCGCCGCTACCGCAAACGCTTCCGTCCCGACGTCATCCATTTCATCGAGAATTACGGGCCGGCCATGGCGCCGCTCCGGCTCGCCTTCCCCCACGTCCCGCTGACGATCTCCGCACCGACGTACCAGCCGAATCGTCCGCTGTACGATCTGTTCCTCGAGGCCAGCTTCGCGAGCTTCGACACGGTCGTCCCTTTCTCGGACGCATACCAGCGGCGTCTGCTCGAGCTCCGGTTTCGCCGGGAGCGAGTCCGCCGGATTCGTTGGGGGATCGACGTGGACCGGTTCGACGTCCCTTCGGACGAGCAGCGGGCCGCAGCCCGGAAGGAGCTCGGACTGGGGGCGGAGCAGATCGTGGGGTTCTGGACCGGGTTCATTCAGCAGACGACGGAGGACGATCTGCGCGCGGCGTTGCAGACCGCGGAGCGGACCCTTCGAAGCGACCCGACGAAGTATGCCTTTCTCTTCTGCTTCAAGCCGGAGCACTTCAAGGAGTCGTTCCGGGCGTTCGAACGCCCCGGACTGCGCGTCTTCGGGTCGGCCGAGGCCTTTCAAGCGGCGCGCGCATCCGCCGACGTCTTCCTCTCTCCTATCCAAGACGCCCGATCGACCGCCGCTCCGCCCCTCGCATGGCTCGAGTCCCTCGCGATGGGCATCCCGATCCTGACGACGGACATCCCCGGATCCGAGGAGGCCGTCGTCGACGGAGAGAGCGGGTTTCGGGTCCGATCGCCCGAGGAAGCCAGCGACCGCCTCCTGGAGATGGGCTCGGATGCCGCGATGCGCCGACGCCTTCGGGAAGGGGCGCGACAAATCGCGGTGGACCGGTATTCCGTCGACCGCGCGTTGGAGGAATACCTGGCCCTCTGGTTGGACCTTGCCAACGAATCCGGCGGGCGTGCGGACCCGCGAGAATCGGTGAAACGGTCCCAGGCGCCATCCGGACAGTGAAGTCCGGCGTGAAACCGGTATTCCGCGCGTCGGGTTGCGGCCGAATCCCCGCACCGCTTCACGACGCGGCGAGGACCGTCTCGAAGTACCGAACCGTTTCGTCGCACATGCGGGCCAATGAAAAGCGCTCCCTCGCCCGGTCCGCGGCCGCGGCTCCGATCCGATGACCGAGAGCCTCGTCCGCGAGGATTCGCTCCATGGCGGATGCCAAGGCCTTCGGATCACCGGGCGGCACGAGCAACGCCGACTCCCCGTCCACGACCATGTCGCGGATCCCCGGAACGGAGCTCGCGACGATCGGCTTGCCGAGGGCCATCGCCTCGATGAGCGAGTACGGACAGCTTTCCATGAAGCTCGGCACGACCACGAGCGACGCCCGCTGCAGGCGGGCGAGGAGTTCGGGCCGGGGAATCACTCCGAGGAACTGGACCCGATCGGCCCCGAGTCCGAGGGTCTCGGCGTGCCGTCGCCACGTCTCGACCTGGCCGCTCCCGGTCACATACAGGCGTTCGCGACGCGGCAGATACGGGAGGGCGTGCAGCAACACGGACAGGCCTTTCCATCCGAGGAGGCGGCCGGTGAAGAGGATGGAGCCTTCGTCGTCCGGTCTCTCCGTCGCTGGAGGAGCGTCATCGAGGGAGAGTCCGTTTGGGACCGTGGCGGAGGTCCGGAGCCGCGGCAGGTAGGTGCCCATCACCTCGGCACGCACCGCGTTCGACACGAAGAGGGCGTGACGGACCCGCTTCCAGTAGTAGACCTCGGCCGGAAGCAGCGCGGGGAGCACGGTCATCGTCGTCTTCTCCGAATCGTCGAGGGGGCTTCCGCGGCGCCGCGCCTGCTGGATCCCGCGGGATTGCCCCAGGATCGTCGTATGCGTCGTCACGACGACGGGACACGCCTTCGTCGAGGTGAGGAGGTCCGGCATCTGCGCGTGATGCACGACGAACAGGTCCGGACGATATTGCCGGATCAGGTCGGGCAACCGCCGCCGGAGCGCGAGCTGGAACTTGAGGTAGTTCGCCATGACGCCTCCGCCATTCGTCAGCGGAACGGTCGTCACGCGGGGATCGGAGGACGCGGCCTCGCTGCCGCCGAAGATCGTCACCTCGTGCCGAGGGCCCATGCCTCGCAGCAGTTGGCTGACGTAGGTCCCGATCCCGCCCCAAATCCGACCGTACTCGGGGGCCGCCACCGCGATCTTCGTTGCCCTCGCTCTCCCAATTTGTTCGAATGCGCGAAACCACGTTCGCGATCACGCCCGCGAGAACCGGGGCCTCTGACGCCGCGGCTCCCGGGGGGCGAGCGTGTCTTCTTTTTCGCGCTGGAACTTCAGGAGTTCGCCTCTATTTGAGGGTTCCGCGAACTTCGTTCCCCGCACGGATCGGCCGCGATCCGGCTTGCCTCGATGGGCCGACCGGGCTGTCCTGTCCTGCGGACGATCAAGACCCGAGGATGTCGCGATACAGGTCCAGGTGGGCCTGCGCGCAGGCTTCGGCGGAAAAACGCTCGAACACAAGGGCGCGTCCGCGGGATCCGATTTCCTGACGCAACCGGGAGTCCTTCGCGAGGGTGTCGACAAATCGGGCCATCGACTCCGGGTCCGAGGCGAGGAAGCCCGTCCGCCCATGCTCGATGATCTCCCGGTGGGCGGCGATGTCGGAGACGACCACGGGCACGCCCGCCGCCATCGCCTCGATGACGGCGTTCGGCGAGCCCTCCCAGGGGGACGGATAGACGAACACGTCCGAGGCGGCCAGGTACGACGGCACGTGATCCCAGGGCACCTCGCCGATGAAATGCGTCCGGGCCCCGACGTCGGCGTAGGTCGCGAGGAGCTGCCGGTAATACCGATCTCCGTAGTGCTCCTCCGTGTACCCGCCCACGACGACGGCGTCGGTATCCGGCAGGCGTCGCACGACGTCGAGGAGCCATTCGAGCCGCTTCTCCGGGATCACCTTCCCCACGTAGGAGAGGAGCGTGCGGTCCGTCGGAAGGCCGCGCAGTCTCCGGGCTTCCTCCGCCGTCGGGAGCCGCTCGAACTTGCGGAGGTCGAGGCCGTTCGGGATCACGCGGGCGTGATACGATTGGAAGCGATCGGCCAGGGCCTGCGAGTTCGTGACGACGACGCTCTGCGAGAGGAAAGGGACCATCGCCGCTCGGGTCACGGCCCCCGCGGCCGGCCCGTATCGCATCGCGATCTCCAAGCCCGGGTCCGTGCCCAGACTGATGATCCGAGGAAAGACGCGGGCGAGGTAGGTGGCCGGGAAGGCGTAATAGGGATCCAGGGCGTGGAAGATATCGTGGTCGCGGCGAGACGACCGCAACGCCTGGGCCAAGGTTTGGATTCCCCGGGGGAACACGAGGGGCCCCGCCACGATCACGCCGGGTTCCTGGGTGAGGCCCCGATGCGGACCCGGGGCATCGAGGCACACGAGTTGGACATCCACCGTCCGCTGGAGGATCTTGAACAGCTGGAACGCCTGGAGGGCCACCCCTCCGCCCTTGCCTAGGTGGGCGATCGCAAACAGGATGCGAATCTCCGATCCTCCTCCGCCGAATTCCCCGACAACGCGGGGATCACCGTACGCCGTTCGTTGCCGTGTGGACCCGCCGGAGCTACCTGAAGGTTCCGGTACACGTCAAATGCATCTCTGGTCAAAGAGAACATGAATCCGCCCGAGGATCCCGGTAAACTCCGGGGGGAGCCGCCTCATCGGTTCACGAAGGCACGGGCCATCGTCACCGCGTTCCGCGGCCGATCCCTCCACCGGCGGCCGAAGTACGGGAGCCATTTCGGCCCGTACGAAATGTACTCGGAGACGCGCTGCCCCTTCTGAACGAGCTCCGCGTGAAGCGGGTCCAGGACGCCTTGGAGCATCGCGAAATCGAACGGGGCCGGACGATCCCCTGCGAGCTCGAGGGACCGCTGAATCATGCGTCGGTCGTGGCTGGCGACGGAGAAATCTCTGCCTCGGGCAAACAGGGTCTCGAGATGCTTCAGGTACGCGCTGTCGATTTCACTCCGCGACCCGTGCGCGATGTCGGGCGGTTCCTTGTAGGCCCCTTTCACAAGTCGGATCCGCGCACCGGCCGCGATGAGACGGTCGACATCTTCCCGAGTTCGTCGCAAACTGGCTTGGAGGCATATCCCGACGCGTTCGTACCGCTCCAGGAGGCGTTCGCAAAGCCAGATTGTGTCGTCCGTGGTGTCGGCGGCCTCCATGTCCAACCAGAGGACGCGGCCCTGGGCCCTCGCTGCGTCGAGGACGGGAAGCACCTCGGACAGCGCAAACGCTCGGTCGATCAGAAGCCCGAACTGCGTCGGCTTGAGGCTCACCGCGCCGCGGATCCCCTCGGACTCCATCGCGGCCAGGAGTCGAAGGTATTCGCGGGCCGTCGCTTCCACCTGGGCGCGGTCCTGGAGGCGTTCTCCGAGGTAATTTAGGATGGCCTCCATGCCGCGGGCGTTCGTCTGCCTCGCCGCGAGGAGCGCGTCCTCCATCCGCTCGCCCGCGACCCACTGATGGGTCCGTCCGATGAACGCCTCGCCCGCCCGCTTCGCGAAGGCGAAGAGTTCGGACCAGCTCTGGGGCCGTTCGAGCGGAGCCGTCGTTTCCATCGGTCGTTGGAGCGCTCTCCCGGTTAAGGCATTTGTCCGAGCCACGGTCACGCGACGTCTCCATCATGTTTTTTGATAGATGGATTCCTGGCGACCAATAGAAGGGACGTCGGGAAAGCGAAGGAGGTCGGAATGGATCTTCGGATCGTCGGACCATGGAGAGGACAGCGCCGCGGCGAGGGCGGACGGCTCCATCTCCAGGAGCGCGCGGAGCAGCCGGGTCCGGCCGTATCCGTCGGCGGGATCTCCGATGCCGCGAAACATCGGCACGCTCGTGAGGAAAAACTTCGGCGGCATCTCGCATCGGAACAACCGCGAATAGGCCTGTTCGATCACGGGATGGTATGGGGCGTGGGATCCGACGACCCATCCTCCGAGACCGAGGCGGAACAGCGCGACCTCGTAGCCGACGATGTCCGGCATGACCCAGTCCCAGGCACCCTCCCCGGCCAAGATCGCGCGGTTCGCACAGGTCGGGCAGACGAATTCTACCGGCGTCCCGGGCCGCCAGGGCTGTCGCGTCCGTCGGAAGCACGACGGGCAATGGACCCAGAACGTCGACGATTGGGGGCCCCGTTGATACGGTTCCCCGTGCTGAGCGATCTGACTCCCCGCGACGGCGGCCTTGATCGCGTCGACCTCCTTCGAGCGCTCCGCGATCAGGGTGAGCTCCGGACGGACGAGGTCCGTCAGGTCCGCCATCGGAAGGAAGAGGATGCGGTCCGCCTCGTGCCCGAGCATGAGGTGAAACAGGTCGTGCTGGATGCGGATCAACCAGTCGCCCAGGTTTTCCACCTCCTCGGCGGCCAGGTGCATCATGCCGAACAGTTGGTCGAGTCGGACCGCGATTCGTCGCTTGGCGTTCGTTCGGAGGCGGCCACCCGCCTTCATCTCGTGCGCGACGTTGTTCTCGACGAAGTCGTCGATTTGCTTCCGGAGCGCGTGAAGCCCGTGGGACGTGGGCGGCCGGAGCCATCGGAACGGGGTATGCGACCGGGCCTTGCCGACCCGCACCTTCGGCGGGTGCTTCACCTCGTCCGGCGAGCCTCCTTTGAGGGGCGCGCCGAACCGAAGGTTCTCCGGTCGCATCTCGGCCGTATAGTGGTTTCCGATCAGGTAGAGCGTGAGCGCCTTCCGGTCCATCCGGGCAATCGCGTCGGCCTTGAGGACAAGCCGGACGATCCCCAGGTGGGGAAGCTGGCCGTCGTGGGCCATCTCGATGAGCAGGGTGTCGGGATTCGCCAGGGCCTCGATGGCCGCACGCGTGCCCGCGGTCCCTCGAATCCGAAGGCGGTTCTTGTAGAAGTCCGCGGCGAAGCGGGCCAGGTCGCGCCGCCGGGCCTCGAAGGGAAAGACCTTCCGGGCTGCGTCGTGGTACGTCCGGGCCTTCGCAGCGGCATCCTGCTCGACGACGAACGGACTCGCGGCGGCGGCCTTGGACGGACGGAATGGGCCGCGGACCATGATCGTCTGGTCCCACCATTCTTGGGTGTCCGAAATCTTACGCATGGGGCGGACGCCCGGATTCCCGAATGACACTCGGGGCGTTGCGGATCCCAGAATCGCCCGCCAATCGGGGGGCGGGCTATCCGTCATGGACCTCCCAGATGACCTCGAACGCCTCGGCGAAGTCCCGGTGCATCTCCGCGCCCCGATACCGCGCGAGGTGGCGCTGGGCTTCCACCTCCAGGGGTTCGAGGAGGCCCGCGGCCAGGTATGTCTCTAGGACTTTCATCTTGCCGTCGAACGATTCCCGGCTGACCGGGACGTACATCTGGGGATTGAAAGGATGGACGTTCCGATGCGTGTAGATGACGGACTCCCAGAGCCAGAGACGGTCCACGTGTCGGCGGGCGGCGGCCGTCGCGATCCGCTGGGCCGCGATGTGGTCCTGGTGGGCCTCGCCGTGGTGGTGGGAGATGACCGTGTCGATCGAGTAGGTACGGATTAAATCGTCGACGAATCCGACCGTGGCCCAGTCCTGGACGAGACTCCCGATCGGGAACTTCCCGAGGAAGTACTCTCCCTTCCCGCCCCCCGCCCGAAGGGCCTTTCGGGATTCCGACCACACGGCCTCGATCTCGTCCCACCGGAGTGTGCCGTAGGCGCCGGGGGCGAGCGCGACCGCATAGACGTTGTGGCCAGACCTCTTCTTCTCGAGCAGGGTTCCGAAACAGCCGAGCTCGACGTCGTCCGGATGGGCACCGACCGCCAAGATGTTCGTTTGGGGAGCCCCGAGTCCAACCGATGCAAGAAGGAGGTATGAATCCACCGCTTATCAGCGGCTTCACCTCGATGCGTCTCCGAACATCTTCCTCAACTTGATGGACTCCCCGCAGTTGAACACCGCGTCGATGGCAGCCAGATTGGGTATGAACTCGCCGAACAGCTGGGGATAGGGGGTCGGCGTGAACGCGTCGTAGACCAAGCGGACGTCGGTGAACTGGCTCTCGTCGAGGTAGTCGTGCCCGCCTTGGCCGGAGAGGTACGTATCGCCCCCCAGGCTTCGGACCATGTGGATGTTCTTGGCCGTCGCATCCTCCGTTTGCGGCGCGGGCAATTCCGACGCGTGCACGATCTTCGTGCGAATCGAAAGCCAGCGGGCGACGAGGGCGATGAGCGCCTCGTTCAAGTCCGCGAGCGACGTCCAGGGCTTCTCGAGGACGGCGTGGATTTCCTTCTCGTAGGACGCATAGCACGGCGCGCGTCGGTAGTTCGCATCGAGCGCTTGCCGATGCCGTAGGGCCCAGGGTCCGTCGACGATCTGGACGTCCCGGAGGGCGCGAAGCGTCGAATGCTGAACCGGGACTGTCAGCCACTGCGCTCCCTGCGGCGTCTTGATCCGGTTCCGGTTGTGAAACCCGAGTTGCTTCGAGTACTGGGCGGTATCGTAGAGGACGAGCACGTCCGCATTCGCCATCTTGTGGAAGAACCCCAGGTAGGGGAGGTAGTTCGGCTGGTGGATCGTGACGATCATTCGACCGCTCTTGGCTCTCGAAATCATCCGGGTAGAGGTAGTACGTGTCTGGAACACGGTCCCTTATAAAACCCCTCAGTTCACTGTCCCAGAATTCCGACCGATCCCCGTCGTCTGGGGCCGAGATGGCTCACTCGAGAAGGTCGACGACACGGGTCCCTTTCGGTCGCGACACGCGCTTCCACTCGTGGCTCCCCACGCGGAGGACGGTGACGCTTCCCGCCACGGTCCGGAATCCCGCCGCCCGGTGGGCTCTCTCCGAGGCTTCGTTGTCCCGGGCGATCGTCGTGTACAACCTCGAGAGGCCCCGCGCTTCCGCCCATTGCTTTGCGGCCGCCACGAGCGCCCCGAAGATCCCCATCCTTCGGGAGTCCGGCATGACGAACACGTTGTGGATGTACGCCCCGGACGGATCCCGGGACACGTTCACGACGTGGTTCACTTCGCGGACGAGATGCGTCCCTCGGGTGATCCAAAGATAGCCGCGATAGGTGGTACCGGACCGAGCGATGAGGCACACGCTCCCCCGGGTCTGCCGACCGAGCCACGCCTCCGGCGAGCTGCTCACCATCGCCGCGAGCCGACGAATGTCTTCGTCCTTCGCCTCAAAGATCTCGACGTCGACCGTTGGACGTTGCGGCGAAACCGCGGACGTGTCCGCCTCGTAGATGCGGACCCAGCGGGCATACAAGAGATTGTGGTTCCGCAACCATTGTGCGAGGGGAATGGACCAGGAGGGAACGCGCATTCAGCCACCAGCTACCGAACCCGCTCTCGTTTTTGCCGCGATGTGCGACTCCGGTTCGTCGGATGGAGAGAGGCGGCGGACTATCGGTCCGCGAGACCTTCTTTTGCGGGCGGCGCCTCGTTGGTTCAAGGACTGCGGGATTCGGTGGCGAGAGTTAAACCCCACGCCCAAGTCACGCCACGGTCCACCCGTCGGGAATCGGATCTTCCTTGGACCTCGAATCATTCCGCTGGGATTCCGAGGTACTCGGCCGCCTTCGAGGCGCTGAGAGATTCGGACGTGTTCCCGCTGTCCACCGTGCCGAGGCCAAATCGGGCCGCGAGCTCGGCATACAACCGGAGCCTCCTGGGGAGCCGTGGGTCGAGCGACAGGATGGGACGCCGCCGCAGCAATTCTTCCGGGGACGCGATGACGAGCACACCGCCGTGTTTCTTCGCGAGGTCCAGGAGGATCCTTCCTTGCGGAAAATCGAGGAACCCTTCGTCGAGCCCCGACGTGAGCCCGAGGTCGACGAGGGTGTCCCACGCGAATCGGTCGCAGATCACGGTGCGTCGCAAGAGCCGGCGGGGAATCGTCACCTTCCCGAAGTACCCGAGGAAGTAGTCGAAGGTGATCGACCATGCGTACAGGTGAAGGAGCAGCGGATGGCGTTTCAGGTCGATGTGGACATCATCGTGGTCCCCCATGCGGACCGTCTTGGCGAGCCGCGCAAGCCGCAGAATGCCGATGACCCCGAGGGTCACGATTCGAGGGGACCGCATCCATGCGATTCGGGTGCGGACTCCGGCCTCCGCGAGGCGGGCCGCAATGACCCGGGCAATCGTCGTCTTCCCAGAACCATCGGGCCCGATGATCGCGTAGACCTTTTGCGTCGAGGGAGTGCCTGGCGCAACCTGCGCCGCGGACGACTCGACCGCCGGTCGGACCTCCTTGCGGTACGAGCCGTTGGCTACTCGACGCCCGCTCGCGTTCGTCGAAACCTCCATGGGTTCGGTCATCAGGTTCTCACCGTGCTTCGGGCAATCTGACGTTCGGGACGACCTTGCGCTCCGACCGTTGACCCTCCGGGAGGCTCTCTCACCCTTCTTCGGCCTTCCTTCGCGCCCTCTTCCGAGACCAGAAGAAGAGTCCGCCCATTCCAATCGCAGCCAGCGCGATGAACGGAAGGTATGCGCGAATGAGGTCGAGCACCCCGACGGTTGATGGCCTCGAAATCGTGAATGTATCGGTGTACGTCCCATTGAAACTCGTGTGCATGACGATGTGGCCCGCGTCCACGTTGAAATTGACGACGCCGTTTCCATACCCTGCGGTGTTGTTGCCCATCCAGGCCGCGAAGTACGGCGCATAGTGGTTCGTCGGATCGAACTCGTCCATCTCCCGACCTCCTGTGCCCGCGATGACGATCACCGAGCCGGTCCCCTGTTGGTATTGACCGGTCGACGAGCCATCGGCCGGCGCGATGCAATTCGCATTGTAGACGTGCTCTTGGATGGCCGCACATGTGCTGGGATTCAGCGCGAGCTGCTTGCTTCGTTCGTAGTTATGGTTGTGCGCCTGGAGGATCAGATCCACCTTCTCGTCCAACAGGAGATTCAGGATGTCCGTCCCGGTCTCGCACGCGTGTTCGCCCACACCGATGCACGGCTTATGCATCGCAGCGATGACCCACGGGATGTTCGCCGCATGAGCGGAGTCGATCGCGTCTCGGGTCCAGTTGTAATACGGCTTGTTGACGTGGTAATCGTAGTACGTCGTGTTGTCGAAGATCAGGTCGGGCGAAATCAGGATGAACCGGGCGAGTGGATTCGTCGCTGGGAAGTCGAAATAGTATTGCCTCCCGTACTCGCCCACGACCCTGGTATCGAGTGTGAAGGGGCAATACTTCGTGAAATTGTTGATGTCGCCCTCCCCGAGAGGAGGTTGCCCCACGTCGTGATTTCCCGCGACGATCTCCACGTCCCGGAAGCTCTTCTGGAAGCGTTCACACCACGCCTGCTCCGTCGAGTTGGCGTACCCGGTGTTCCCGCCGTAGCTCAAATCCCCCAAGGCGAGCACGAAGTCTGATTCCGACGCCGCGAGCTGGGCCAAGCTTTCGCGGAGTCCACTCCATGACCCGTAGTCGCCGGCGGCCGAGAAAGCCAAACTCCCGGGTGGGGCCTGAGCCGCACCGACGAGCGGCGGGGTAAGGGAGGCGAAGAGCAATGCCGCAGCGGCGACTACGCTTACCAAGAATCGTAGAGACCTCAGTGGACTCCTCCCCCAATCGTCATGTTCCCTAGGGTGCTTAAATATTACCCAGCTTGCAGTTTCAACGGCATCTGGGACACCGCAGCGGTTCCAAAAACGAGAATGAGTCGGACGGCTTCTTGAGGACATGCGTTACGCATCGCTACCAGGTCCAATCCAAGATTCTAACGCATTCCCCTCCATCTTGGACCGATACGAAGAAATCGACTTCTGGGTCCTATGTCCGTCGCATCCGGAGGCAACCCGGGGGATTGAACCAAGACGAACGTTCGTGATGACGGCCGCCTTCTCCCCGCCGTACCTGACCGCCTCGCGGTCAGAGCCTGAAAAGTCGAGCCTTCAAGCTGGTTGTCGGCATGCCGATGGCCCTCATGCCAATGACCCTCAAGCGCCAAGTCAAGAATCCACCGACCCCGAGGCCGATCAGGCCAACCACGACGGGAGCCGCGATCGGCAGGGCCACGACAAGTTGGTCAAGGAGCCCGGTTGAGAAGTCTCCAATGGTGAACGTGTCCGAATACGTCCCGTTGAACGAGGTCTGCGCGACGATGCGGTCCGGGTAGACGTTGTACGTGACGACTCCGTTCCCCGCGCCCGAAGTATCCTTTGCCATGTGCGCGGCGAAGTAGCCGGCGTACGGATCGCTTGGGTCGAAGGAGTCGAGTTCCCGGCCCCCGGTCCCTTGGATGACGAGGACGGACCCGGTGCCACGCTGGTATTTCCCATCGGCTCCATCATGCACGATGCATCCCGCGTTGAAGCTGTGGAGCTGGATCCCCGGACAGCTCCCCGTCAGGGCCAGCTGATGGCTCCGCTCATAGTTGTGCGTATGAGCGTTCAGGATCAGGTCGACCTTTTCGCCCAACAGGAGATTCAGAATATCCGTTCCGGTCTCACAAGCGTGCTCTCCGGCGCCGATGCAGTTCTTGTGTGACGCCACGATCACCCAAGGGATGCCGGCGGCATGGGCTTGGTCGATCGCGGCTTGCGTCCACATGTACCGTGTTGAGTTCACGGTGTACAGGTAATGTTCTCCATCGTCGACCACATACACGAGATCGGGAGAGAGGAAGATGAACCGCGCGAGCGGGTTCGTCCGGGGATAATCGAAGTAGTACTGTTTCCCGTACACCCCGAAAACCGGAGCGCGGAGGCTCGTCGGGAAGGGACAGTACTTCGTGAAATTGTTGATGCTGCCTTCTCCAGGCGGAAACGCTCCCGTGTCGTGATTCCCCGCGAGGATGATGACGTTCGCAAAGTACCGGTGGAACTTGGCGCACCATCCCGCCTCCGTCGTGTTGTCCGCGTACCCGGTGAACCCACCGTAGCTCAGGTCGCCAATGGCCAGGGCGAAGGCCGAGCCCGACGTGTTCAGGATGCCCAAGGTTTGTCGAAAGCCGACCCAAGCCCCGAAGTCGCCCGCGGCGGAGAACTGGAATCCGTTCGAATCGGCTCGCGTCGGGGCCACTGAAGACCAAGCGCCCACGGAGACGAGTACCACCACGAGGACGATGCCCCATGCTCTGTTTGTACTCCCCAACGCAGGCCTCCGCCCGCACTCCAGGCTTGTCCGGATTGTATATCTGCTTTTCGGGCCACCGTGAGCACAACAGCGCACACGGCGGCTCGCCGGGACCGTACGGAATCGCCTCCCGCATCCCCTTGGGCACGAGGACGGTGGGTACGCGAGCCTCGTCCAACCGGAAGCGCCGCTACGCTTTTGTAGTGAGGACGGATGGACTCGATTCATCGCTGATGTAGGGTGTCCCTTGGTCGACGAAAACAAGATGATTCCATGATTTCGAGCGCAGTCGCTCGACGGTTCCAGCGGCTCCCGGGCGAGCGTCGTTCGCCCATCGAAAGGATGTGGGACCTCGTGCAGAGACTCCGCCGCGAACAGCCCGTCCCGATCCCCGCGCCGAACTCGGAAGCATAGGGCATGGAGACCTTGCTCGTCTTCGGCGGCAGCGGTCTCCTCGGCGGGAAGGTCGCGGCCCTTGCCCGCGAATCGTTCCAGGTCGTTGCCACCTACACCCGAACCAAGCCGAGGCATCCCGGCATCAACTTCGTCGAACTCCCTAAGGAAAACGTGGAGGAGGGCATGGTCCTCGTCCGCAAGACGAAGCCGTCGGCGGTCATCGACGCCGAGGCGATGGACGACGTGGACCGATGCGAGGAGGAGCGGGACCTCGCATGGCAGGTGAATGCCGGATCGACGGGCTCCCTTGCCAGGGTCGCGACGGACATCGGGGCGCGGTATCTGTTCGTCTCGACGGACTTCGTCTTCGACGGGACGAAAGGGGGGTACCGCGAACGGGACGTCCCGAGGCCCGTGAATCACTTCGGGGAGACGAAGCTCGCGGGCGAGCACGCCGTCCTCGCGGCAACCGCTGACCATCTCGTCGCGCGCCCAGGTCTCCTCTACGGCTGGGACGATACCTACCTCAACTTCGCCACCTGGGTCCTCAGCTCGGCCCGAGACGGAACGCCGATCGACGTGGCCACGGATTGGATCGCATCTCCGACGTTCGCGGACAGCCTCGCGGCGGGAGTCCTGGAACTCTTGAAAGTGCCGGATGGCGGGGTGTATCACCTCGCGGGCGCGGACGGCATGAGCCGCTACGACTTCGCGGTGCGCCTCGTGAAGGCCTTCGGCCTCGACCCCGAGACGGTCCGGCCGGTCCGCGCGGCGGAGCTCCACCTGAAAGCCCCGCGGCCCGCGAACGCGTCCCTCTCGAGCGCGAAGGCGAAGCGCCATCGGATCGCAGTACTCCCGGTGGACGAAGGGATCGCCGCGATGAAGGAGCAGCGGAGCCTCGATAGCTTTGTGCCGCCGGCCGGGTTCAAGTCCGGGGTGTCGGGATGAAGGGGCTCATCTTGGCGGGGGGCCACGGGACCCGGCTTCGACCGCTCACGCACACGGGCCCAAAGCAGCTGATCCCGCTCGCGAACAAGCCGAACATCCTGTACTGCCTCGATGACCTTCGAGAAGCGGGCATCACGGACATCGGCGTGATCCTCGGCGACCTCATGCCGGAAAAGGTGCAGGAACTCCTCGGGGACGGCAGTGCCCATGGCGTGCGGATCACGTACGTCGTCCAAGGATTCCCCGCGGGCATCGCCCATGCGATCCGGTGCGCCGAGTCGTTCATCGGGGACGAGCCCTTCTGCGTGTACCTCGGGGACAACGTCCTCAAGGGCGGCATCCGTCCGATGGTCCGCGAGTTCGAGGAACAGGGCTACGATGCGGAGGTCATGCTGTGCCACGTCCCGAGCCCGGAGAAATTCGGGGTGGCGGAGCTCGATCCGAAGGGGCACATCCTGTCCCTCGTCGAGAAGCCGAAGGCACCGAAGAGCGACCTGGCCCTCGTCGGGATCTACCTGCTCCGGAAGAACATCTTCCCGATCATCCGGTCGCTGAAGCCGTCGTGGCGCAACGAACTCGAGATCACGGAGGCCTTGGACGATCTGCGGTCCCAGGGGCGATCCATCAAGGCCCACGTCGTGACGGGATGGTGGAAGGACACCGGAAAACCGGAGGACATCTTGGAAGCGAACCACCTGCTCCTGGAAGACATCGAACACGGGATCGAGGGCACCGTGGAACCGGGGGCCCGGGTGGAAGGGCGCGTCCGGATCGGGGCCCGGAGCGTCGTGAAGTCGGGGAGCGTCATCCGCGGTCCCGCCGTGATCGGTCGGGACTGCGTGATCGGGCCGGAGACGTACGTGGGTCCGTACACGTCCATCGGGGACGGATCCCGACTCGTCGGGGCGGACATCGAATCGTCCATCGTGATCGGCGAGGCGATCATCGAGACGCGGCACAAGATCGTGAACAGTCTCATCGGCCGATACGCGACCATTCGTTCGGCGGACGGCCGCCTGCCGAAGGGACAGCAGTTGATCATCGGCGAGAACAGCGCCCTCTTCCTGTGACGTCACGGCCCAGGGAACCGCTGGCGGCTACGCCAACTTCGACTCGAGTGCGTGCTTGCCCTCTTGAGCGCGGGCGAATCCGAGGCCGACCACGACCCATCCCACGAGGACGGGCCAGCCGTACCCGAGGAACAGGATGAGCGCCGTATTCGTCATGTAGTGGCTTGCCGCGAACCCTTCGGAGCCGGGCAGCATGGCCCCGGCGATGCCGAGGAACACGATTCCCGCGGTCAAGGGAGCCGCGACCGCGCCCCAGATTCGGGAGCTGGCCTTGTGCAGGGCCGAGCGCGCCCGGGCGACTTCTCTTAGGACGACGTCCTGGCGGAGGGCCTTCCCCTCCGTCGTGACGGCGACGAGGGTGTCGTGGGCGGCCTCCCGGTCCATCGTCACGAGCGGGGCGGCCGAACCGTCGACGCCGCCAAGGATCTCGTTCAGGGTGTCCTCGATGTCCGCGTCGATATCGATCCCGCCGGAGCCGGACGCCATGACGCCGCTGCCGCGGAGGATGTTGAACCGAAGGTCGAGGGCTCGAGCTTCCCGGGCCGCGGACGCGGATTGCCCGGAGGCGAGGGCCGCGAGGACGGCGACGAGCACAGTCGCCGCGATCATCGTGGTCGAGTAGACGTCCCTCGAGATGGCGGGAGAAAACCAAGGGCCGTTCGTGGCGATCGCGGTGTTCCAGGCGAGCTGGGCGATGACCGCGAAGGCTCCGAGGAACAGGAGGGTGGCGACGATGAGGCGTTGGCGGGGCATGGGGAATCCCTTCGTCAATCGGTGTCCGGTGTGGCGATATAAGCGTCCGTCCTCGGTTATCGCCGGTGACAATCATCCGGGCCTCCGAGGACCGCGAGGTGCCGGGTGAGTCCGACGTCGTCACCGCCGGTTGGCGAACCCATGGCTGGTCAAGCGCACTTGCCTGAGCCCTTTATGACGCACAGGGAGGGCCCTGTCTCAATGATGCGGCGAGCACAGATGGCACCGCGGGAAATGGAGACCCACATCGTGGGGGTTCCGACAAAGGCGACCATGCGTTCCTCGGACGAGGCGCTCGTCCAAGTCTTGGAATCTCTCGCGGACGAAATCGGCGGGGTGCGTGCCCTGGTCGTCGGAGACCGAAGCGGCCTTCCGATCGTCTCGACCTTCCGAGGCCGCGCGTCGATGACGATGACCGCAATGGCGACCCTGGCCATGTCCGCCGCGACGAAGGTCACCTCGAGCCTGAACCTCCCGGAACCGGACGACATCCTGATCGAGGCGGGAGGCTGGCGGGTCCTCGTGCAGCTCCTCGGCAACGGATTCACACTCACCTGCGTCCTCCCCGCGGACGAGGACCTCGGGCTCGTGAAGCTTGCGATGCAGGCCCGAGGCCGGGAAATCCGCGAGATCATCGACGATATCGTGTGACTTCCCGCGAACGCCCGTCTCCCGCGGGATACCGTCGATTTTCCTGGCCGAAGAACCTACAAATAGGCTCCCTCGCATCGTGTCGCAGCATGCTCGACGTCCGGCTTGTCCGGGAGAATCCGGAGGTCATCCGGAAGGATTTGGCCAAGCGTCATGCGCCGGACAAGGCGAAGTTGCTCGACTCCGTGATTCAATGGGACAAAGAATGGCGGAAGGCCCTCGCCGAAGGCGACGCGTTGAAGCGCCGTCGGAATGAGATCACGAAGGAAATCGCGGCGGCGAAGAAGGCAGACGAGAACGCGGACAAGTTGCGCAAGGAAGCGGCCGCTTTGCCGAAGAAGATTGCCGCGCTGGACCTTCGGATCGAGGAACTCGCGGGGCAGGTCCGCGACGGACTCCTGCGGCTGCCCAACTTGCTCCACGAAAGCGTCCCGATCGGCAAGGACGACTCGGAGAACGTGGAAGTTTCCCGGTGGGGGACCCCGCGGACGGTCGACTTCGAGCTCCGGCCGCACGGCGAGCTGCTCGAGGCCCTCCGGCTCGCCGACTTCGAGCGGGCCCGCAAGATCGCGGGCGCCGGATTCGTCTACCTGCTCGGAGACCTCGTCCGACTGGATCAGGCGCTGCTTTCCTTCGCC
>Ga0209159_1000537_pt1 | contig 34311 bp, 31 predicted proteins | sample GraSoiAngelo_144_FD_185901 | JGI IMG/M metagenome (GOLD analysis project Ga0209159, IMG submission 185901) | Grasslands soil microbial communities from the Angelo Coastal Reserve, California, USA - 14_1009_02_40cm (SPAdes) (version 2) | ecosystem: Environmental > Terrestrial > Soil > Grasslands ...
CCAACCGTTAGCCCGAGGAAATCATAAAGTTGCCCCATCCATTCTGCGTCACGTCGCGCCAGGTAATCGTTCACTGTCACCAGGTGCGCGCCTCGCCCGGTGAGCGCGTTCAAGTAAAGCGGCAACGTGGCCACCAGCGTCTTGCCTTCGCCCGTCGCCATTTCCGCGATCCGGCCCCGATGCAAAACAATTCCGCCAAGCAGTTGCACATCGAAGTGCACCATGTCCCAGACCATCGGCTGATCGCACACCGTGAAACTGTGTTGCCGCTCCTTCAGCCGGCGCGCCGCGTTTTTCACGACTGCAAACGCTTCCGGCAGAATTTCATCCAGCTTCTTCCATTGCTCTTCCAGTCCAGGAATCGCTGAAACCTCCGCCTTCCACGCGGCGGTCTTCGCCCGCAACTCCTCGTCGGACAAGCTCTTGAACTGCTCGTCGAACTCGTTCATCCGGCGTACAATCGGCATCAGTCGCCTGAGCTCGCGCTGATTCTTCGACCCGAGAATTTTCTTTAAAATCCAACCAACCATTTGAACCTGTAATATCCGTCAGATTCCCGCACTATCAATTGCCGGCACCGATCGCCGTGGAGTTATGCGTAACACTGGAGCGCGTGTAGCCACGGCACTGTGGGCCGTCTCAAGTGCCAAAATACCTGCGGTAAACCGGCCACAGGCTGGTGACCACAACATACCTCTACAGAAATTTACGTGGCAACTCCACCGCCCTACGCAAGAGCCGCAGGTAATGGTTTCGCGAAATTTCAATACCGCCGAATTGTTGCAGGTGCGCAGTGAGCCATTGCGTGTCCAGCAACACGAATTTGCGAGCACGCAAATGTTCCACCAGCGCCACGAGTGCAACCTTGGAGCCATCGGTCACGCGATGAAACATCGATTCCCCAAAAAATGCGCCCCCCACCGCGACGCCGTAAAGGCCGCCGGCGAGTCTGCCTTTGTTCCAGGCTTCAACGGAATGCGCATGACCCAGCTCATGCAATCGCGTGTAGCTCTCGATAATTTCATGATTGATCCACGTATCTTTCCGTTTCGCGCATGCCTCGATCACCTCCGGAAACGCGCTGTTGATACTTGTTTCAAAAACCCTCTTTCGCAGCACACGCCGCAACGCGTGGGGCACATGAAAATCTTCCAATGGCAAGATGGCGCGGGGATCGGGCGAAAACCATTCGATCGAGTCATCCTCCATGGCCATGGGAAAAACACCGAGTCGATAGCCCTGCATCAAAAGTTCCGGCGGAATCATGGCGCGTTAGATAGTTGAAGCGTTGAAGCGTTGAAGCGGCAACGAGAAATCTACGGATTCACCGCTTCGACTGTTCATCGCTTCAACCCTTTAACGATCTAGCATTCTTGCAATGCAACCCTTCGTTCTTAGAATAAGCAGATGAGACGCATGCGGATCTTGTTGGTGATCGCATGCCTGGCTGTGGCCGGCTGTGCTGATCCGCTGGAGCAGCGCTCCACGGAGGAAGTGCAAGGGCAGTTGGAGCGCGGCGTGACCGGTCAGGGAACGCTCGGCCCGTTGGAGCGATCGCCCGACGATCCGGCCGCAGAGCACAGCGTTCCACAAACCCATCCATAGCGCGCAAAGATGGCAGCCCGCTCAACGCACTCAAAAATTCTCATTCTCGATTTCGGCTCGCAATACACGCAGGTCATAGCGCGGCGAATCCGCGAGTGTCAGGTGTATTCGGAGATTGTTCGCTTCGACACGCCAGCCCGCGAAATCGCTGCACTGAAACCGAATGGGCTGATCCTTTCGGGCGGGCCAGCCAGCGTTTACGACAAAGGCGCCCCGCAAATCGACCCACAGATTTTTTCGCTAGGCATTCCCGTCTTGGGAATTTGTTATGGGCTGATGTTGATGGCGCATCGCCTTGGCGGCCAGGTCGTATTCACTGGCCGACGCGAATATGGCGCTGGCATGTTGCACATCAGGAATGGATCGGAACTCTTCGAAGGGTTAGGCAATCAGCTCGACGTTTGGAACAGCCATGGCGACGAAGTCACGGCTTTGCCGAAAGGGTTTGTTGCCGTCGGGACGACTGAAGGTTGCGACTTCGCCGCCGTCGAGGATCGGCAACGCAAACTTTACGGATTGCAATTTCATCCCGAAGTCGCGCACACGCCGCGCGGCAGGGAGATCCTGCGAAATTTTGTGTACCACATCTGCCACTGCGCGATGGATTGGACGATGGGCTTCTTTATCGAAGAGGCTTGCGCCCGTGTCAGAAAACAGGTCGGAGATCAAAAGGTCGTGCTCGGATTGAGCGGCGGCGTTGATTCTTCAGTGACTGCTGCGCTGTTGCACAAGGCGATCGGCGACCAGCTCACCTGTATTTTTGTGAACAATGGACTGCTCCGCGCGCGCGAGGAAGAAATTGTGCAACGCGTTTTCGGCGAGAATTTTCATGTGCGTTTGAAATACATAGACGCTAGCGATCGTTTCCTCACGCTGCTCAAAGGCGTGACCGATCCCGAAACCAAGCGAAAAGTGATCGGCAACGAATTCATTGAAGTATTTCAACACGCTACCGAGGAATTGCTCGAGGAAGACCGGAGAAACGGCAATCGGAAACACGGCGGTTACAAATTTCTCGCGCAAGGCACCCTCTACCCTGACGTGATTGAGAGCGTATCGATCGGGGGCAATCCAGCGCAGGTAATCAAGAGCCATCACAACGTCGGCGGGTTGCCGGAGACAATGCATTTCGAACTCGTCGAGCCGGTGCGCCAGTTATTCAAAGACGAAGTGCGCCAGGCAGGCTTGCAGCTCGGTTTGCCTAAGGAGATCGTTTATCGCCAGCCTTTCCCTGGGCCGGGGCTCGCCGTCCGCATTCTTGGCGAAGTTACGCCCGAGCGATTATCCATTCTGCGCGAGGCGGACACGATTGTGCAAAGTGAAATGGAAGCCGCCGATTGGTATTACAAAGTGTGGCAATCATTTGCTGTTTTGCTACCCGTGCAATCAGTCGGTGTCATGGGAGACCAACGAACGTACGAAAACACGGTTGTCCTTCGCATCGTCGAGAGTCAGGACGGCATGACCGCCGACTGGGTTCGGCTTCCGTACGAATTGCTGGCACGCATTTCGAGCCGCATCAGCAACGAAGTCAAAGGCGTCAACCGCGTCTGTTACGATATCTCCAGCAAGCCGCCGAGCACCATCGAGTGGGAGTGAGCTTATTTTCGATCGCCGTTTTCGATTGAGTTCGGCCGATTCAGTCCACCTGCGCTATGGCACTCATGAATTCTGAGAAATCCTTGCCGTTGCGCGCGGCGTGGTTAAGCGCCTCGAGGCGCGCATTCATGGCTGGTTCAGGAAGCGCAACGCGGCAAGAGTGTGCCCCGCTTGCAAAGACGATTTCGTCCCACTGAATGGAGGAAATCTCGTCATTGAAACGCGCGACGGCGCGACCACGGAAAAATGCACGCGTCGTTTCCGGCGGATTAAAGATCGCAGTCTTGATTTCCTCCTCGGTTGTAACCCGCCGCATCAGGCCCTTCCGCGCCAGTTCGTAGTACAATCCACGGTCGAGATCGAGGTTATGATATTCCAGATCGATCGATTGCAGCCAGGGATCGCTCCAAGAAAGTTTTTCCTCTTCCTGCAATGCATCCAGTAAGAACTTCTTTGCCGCCCAATCAACGCGATCTCGCGTTGACATTGCGTCGCACTCCAGATCGTTGAGGACATTTTCCCATTCACGCAATATCCATCCCCGCTCCTCATTGCTGTCTGGCGAAGCCGGATCCAGTTTGGTGGCGGCGCGCAAATAAATCCGTTGGACATCAATTGCAGAGATTTTGCGTCCATCCTTTAGTTCGATGATCCAATCATAAGTTTGATCGCGGCTGATTGATTTGTTGGCATCGACCGGTTGCGCAATCTCGAGCTGAGGCGCTTCTCCGCGTTCAATGAGATCCAGTATCAGCGCGCTGGTCCCCATTTTCATCGCCGTGGCCCATTCGCTCATGTTCGAATCACCAAGGATAACGTGAAACCGGCGATAGCGGCTCGCGTCGACATGCGGCTCGTCACGCGTGTTGATCAGCGGTCGCCGATTCATCGTGTCGATGCTCACCACCACACTAAAAAAATCGGCGCGCTGTGAGATTTGATAAATTCCAGGCTCGCTCTGCCCGCTCTCTACTTCCACACCCATTTTTCCGGCTCCCGCGAAAATCTGTCGAGTGACGAGAAACGGCAGAATACCGGACACGATTTTGTCCCATGCGATGTCGCGACTCATCAGGTAATTATCGTGACAACCGTAACTGTGTCCGGCGAAGTCAGTGTTGTTTTTGTAAAGGCGAACTTCATAACCGGACGGCAAACTTTGATTTCGCCGCCGCGCGCACTCTGCGAGAATGCGCTCGCCGGCTTTGTCTTGGGCAACAATCTGGTCAAGGGTTGTGCATTCCGGCGTAGAATATTCCGGGTGCGCATGATCGTTGTAGAACCGGGCGCCGTTTGAAAGAACAAGATCGCTTTTTATTTCCTCAAAGCTGAGGGGACGCCGTTTGTCGATCTCGTAATAAGCCGATTCATCTGTGTCCTGAAGTAATTCGCGCGCACGAAACCCGCGCGCATCCAGGTGCGGATCTTCCAGCTCATAATCCCATTTCATCAGCGCACCATGATCGGTATAATGCCGCACCAACTCGATGGATTCGGCGACGACATCCTCCGTCTCCGCACCACTTAGAGTGATGCCGTACTCCGTCTCCAGCCCAAAGACGCGTTTCATCAAGTCCGGCTATTTCCCAGGTTATCCAGCCAAGGCACGAAGCCCGATCAAGCTAAACGGGCGCGGCGCTGCGGACATCTTCTTTGCGGCATCAGATTACGCCAGATGTTGTGTGTGTGCGCCCCTCGGAGACTGGTCTCACAGGCGAGATTTTAACGACGTTTTCTGGATCGTAATCGATTAGCTTGAGCCAGTCCTCTGTAATGTCCGTCGTTGGGAAAATATCGTTCTCTGTGTACTCGGCATTGAAAGCGAGTTGCAAATCGGTTTCCCGAAGCCCTTCCTCCTGTTGAGTGGCGATCGCTCTTTTGATCGCTATCGCTTTCGCGCGCTCGACGATCGAGGCGATAATCGCACCACTGATGAGATCGCTGCGATAAAGCGTTTCCTTGCGACCGCTGCGAAGCGTCACCTCCAGAAATTTGTTTTCGTCGCGACGCGTAAACTGCCAGTCCACAAAGCGCTCGACCAAACGCTCGATGGACGCTCCAAGTCCATCGGCTTCTTTCCCAAGCACACCATCGTAAGGAAGGGCATCCGTGAGATAAATACGATAGATTTCGCGCGAACCTTGCTTGTCTGGCCGATTGACTTTGATTTTTCGGTCGATCCGGCCCGGGCGCAGAATTGCCGGGTCAATCAGATCGGCGCGATTGGAAGCAAGGATAATTACAACGTCGTTGAGCGAATCGATTCCGTCCATTTCCGAACAGAACATCGGCACGAGCGTGGAAAGAATATTCGAGTGCCGCGATGCGCGGCGGGTGCCGAGAATCGATTCGGCCTCGTCGATGAACAGAAATGGCATGTAGCCTTCGCCTTTCTTCTCGCGAGCGGTGGCAAAAATTTCGCGCACCATTCGCTCCGATTCGCCCACCCACATGTTCAGAATCTCGGGACCTTTGACGTGCATGAAGTATTCGCGCATCTCGGTGCCGGTTCTTTCCCCAAGTTGTTTTGTTAAATTATAAGCAGTCGCTTTTCCAATCAGCGTCTTTCCGCAGCCGGGTGGGCCGTAAAGCAGAAAACCTTTCGGCGTAGCGTGCTGAAATTTGCGGAAAAGATCAGGATGCAACAGCGGCAGCTCGATGGCGTCTTTAATTGCCTGGAGCGCCGCCTCCTGGCCACCGACTTTTTCCCACGGCAGCTCCGGCACTGTATCGAGATAATGTTCGTGCGATTTTGTGCCCGAGAGCATCTCCAGGGCCATCCGGTAGTTTGAGTCAACACGGACCTCGTCACCTGATTTCAAGGTGGAATGAACAAGATCAGCGGAACGCTGTAACACCATCGATTGCAAGCCGTGCTCCGAGCCGACGCGCAATCGGTCCTTGCCCAATACCTCGGTGATTTTCGTTACCGGCCCAGCTGTCTCGAATCCGAGATCACCCACAATCACGAAGGCTTCATTGACGAGCACGCGCGTTCCTTTTTTCAATTTCGCAAGCGGAATGCGCGGATCGATATTGCAGTAGTAATCCGCGCCGCCAACCACGATGTGCGCCGTATCCTTCGAAGTGGCGCCGAGAAATGTGCCGATCCGGTTTGCCGGCGAAGTCACTTTCTTAATGACCTCCTCAAGCTTCTCGATCATCCTGCGCGCCTCGACCATTGTCTCCTGTTGATCGAAGATCTGCGGCCGCAGTTCCAACAGGTCGCGCCGAATTGGATCACCCGGTGGCAACGAGGAAAGTACTCGGTCAAATGCGTCAACGAGATTGTCCGGACCCGAGTCCCCAACCCCGTCCTGAAGTCCCTCGCTGCGCTTATCGCTCATTTATGGTTTGGGTCAATCCGCCGAACCAGGCGTCATTATAGCGTTATCAGGCGCATTCGCAATCTTCGACGCCACGCCCATACAAAATGTTCAACCAAGTTGTTCACCTGTTGTTGCGTGAAACTCGTTTTGTCGACTCGACCTGATGCTCTTTCTCTCGCTTTGACTCGAAACGAAGAGCATCAACAAGAGTAAGAATAGGAAAAATGCCGAACAGTTGCGACGGAAGATGCCGCCGCTACAGTTTGGTTTCCGCGAGGAGCCTTAGCTCAATTGGTTAGAGCGCCGCCCTGTCACGGCGGAGGTTGCGGGTTCGAGCCCCGTAGGCTCCGGATTGTGCAAAGATCATCGTCGCATGATGTGAATGGCAAGAATGCGGCTCTGATGGCGCGCGAGCAAATAATCGACAAAATCGCCAATAATCGAGTTCGGCTTGTTGCCCAGCTTCGTCACGACGCGACAAATCAGAGTGCGGCTGCGGCCGTGCCATTCCAAATTAATTGCTCCGTGAACATCGCGCGCGCTATGGATCTTGGCCCAACCATGCGGACGTCCGGGTTGTTTCGCCCAGATTTTGATGAACCCAAATTTTCGCTCCAGCTGCGGATCGTTCATTATCTTGGCGCGCAATGACTCGCGACCACTTGCTATCACTTGGATCACCGTCTGCATCCACGCTTAGGTTCAGCAGGAAATCGGTTCGTTTGCAATGCTTCTTTAGGAAGCCTCTGACGCGTCAAGCAGCGAGCGGTACATAACGTGAACGTCGACGTATCCTTTTTCCGGATGGCGAAACGCGCCTGGCAGAGTACCGACGATTTTGAAACCGAGCTGCTTCCAAAGATGGATCGCTGGCGCATTCGTGGAAACGACAAAATTGAATTGCATGGCGCGAAAACCCATTTGGCGCGCTTCGGCTAGACAATGCTCGGCCATAGCACGTCCCACTCCCGAACCTTGGGCATTGGATGCCACGATGAACGCAGCGTTCGCGACATGAGAGCCGGGACCGAGTTGATTCGGTCTTAGAATGTAAGTGCCGACAACCGTCCCATCCTTTTCTGCGACGTAAGTCTGCGTATCCGCTCGAAACCAGTAAGCCAGCGCATCCTCACGAGACATTTTTGGATCAAGCGCGTACGTATCGCCCGCCGCAAGGATCTCGTGAAAGATTTTCCAGATCGCATCGCGATCCGCCCTAGTTGCCGCACGTATTTCCATGGTTGTCACGAAGACCCGACTGCAACCAAATCGACTTCCGCATTTCAGCGACTAACGCAGCGCGAACCAAGCAGCAACCGCTGCAAGTTTCTGTTCGGCGCGCCACGACCCGGCAGCCGCGGGAGTAGATCGGCCAAGATTTTCTATCGGCCGCTTCACATTGTCACTCGATCGCTTCAGTCGTGCGGCCACACGCGCATAAGCATCGCGCTCGATGAGAACGTCCGTGCGAATGCGGTGCGCCTGTAAAGATTCCTCGAGCACGGAGCGAAATAACTGTCCCTCCAAGGCATGCGCGCGGATGTGCGCATTTGCGATCGAACGAGGATCGATCTTGCTTCCCACCACGAGCGCAGCACGCCTGATCTTGAAATTTTGCTGGTAGCCAGCCAAAAGCGTCGCAATCGATTTTTGCGTAATGCGTCGCACCACACGCAAGCGCCGATTTATTCTTCTCGTATCGGTTTCCAATTTTCCCATAGCGGCATGATAAGGTTGTCGCGTTTCGGCAAGCCGCGGGTCGGACAAATTGATTCGCAAAACATCGCAGAGCTGAGGCGAACGAACTGGACCAGTAAGCAACACCGCAGCTGCCCAGCCGGATTTAACGTGAAACCCGAGAGCGGCAGTTTGTGGCTTCACCTCGTTTGAAATGTCACAGGCACCGTAACCGCCCACCCCTGGCTTGGCGCAGATCTCCATTGCCGAAGCGTTTTGATCGCAGCCTGATCAAAGTACGGGTTTCCTGTGGATTTAACGACTTGGACGTTCGTTACGTTTCCATTTGTGTCGAAGGCTAAACGGAAGCGACCGGTTCCCGAAAGCCCGGGCTGAGAAATGCCGGGCGGAAAGGCTGGCGCAGGCGCATAGACTAACCGCGGCTTGGGTGTCGGCTTTGGCGTCGGCGAAGTTTCAGCTGTTGCCGGCCAGCGGGCCTGAGTATCGGTCGCAACGCGAGATAACAGTGATTCCAGTACAGTGGCAGGACGAGCAGTGGTCTGTTGTCCGGTCGCTGTAAGTACGCCAACGACTTCGCCAATCTCGTTTACGACAGGCGATCCGATCGAACTTGCAGAAGTTGCTCCGGCAATTTCCAAACGATCTGCCTGTTGTGCAGTAATCTTCGTTTGACGAGCGCTGCCGTCATTTCCAGCCAATGCACTGCCGATCATCACAATCCCGGGGGCCGATGACAGATTGCCATTCTTGTGTAGCGCAAGAAACGGAGCGCGCTTGACGTCCGCTTGCAGAACGGCCAGGTCCGATTCTTTCGAAGCCGCGACAATCCCGGTGACGTTGTAGATTCCACCGTCGCCGGTTTTTGCGACAGCATTGACTCCGCCTTCGATTGCGCGTGCTGTGGTAACAAATCTGCCGTCTGCAGAAATAAAAAAACCGCTCTGCGTCCGCAACAAATTCCCCTTTGGATCAAAGACCGTGACCAAAATTACTGAAGGCTGGACCGCTTTTTCCAGTTTCGGTAAATCGACCGATGCAGTTTGACCAGGTTTTGCTTCGGGCGAAGGAGTAACTGACGGGACGATGGCCGGGGATTGAGTCGCAGATGTCGTCGGCAGCATTGATGGTGACTGCGCCAGAGGTGACCCGCCGACAACCTGACTCACTGATTTTCGGCCGCAGCCCGCACTCGCGAACACAACCAGCCAAACCGCGTATCGAATAATTAGCCGCAACTGTCTCATTCGGGGTTCAAGCCAATACAGTGTGGAACACGAGGCGCACCTTAATCAAGCAAAGCACGAACCTAATTGCGCTTGAAATAATGAACGGCGCGTTCGCGTTTCTTCGCAGCAGCTTTTGTCATAAACGTGCCGAGATTTCTTCGTTTGCCTGTCTTCGGATTTTTCTTGCGTGAATACAGGCGGTATTTGCCGGATTTCAGCTTCCTGATCATGCTCCATCGAGTATTCGCAGATGAAGAGAACTCCGCGCGTTGGGTTGTAGAGCAACCACGTCGGTTGCCAAATTAAGATCTCAGGCGGAGCGGCTGCCTTACGAAGGCTTGGCCGAACGATTCGAAAGCCAAAGCACAAGGAGCGCGGCGAGAATTCCAAGATTGGTTGCCAGGTGAGTAGGAAAGCTCCAATTCTGGCTGGCGTGACCGAAACAGCCACAGGTGATATCGAGTCCGCGAACTTTTGCCGCGGTAGTCGCGAGCGTGAAGACCAGGATCAAGGTGGTTAAGATCGATAACGCGCCTCGATATAACGTACGAGCCACCAATGCGAAGCCGCAGAAGATCTCCAGCCACGGCAGGTAGAACGCCAGTGCGACACTGAAAGGCCACGGGAGAATCTTGTAGTTGTCGATGTCGCTAGCGAACTGAACCGGATCGAGTGCCTTGATCGCGCCGGCGTAAATGAAAATGACGGCAACAATGAGATCGACGATGCGCCAGAGTATGTTTGATGTTCGACCTTTGACGTCTGATGTGTTCCCTGCTACGCGAAGTTGAGCGTGCGATGTTGGGGGTTCAGCGTTGGGCGTCGTACTCATCTTTTCTTCAACCACGCTTCCCATCCGCCTTCTAGCACGAACACATCAGGAAGTTGCGCTTCCCTGCGCAGGCGCCGAGCGACTTCCCGGCTGGCATTACAACTGAGGCTACTGCAATAGACGACGACCTTTTTTCCCGGCGACCACACCACTAGAAATTGGGACAGCAAGTCGTTCCATCGGTCTTCATTCAATGATATTGCGTCGGGAACGTGATCGCGCGCGAATTCCTCGTCCGGCCGGGCATCCACCCAGATAACGTTTCCGCCCCACGCGCGCGCTTGATCGACAGTAACCATTTCCGACGGCAGGACAGCCGATCGCCACGATATTTTGTGGCGAAAATAAACTGCCTCGCCCACCCCGGGAATGAGCGCTACCGCTGCCAGGATGAGAACCTGCCGGACCAGCGAAGACGTCACTATTTATTGAACGGTCGGTGAATTGGTGATGCGCGCAGTGGCGTAAAAGACCTTCTGTGAATCCTCAGGTTGAATCGTCAGAGTCGAAGCAATGAGATTCTTCGTTTCCTGAGGTTGGACATCGATCTTGAACTCGCCGTTACCCTTTTCCTCCACCTTAGCTTGAAAATCCGGGCTCGATGATGTGACCTTGATATGTTTCACGGTGAAATCCTTGCCGACCTTCACCGTGATCGTCTTAGGGTCCGGCTTGTCGCCTTGCTTCCAGAAAACAAATGTCGGGCTGATCTCCAATTGCTGCGGGATAATCGTCCGGAGCGTGAGGACCGTCTTAGTATTTGTCGGGTCGTCGGTCTCCACAGTGACCGTTTTGACCTGAGTGCCCGTGCGATCGCCAATGTTAAAAGTGGCCGTAATCTCCCCGGTGCCGCCGGCGGGGACTTCGTCCTTCTGTGTTTGCGCAGTCGTGCAACCGCAGGAAGCGTGAACAGATTTAAATCTCACCGGCGTCTTCCCGGGGTTCTGATATTTAAAATGGCCTATCGCCTGTTTGTCGGCAGCCGTTGGATGCAGCTCGAGCGTGGTCTGCTCCCATTTCAATTCGGCGCGTGCGCTAAGGCTGATGAGTATCGACAGGGCAAAAGCAACGATGGGTGTTTTCATTTCTTGGAATAGAAGCGCGTAATATAATCAGCAACTGCGTCCCGCCAAGTGCGAGGTGACATGTCGGTCGACTCCGTGTATTTCGCGGTGGAAAGCACAGAATAGACAGGACGGCGTGCGACCCAGTCGACCATGTCCTTCAATTTAAACGCGCCGACTATTCTGGCTTTCAGCGGAAGGCCAGCCTCGCGACAACAATCCACAGCCCATTGTGCGTATTCCTGCCAACTGCATTCGCCGGCGTTGGCAAAATGCAAAATGCCACCGCAATCGCCTGCGCTGTAGCCGGGGTCGTTGACCCCGGTCTCCGAGCTCACCACGGTTTTACGAAAATGCCCGCCGGGATCACCGATCCCGGCTACAGCAGCGCCTGGAAAAAACTGACGAAGCATCTGCGCGACATCCAGCGTGTACGTAGGCGCCGAAAATTTGTCCGCGATTGCATCCACATTTTCATTTTCCTGCGCTTGCTTGATCATCGCGTCGACGAAGCTCGGCCGGTCGGGACCAAATACCCAGGACACGCGCACGACGAGATGACGATTTTCCGCGGCGAGCACATTCTTTTCTCCGGCTAGCTTCGATGCGCCGTAAACGCTGATCGGATTCGCTTCATCTTCTTCGGTGTAGGGTATGCGTTTCTTGCCATCGAAGACGTAGTCCGTACTGAAGTGAATCAGCTTGGCGGCTTTGTCCCTGCAAATATTCGCAAGAAGGGCCGGCGCTTCGGCGTTAATCAGATAGGCGCGATCCCGCTCGGTCTCGCAAAGATCGACATTAGTGAATGCCGCAGCATTGATTAGTACGTCGAAATTCGTTGGGCACAGCTTCGCGCGCACATCATTCAACTTCGACAAATCAAGTTGCGCGTGATTAAAGCCGACGACGTTGTATTTGTCTTCGTATTCGCGCATGAGCGCAGCGCCTAGCCGTCCGCCCGCACCGATAATCACAATTTTCGTCATTTTGTAGCGGCAATCTCTGATCGTCGTTTCATAAAATCGGCAGTCGCAGACTGCCGCTACAGTTCAATATCTCCCTGCGCGCTCGAGCAAGGGTTGCCACCAAGATGGATTGTTGACGTACCACCGAATGGTTTCGTCCAGACCCTCCTTAAAATTACGGCGCGGTTTCCAGTTCAATTCGCGTTGCGCAACTGAAGAGTCAATCGCATAGCGGCGGTCATGCCCTAGTCTGTCAGGCACAAATGAGATGAGGCTGTGCGGCTTGCCCAGTTGATCGAGAATCATTTTTACCACATCCAAATTCACCATTTCGCTGTCGCCGCCAAAATTGTAAACGTGCCCCGGCTTCCCTTCGAAAAGTGCCGCGACAATGGCGGCGCAATGATCCGTCACATGAATCCAGTCGCGTACGTTCATGCCATCGCCGTAGACCGGCAGCGGCTCGTCCCGAAGCGCCTTGATGATCATGAGCGGAATCAATTTTTCCGGGAACTGCAATGGACCGTAATTGTTCGAGCATCGGGTCACCAGGACGTCCTGGCCGTAAGTCTTGTAAGAGGCAATCACCAGAAGATCAGCACCGGCTTTACTCGCTGAATACGGCGAACTCGGATCGAGTGGCGATTGCTCGGTGAATCTGCCGGTTGTCCCGAGCGATCCGTACACTTCGTCTGTTGAGACTTGAATGAAGCGCTGGATCCCGTGGCGCCGCGCACAATCCAACAGCACGCTCGTGCCGATGATGTTTGTATGAATGAAGTTGAGAGGATCGTTGATGCTGCGATCCACGTGCGATTCTGCCGCGAAATTGATGACCGCGTAAAACCCGTGCTCGGTCATCAGGGCGTCCATTTGGTCGGCGTTAGCGATATCGGCTTTGAAAAATTCGTAGCGTTCGCCATGTTCCTCGACCACGCCATCAAGATTGGCGAGATTGCCTGCGTAGGTGAGCACATCCACGTTGGTCACGAACGCTGGTTTGTAATGGTGCAAAATATACCGAATAAAGTTGCTCCCGATGAATCCGCAGCCACCGGTTACAAGGATGCGCATGGCAGCGCGTACTAGCAGCGCAGAGCAGAGCGCGCCAGCAGAATTTCCGATGCTGCGCAGCCGCCTGGAGCAGTGGAAGCCTCAATTAGCGGAGACAGACTGGATTCCGTGGGCGATCCTGGGCTTAGCGGTGTTCCTGCGCTTTTTCCTGCTGGGCATCAAGCCGCCGCATTTCGACGAGGGCATCAACGGCTGGTTCGTCGATCAGGTGATGAAAAATGGGTTTTATCGGTACGACCCGACGAATTATCACGGTCCGCTTCACTTCTACGTGCTGCTGCTCTTCGAGAGCTTATTTGGCCGGAACGTGTGGGCACTGCGGTTGCCTGTTGTACTCGTAAGTATTGGTTGTGTTTGGCTGGCGTTGAAGTTCGAACCATTGGTGGGACGAAACGTTGCCAGAATAGCCGCGCTGGCCATGGCGATTTCTCCCAGCTTCGTTTTCTACGGACGCTATGCAATTCACGAAGTCTGGCTGGAACTCTTCTCGACCATGTTCATCCTGGGACTACTCGGTCTGTGGAGATTGGGCACGCTGAGTTACCTCTGGTATGCGGGCATGGGACTAGCGGGCATGATTCTGACGAAGGAAACCTATGCCATTCATGTCGCCTGCGCGGTGCTTGCCATTCCAGCACTGGCAGTTTCCATCGCCCTGAGCCGCGTTCCGGATGCCAAGCCGGCAAAGCAAACTTGGAGCTGGATCGATCTCGCAATCGTCCTCATTGTCGGCGCGGTCGCGATCATATTTTTCTATTCCGGAACTTTCTTTAACTGGAGTGGTGTTAAAGGGCTGTATCTAGCGTTCAAAGCGTGGACCGAGACTGGCGCCGCCGGCCACGGCCATGAAAAACCGTGGGATTATTGGTTCAGATTAATGGGCCCATCCTGGGAAGCGGGCGGAACTAATTTTTCTGGTTACGAATTGCCAATGTTGGCTGGATTAATTCTGTGCCTGTTTTGCCAAAAATTTAAGAACCTCAGTCTGCGTTATCTGGCGATTTACGGCGTGGGAAGCCTGATTGCTTACAGCTACGTCAAATACAAGACGCCGTGGTGCATTATCAGTTTTGGCTGGCCGTTCCTGTTTACCTTTGGCGCGGCGATCCTGTTGGTTCGCCCAAAAAACCTGCGGAAAGTGTACATCGCGATAGGTGTTCTTTTGTGCGTTTCGTTTGTTCGATCCATTTGGCTGAACTACTTCCGGTGCTCGTCGCCTACCGAGCCTTACGCGTACGTTCAGACTTACAACGACATCTTTAAGCTAACCAGGCCGCTGCTGAAGCTAGCAAAACGAGACCCGGCGTACTATCACCTCGTCGGCCACTTGATCCGCTCCAGTGTTTACCCGCTTCCGTGGATGCTGGGGGATTTCGATCGAGTCGGTTATTACGAAGGAGGGAACATGCCAGCAAACATCGACGGCGATTTTCTCCTGGTGCAGCAAGACAAAATCAAAGACGTCGAATCAAAGTTGAAAAACGCTTACTACACTGACACTCTCACGATTCGGAACTATCAGGATCCATCGAAGCTTTATTTGAGCGCCAAGGTTTTTAAGGAATTCTTCCCGGGTAAAGCACCGGATTTTGTCGGGAAACCACGAGGCTAGGCACAGCGCGTCTCGATGAAGTGGCTTTCGGCTGTTCTCACTTTCGTCAATCTGTCGGTGGTGTGCGGTCTGTTTCTGGGAATGGCTGGAAGGGGCTTAAACGTGGTGAGCGCGTGGCTCGCGCTGGTGTGCGGCGCCGCATTCGCAGTCGCAGCTTACCTGGGCACTTCTGACACGGCGATTCGAGAGAAGGCTGCGAATCAGCCGCCAGTACGAAAATCTCAAAAGGCTTCAGATCCGGACAGCACTCCGAATGCCGCCACCTGGTCGGCAATCATGCGCTATCGCCATGTATGGTTCTGGGCAGTGGCGGTGTGCTTCGCGATGTTTGCCGTTCGCTCCTTTTGCTGGTTGTTCTACATCGACGGCAGCGATTACAAGATCCAATCGCCCAATAACCTGGGAGATCTGTCGTTGCATCTCACATTGATAAAAAATTTTGCAAACGGCGTCGCGCTCTGGCCGGATAACCCGATCTATGTCTTTAGCAAACTGAGGTATCCGGCAGGGATCGATTTATTCAATGCGCTGCTTTCGCTTGTTCACGTCGACTTGATAACCGGATTGGTTTGGGTCGGTTTGGTCGGCTCGCTCGCAACGTTTTATGCATTCTACCGCTGGGGCGGCAGCTTTGCCGTTGCAGGCTTCCTGTTCAACGGCGGGATCGCCGGGTTCCAGTTCTTCAAGACCTGGAAGTTTTTGGATTATCAGGGCACCGCGGCAGATGTCGCCCACAGGCCGATCGCTTGGAAAAGCATTCCGCTGGCGATGTTCGTGACGCAGCGTGGATGGCTTTACGCGATCCCGGTAGGTTTGGTCCTGCTTTGGCATTGGCGAGAAAAGTTTTTCGGGCAAGGGGCAGCGGTTTTCAAACCATCGAGTGCGGCAACAGAAAGCGGTGGACTAGAGACCGCCGCTCCTCGTGCACGAGGACCTTTGCTCTTCTGGGTCGAGCTCTCGCTTTATGCGTCAATGCCACTTTTCAATCTTCATACGTTTATCGCCCTGACCATCGTCCTGGTATTTGTGCTGCTCCTTGAACGTCCCAGTGAAATCCAGTTTGTCGTGAATGCGGCTCGCAAAGATGGCAGCGCCGGAATCGGTCGGCTGATTTCGCACCCGACAATGTGGCCGGAAATTTTCCGCGGCGCGCCTATTCGCAGACACGCCGCGGCGATGCTGGCCATCGCGCTGATTCCAGCAACATTTTTTGTCTGGCTTGTCACCGATCATTTTCGTGCAGCATCAATACTCCAATGGCATCCCGGCTGGGCGCAGGATTCGCCAGATTTGGCAGCGCCTTTTTTCCGGATGGGCGGAACTGCGAATTTTGGATCGTCCACCATGTTTGGGTTGCTGTTGCAAAAAACATGGAACGGCGTCATCGCTCCATTTTTTCAGTTTTGGTTAACAAACTTCGGCTTGTGGATTCCGCTTGCGCTGGCCCTCGTCGGCTTGGTCGGATGGCGTATTTGGAAATCGGGCTGGCGTTGGGGTGACAGACCTCCAGCGGACGTCGCCTTTGTCTTGCCGGCAATTGTTATCTTCGCCGCGGGGTACTTTTTCAAAACCGCCCCATGGGAATGGGACAACCTTAAGCTCATGGTCTGGGGCTACTTTCTTATTCTTCCCTTTCTTTGGAGCGACATCATCGGCCGCTGGGCCTTTCCGGAACGGGCGGCGATATGCATTGCACTTTTCGGATCCGGGTTTGTTACTTTGCTGGGTGGACTCTCTGCCGGACACCCGGGCTTTGGACTCATCGAGCGCGCGAGACTCGACTACGCCGGCGCGGCGCTTCGGCCTTTGCCGGTAGAAGCGCGATTCGCCAGTTACCCGACCTACAATCATCCGGTATTGCTGCAGGGCCGGAAAGTTGTGCTGGGATATCCGGGTCATCTCTGGACGGAAGGATTCAATTCCGGCGACGCAAGCAATCGGCTGACAGAGTTAATGAATGGAGCCGCCAACTGGCGCGAAGCCGCGAAAGCTTTGGGCGTCCGCTACGTCTTCTGGGGCCAAGACGAAAAGACCAACTACCAATCAAGCAGCCGGCCATGGGAAGCTACGGCGTTTCTCGTTGCATCCGGCGATTGGGGTGCAATCTACGACCTGGCGCAGCCAGCCCCTCAGCATTGAGGTGCTACGGTTTTCCTGCTAGATGACTATCTCGCGGAGCCGAACTTCCGTCGTACACGGAAAGGATGTGCAAGAAAAACAAAGTAAATCGCGCTCGCAAGATCGGTGAAACTGCAGGGGGGACTCGTTAAGCGCAGTGGGCCGTTGCGTAACGCCGCGAAAACATTTTCGACGGTAAGCGCAGGTGGCACTCGAATACTGGTGTAATGCCGCCCAAAGGCGTGCAGCCGATGCGCGTCAGAAGTGGCAATTAATGGTTTGCGAAACCGGGCTGCCACTCGTTTTGCGCGGCGATTTGGATTGAACAGGCCGACATGAAAATGACAGAACTCAATGGCGTCGAAACAATCGATTTCGGCAAGTAGTCGTGATCCAATTGAGCCTCCAAAAACGTAAAACGGATGCGCGGCAATTGTAAAGATAGAGTTCCCGCGTCGCGTCCGCAGCAGTCGCAGATCATCGAAATCCTTTAAGTCCGCAATTTCGTCGGCAGTAACGTTCAGCACGATCACATCCGCGCCCTGCAACCGCACTTCAGCGGCGGGAATCAGCAGAATGCCCATTGCCGCGGCATCGGCATACACTTCCTTCCGCTCAAACACGGCATCGTGAAGTGTTATCGCCAGCACCCGAAACCCCAGCGAGCGCGCGCGCTCCAGCAATTGATGGGCGGAATAATCCACCGCGTCTTTGGGATCATCGAGAGTGTGAATGTGCAGATCGATTTTGATCCATTCGCCTTGGCCACTCGTGGTTGTGCTCATGTTCGCGCTCGAATTCCTAAAACCTAATCGCGAATCATCGGGATTTCATACGCACCCGGGTTTTGCCACGAGATAGCGAGCGCGATCAAGAACACAAGCGCCACTTGCAAGCCCTTGCCGCATGCGGAAAGTTTGACGCTCGCGCGCTAAGCTCGGGTGGTGGAATGGCAGACACGTACGTTTGAGGGGCGTATGCCGAAAGGCATGCGGGTTCAAGTCCCGCCCCGAGCACTATTTTACTTTTAACGGTGGATCGGCTTTTCCGAAGACGATGACAGACGAAGCGGCGAAGCCGCGAATCTTACGCCGCTCGCCCACTTGGTTAGCGAACGCGTCGAGCACAACGCGTTCCAGCTTGTAAGCAATTAGACTTTTCGGGTTGTCTGTCTTCCGCTAGTCTTCGCCGCAATATGGAATCGCTTTATCTGGTCGGCATCGCAGTGCTGGCGCTATTCGCGTTCGTGCTGGCGGTGATTCTTTTTAATTTTTTCGGTCTCTGGCTCCGGGCACGGATCGCAAATGCGCCGGTGAGTCTCGGCAAGATGGTCGGGATGCGGCTGCGCAAAGTGCCGGTTGGATTGATCGTGGACAATCGCATTACGGCAGTGAAAGCCGGTATCGATGTTCGTAGCGATCCGCTGGAAGCCCATTACCTCGCGGGCGGCGACGTCAGCCATGTTGTCCTTGCGCTAATCGCCGCCGACAAGGCAGGCATCGCGCTCGATTTCAACCGGGCTTGCGCCATCGACCTTGCTACGAAAGGCACCGGCAAGACGGTCTTAGAAGCAGTGCGAACGAGCATTAATCCGAAAGTGATCGACGCGCCTAACCCGACAATGGGCCGCACAACCATCGACGGCGTTGCACAGGACGGAATCGGCGTAAAAGTTAAGGCGCGTGTGACGGTGCGTTCGCATCTCGATCGATTCGTTGGCGGCGCGACTGAAGAAACAATCATCGCGCGCGTGGGCGAAGGAATTGTCAGCGCGATTGGCTCTGCCCATTCCTACAAGGAGGTGTTGGAGAATCCCGACCGCATTTCCAAGACAGTTTTAGCCAAAGGCTTGGACAGCAATACGGCATTTGAAATTCTTTCAATTGACATCGCCGATGTGGATGTAGGTGACAACATCGGCGCGAAATTGCAGACGGAACAGGCCGAGGCAGACAAGCGCGTGGCGCAAGCGAAAGCCGAGGTGCGCCGCGCGGCAGCTGTGGCTGTGGAGCAGGAAATGCGCGCCAAGACGCAGGAGATGCGGGCGAAAGTCGTCGAGGCCGAAGCACTCGTTCCACAAGCAATGGCAGACGCGTTTCGGTCGGGGAACCTCGGGATTATGGATTACGTCCGAATGAAAAATGTTCAGGCCGACACCTCAATGCGCGAATCGATCGCCGGCGGAGACAAACCGCGAACGGACGGAACGTGATTCCGTGGCGGGTGATACGAGTCTGGAATAACCGCTTTAGCGATTTGCCGATTTAAAGAGAATTCAGCCAATGCTCGCAGTTCATCTCGAAAATCTGCTTTTCCTTTTGCTTCTCGTTGTCGCGGGCCTGTTCCAGTTACTCGGGAGAGCGGCCCGTAAGGGAAGCGCAGACGAAGAAAAGCCAAAATCAACACCTTTGCCTAAAGCAAGGAAACCAATTCCGCGCGCACCGGTAGAGTCTGATCAAGAACGCATTCGCAAGTTTCTGGAAGCGCTTGGTCAACCTCCAGCCTCACGACCGCCTCCGCCTGTCGTCGCCCGCACAGATATTCCGCCTAGACGGCTGGCGCCGGTGCAGCCGCCTATTGCACCTCTATGGGAACTAACTCGAGCAGAGCAGCGCAAACGGCGTGTGATCCTGAGAGAAAGCCCGCCTCTTTCAACTGAGACGCGCACGAAAGAAATCGTTACCCGAGAAATCGCGGGCGCACAGACGTTCGAAATTCACGAAGGACCGTTGCCGGTTGAACCGCCGCCGATCACCAAAACGCCTCCGGAAGCTTACGCGACAGCGACGCCCGGACTTGCCAAAAGCGAGGAACTGGAACCACACGTGCCCAGGTTGCTTGTCTCGACATCTGGTTTGCGGCAGGCAATTATTCTACGCGAAATTCTCGGGCCGCCACGTGGGCTGCGAATGCAAATGGAATTTGCCGACGGGATTTCGTGATCCAGCGCTTCAACCAGTTAACGTTTCAACGTGCTCAGCACGCTTGAGCTTATGCGCCGAGGCCGTATCGTCCCGTTCCTTTCCAAATCGCCGGCGTGGCGGAATTGGCAGACGCGCTGGACTCAAAATCCAGTGGCCGCGAGGCCGTGTGGGTTCGAGCCCCTCCGCCGGCAGTTCTCGAATTCGACGTTGAGCGTTGGACGTTCGGCATTCTTCGTACGCCGCTGAGTTCATTCGTTCGTACAAAGGAAATCCAGAGATGCCTCCAGCCTTTGCGTAAAGCTACGGCTTGCGAGGCGACTCTTCGCTCTGCCCGACAACAATCGCAGAACCGCGCGAGGCCCCCGTTGCGCCGCTCTTAAGATTGGAGGAATGTTTCCCCGTGGAAGGGAAAACCGGCGAGGAGAATGGGAGCGAGCCTCGCGAGTTTGTAACCACCCGCTGGAGCGTAATTCTTTCTGCCGCCAACTCGGGAACTGAAGAGCAAAAGGCGCGCGGCGCGCTCGCTGAGCTTTGCCGGACTTATTGGCGGCCCATTTTCTCGTTTGTTCGCGGACGCGGCTATTCGACTGAGGACGCGCAGGACCTCACGCAAGATTTCTTGGTGAGAATACTGAAGAACGACTGGTTGCAGCATGCAGATCGTAATCGCGGCCGGTTTCGCTCGCTCGTGCTCAGGTCGCTTGAGAATTTTCTCATTAATGCCGCGGCGAAAACACATGCCCGCAAGCGCGGCGGCGGTATGGAATTCATTTCCTGGCACGATTGGATGGCAGAAGCGCCTTCGCAATTATCCATCCCGCCGCAAGCGTTCGAGTCATTGCCGCCGGAGGAGTTGTTCGACTTCAATTGGGCTACGACTGTGGTGGAACACGCGCTTCAACGGCTTCGCGAAGAATGTGAAAGCAAAGGCAAGCTCTGGCTTTTCCAGGCACTAAGCCCTCACCTTATGGACGAACGCGATGAGGTGTCATACGCTCGGCTATCTGCGGACCTGGGAATAGCTGAGACTGCCGTGAAGAAACAACTGCACAGCATCCGGCTGCGCTACCGCAGCCTGCTGCGCACTGAAGTCTCCCAAACAGTCGAAAACCCCGCCGACATCGACGACGAGATTCGTTACCTGTGTGCGTCACTCGCAACAGGAACCGAGTAATTGCGATGACAGACTCAGATCCACGCTCCGATCCGCTCCCGAGCACTACCAAAGAGCACGCAAAATGCGAGAAGTGCGGAGCAACCACGCGACTCGACACCGGAGTTTGCGTGAGCTGCCTGCTGCGCGAGGGATTGGAAACTGGTGGCGAGGTATCGAAGGCGGTTTATGAAACCGTACTCGACGAGTTGGACGCGCGCGACAAGCCCTGGCAGCTGGGAAATTACGAAATTCTCGAGCAGATCGGTTGCGGCGGCATGGGCGTGATCTATCGCGCCAGGCAACGACATTCCCGGCGCATCGTCGCGGTAAAGCGCGTGCTTAGTTATCGCGCTGATTCACACGGAGCGCTGCAGCGTTTCCGACGAGAAGCGCAGGCGGTGGCCAGTCTTGATCACCCGAACATCCTTCCGATTTATGAAGTGAGCGAAAGCGAGGACGGCCTGCCGTTTTTCAGCATGAAGTTCGCGGAGAAGGGAAGTTTGCGCGAGCACCTTGCTTCTCTCCGCAATGAACCGCGGAAGTGCGTGCAACTGATGGCAAAGGTCGCGTGTGCTGTCGAATACGCTCACAGCCGCGGAGTGCTCCATCGCGATATCAAACCGGGAAACATTCTGCTCAACGATCGAGGCGAGCCACTTGTCAGCGATTTCGGTTTGGCGAAGCTGCTGGACGGGAACAACGATCTTACAAGATCGCTGACTACGCTCGGAACCGCGGGTTTTATTGCCCCCGAACAGGCCGGCGACGGAGCCGTCGATCTTACCCCAGCTGCCGATGTTTACAGTCTCGGCGCAGTTCTGTTCAACGTGCTTGCCGGACGTCCACCATTCCTGGGTTCCAATCCCGTTTCCGTGATTCGCCAAGCGTCTGAAACGCAGGCGCCCAAACTACGCTCGCTGGCACCATCGCTCGATCGCGATTTGGAGACGATTTGTGCACGCTGTCTCGAACGTGATCCAAAAGCGCGCTACCAGTCCGCCGGAGACCTCGCGGCCGATCTGGAACGCTGGCTCGGCGCCCGTCCAATCGTCGCCCGCCCGGTTTCACCCCCAGCGCGGCTCTGGCGCTGGTCGCAGCGTAACCCCAAACTGGTTGGAGCAGCGACTGCCGGTCTCCTTTTAGGCGCGGCTGCGGTTTGGTTATTTCGCGGCGAACTCTTCCGAGCGTCGCAGTTTGATCCCCCAGAGAGGAGTTTTGCGGTTCTGCCATTTACCGATTCTAGCAAGACGAAAGACCAGGAATATTTGTGTGACGGCATAAGCGAGGAGATTCTCCATACGTTGGCGCAGGTTGATGGTTTGCGCGTGGCCGGCCGAACTTCCTCGTTCTCATTGAAAGGAAAGAACACAAAGGAGGTTGGAGAAAAACTCAACGTTGGAAATGTGCTTGAAGGAAGTTTGCAGCGCCAGGGTAATCGCGTTCGTGTGACAGCCGAACTGACTGACGCGCGAAACGGTTTTCGCGTGTGGACGGAAACTTATGATCGCGAGTTGGACGGCGCGTTTGCACTCCAAGACGAAATCGCCCGGTCTATTGTTGATGCGCTCAAGATCAAATTCGGCGTTCGAGTTTCCGCCCACGAACAATCCGGCAGCGGCGTATACGACCGTTATCTACAGGGACTTTTCACGGATGTAACTCATTCGACAGGAGTAAGCGGTGTGGGCATTAGCGTGCCCGTACAGAATCCATCTGATCCATTCACAGTTCCGGATTATACATCTGCGGGAGATTTCGACCCGCGCCGCCCGGACGGTCGCGTGACCGCTGCGCCTCCAGAGACGGGATTCAACACCAGTGTGCGTGATCGCGCATTGGAAGCCGGCCTGCGAGCGAACAAAATTACAGCGGACGTGATCGCTGCGCCTCCGGAGACGGCATTCAACACCAGTGCGCGTGATCGCGCATTGGAAGCCGGTCTGCGAACGAACAAAATTACAGCGGACGTGACCGCTGCGCCTCCGGAGACGGGATTCAACACCAGTGTGCGTGATCGCGCATTGGAAGCCGGTCTCCGAACGAACAAAATTACAGCGGACAGGCCAGCGTCCATTCAGGGGTTTGTTAAAGATACAAAAGGCGAACCGATTAAAGGCGCAGACGTTCGGATCGAATCGCGAGACGGCAAACAGGTGTTCAGCACAGTTAAGACCGATCCAAAGGGCCGCTATACTTCACAGGGACTGCAACCGGGCGTTTACCGGGTAACATTGCTTGTGAATGGCGCGGTCAAGGCGTCGATCATGAACACGCAGACCAAGGCGAATCAACCGACTCAGCTGAATTTCGATTTCAAGCCAACATCCCAAGCAGGTAACGTTGTAAGGGGCGGAAAGCACATGGTATGGGTGCCAGGTCGTACCGGGAGCCATCTCGGCGGTACTTGGGTCGAAGCCGACGACAAGGGAAATGAGCATTCCGGTTCGAATATTCAGACATACACCGTTCGTCGTTGGTAATTTTAAAAACGATTACGACAAAGCGACGACCAACATCAAACGTCGTACTTGGGACGTCGCTTTGAGAAAACGCTTCTAATCTGTAGCCACGGCCCTATGGGCCGTGTGCCCGCGCCTTACAGAGGCTGCGGCTACAGCAATAGTCGCCACTGAAGTCAAATTTTAACTTTTCGTTTCGCCGATTGTCTTTTTGTGGTTCAAGGGAAATTATTTGGGAACTTCGCCTCTTTTTTCCTGTAGGAACCAATGGATCACTCTATCAAAAGGAAAATTATGAGACACAGAAAAATGGCAAAGCAAAAAATGAGCAAGCAATTTACTAAGGATGTCCATCAAAGTTGCTTGCCTCGGCTGGCCGGTGTAGCTCTTCACGTTATGTCTATTAAATCACTGCAGATCGGGTTTGTTGGGTTGATTCTTTGTGCTGCGAGCGCTTTGGCTGGGCCATCAAGCATTCAGGGAATCGTTAACGATGCCAAAGGGCAACCAATTAAGGGCGCAGATGTTCGCATTGAGTCAAAAGATGGCAAACAACTGTTCACTGCGGCGAAGACGGATGCCAAGGGTCGCTATATTTCGCAAGGTCTCACAGCGAGCGTTTACCGGGTCTCGTTGGTAGTAAACGGGGCGGTGAAGGCATCAATCACGAATACAAAAACAAAGCCGGATCAGGCGACACAACTCAATTTTGATCTGAGACCAACCTCCACATCGCAAGCAAGCGCAGGCGAGAAAAAAGGGAAGCACATGGTCTGGGTACCGGCTGCTACTGGAACCCATACAGGCGGCCGCTGGGTCGAAGTTCCCGACGGCGCCACTGAACCGGGCACTTTGAACGTCAAGAGAGCCAGCGCCGAAGAACTGCGGCGTGAAGCTCTGAGCAGGGGCAACCCGAACACAGGGAATTGAGCTCTCGCTGCCAAGTGTTCTGACGCGAGACAGCATTGCGCCATCCTCAGGGAGTGGGGCAGTATTTGCGTGTGCCTTGCCGCGTCCTGATTTGTGATCTTCTTTTCGCGGGTTCGTTCGCTTTTTCCGCGACGCTCTCAGCGCAGACTTCCTCTATCGAGGGAAATGGCCTCGGCGCGGACGGCCGCCCTCTCAAAGACGCCGAAGTCCATTTTGAGCAGAAAGGCGGACAAATCTCGCCGATTATCAGTCGCACGGATGTCAGCGGCCATTACACGGTTGCGTTGCCGAGAGGCATGTACAAAATGACCCTTCTTGTAGCCGGCAAAGTAAGTGCCTCCATCACGGTAAAAGCGACCGGGGCGAATTCGCGGATCGATTTCGACCTGCGCCCGTCGGCGGAAAAACGGATAAAACATTATGTTTGGGTCAGCGGCGGCACGGGAAGTCATCTCCCGGGCCACTGGGTTGAAGCGGGGATTCGAGCAGCTCCATCGCCTGCTCCTTAAAAAATCCAAAGCGAACTCTCAACACGGCGGCTGCGCCGTCGCAAACAACGCTTTCACTGACTCGCGCGAAAGCGCTACGATCGTAAAGACTCCGAGAATTGTTCCGAACGGAATGAAGAGACATTCCAGGCACGCTATGACGAGCGCGAACGTATAACATTTGCGGCGCGACAGGCATCGGCCGGCAATCGAAATACAAATCGCCATTGCGATCCCGAGTAAAAACAAAAGCAAACCCAGTGCGATAAAAATCCAGCCAAGAAATTCAGGCGGCAACTCTTCACCTGGTTTCGGCGTACCGTGTCGCGCGGCGAATATGAAAATACTGCCGACCATCGTGTAAAGCAGCGGGAACAAAGAAAACAGCGCCGCCAGGCCAGCCACGACGTAATGGAATATCGCAAGCAACCGAAGGTGATCCGTGCCCTGGTTCATTTGCTACGCTCTTCCTCTGCCTCTGCCCTCTGCCTCTAAGTCTTCTTCTCTGCTTCACCGCTTTAATGAAGCGTAAGATTAAGAGGAAGCGGAAGCGTGGTCGATCATCTTCACGAAGTAATGTAACCCTCTTCGCCATGTTGATTGATGTCGAGCCCCTGTCGCTCGATTTCAGGTGCGATGCGCAGACCGATCACTCCTCTAACGATTGCACCGATGATCGCGCTTCCCACCACGGCCACGGTTATCGTGACCACAATCGCTTTTGACTGTTCGATCCACAACGTGTGACCGACGATTCGAGCAAGACCGTTTTGCGTCGCGGGATTTAGCGATCCAGCGAGCGATAGCGAAAGATTTGGATTCACAGTCGCAGTCGCAAGGAAGCCGGTGAGAAATGCGCCGAGGGTACCGCCGACTGCGTGGATCCCGAAAGTATCAAGCGCATCGTCATAGCCGAGCCACGTTTTCAATTTCGTGCAGGCGAAAAACGGAACGATGCCGGCAGCAATTCCAATGATGACTGCACCGCTTGGACCGACATATCCACAGGCCGGTGTGATTACGACCAGTCCGGCCACTGCACCGGAGCAAAATCCGAGCACGCTCGGTTTGCCGCGCAGCGCGTACTCGAGCATGGCCCAGGTGAAGGAAGCCACTGCGGTTGCAAGCGTGGTGCTCATGAAGGCGTTTGCCGCGATTCCATCAGGCGCAAGAGCGCTTCCCGCGTTGAAACCGTACCAGCCTACCCAGAGTAAACCCGTTCCGACCATGCAAAGCACCATGCTGTGCGGCGCCATGATTTCTCTTCTAAATCCGAGCCTGTGCCCAAGAAAAATGCATAAGACCAGCGCCGACCAACCCGAGGTCATGTGAACGACGGTGCCGCCAGCGAAATCGATTGCAGTGATCTTCGCCGCCGGATTCCAGACGCCGTTCATCCAGCCATCAATTCCCCAAACCATATGGGCGATTGGAAAATAGACGGCAAACATCCAGGCACCGACGAAAACGAGCACGGCAGCGAATTTCATTCGCTCAGCAACGGCGCCAATGATCAACGCCGGCGTGATGATGGCAAACATTAGTTGATACATGGCGAAAACATTCTGCGAGACCCAGTACGAATAATCACTGTTCGGTCGAGCATCGACACCGTGCAGAAAAGCAAAGTTCAATCCGCCGATGAAGGGCGATCCGCGCGAAAATACGAGAGAATAACCTGCCACCCACCAAAGGATCGTCACCAAGCCCGCGATGCCGAGGCATTGAGCAAGAACCGACAAAACGTTCTTCGCACGGACCAAGCCACCGTAAAAAAGCGCCAGGCCCGGCAAGGTCATGAAAAGCACCAGGGCAGCGCACGTCATCATCCAGGCATTGTAGCTTGGGCCGGGGCCCCCGATGTTCGAACCCGTTGCAGGATTCACCACATCGGCGCCGCGCGATGAATTATTTACATAAGCTTCCAGGTCTGCGATGCGCTGCTCAAGGGACGGTGAACCCGAAGGGGATGGTAGTTCTGCATGCAGTGGCGAGAAGAACGCAATGATCGCGATGAAGAAAAAGACCCGCATCATTACGCGTTCCCGTTATAGCGCGGGGATTTATCCCGGCAAGAAAAATGCCTGAATGTGATTCTCAACGCGGTCCTCTGTAGCGTGCGCTGTCCTCAACGCATTGGCTTTTCAGACGTGGCAATACGAAATCCGCTGAGGACAGCGGACGCTACAGCCCGCAAAAAAAACTCCGCCGAGCGGCTGGCCAGACCAGGTTAAGATGCTCGGCAGAGTTCCTCCTCTGCCTCAATCAGACTGAATTCAGAAGGAGAACGTGGGCGACAAGGATTTGAGTGAAACTTGCTCTGACAATGGTGCAGGACTCTCTCCCTCATCTTCATCATCGCCGTCGTCATCGTCATCCGCATCGATTCCATCGGTCTTATCGGCGTCGGCTTGAGGCGTCACTGCAGGCAAATCATTCTGCCGTAAACTCTCGTAACGCTGGCGAACATCGGCTGGCACTTTATCGAGGTCTTCTTTCGTTTCGACCGGGCCGCTGAAGAGCAATTTGCCCTGCGGATCTTTGGTCGTGAGCAATTTTTTCCCATTTACAGTTTCCAACTTCATCTCGCCTTTGCCATCGCAGAAAACGATCTGCGCTTTGCCAAGGTCGATCTTCGTAGCCCTTAGCCCGCCGTTATCCTTGCTCAAAATGCGGATCTCCCGCGCGGCGCGACGGGCATCTTCCCGAGCGCGTCTCGCCGCCTCGTGAGCTTTGATCACTGCTCCACGAATTATGCCGCGTTGCGCGTCCCCCAGCTGATCTTGCAACTGTTCTTTCAATTCTTGCATTTGCTCGCCGAGATCGCCTGTCTCATCGAAATCCCAGTGCCCATCGTGGTTTTCTCCGGGCATCATCGAGTGACGCTGCGGCATTTCTTTCTTGGCGAGCTTAACGGTGATCTTTTGCTCCTGACCCTTGCGCAAGATCGTGAGGGTCACGTCAGTGCCGTCAGAGAAAGTTTGTAGGAGCTTTCGCAGTTGGCTTGGTTCGATCAGAATCTGGTCGTTCAGCATCTTAAGGATATCATTCTGCTGAATGCCCGCTGACGCGGCAGGACTATTCGGCACCACATACTCGACGACCAAGCCGAGACCTTTGGCCAACCCAAGCTGTTCACTCACAACATCGGGAACTTGCGACGTCTCCACACCGAGAAATGTCATCGGCACCTTGGGCGCTTTCTCGTGATGCCCTGGCATGCCTGGCGCATGAGGCGGAGCCGGCGGTTGTGGCGGCGTCGGCGGTGTCTGAGTAAACGCTGAGATCGGCAACGCGCCGATAGCTGCGATTGTAGCGATGGATTTTATTTTCATAATATTAGTTTGTTAAATCATTGGCCTGACACCGGAATGAGGACAACTTCCTCGCTGGGATAAGACACACGAAGTGACGCGCCGGTCGTTGGATTACGCCACTGCCAGGTCTCACGAGTCTGGTAACGAAGCCGCCGCAGCGGCTGGCCGGAGCCGCGGGCAAACTGCAATCCTTCGTTGCGCGTGTTGTAAACCAGCCGCGTCGCACCCGCAGGCAGAAATTTGTCAGACGAAGTCGATTCTTTGGCTGAGCTTCGTAGCGGCGATGTTTCAGATTCGCGCGAAATTTGGGCGATTTCTTTGCCGCCATCGTGTTGGTGTTCCATGCTGATTGCCGCGAACAAAACCAGAGCTGCTGCGGCGGCGAGTCCGAAGCCAAGCGACAACCAATTGTAGGGCGACGGCTTTCGAGATTGCGTGGCAGACCAAGCTCCTTCGCGACAATTCATCATAGCTTCCTCGATGCGCTCAAACAGGATCGGCGAAGGCTGCGCGGGTCGTAGCTTCCTCAGTTCATTCTCGATCTCAGAAAAATCGTTCATCTGGGTTGTAGCGTGTTTCTCAACGCGGCCAGCGCGTACCGGTAACGTGACGCCGCGGTGTTTTGCGAAACGCCGAGGACGCCCGCAATCTCGGCGAAGGTTAATTCGTTCCAAATTTTCATGACGACCACCTCGCGTTGTTCGCAGGGCAGAACGTCGATTGCTTCAGCGAGAGCTCGCTGCGTGTCATCCTCAAATTCAAACTGTGGCTCGATAAATTCATCAGTTTCGCTAATCGCGCTGGCCTCGCGTCGGGCGCGGCGGCTATCGCGACGGATGAAATCGAGAGCAATGGAACGCACGGCAGTGTAAAGGAGCGCACGGTTCTCGATCTTGTGGTTGCGCCGCCAAAACTTGACGAAAGCTTCCTGCACAATGTCTTCTGCGTCGGCGGCCGACTGCACCCATTGCCGGGCGAAGAGCAGCAACCCGGGAGCAACTTCAGAAAAGCAACTCTTCCAATCCTCATGGCTGGCCAGGTTTTGCATGACCTGTTCACGGTCTTTATACTCAAGACGCTGCCAAGGGGTGATTTTGTCTAGACTATCGAAATTTTTCTTATTTCTCGCCTTCCTCGCGCTCGCAGGCGCGCGCGCAGCGGATGTCGATCCTGGGAAAGCGGTCGGTTCACTCATCGCTGCAGAAAAGGCTTACGCTAAACTTGCCGGCGAAAAAGGATTTCGCGAAGCATCCCTCTCTGTTTTCGCCGACGACGCCGTAATCTTCACGCCCAATGCAGTCAACGGCAAAAAATTTTGGCGGGAAACTAAGGACGACCCTGCCATAACCTGGCGACCGACCTTCGCCTCCATCTCGCGCAGTGGTGATCTCGGCTATACGACCGGGCCATCGGAATTCTGGAAATCGCGCGACGCAAAAAATCCGGATGGGTTCGGCCACTTCGTAACGATCTGGCGAAAGGATATGAAGGGCGTGTGGAAAGTCGCGCTCGATGTTGGTATCAACCATCCCCAGCCACAAGAGCCAGAAACTGAAATTAGAACATACCTTCCGAACTCTTCCCTCGTTCATCCGCAATCTGCCGACGCCGATTTGGAAAAAACAGAACGCAATTTTGCAGAATCGCTCAACGACGATGAAGGCGACGCGATCATCGACCACGCCAGCGACGACATTCGCGTTTATCGCCGCGGCCAGTTGCCGGCTGTGGGCAGCACAGCCGCCAAAAAAATGCTGGCCGAAGAGGATGCAAAAACAACGCGCACACCACTAGGCGTCGGCAACAGTACTCCAATCGATCTCGCTTATGAATACGGCGAATACACCAGCGAGCGCGACAACACCGCGCAGCGCGGCATCTACGTTTGTATCTGGCGAATCGACTCCGATGGCCAATGGCGACTCGCTCTCGATCTCCAAAAGAGCGCGCCAGAGAAACCGTAATAGCGCGATACATAATGGCGGCACAATGGAGCCGGCGCGCCCTCGCGCCGTGGATCAGTGCGGTCCGAGGGCGGGCCATCTCCATTACCTTTTCGGAATCGCTCGCAAAATCAAATCGCCCAGCCAATCAGGATGCGCGACTCCCTGGCGATACGCTCGCAACGATTCCACGGAAGAATTGACCCGCAGATTGCTATAGGACCCGTCGGCGTTTTGCCAGCGCTCATGCCAGTAAAGCGCGGCTTTGATTCGCGGATAGCGCGTGCGGAAGAGCTCCAGCGCCTGCTTGATCCATTCCGGTTTGCGCATTGCCTTGCGATCAGCCGTCGCCAGAGGGAATTCGCCGGTCGCCCACTCGGCAATCATTACCGGCTTATGCGGATCAAGCCTGCAGATCTCCTCATAAGGCCAGTTCACAAGAGACGGTATGTCTGGATTAGGTTCATCCTTGTATTGCTGCCCGTAGACGCTGAGACCAAGCCAATCGACGTAATCTGATCCGGGATAATAAGCCGCCGCGCAGTTCCAGGGTTCGTAAGGGTAAGGATAATTATTCGTGTGAAACATCCACTTGATGTTTGCCGCACCGCGCGCGCGCACACGATCGACCACATAACGAAAAGCGTTGCGAAATGTTTCGGGGCCTTTCCAATTGTTGTGCTCAGGGTCCCATTGGGCGCCACCATAGTAAGCTCCTGACCAGGGGAACCACGTCCCGTTCATCTCAACGCCGAATACCACGATTAATGGATGACCAAAGTCCCGTGCGCCGACCGCCCATTTGTCGATGTATGCGTCCCATTTGCCGGCAAGAATCTCAGTCAACGCGAATTTGTCGGGCCCGTGATCTTCTTCATACGGTTTGTCCCAGGGGGACCAAAAAACAAGCGGCAGCGAGCCGTGCCGCCAGATGACGTTGAGATTGTCTACCGGGAAATTTTGTTCACCCCAGTAGCTCGACGAAACAATGATGGTTTGGTGTTTGCCGACCATCTGTTCGAAATCTTCGATCGTCTCCAGGGTCACATCGTCCTCCTCATCGCCAAAATCCATGAAAGCGCCCGTGTAAACTCCGTGGTCGGGAATAACCACCTCCACCGGGCCGTTCGGATCGATGCGCGCAGCCGCCGCGGGCTTTTTGCATGCAGTGAAGAGCACTGCTACGCCGATCGCGCTGCACAATAAGACTGAATTCAATAAACGCATGGAAGCGAGAAATTCAGACACTCGATTAACATCGTTGTTGACTGAAAAATCCAAATAATTGAGAACCAGAGCAAAGCCAGCCCACCCAGCCAAAGATGAAGATCCTGCTTTTCCTAACAGTCTGTTGCATTCCAATTGCACTCGCGGACGATTTCAAAACAAACGCTGGAAAGGAATATAAGAATGTCACGGTTAGCCGAGTCGAACCTGATGGCGTCATCGTGACGGGTAAGTCGGGTATCTCAAAAATTTATTTTACGGAGCTCCCTAAAGATGTTCAGCAGCGCTTTGGCTACGATCCCCAGAAAGCTGCCGATTACTCGGCGCAGCAAAGTGCAGGACTCGATCAAGTTCGAAAGGAACAAGAAGCAGTCTTGCGACAGAAGGCGGAGGCATCGCAAAAGGCAAATCAAGTTCGAGCACAACAAGAAAGTCGGCAGAACGAGATTCGGACGCTCCAGGACCGCTACGCAGCGCTTCAAAGAGAAGAAGACGCTTTGCTGCAACAGATTGGTGAGGCGAAACAGCCCGGGCCTGCGTACCGGGTCGGCAAGAAGCTACAGCACCACCCGAATCGGCAAAAATCGCAGCTACCGCTCCTCCAGAGTCATTTGAGCGACGTTCGTAGCGAGAAAAAGCATGTCAGGAAGCAATTGGAGAAAGCACAGCGGTAAATAACAAAAGCGATGCGAGGACGCATCGCACTCCTAAAAGCACTTCGGGCGCAATCCCACAAGGCGGCGAGCTCATTTCGCGAAGCTCGCCACAGGACGAGTGCGACTGCATCCTCGCTTCACTTTCATTATCAGCCGATATGCATCCATGTTGGCGTCGTGAATAGTTCGTGGCTCGCAAGCTGTCTGGGACGAAACTGTCTTCGTGGCGCAGCAGTGGTCTCAGCAGTTGTCCAGTTAACCTCGGCAAAAGAAGCACGCGGCGAGGAGAAGTCATTTGCGGTTTCTGCAATTGTTCTTGCAGATCATCCTGTAAACCATTGGGTGCCAACCCACGCGTTGGGCGCAGGTATTGACGGCCACGAGAAAGGCGAATGTGCCCGGATGTTTACGGACAAAAATATCGCCGAGATGCTCTCAGCCGGGCTCGGGCCATTGACGTACCGGTTGCGCACCGAGCTTGCCGGTGATGTGTGGCATTGGAACCCGCGCGGCACGTGGAGCGATCCGCTTCACAAATGCGGATACTGGACGTCCGACGATTCACTCGGGGAACCGATCAACCTCTCCTATGGCTATCGTTTGCCACGACGCGGAAACACCATCGATCAAGCAAACGATGACGGCTATTCCCGTATCACCGATGGCGACGAAGGATCGTTTTGGAAAAGCAATCCGTACCTCGATTCACATTTCACCGGTGAACCCGAAGACGCGCATCCGCAGTGGGTAGTGATCGACCTGGGTGCGCCGAAACCGGTGAACGCCATCCGCATCCATTGGGGGGCGCCGTACGCCCAGAAGTATCGAGTCGAATATTGGCCGGGCGACGATCCGATGCACGTGCACGCCGATGATGATGACGACTGGCAGCTATTCGCCCATGGAAATGTCGCTGATGCTCGCATTCGCAATGAACCGATTCGAATCGCCGAGCGTCCGCGTTCGGTCCGATTTGTGCGCGTCGTAATGAGCCACAGTCCACGAACAAGCGCACAACCGTCCGAAGATATTCGTGATCAGCTTGGATTTGCGATTCGTGAGATTGAGCTCGGTAAGGTCGATGCGCGTAGTCGTTTCCATGATTACGTCCGTCACGCGCCCAATCGGCATCGGCAAACGGTCATTTACGTCTCATCGACTGATCCGTGGCATCGCGCCGAAGATATTGACTTCAGCATCGAGCAGCCGGGCCTCGATTTCATTCTGAGTAGCGCGCTTACGAACAACTTGCCCGTGCTCGTGCCAGTCGGCGTGTTGTACGAAACACCTGAGAACGCCGCCGCTGAGATCAATTATTTGCTGCGGCGCAATTACAATTTGGAAGGAATCGAACTGGGCGAAGAACCCGATGGCCAATGGGTTTCGCCAGAGGATTATGCGGCGCTTTACGCTGGAGTCGCGCGGCGGCTGAGCACGCTGAATCCGCATCTAAAACTCGGGGGGCCGAGCTTGCAAAATTTCGAAGACCGGCTGCTTACGTGGGCCGATGCGTTCGGGAATCGTTCCTGGATGAATCGATTTTTGAAGTATGTTCGAGATGCCGGAGCGCCCTTCGATTTTTTTTCATTTGAGTTCTACCCCTTCGACAATATCTGCGCCCCTGCCCCGCCGCAGCTGTTGGAAATTCCGTCGCGCCTTGGGTCAATGCTGGCTAGCTTGCGCACCGACGGCGTGCCTTCTGACATCCCATGGCTGATGACCGAATACGGCTATTCTGTCTTTGCCGGACGTCACGAAGTGGACATCGAAGGTGCTCTCTTCAATGGAGACACAGTCGCAACTTTTCTGACGTTAGGCGGCGCCAAGTCGTACCTGTACGGATACGAGCCAAACTATCTACAGGATGAGCTCAAGTGTTCTTGGGGCAATCTCATGATCCTTCAGTTGAATCCAAAGGGGGATCAACTGAATCGATTGTCCGTGTACTACGCTGCTCAGTTGATCACAAAAGAATGGATGCAACCAACAAGCGACTCACACGACATATTTCCCGTAACCATCAAACAGGAGAAACCCACGTCATCGCCTGCCGTCACCGTCTATGCAGTGCGACGACCAGACAAACAGT
>Ga0209159_1000541_pt1 | contig 34145 bp, 35 predicted proteins | sample GraSoiAngelo_144_FD_185901 | JGI IMG/M metagenome (GOLD analysis project Ga0209159, IMG submission 185901) | Grasslands soil microbial communities from the Angelo Coastal Reserve, California, USA - 14_1009_02_40cm (SPAdes) (version 2) | ecosystem: Environmental > Terrestrial > Soil > Grasslands ...
CGCGCAGCCGCTCGGGATCGACGGTGACCTGGTACTGCTTGATGCCGCCGCCCCACGAGACGACGTCGGCCACGCCGGGCACCTTGCGGAACTCGCGCTCGAGGACCCAGTCCTGGTAGGCCTTGAGGTCGACGAGCGGCATCGTCCTGGACTCGAGGGTGTAGCGGTAGACTTCGCCGATCGGCGAGGCGAGCGGCCCCAGCTGGGGCTTGGCGTCGGCGGGGATGTCGGCCTGCGTGATGCGCTCGAGCACCTGCTGCCGCGACCAGTAGTTGTCGGTGCCGTCGGCGAAAAGGATCTTGATGTTCGACAGCCCGAAATTCGAAAACGAGCGCAGGAAGGTCACGTCCGCGATCCCGTTGATCTCCTTCTCGAGCTGGATCGTGATGTAGCGCTCGACCTCTTCGGCGGCGTGGCCCGGCCAGAGGGTGATCACGTCGACCTCGACGTCGGCGACGTCGGGATAGGCCTCGATGGGCAGGCGGTGGAACGACACGATGCCGCCGGCCGTGAGGAGCAGGGCCAGCGCGAGCGTGATGAACCGCTGGTGCAGCGCGAACGCGACGACGCGCGCGATCATGACAGTCGCCTTCCTCGGGCCGTCGCGCGCGGCGCACGGGCGGCCCGGGCTCGAGTCCGGGGAGCCGCCGGCGGCGCCGGCGGCGGATCAGGACGGCGGTGTCAGACACGCGGTGGCGCGCGGGTGGCGACGGGCGCGCCCGCGCGGAGCGGCGGCGCGCCGGCCTCGGCCATCGGCGGCGTGCCGGCGACCACGCGGCGCGAGTCGGGAACGGTGGTCGGCGCGTGCAGCGCGGCGGCGGTCGCGCAGACGAGGAGGACGACGTCGTCGTGATCGCCATCGTCCCAGAAGTCCGCGACCCACGTCGGGTCCACCGGGCTCGCGAGCGCGAGCGGCGACAGCGCCGCGACGGCGAGCAGCACCAGCAGCGCGACGAGGGCCCGGGGCTTCACGCCTCGGCCTCCGCCGGGGCCGGCGCCGGACCGTGGGCGCCGGCGAGCCACGCGTAGATCGCGGGCAGCACCAGCAGCGTGAGCAGCGTCGAGGAGATCAGGCCGCCGACGACCACGCGCGCGAGCGGGCGCTGGATCTCGGCGCCGATGCCGTGGGAGAGCGCGGCGGGCAGGAAACCGATGACGGCGACGATGCCGGACACCACGATCGGCCGGAACCGGAGCGCGCAGCCGCGCAGGATCGCCTCGCGCTGCGACAGCCCCTCCTCGCGCGCCTGGCGGATCGAGGAGACGAGGACCACGCCGTTGAGCACGCTGACGCCGAAGACGGCGATGTAGCCGACGGCGCCCGAGATGTTGAAGTTGGTGTTCCAGAGCAGGAGCGCGAGGGTGCCGCCGATGAGCGCGAACGGCAGGTTGAGCATGATGAGCAGCGCGTCGGGGACCGACTGGAAGGCGCCGAAGAGCAGGATGAAGATGATGAAGATCACGAGCGGCACGATCACGTACAGGCGCGCGAGCGCCCGCTGCTGATCCTCGAAGCGCCCGGACCACACCATGCGGTAGCCCTCGGGCAGCGTCACCGCCTGCATCTTCTGCATCGCCTCCGCGACGAGGCTGCCCATGTCACGCTCGCGGACGCTCCACTTGATGGCGAGCCGCCGCGAGTTCGCCTCGCGGTCGATCTCGGCCAGGCCGTCCGTCTGGATGAACTCCGCGAGCTGGGTGACCGGGATGCGCTCGCCGCTCGGCGCGCTCACCGTCAGCGCCTTCAGGGTGGCCAGCGGATCGTCGCCGCCGGGCAGCCGCACGGCGAGGTCGAAGCGCCGCTCACCCTCGAACACCTGGGTGACCACGCGCCCCTTGGTCGCCGCCTCGATCCCGTCCTGGACGTCCTGGATGTTGATGCCGTAGCGCGCGGTGGCCGCGCGGTCGATGATGATCTGCAGCTGCGGCAGCCCGACGAAGTGGTCGTAGTCGAGATCGGTCACGCCGTGGATCGGTCGCATGACGCTCACGATCTCCCTCGCCTTGGCGTCCATCACGAAGAGGTCGGGGCCGTACAGCTTGATGGCCAGCTCGCCCTTCACGCCGGCCATGGCCTCGTCCACGTTGTCCTTGATCGGCTGCGAGAAGTTCGTGGTGATCCCCGGCACGGCCGCGAGCAGCGCCGCGCGCATCTTCTCGATCAGCGCCTCGCGATCCTTCGTCGTCGTCCATTCCTCGCGCGGCTTGAGGCCGACGTAGAACTCCGCGTTGTCCGGCGCCTCGGGATCGGTGCCGTCGTCCGGGGCGCCGAGCTGGGAGACGACCGCGTGGACCTCGGGGAACCTCAAGAATTGCTCGCGCATCTCGCGGACGTAGGGCCGGCCCCCCTCGACCGAGATTCCCAGCGGCAGCGCCACGCGCACCCACATGTCGCCCTCGTCAAGCTCGGGAAGGAACTCCTTGCCGAGAAACGTGAAGGCGACGAGGCTCAGCGCGAGCAGCGCGGCCGCGGCGCTGATCGGCACCACCGGCCGGCGCAGGCAGAAGGTCAGGGCCGGCACGTACGGGCGGCGGAGCCAGCGCAGCAGGGGGCTCTCGCGCTCGGAGGGCGGCCGCCGGAAGAGCAGGCTCGCCAGCACGGGGATCAGCGTCAGCGTGAGCACGAGCGAGCCGATCACGGCCAGCGAGATCGTCACCGCCATCGGGCGGAACAGCTTGCCCTCGATCCGCTGGAACGTGAGGATCGGCACGTAGACGGTCATGATGATGAGGACGGCGAAGGTGAGTGGCCGCGCGACCTCGAGGGCGCTGTGCTGGACCTCGCGCACGACGCGGCGGCCGGTGACGCGGCGCTGGGACAGGTGGCGCACGATGTTCTCGGTCATGATCACGGCGCCGTCCACGATGATCCCGAAGTCGATGGCGCCGAGCGACAGGAGGTTGGCGGGGATCGCGTTGAGGTCCATGAAGATGAAGGCGAAGAGCAGGGAGAGCGGGATGGTGAGCGCCACGAGGATCGCGGCGCGGACGTTGTAGAGGAACAGCGAGAGCAGCAGGACCACCAGCGCGGCGCCCTCGATCAGGTTCTTCATGACGGTGCCGACGGTCGCGTTCACCAGCCGCTCGCGGTTGTAGTACGGGCGCAGCTCTACCCCGGCCGGGAGAATCTGCTGGATGTCCTCCAGCTTCCTCTTGACGCCGTCGATGACGGCACCCGGGTTCTCGCCCTTGCGCATGCGCACGATGCCGCCCACCACGTCGTCGTCGTGGTCGCGGCCGAGCACGCCGAGGCGGATGGCGTGGCCGATGCCCACCGTGCCGAGGTCGCGCACGCGCACGGGCGTCCCGCGCGGCGCCGCCACCACGATGCTCTCGACGTCGCGCGTGGACTGGATCATGCCGATGCCGCGCACGGTGAGCGCGTACTGACCCCACGGGATATAGGAGCCGCCGGCGTTGGCGTTGTTGGCGGCGACGGCGTCGAAGACCTGCTTGAGGGTCAGGTTGTACGCGCGCAGCCGCACGGGATCGATGGTGATCTGGTACTGCTTGACGCCGCCGCCCCACGAGATGACGTCGGCCACGCCGGCCACCTTGAGGAACTCGCGCTCCAGCACCCAGTCCTGCAGCGCCTTCAGCTCGACCAGGGGCATGGTGGGCGACCAGAGGGTGTAGCGATACACCTCGCCGATGACGCTCGAGAGGGCGCCGAGGGTCGGGCGCGCGTCGGTCGGGACCTCGGCGCCGGCGATCCGCTCCTGCACCTGCTGGCGCGCCCAGTACTTGTCGGTGCCGTCGGCGAAGAGCACGCGGATGTTCGAGAGGCCGAACAGCGACGCCGACCTCAGAAATGTGACGTTGGCGATGCCGTTCAGCTCCTTCTCGAGCTGGATCGTGATGAGCCGCTCGACCTCCTCGGCGGCGTGGCCCTGCCAGAGCGTGATGACCTCCACGGTGACGTCGCCGACGTCGGGATAGGCCTCGATGGGCAGGCGCGTCCAGGACAGGATCCCGCCCGCCGTCAGCAGCAGCGCCAGCGCCAGCGTGACGAAGCGCTGGTGCAGCGCGAAGGCGACGAGCCGCGCGATCACTTGGTGGCTTTCTTGAGCAGGATGCTCCCGGTGGTGACCACGCGGTCCTCGGGCGTCACGCCCTCGCGGATCTCGACGGAGCCGTTGAGCTCGCCGCCGAGCTGCACCGGCTTCCGCGCGTAGTCGTCCTTGCCCCGCTCGACGAGGACGTAGGTCTGGCCGCCCTCGCGATGGATGGCGCTCTGGGGCAGGGTGAGCACGCGCGCGACGCCGGTGGCGATGGCGACCTTGACGAACATCTCGGCCTTCAGCGCGCGGCCGTGATTGGGCACGACGGCGCGCACCTTCACCGTGCGCGTCTCCTTGTCGACCACGTCGCTGATGTAGTCCACGGCGCCCTCGAAGCGGTCGTGGGGGCAGCACGGCAGCGTGACGGCCACCCGCTGGCCGCGCCGCACGCGCGGCACGTCCGGCTCGTAGACGTCCGCCACCACCCACATCGTCGACACGTCGGCGATCACGAAGAGGTTCAGCGGCGTGTCGGACTGGCCGTACGCGACGACCTGTCCGGGAGTGACGTTGCGCTCGACGATGACGCCGGCGCGCGGCGCGGCCACCACGATCCGGGTGCCGGTGTCCGCCCGCGACGCGATGGCCGGCAGCTGCTCGGCGCCGATGCCGAGCGTGCGCAGGCGGGCGGCCGCGCGCTCGCGCTCGGCCAGAGACTTCCGGTAGTCGTTGTCCGCCTCGCGCACGTCCTTCTGGGGCACCGCCCTCACCTCGAACAGCTCGCGCGCCAGCCGCTGCGCCGCCTCCGCCCGCTCGACGTCGGCCACCGCCTTGGCGTAATCGGACTTGGCGGCGCCGAGGTCCGGGCTGTCGATCACGATCAGGCGGTGGCCGGGCTCGACGATCTCGCCGGGGCGCGCGAGCACCTCGAGCACGCGGCCCGTCACCAGCGCCTGGACCCGCGCGAGCGCCTCCTCGTTGAACTGCGCCTTGCCGCTCGTCTCGAGCGAGGTCGCGCGCTCCTGCAGCTTCGGCGCCGCCACCACGACGGAGACATTCGCGCGGGTGGGCGCTGCCGGCTCGGCCTTGGCCGTCGCGGCGGCGGTGTCGGGGCCCCGATTGCACGCCGCGAGCAGGGCGAGCAGCGGCAGGAGGCTCAGGAGGCCGCCGCGGCTCACGGATTTTCCCACGGCCCGCCCACGGCGGCTTCGAGCTGGTAGAGCGCGCCCCAGTAGGCGCCGAGCGTGCGGAGGTGCTCGAGCGAGGTCTCGCGATACGTGCGCTGCGCGTCGAGGAAGTCGAGCAGGCTCAGGCCCCCGCGCCGGTACGCGAACTCCACGGTGTCCCGCGCGCGCTGGGCCTTGGGCAGGTACGTGTCGCGCAGCAGGAGCACCTTGTCGCGCTGGTTGACGACCTGGCTCAGCGCCGCGTCCACGTCGGCGAGCACCTGCACCGCCGCCGCCTCCCGCAGCGCGTCGGCGCGGTCGACCTCCGCGCGCGTGCGCGCGATCTCGCCCTGGTTGCGGTCGAACACGCGCAGCGGGACGCTGACGCCCACGCCGAAGGTGTTGTCGGGGCCGATGCGCTGGTACTCGACCAGGGGTGTGACGTCCCACCACGCGTTGGCGCGCGCCAGCTCGCGGTCGGCGCGGGCGCGCTGCCGCGCGGCTTCCGCGGCTCTGAGATCCGGGCGGGCATCCAGCGCGCGGCGGCGCAGCACGGAGACGTCGAGCGGCACATCGCGGAAGCCGAGCTCGCCGCTCACCGCGAAGTCCGGCGCCACCGCCTCCGGCCCCACCGCGGCGCGCAGCGCGATGCGGGCGGCGGCGATGGCCTGGCGGGCGTCGGCGGCGTCGCGCTCGAAGGCGAAGCGCTGGACCTGGATGCGCGTCAGCTCGAGCTCGGAGATGTCGCCCTTCTCGGCGCGGATGCGCTGCAGCCGCTCCACCTCGTCGAGCGCCTTGAGATTTTCGCCGGTCAGCGCCAGCGTCGCCTCCGCCACCAGCGTGTCCGTGAACGCCTTCTTGACCTGCGCGACGACCTGCCGCCGCGTGTCCTCCAGCTCGGCCGCCGTTACGCGGCTCGCCGCCCGCGCGCTGTCGAGCCGGCGCGCGCGCTTGCCCCCGAGCTCGATCGGCTGGCCGAGGCTGAAGGTGTATTGCGGGTCGTTCCGGCTGCCGATCTGCTCGGCGAGGGAGGAGGCCGTGGGGTTCGGCCGCAGGCCCGCCGTGATCTCCTGCGCCTGTGTGGCGCGGTACTCGTGCTGCTTGGCGCGCAGCGTCGGGTTCTCGCGCAGCGCCAGCGCGACGGCATCGTCGAGCGACAGGCGGGTGGCGGGGGCCTGCGCCTCCGCGAGCGCCGCAGACACGAGCACCATCACCACCACGTGAACGACGAGCCTGACCATGACCTCTCCTTGCGTTGAGCCGGGACTGCCAATCAGCGACGGCGCCGGATCCGGCGGCGTCGCGAGAGAGTCGTGGTCAGGCGGAGGGCGCGTCGGCGAGCGTCGCGCGCGCGAGCAGCATGCGCGTGGCGGGCGTCGGCGCGAAACGGCGGACGCGTGGCGCGGCGGCGCGCTCGACGCGGGCGGACCGGGCCAGGGCCTCGGCGGCCAGCGCGGCGCCGAGGGTCAGGCTGATGGCGAGGGCGGCGAGGGCGACGCGCTTGAGGTCGTCCTCGTGGTGCGACTCCGTCGGCTTGGCGTCGACGCTCGTGGTGATGGGTAGGAAATCGGAGCCGTCGACGTCGAGCACCTCGAAGAGGATGAACGAGCATACGAGCCCCAGGCAGGCCAGATAGATGGCCAGCACGAGTCGGGGCCACCGGGCGGTTCTGAGGACCGCTTGCACGGAGCAAGAATTACCACAATTCGCCTTACGGCGTCGATAATTGCGGTCTCATGCCGCCCCTGGCCGTGATCGTCGCCGCCGCGCTGGACCTGGCGCTCGGCGACCCGCCGAATCGCCTGCACCCCGTGGCCTGGATCGGCCGCGCGATCGCCGGCGGCCGACGCGCCCTCTGCCGCGGCGGGCGCGCGCAGCTCGTCGTCGGCGGCGCGCTGGTGACGCTCGCCGTCGCGGCTGTCGCGGCAGCGGCGGGACTGGCCGTCGCCACGCTGGCGGCACGCCTGGGGTCGGCGGGCCCGCTCGTCGAGGGCGCCGCGCTCTCGCTGCTGCTGTCGATTCGCGGTCTCGTCCGCGCGGCGCGCGCGGTGGCGGGCCCGTTGGCGGCGGGCGATCTGGAGGCGGCGCGCGCGGCGGTCGCCTGTCATCTGGTGAGCCGGCCGACGGCGACGCTCGGTCCCGACGAAGTCGCCTCCGCCGCCGTCGAGTCGGTCGCCGAGAACCTCACCGACGCCCTCGTCGCACCCCTCTGCTTCTATCTCGTGTTCGGGCTGGCCGGTGCCGCCGCCTATCGCGCCGTGAACACCGCCGACGCGATGCTCGGCTATCGCGACGGCTCGCTCGAGTGGTTCGGCAAGCTCGCCGCGCGGCTCGACGACGTGCTGAACTTCGTCCCCGCGCGGCTCGCCGCGCTGGGCCTCGTCGCCGGCGCCGTCGCAGCCGGCGAGGACGCGCGCGGGGCCCTCCGGATGCTCCGGCGCGACGGCGCGCTCACCGCGAGCCCCAACGCGGGCCGGACGATGGCCGCGATGGCGGGCGCGCTCGGGCTCACGCTCGGCAAGCGCGGCGCCTACCGGCTGGGCGAGGGCCGGCCGCCCACGGCCGGCGACGTCGCGCGCGCGGTGCGCGTGTTCGCCTGGGCGGCGGGGCTCACCCTCGGCGCGCTCCTTCTCCTCGATTCGCTTGCGCTTTTTCTTCGTGGCGGTCGCGGAGCGCTGGGTATCATCTAATGCAATCGCCGCCGAGGAGGGCGGCGGACTTGCGCGCAATGACGGTCACCGATCGGCTGACGGACGGGGTGCGCACGGCGCTGGCGGCGGCGGGGCTGCCCGCGGCCGAGGACTGCGCGTGGGAAGTGCCGCGCCAGGCCGAGCACGGCGACTACGCGACGAACGTCGCGATGACGCTGGCGCGCGCCGCGAAGCGCCCGCCGCGCCAGATCGCCGACGCGCTGGCGAAGAACTTCCCCGCGATGCCCGAGGTCGCGCGTGTGGAAGTCGCGGGCCCCGGCTTCCTGAACGTGTTCCTCGCGCCGGCGTGGACCGCGGCCACGCTGCACGAGATCCTCGACGCCGGCGCGGCCTATGGGCTCGGCACGAGTCACGCCGGCCAGCGGACGCGCCTGGAGTTCGTGTCTGCCAATCCCACCGGCCCGCTCGTCATCGTGAACGCGCGCGCCGCCGCCGTCGGCGACTCGCTGGCGCGGCTGCTGCGCTCGCAGGGCGCGCGGGTCACCACCGAGTTCTACGTGAACGACGCCGGCACCCAGTTCGAGGCGCTCGCGCGCTCCTTCGAGGCGCGGGTGCGCCAGGAGTTCGGCGAGACGGCCGCGCTGCCCGAGAACGGCTATCCCGGCGAGTACCTGATCGACCTCGCGAAGGAGTACCGCGCCGGAGGCGGCGCGCTCGACGTTCCCGGCGACGAGCGGGCGCGGCTCGAGCACTTCGGGCGCTGGGCCGTCGAGCGGATGGTCGAGCAGCAGCGCCGCACGCTCGCCGCCTACGGCGTGGACTTCGACGTGTGGTCCTCGGAGCAGCGCGACGTCCGCGACCGCGGCCTGCCGGAGAAGGCCGTGCAGGAGCTCGCCGCACGCGGCCTCACGTACGAGCAGGACGGCGCGCTCTGGTTCCGCTCGACGGCGGTCGAGGGCGCCGGCGACGACCAGGACCGCGTGCTGCGGCGGCGCACCGGGGAGCTGACCTACTTCGCCGTCGATATCGCGTTCCACCACTACGTGAAGTTCGCCGGCGTCGACCACGTCATCGACCTGCTCGGCCCCGACCATCACGGCCACGTGCCGCGCATGCGCGCCGCGATGCAGGCGCTCGGCCACCCGCCCCAGGCGTTTCAGGCGCCGATCATCCAGCTCGTGACGCTGCTGCGCGACGGGCAGCCCGTCCGCATGTCCAAGCGCCGCGGCGAGTTCGTGTTGATGGAGGAATTGCTGGACGAGGTCGGGCGCGACGCCGCGCGGTTCACGTTCCTCACGCGGCGGCACGACAGCCCGCTCGAGTTCGACCTCGCGGTGGCGACGCGGCAGTCGAGCGACAACCCCGTCTACTACGTGCAGTACGCCCACGCGCGCATCCGCTCGATCCACCGGCAGGTGGCGGAGCAGGGGATCGCGATCCCCGCCTGGCGCGACGTGGACCTCACCCCGCTCACCGGCGCCGAGGAGCAGGCGCTCATCAAGCGACTGCTCGAGTATCCGAATCTCGTGGCGGGCGCCGCCCGCGCGGCCGAGCCGCACCGCGTGGCGTACTGGCTGACGGAGCTGGCGGGAGTCTTCCATCCGTACTACAAGAACCATCGCGTGATCCAGGACGACCGCACGCTGATGCTCGCGCGTCTCGCCCTCTGCACGGCGGTGGGGCAGGTGATCGCCAACGGGCTCGCGCTGCTGGGCGTGAGCGCGCCGGAGACGATGTAGATGGCAGCGCGCGGGCGCAGCTCGAGCGGCACCGCGCGGCTGCTGGTGCTGGTCGGCATCCTCACCGTTCTCGGCGCGACCTTCGGCGTCGGCGTGTACACCGGCCGCATCTGGTCGGCGCGGGCCGCCGTCGTCGCCGCGCACGCGCCCGAGACCGAGCCGGCCCGCCGCGGCCCCGGCCGCGGCGGCAGGCTGCCGGAGGCGCCGGCGCCCCAGCTCACGTTCTATCGGGAGCTGACCGCGCCGCTCACCGCGCCGCCGCCGCCGCCCCGGCCGGCGAAGACCGCGCCGCCGCCGCTCGTGACCGTGCCGCCGCGTCCCGGCGAGCAGGCCGACACCCTCGGCGCCGCGACTCGCGCGCCGACCTCGGGCGCGCGTGACGGCGCCACGACCCGCTTCACCGTCCAGATCGCGTCCTACCGCGTGCGCCCGCCCGCCGAGGCGCTCCGCGAGTCGCTCGCCTCCGCCGGCCACGACGCGCGCGTGGTGGAAGCCGACGCCAACGGCCCGGTCTACCGCGTGCAGGTCGGTGACCTCCCCACGCGCGAGGCCGCGCGCGCGCTGGCGGTGCGCCTCAGCGGCGAGCGGTCGTCGGTCACACCCTTCGTCACGACGCGCTGACGTGACGACGCCGCGCCCCGGCCGCGTGCTGATCAGCGAGCCCGAGCTGCGGACGCGTATCGGCGAGCTGGGGCAGCAGATCGCGCGCGATTACGCCGGGGAGACTCCGGTGCTCGTCGGCGTGCTCCAGGGCGCCTTCCTCTTCATGGCCGACCTCGTGCGCGCGATCCCCGGCGACATCACCACCGACTTCATCGGCCTCGCCTCCTATGCCGGCGGCAACCGCTCTTCCGGCCAGGTTCGCATCGTGTCCGATCTCGCGATGCCGGTCGAGAACCGCCACGTGGTCGTCGTCGAGGACATCGTCGACACGGGGCTCACGATCTCGTATCTGCGGCGTAACCTCGAGGCGCGCCATCCGCGCACCCTTCGCGTGTGCGCGCTGGTGGACAAGATCGAGCGGCGTCAGGTGGACGTCCGCATCGACTACGTCGGCTTCACGATCCCGAACGTGTTCGTGGTCGGCTACGGCTTCGACTTCGGTGGCCTCTACCGCAACCTGCCGTACGTCGCCGCGCTCGACGAGACGCCGCCGTGACGCGACGTGTCAGCCCCCGTGCAGCCTTCGACGCTGTGCTACACTGGCAGCGATGAACCAGGTCTATAAAAACCTCGCTCTCTGGATGGTCATCGGCCTGATCGTCATCCTGCTGTTCACCGTGTTCTCCAACACGCAGCCCGGTGGGCAGGAGTCGCCGAACTTCTCGGAATTCCTGAAGGCGGTCGAGCAGGGCCGCGTCGAGTCGGTGGTCATCCGCGGCAACCTGGTCACCTACAACCTGCGCGACGGCTCGCCCACGCAGCGCACCTACATCGTCGACTATCCGGACCTGATCAAGATGCTGCGCGAGAAGGGCGTCCGCATCGCCGTGAAGCCCCCCGACAGCAACCCGTGGTACGCGATCTTCCTCCAGTGGGTGCCGATGCTGCTCTTCATCGGCGTCTGGATCTTCTTCATGCGCCAGATGCAGGGGGGCGGCGCCAAGGCGCTGTCGTTCGGCAAGGCGCGCGCGCGGCTGATCTCCGAGAAGCAGAACAAGGTGACCTTCCAGGACGTGGCCGGCGTCGACGAAGCGAAGGAAGAGCTGCGCGAGATCATCGACTTCCTCAAGGACCCGCAGAAGTTCCAGAAGCTCGGCGGCAAGATCCCCAAGGGCGTGCTGCTCGTCGGACCGCCGGGCACCGGCAAGACGCTGCTCGCGAAGGCGATCGCGGGCGAAGCCAACGTGCCGTTCTTCTCGATTTCCGGCTCCGACTTCGTCGAGATGTTCGTCGGCGTCGGCGCCTCGCGCGTGCGCGATCTGTTCGAGCAGGGCAAGAAGCACGCGCCCTGCATCATCTTCATGGACGAGATCGACGCCGTCGGCCGGCACCGCGGCGCGGGCCTCGGCGGCGGCCACGACGAGCGCGAGCAGACGCTGAACCAGCTGCTGGTCGAGATGGACGGCTTCGAGACCAACGAGGGCGTCATTCTCATCGCGGCCACCAACCGGCCCGACGTGCTGGATCCGGCCCTGCTGCGCCCCGGGCGCTTCGACCGCCAGGTCGTCGTCCCGCGGCCCGACGTGAAAGGGCGCGAGGAGATCCTGCGCGTGCACGCGCGGCGGATTCCGCTGGCGCCCAACGTGGAGCTCAAGACGCTGGCGCGCGGCACGCCCGGCTTCTCGGGCGCCGACCTCGCCAACCTCGTCAACGAGGCGGCCCTGCTGGCGGCGCGGCAGAACAAGAAGCTCGTCGAGATGCCCGACTTCGAGAACGCCAAGGACAAGGTCCTCATGGGCGTCGAGCGGCGTTCGATGATCATCAGCGACGCCGAGAAGCGGACGATCGCCTACCACGAGGCCGGCCACGCGCTCGTGGCGGACTTCCTGCCCGGCGCCGACCCGCTCCACAAGGTGACGATCATCCCGCGCGGCCGCGCGCTGGGCCTCACCATGCAGCTGCCGATGGACGACAAGTACAACTACTCGCGCGACTACCTCATCAATCGCATCACCATCCTGATGGGCGGCCGCACCGCCGAGGAGATCGTGCTGCAGCAGCAGACGACCGGCGCCGGCGACGACCTCGAGAAGGCCACCGAGATGGCGCGCAAGATGGTGTGCGAGTGGGGCATGTCCGACAAGCTGGGGCCGCTCACCTTCGGCAAGAACGAGGAGCACATCTTCCTCGGCCGCGAGGTCGCGCGCGCGAAGGACTACAGCGAGGAGACGGCGCTCGCCATCGACGGTGAGATCAAGCGCATCGTGCTCGAATGCGCGACGCGCGCCCGGCAGATCCTCGAGGAGAACATCGAGAAGCTGCACGCGCTCGCGCGCGCGCTGCTCGAGCGCGAGTCGCTCGACTCCGAGGAGATCGCGCGCATCCTGCGCGCGCGGCCGTTCTCCGAAGCGCCCGCCCCCGCCTAGGGAAATGGGGGGCCCGGAAACGGCCGCGCGTCTCTGTTGAACATGGGGGGCCACGAAATGGCCCCCCATACCCCCCCGCCGCTGTCTTTCGTGCGCCGCGGGCTCGTCTTCGAGACGGTCACGGTGTGCGCGGTCACGCTGCTGCCCCCGCTCACGGTGTCCACGCTGATGGCGTCGTCGCCGACGATGTTCCGCCATGCCGCGCTGATGGGCCCCGCCGGCGTCGCCCTTGGCATCCTCCAGGCGCTGCTCGGGCTCCTGCTCGTGCGCTACATCCTCTTCGTGCGCGGCGAAACCCCGGCCGACATCGGGTTCCGGCCCGGCCTGCGCCCGGTCCTCGAGTCGGTGCCGCTCGTCGGCGTCGCCTACGCGGGGGCCCTGCTGACGGTGCTGGCGCTGCACGGCTCCGTCATGGCCGAGGCCGCGACGCAGCGCGCCCGCACCGCCTTCATGACCAGCTCGGCGCCGCTGACGTTCGTCTACGTGATCGTGGGGCCGCTCTTCGAGGAGACGATCGTGCGCGCCTACCTCATGACGCGGCTGACGACGCTCGGGCTCTCGACGCCGACGGTCGTGCTGGCGAGCGCGGTGCTCCAGACGGCGTATCACACGTATCAGGGGCTCGCGTGGGCGCTCGTGTACCTGCCGATCTTCCTCACGTTCGCGGTGTACTTCGCGTGGCGCCGGAACGCGGTGGCGCCCGTCCTGAGCCACGTCACGGTGGACCTCGTCGCCTGGGCCGCGATCTACTCGGGGCTGGCCCGCTGACGCTGCCGTGGGCGCCGGGCGGATGGTATCGTGAGACATGTCCCGCCGATCCCGGGCCGAACTCGCCGGCGTCATACTCGGTGACGCGTCGCCCGTCGCGGTCATGGGCGTGATCAACGTGAGCCCGGAGTCCTTCCACGCGGGGTCCGTGTACCACGGTGCGGAGGCGGTGCTGAGGGCCGCGCTCGGCATGGTCGAGGCGGGCGCGGCGCTGATCGACGTCGGCGCCCGCTCGAGCGCGCCCTATCTCGAGACCGGCATCAGCGAGGCCGAGGAGACGGAGAGGCTCGTGCGCGCGGTCGGCGCGCTCGTCGCGAAGCTGCCGGTGCCGGTGTCGGCCGACACGTCGCGCCCCCGCGTGGCGCGCGCGGCGCTCGAGGCCGGCGCGCGCGTCGTGAACGACGTCTCCGCGCTCGCCGAGCCGGCCCTCGCCCGCGTCGTCACCGAGCACGACGCCGCCCTGATCCTGATGGCGGCGCCGGGGCCCGGCCGCGTCCTCGACGCGCCGGTGGCGAGCGTGACGCGGATCCTGACAACGGCGCTGGCGGCGGCGCGCGCGGCGGGCGTGCCCGAGGAGCGGATCGTGCTCGACCCCGGCATCGGCTTCTTCCGCGACGCCGGCGTCGTCTGGCACGCCTGGGACGTCGCGGTGCTCGCGGGCCTCCCGGCCCTCGCCGCGCTCGGGCGCCCGCTGTGCGTCGGCGTCTCGCGCAAGTCCTTCGTGGGCGCGATCACCGGACGCGACGATCCGGCCGCGCGGCTGCCCGGCTCGCTGGCGGCCACGGCGGCGGCCGTGCTCGGCGGCGCCGCCCTCATCCGCGCCCACGACGTGGCGGAGACGGTGGACGCGGTACGCGTGGCCGAGCGCGTGCGGAGAGCGGCGCCGTGACGCCGGGGGCCTTCGGCTGGCGCGACGCGCTCGACGTCGTGCTCGTGGCGCTCGTCATCTATCGGATCTTCACGCTCTTCCGCGGCACGCGCGCCATGCAGATGCTCGTCGGCGTCGGCGTGCTGGTGGCGGCGTCGCTGGCCGCGCGCCAGCTCGAGCTGCACAGCCTCGGCTGGCTGCTCGACACGCTGTGGTCCTTCTGGGTGGTGGTGCTGGTCGTGCTCTTCCAGCCCGAGCTGCGGCGCGCGCTCACGTCGATCGGCCACGCGGCGGTGCTGCGCACGCTCTTCGGCGGCGGCGGCGTCGAGACGGTGCGCGTGGTGGACGAGATCGCGTCGGTCGCCGGCTCGCTGGCCGAGCGGCGGATCGGCGCGCTCATCGTGATCGAGCGCGGGACCGGCCTGCGGCAGTACGCGGAGCTGGGCGTCGCCCTCGACGCCCTCGTGTCCGCCGATCTGCTGACGAGCCTCTTCCTGCCGTACTCGCCGCTGCACGACGGCGCCGCCTTCATCCGCGACGACCGCGTGGTCGCGGCCGGCTGCTTCCTGCCGCTCTCGCGCAACCTCCAGCTCGCCCGCCAGCTCGGCACGCGGCATCGCGCGGCGCTCGGCGTGACCGAGGAGACCGACGCGGTGGCGGTGGTCGTCTCCGAGGAGACCGGCCGCCTCTCCCTGGCCGTGGACGGCGGCATCGAGGCGCTGGCCGGCCCCGACGGGCTGCGCCGGCGCCTGCTCACGCTGCTGGGCGCCAAGACCGAGGGCGTGCCGGCGTTCTGGCGTGGCTGGCTGCGCGCCCTGCGCTTCCGCGCGCGCCCGGCGGGGCCGCCGTCCTCGTCCGCGCACTGATGCTGGCGGCGCTCGCGCGCAACTGGGAGCTCAAGCTGCTCGCCCTCATCCTGGCGGTGGTCGTCTGGTTCTTCGTCGTGAGCGCCAACCGGAGCCAGTTCGGCTTCGCCGCGCCCCTCGAGTACGTCGGCCTCGAGCCGGGGATGGTCCTCGTGGGCACGCAGCGCGAGGCCGTCGACGTGCAGGTGGAGGCGGCGCGCTGGGCGGCCGCGCGGCTGGCGCCGGCGGACGTCCGCGTGCGCGTGGACCTCTCGCGCGCGCGAGAGGGCGACAACACGCTGCAGCTCTCGGCGGACGACGTGCAGGCGCCCGCGGGCATCAACGTGGTGCGCGTCTCGCCGAACTGGGTCCGCGTCGCCGTCGCCACCGCCGCCACGCGCGCGCTGCGCGTCGTGCCGCAGCTGCGCGGCTCGCCGCCGCCCGACGTCCAGCTGGGCCGCGTGGTCGTCGAGCCGCCGACTGTCCAGGTGAAGGGCCCCCGCACTACAATCGAGGAGCGGGCGACGGTGGAGACGGCCCCGGTGGACGTCACGGGCCTCCGCCAGAGCGTCACGCGCACGGTCGGGCTGCTCCTGCCCGATTCCGTGTATCCCACGACCCAGAGGACGGTGCAGGTGACCGTCGAGATTCGGCGCGACCGGTGAGCAATCGTCTGTTCGGCACGGACGGCATCCGCGGTGTGGCCAACGAGCCGCCGCTGACGCCGGACCTCGCGTATCGCGTCGGCCGCGAGCTCGTGGCCACGCTGATCGCGCAGCAGGGCGGCGAGCGCGTGAGACTCGTGATCGGCCGCGACACGCGCCTCTCGGGGGCGCTGCTCGAGGCGGCCATGGTGGCGGGTCTCCTCTCCGCCGGCGCCGACTGCTACACGGTCGGCGTGCTCCCGACGCCGGGCATCGCGCTCCTCACGCGCGCGCTCGATGCCCACGGCGGCATCGTGCTCTCCGCCTCCCACAACCCGTTCCAGGACAACGGCATCAAGCTCTTCTCGGCGCAGGGCACGAAGTTCCCCGACGCGTGGGAGGAGCAGATCGAGGCACGGCTGGCGGCGGCGGACGTGGCGCCGCGCGCGCACGGCGCCGACATCGGCCGCCTCGTCCACTACGACCGCGCGGAGAAGTACTACGTCGACTTCCTCACGCGCTGTTTCCCGCTGGACCTCGCCGGACTCGCCGTGGTCATCGACTGCGCGCACGGCGCGACGTTCCGCGTGGGGCCGAGCGTCTTCCGGCGGCTCGGCGCGCGCGTGGTGGCCATGTCGGCGCGGCCCAACGGGACCAATATCAACACGGCCTGCGGCGCGCTGCACCCCGAGGGGCTGCAGAAGCGGCTGCGCGCGGCCCGCGCCGACGTCGGCTTCGCCTTCGACGGCGACGGCGACCGGCTGATCTCGGTGGATCACCTCGGCGAGATCCGCGACGGCGACTACGCGCTGGCCATCGCGGGCCGCCACATGGCCAGCCAGCACCGCCTCAAGGCCAACCTCGTGGTCACCACCGTGATGGCCAACCTCGGCCTCGACGAGTCGCTCAAGGCGGCGGGCATCCGCATGGTGAAGACGCAGGTGGGCGACCGCTACGTGCACGAGGAGATGCAAAAGAGCGGCGCCAACCTCGGCGGCGAGCAGTCGGGCCACCTGTTGTTCCCCGACTACATGCCCACCGGGGACGGGATCCTCTCGGCGCTCGCGCTCCTGTCGGTCGTGCGCGAGACGGGCGAGCCGCTGGCCTCGCTCGCGACCTGCATGCGCAAGTTCCCCCAGGTGCTCGTCAACGTCCCCGTGCGCAGCAAGCCGCCCATCGACTCCATCCCCGGCCTCGGCGATCGCGTCGGCGCGTTCGAGACGGAGATGAACGGCAGCGGGCGCGTGCTGATCCGCTACTCCGGCACCGAGGCGCTCGCGCGGGTGATGATCGAGGGCGCCGACGCCGCCCGCATCCAGGCGATGGCCGACGAGCTGGCCGGCGTCATCCGGACCCAGATCGGCGCGTGAACGTCCGCGGCATCGGCGTGGACCTCGTCCGGATCCCGCGCATGCGCGACGTCATCGCGCGCTGGGACGAGCGCTTCCTGCGCCGCGTCTTCACGGAGGGCGAGATCGCCTACTGCCGCGCGCGGCGCGATCCCGTGCCCCACTTCGCCGCGCGCTTCGCGGCCAAGGAGGCGGCCACGAAGGCGCTCGGCAGCGGGCTGAGCCTCGGCGTGCGCTGGCGCGATCTCGAGGTCTGCCGCGAGCGCGGCCAGGCGCCGCGCCTGGTGCTCCACGGCCGCGCGCGCGAGCTGGGTCTGGCCCGCGGCGGCCGTCACATGCTGCTGGCCCTGACCCACGACGGCGACTACGCGCTCGCGCAGGCGATGCTCGTGGACGATGACCCGCACCGGGCTCCGGCGACTCGTTAGCGTGGCCGCCGGACCGCTCGTCCTGTTCGGCTGCGCGACCCACGCCGTCGAGTTCCCGCCGCAGACGCCGCGCGGCCACATCGCGGCGCGGCCCGGACGGCCCGGCCTCGTGGTGGCGGCCCCGCACGGCTCGTCCGACGTGCAGACGGGCGAGATCGCCGCCGAGGTCGCGCGGCGCACGGGCTTCGGTCTCGTGGTCGCCACCGGCTTCAACCTCGAGCCCGACACGCGCGAGCGTCCGGGCCGCCGCTACCAGGTCAACCGCCCCTTCGAGGGGGCGCCGAGTCGGCCGCCGTCGGAGGACACGGCGAGCGCGGGCGCGCGGCTGGTCTACGAGACGTTCGAGCGGCGCGTGCGCGAGATCGCGCAGGGTCCCCTCCGCTTCTACGCGGAGATCCACGGCAACAACCGGCGCGAGTCCGCCAACCGGATCGAGATCGCGACCGTCGGCGTCGACAAGGAATATGCCCAGCGGTTGCGCGCGCTCTGCGAGCTGGTCCGCGACGCCCACCTGCGCGGTCACGCCCAGGCCCCGCGGCTCGAGGTGCTGGTCGAGCCGGCGGACCCGATCTTCTACGCGGCCTCCGGCGCCAAGCGCGAGGGAATACTGAAGCTGCCGGAGCGCGCCGTCCACATCGAGCTGCCGAAGGCGGCGCGCGTGGAGTTCCGCGACCTCTACACGGCCATCCTGGCCGACTTCGTGGCCCAGGCGGTGACCCTGCCACGAGGCCGCTGATGCGGCCCGTCCTCACCGCCGAGGAGATGCGGCGCGTGGACGCGCGCGCCGTCGCCGATCTCGGGATCCCCGGTCCCACGCTCATGGAGAACGCCGGCCGCGGCGCCGCCGAGACCCTGCTGGCCGCGCTGCCCGAGCGCGGTCTGCGCGTGCGCGGCCTGAGGGTCGCGATCGTGTGCGGCGGGGGCGGCAATGCCGGCGACGGCTTCGTCGTCGCGCGCCGCCTCAAGCACGCCGGCGCGCGGCCGGACGTGCTGCTGACCGCGCCGCCGGACGCGCTGCGGGGCGACGCTGCGCTCAAGTACCAGGAGCTGCGTCGCGTCGGCATCGTCGCGCGCGTCGTCGAGGACGCCGCGAAAGCGACTCCCGCGCTGGAGCGCGCCGGCGTGATCGTCGACGCGCTGCTCGGCACCGGCGCGCACGGGGCGCCGGCGCCGCTCGTCGCCGCCCTGATCGAGGCGATCAACGCGAGCGGCCGGCCGGTCGTCGCCCTCGACGTGCCGTCGGGGCTTCCGGCGGACGGCGGCGTTCCGGAGGGTCCCGTCGTGAGTGCCTGGCTCACGCCGACCTTCGCCGCACCGAAGCTCGGCCTCGTGCTCGGCCCCGGCGCCGAGCGGGCCGGCCGCGTCAGCGTCGTGCCGATCGGCGTGCCCGAGGCCGAGGTCGCGCGTGACGCCCGGACGTTCGTGCTCGAAGCCTCGGACGTCGCGCCGCTCTTTCCGCGTCGTCCGCGTGACGTCCACAAGGGCACCTACGGCCATCTGCTCGTCGTCGCCGGCTCCGTCGGCAAGACGGGGGCCGCCGCGCTCTGCGCCCGCGCGGCGCTGCGCGCCGGCGTCGGCCTCGTGACCGTGGGCACCCCGACGAGCGCTCAGCCGACCGTCGCCGCGCTGTCGCTGGAGGCGATGACCGAGCCGCTGCCCGAGACGGCGGCGCGCACGCTCGCGGTCACGGCGCGCGAGCCGCTCGCCGCGCTGGCGGAGGCGCGCGACGCGGTGGCGATCGGCCCGGGCCTCGGCCTCGACCACGAGACGCGCGGGCTGGTGCGCGACCTGGTGGGGACGCTGGCGCGGCCGATGGCCGTCGATGCCGATGCGCTCACGGCGCTCGCGGATCACCTGCACGTGCTGCGCGGCGTGCACGCGGCGCGCGTGCTCACGCCCCATCCCGGCGAGATGGCCCGCCTCGTCGGCGCGACGGTCGACGACGTGCAGCGCGACCGGATCGGCGTCGCGCGCGCGTTCGCCACCACGCACGGCGTCTACCTCGTGCTCAAGGGCGCGCGCACGCTGATCGCCGGGCCCGACGGCCGCGTCCTGATCAATCCCACCGGCAACGCCGGCATGGCCAGCGGCGGCACGGGCGACGTGCTGACGGGGATCCTCGGCGCGCTGCTCGCGCGCGGCATCGACGCCGCGCGCGCGGCGCCGGGCGCCGTCTACCTGCACGGCCTCGCCGGCGACGTCGCGGCGGAGCGGGTGGGGGAAGAGGCGCTGATCGCGAGCGACCTCATCGAGGCGCTCGCCGAGGCGTTCCGTCGGCTCGCGGATGCGCGCTAAGCTCACCACGACCTCGCCCGAAGCGACCGACGCCGCGGGAGAGCGCCTCGGCGCGACGCTGGGACCGGGCGACGTCGTCGCGCTCACCGGTGAGCTCGGCGCCGGCAAGACGGTCTTCGTGCAGGGGCTCGTGCGCGCGCTCGGCGTGACGAGCGGCGCCACCAGCCCGACCTTCGTGCTCGTCAACGAGTACCGCGGCCGCCTGCCGGTGCACCACGTGGACGCGTACCGCACGACCACCCTCACCGAGCTGCTCGACCTCGGCCTCGAGGAGCTGATCGACGGCGGCGGCGTCACGGTGATCGAATGGGCCGAGCGGCTCGAGCCGCTGGTGCCGGCCCGCGCCGTACGCGTCAACATCGCCGGCGTCGGCGACGAGCCGCGCGAGATCACGATCGACGACCGGCGTACGACCGCTCGAGCGACGTGATCGGGACGCTGGCAACCGCCGCCACATCCGTAGCATTGCGCATGGGACACGACATGGCTATCATGGCCATATGAAACAGGCTAGGATCGCCGAGCTGAAGAATAACCTCTCCCGGTACGTCGCCCGCGTGCGCGCCGGCGAAACCATCACCGTGCTCGACCGGAACAAGCCTGTTGCCCGCCTCGTCCCGATCGCGAAGGCAGATCGGAAAGCGGCCATGGACGCGCGGCTCATCGAGCTCGAGCGGAAGGGATGGCTGCGACGCGGCACGGGCGGCTTGCCGAAGTTTATGCGGAAGCGTCCCATTCGGCTCAAGGGCAGCGTGCTCAAGGACCTGCTCGACGAGCGCGAGAGTGGGTGGTGAGGTTCTGGGACAGCTCGGCGATCGTGCCCCTCGTGCTCGTCGAGCCGGCCACGACCCGCGTGCGGGCCTGGCTTCGCGAGGATGCGACGGTGGCGATCTGGACGTGCACGCGAGTGGAAGTATTGTCGGCACTTGCCCGGCGGCGCCGGGCCGAGCCGAGGATGCGGCGGCAGATCGCAGCGGCGCGCCGTGAATTCCTCGAGGCTTGGCCGCGTTGGTCCGAGGTCACGATGATCGACGCGGTGAAGCGTCTCGCGGAGCGGCTCGTCGAGACACACCCGCTTCGAGCGGCCGACGCACTGCAGATCGGTGCCGCGCTCGTCGCCGCGGAGAGCGAACCCGAGACCCTCGAGTTCGTGACACTCGACAGTCGACAAGCCGAGGCTGCCGAGCGCGAGGGGTTCCGGGTCATGCATATCTGATCGCGGACGCCACGGATTCTCGGCATTGACGGAGTGGCCGGGGTGCCCTATCTCCATGCCATGACGATCGAGAGTTGGCCCGAGACCGACCGGCCGCGCGAGCGTCTCTACTTCAATGGTCCTACCGCGCTCGCCGATGCCGAGCTGCTGGCGCTGCAGCTGGGATCGGGAAGGCGCGGCAAGGACGCGGTCGAGGTCGCGCGTGAGATGCTCGCGACCTACGGCTCGCTCTCGGGCGTCGCGGGACGCGAGGTGAACGAGCTGGCGCGCCTGCCGGGTGTCGGTCGCGCCAAGGCGGCGCGGCTCGTCGCAGCGTTCGAGCTGACGCGGCGGCTGCGCGCCCGAACCCCGGGCGCGCGGATGGCGCTGTCGAGCCCGGGCGAGGTCTACGCGGCGTTCGGGCCGCTCATGGAGGACCTGCCCCGCGAGGTCTTCCGCGTCGCGCTCCTGGACGCCCAGAACGGTCTCCTGCGCGACGTCATCGTGTCGGAGGGCACGCTGTCGGCCAGCCTCGTGCATCCGCGCGAGGTGTTCAAGCCGGCGATCCTCGAGTCCGCCGCCTCCGTGATCCTGCTGCACAACCATCCGAGCGGCGACCCCACGCCGAGCCGGGAGGACGTCCGACTGACGCGTCAGTTGGTGGAATGCGCCCGGCTGCTCGACCTGCGCATCCACGATCACGTGGTGGTGGGCCGCGGACGCTTCGTCAGCCTGGCCGAACGCGGTATCATCTAGCACGATGCCGATCCGGGTGCGGAACGTCGGCCACGTGGTCCTCAAGGTGCGCGACATCGAGCGCTCCGCGCGCTTCTATCGCGACGTGCTGGGGCTCAAGGAGGTGGCGCGCGGCGACTTCGGGCGGCCCATGGCCTTCTTCTCGACGGGCGAGAACCATCACGACGTCGCGGTGATGGAGATGGGCCCCGAGGCGCCCGCTCCGCCGCCGGAGGGCACCGGGCTCTATCACGTCGCGCTGCGGATCGGCACCACGCTGGACGAGCTGCGGGCGGCCCGCGCGCATCTCGAGGCCCATGGAATCGCGAAGATGCGCATCCGGGACCACGTGGTGAGCCAGTCGATCTACGTCGACGATCCGGACGGCAACATGGTCGAGCTCTACGTGGACGCCGATCCGTCGACGTGGCGGGAGAAGCCGGAGGCGGTTGCCAACTCCCGGCCGCTCAGTCTCTGAACGGTCAGCCCTTCGCCAGCTTCTCGATCTCCTTCTTCGACATCGTCTGCAGCCGGGTCATCAAGCTCTTCACTTTCCGCTCCGACGCGTGGTCGGCGAGGATCGTCTTGCGCGACTTGGTCCCGTTGGCGATGTAGGCGACCCAGTCGTCGAGGTTCGGGGTGCCGCGGAACGCGACGGTGACGCCGCTCATTCGCAGGCGACGGCGCCCTTCGATCTTGGCCAGCGGTTTCCGACCCTCCATGGATCCGTCGTCCTCTCAGCGCGTGTCGGTCGACGTCGACCGAATCGCGGCGGCGGGTGGCGCGGCGTTGAGCACGGCGCCCACCATACGAGCGGCGTGATTTCAGTGTCAAGACTTCAATTCCCCGCATCAGACGGGCGTTTCACGCGGCGGGCGCGCGTTCTCGCCCGTGATCATGCCGAAATTATTTCTCCGGAGCGTATCCGTGGACGAATGATGCGGTGTTTTCTGACCATGCCTTCGCGAGCCCGCGTCAGTCCGTACGATTTCCGCGCCTGTGGATAGCTGTGGACATGTGGATAAGGTGTGCGCAATTTAAACGCGTGCCAAGAGCGCGTCGAGGATCCGCCGCGCGAGGATCGGTCCGCGCGTGATGAATCCGGTGAAGTAGCCGACCGCGGTGGCGCCTTCGTCGAGCAGCGCGAGCGCTTTTTCGGGCGTGTCGACGCCGCCGGTGGCGATGATGTCGAGCGAATCGCCGAATCGCTTGCGCGTGGCGCGCAGATGCTCGAGCGTCGCGGGGAAGATCTCGGGTCCCGAGAGCCCGCCGGCACCCTGCGAGAGGCGCGGCTCCTCGATCCGCCGTGCGTTGCCGTAGTTCACCACGCGGATGCCGGCCTCCAGCGCGGCCGGAATGATGTCGCGCTCGTTGGTCTCGGCGAAATCCGGCGACAGCTTGAGAATCAGGGGCTTGTCGGTGGCCGCCCGCACCGCCTCGAGCATCGCGCGCAGCTCGCGCGGGCGTGTGGACCAGCCGTAGACGAGCTTGGTGTTGGGCGAGGAGACGTTGAACTCCACCAGGTCGCCGTAGGCCGCGAGCCCGCGCACCAGCGTCACGTAGTCCTCCGCCGACTCGCCGGCCACGCTGACGATCAACGGCACCCGGTGGGGCAGGTCGCGGACCGCCTCGCGGAAGCGGACGAGGCCGGGGTTCGCGAAGCCGTTGCAGTTCACGAGCCCGGGCCCTGCGGCGCTGCTGCGGCGCACCAGGTTGGGCTGCGGATGACCCGGCCGTGGCGCGGTGGTGATCGACTTGGCGGTGACGGCCCCGAAGCCGAGACCCATCGCTCGCCTCAAAATGCGGGTGTCGTAGTACATCGCGGCGAGGATCAAGGGATTGGGCAGGCGGACGCCGCCGAGCGTGACGGCCAGGCGCTCGTCGTCGACGCGGAAGACGGGCAGGCGGTCCAGCGGCAGCACGCGGAGCGCCTGCTGGCCCAACGCCACGGCCGTCGGCTCCGGGAGCCGGCTCAGGATGCCTGCGTAGACGAGCCGGTAGAGCGTGGCGAGCGCGCGCGTCATTCGGGGACCGACCGAGGATAGCACGACCCGCCGGATGCCTTGACGCGGCCGGGGGCGACAATTAGGGTGAAAGGTCATGAGCCGGATCGCGGTGGTCGCGCTGATCCTGGTCACCGCGGCGTGCGCCCACGCGCCCGTGCGGCCGGCGGCGCGGCCGGCCGCGGCGAGCGTGCCCGCCTTCAGCTTCGCCGACGACACGTTCGCCTTCGCCAACGACATCCGCGCTCGCCATCCGGACGGTCACGACCTCTACGCCAACTACTGCTTCGTGCTCGCACGCGCGGTGCGCCAGTTCCATCGGTTCGCGCGCTTCGACCCGGCGGCGCCGCGCGTGGACGCCGAGGAGTACGCGCGCCGCGTGCGCGCGGTGTCTGGCCACGCGCCATGGGAGCCGTCGCTGCCGCCCGCCGAGCGCGTCGTCATCCCGGGCTTCGCCAGTCTTCGCGCGTTCTCCGCGGCGGAGGAAGCCGCCGTGAAGACGGGACTCGGCTCGCGCTTCTGGACGCTCGTGCACTGGACGAACTGGCGCGTGAGCATGCCGGTGCCCGACGGCCACCAGGCGGCGGTGCTCGACGAGGTGCTCGCCGAGCTGGCGGCGGGACGCCTCGTGCAGCTGCTCGTCACCAACTGGCCGAAGCAGGAGCTGAGCCACACGGTCGTGGCCTACGGCTACCGTGGCGTCGACGACGGCGTCGAGCTGACCGTGTGGGATCCGAACGATCCGGCCGCGCCCGGCGCCGTGCTATTCGACCGGCGCCGCGAGCGCTTCGTCGCGAGCCGCGTCTACGACACGCGCGTCGGGCCCATCCGCGTCTTCCGGATGTACTACTCGTGGCTGCTGTGAGCGAGGCGGGGACGGCGGTGACCGGGACCGTCGCCGTCGCGCCGCGCTGGTACGCGCACCGTTTCAACCGCGCGGGCGTCTATCGCGTCGCGACGGCCGTGGCGTCCGCGCTGCCGCGGCCGGTGCGCCTGCGCGTGGCGGCGGCCCTGGCCGGCGTCGCCGGACGGCGCTTCCCGGCCGAGCGCGCCGTCGTCCGCCGCAACCTCGCGCGCATCCTGCCGGGCGCGCCGGCGCGCGAGCTCGACGCGCTCGTCGCCGCCGTCTTCCGTCACTTCGCCATCTGCTTCGCCGATCTGATCACGGCCAATCGCCGGGCCGACATCGGGGCGCTCGTGGCGGGCATCGAGGGCATGGGCGGGCTCGAGAAGGCCGCGCGCGCCGGCCGCGGCCTCGTCGTGCTCACCGCGCACCTCGGCAACTGGGAGCTGGCCGGTCGGATGCTGGCGCGCGACGGCGCCCGCCCGATGCACATCGTCGTCGCCGCCGAGGCGGACCCCGCCGTCGAGCGTTTCCTGCGCGGCGGCGCGGCACCGGTGCGGTTCGTCACGCGCACGGCGCCCACCGCGTCGCTCTCGCTGCTGAGCGCGCTGCGTCGTGGGGAGATCGTCGCGATGCAGGGTGATCGCGCGCTCGGCACGCGGGGCGACGTGCTCCAGCCGTTCTTCGGCGCTCCCGCGCCGTTCCCGCTGGGGCCGTTCGTGCTGGCGCGGGCGGCCGGTGCGCCGGTGGTCCCCGCGTTCTGCCTGCTCGACGCCGACCGCCGCTACCGCATCGTCGTCGGCATGCCGTCGTTGGTGGAGCCGGGCGGCGAGGCCGCCGCGCTCGGCCGCTGGGTCGCCGTGCTGGAGGTGATGGTGAGGCGCCATCCTTCGCAGTGGTTCAACTTCTACGACCGCTGGAGCCCGCCCGCGTGAGCACCTTCGGCAGAACGAGCGCCGTCGCCGTCGTGGCCGCCGGCGTCGCGACGCCCCTCGGCCTCGATCTCGACTCGTTCTGGTCGGCGCTGTGCACGGGCGTCGACGGGATCTCCGCCATCGAGCGCTTCCGCGTCGACGACCTGCGCGTGGGGCGCGGCGGCGAGATCAAGAAGCTGCGCGCGCTCCGGCACGGGCGCCTGCCGCGCTGCCGCGCGTCCGCGCTGCTGCTGCTCGCCGCCGACGACCTGCTCACCCGTGCCGCGCTGGCCGCGGACCCCGCGCGCGTGGCCGTCGTCGTCGGCACCGCGCTCGGGGGCGTCGAGGAGGGCGAGCGCGCGCTCGGCGAGCGCGGCGCGCGGGCGGCGGCGGCCGGGCTCTACGACAGCCCCGCTCACGCGCTGGCCGAGCGGCTGGCCGCGCGCGGCCCGGTGCTGACCGTGTCGACCGCGTGCGCTTCGGGCGCCACGGCCATGGGGGTGGGCGCCGATCTGCTCGCCGCGCGCGCCGCCGACCTCGTCGTCGCCGGCGGCTACGACGTGCTCTGCCGCTTCGTCATGCGGGGCTTCGACGCGCTGCGCTCGCTCACGCGCGAGCGCGTGCGGCCGTTCGACCGGCGGCGCAGCGGGCTCCTGCTGGGCGAGGGCGCCGCGCTCGTGCTCATGGCGCGCGACGCCGACGCGCCGCGCGTCCGGCTCGGCCGCCTGCTGGGTCACGCCAGCAGCAGCGACGGCTCGCACGTCGCCGCGCCGGATCCCCAGGGCCGCGGGCTCGAGCACGCCGTGCGCGGCGCGCTGGCCGCGGCCGGCGTGGGCGGTGACGCCGTGGACTTCGTGAGCGCTCACGGCACAGGGACTCCACTGAACGACAGAATCGAAACCGCCGTGCTGCGGCGCGCGCTCGGGGCGCGCGCGGGCGCCGTGCCCGTCAATTCGATCAAGGGCGCGCTCGGCCACACGATGGGCGCCGCCGCGACGCTGGAGGCGATCATGTGCCTGCTCGCCTCGCGCGACGGCGTGGTGCCGGGCACGGCGGGCTACGAGGAGCCGGATCCCGCGTGCGAGCTCGACGTGCGCGGCGCCACGCGCGCCGCGCGGCCGCGCGTGAGCCTGAGCACCTCCCTCGGCTTCGGCGGCTGCAACGCCGCGCTCGTGCTGGAGGGCGCGCCGTGACGCGGGTCCTCGGCGTCGGTCTCCTCACCGGCTGGGGCGCCGGCGTCGCCGCGCTGCCCGAGGACGCGCGCCGCGCGGCGGGCGACCGACGCGTGGTGCCGCTGGTCACGCCGCCCCTCGCGGGCGAGCGCTTTCGCCGCGCGACGCGCGAGTGCCTGCTGGGCGTGGCCGCGGTGGAGGCGGCGCTGCGCGAGAGCGGCCTGTCCCGCGCGGCGGTGGCGGGGCCGCGGACGGCCCTGGTGTACGTGACGGCCGCGGCGTACGCGGCGAGCAACAAGGGATTCATCGAGGGGGCGGGCACCACGCTGCATTTCCCGTACACGGCGCCCAGTGCCGTGCCGGCCGAAGTCGCGATCGAGTACGGCTTGACGGGCGGGTATGTCATTCTTGTGGGCGGGGCGGCGGCGGCCGTGGATGCCCTGTGGCAGGCCGGGACGCTGCTCGCGGCCGGCCGCGCGGACACGGCGCTCGTGCTCGCGGTGGAGACGTTCGACGAGTGCGCGGATCTCTGGGCGCGCGGACGCTGGGCGGCGCCGCGGCCGCTGGTGGAAGCGGCGGCGTGCGCCGTGCTCGTCGGGAGCGGCGACGATTCCGGCTATGGGCCGGGCGCCGCCTCGACGCTCGAGGCGCTCGTCGCGCGGCGGGCGGGTGAGACGCTGGCGTGCGCGCCCCTCGTGGGCCTGGCGCTCGCGCGCGCGGCCGGGGCGCCGCACGCGCGCGTCACCGGGCGCTGGCGCGGCCGTCGCGCACAGATCGCGGTCGCGACATAGGAGGCTCATGGAACCCAAGGAAGTCCTCGACGAGCTGAAGGCGATCCTGGTCTCGCGCCTGAAGTTCGACCCGCGCCGCGCGGCTGAGACGACCGAGGCCACCCCGCTGCCGAAGGGCGTCGACGGATCCATCGGCCTCGACTCGCTCGACTTCATCGAGCTGTCGATCGCGATCGAAGAGCGCTTCGGCATCGCGATGGACGAGAACCAGGACCTGACCGAGCACTTCGCCTCCTTCGACACCCTCTCGCGGTTCATCGCCGGGAAGCTCCGCTCCGCATGAAGCGGATCGTCATCACCGGCCTCGGCGCCGCCAGTCCGTACGGCGCCGGCGTCGCCGCCTACTGGAAGGGGCTCGCCGGCGGCGCCTGCGCGATCCGCGAGCTCACTCTCATCGGGACCGATGGCTTCCGCTGCCGGCTCGCGGCCGCGGTGCCGGAGCCGCTCGCCGGCTCGGCGCGCCGCACGCGCGCCGACCGCCTCGCCATCGGCGCCGCCGGCGAGGCGCTCGCCGACGCCGGGCTCGGCGCGCGCGACCGCGCCGCGGCCGCGCTCGTCGTCGGCGCCGTCGGCGGGGGGATGCTCGAGGCCGAGGCGTGGTACTGGCGCCACGCGCGCGACGGCACGCGGCCCGCGTCGCTCTCCGCGGTGCGCGCGATGCTGCCGTCGGCGCACGCGGAGACGCTGGCGAGCCGCTTCCGGCTCGGCGGTCCGCGCCACACGGTGGTGACCGCGTGCAGCTCGGGCGCCGTCGCGCTGGCAGAGGCGGCGGAGCTGATCGCCGACGGCGTCGTCGAGGTGGCGGTGGCGGGCGGCGTGGACGCGATCACGCGCATCTGCTTCATGGGCTTCAACGCGCTGAAGCTCCTCGACCCGGCGCCCTGCCGGCCCTTCGATCGCGAGCGGCGCGGGATGTCGATCGGCGAGGGGGCCGGCTTCATGGTGCTCGAGTCCGAGGCGCGGGCCCGCGCGCGCGGCGCGCGCGTGTACGCGACGCTCGCGGGCCACGGCATGACGACCGATGCCTTCCACGTGACGGCGCCGGAGCCCGAGGGCGACGGAATGGTGCGCGCGATGTCGGCGGCCCTCGCGCGGGCGGGCGCGGCGCCGCGCGAGGTGCAGTACGCCAACGCCCACGGCACCGGCACGCCGCAGAACGACCGCATCGAGGCGCGCGCGCTGGCGCGCGTGTTCGGCGAGGGCGGCCTGCTCGTGTCCTCGAGCAAGTCGATGATCGGCCACACGATGGCCGCCGCCGGCAGCCTCGAGGCCATCGCGACCGTGCTCGCGCTCGAGCACGGCCTGGTGCCGCCGACCGCGAACCTGGCCACGCCGGATCCGGACGTTCCCTTCGACTGCGTGCCGCGCGCGGCGCGCGCGGCGGGCCTCACGTGCGCGATCTCCAACTCGTTCGGCTTCGGCGGCCAGAACGTGACGCTGCTCTTCCGGCGAGGCGGCGCCCGATGACGCGGCCGGGCGTGGCCATCACTGGTGTCGGCGTGGTGAGCGCCGCCGTCACCGGCGACTCCGCGGCTCTCGGCGCGTTCCTGGCGGCGCCGGCCGCGCCCGCGGGCGAGGCGCTGGGCGCAGGGGCGCTGGCGGCCCTGGTCGATCCGGGCGAGGCGCGTCGGCTCTCGCGCGTCTGCCAGTTCACGATCGCGGCGGCGCGGCTCGCGCTGCGCGAGTCCGGCGTCGATCCCGCCGCCGGCCTGGGCCTCGTCGTCGGCACCGAGCTCGGCGACCTGGCCTCCACGCACGCGTTCGCCGACGGTTTCCTCGAGCGCGGTCCGGGCGGCCTGTCCGCGCTGCTGTTCCCGAACACGGTGATGAACACGATGGTCGCGACCACGGCCATCGCGGTGGGCGCGCGCGAGATGGCGCTGACCCTGAACGCGCCCACGGTCGCGGGCGAGCTGGCGGTCGCGCGCGCGGCCGCCGCGCTGGCGAGCGGACGCGTGCCCGCCATGCTGGCGGGCGGCGTGGACGAGCTGGATCCGGTCGTCGAGCGCGAGCTGGCGCGCCTGGGCTTCGGCGCCGAGCGCCGCGGCGAGGGCGCCGCCTTCGTCGTCCTCGAGCCGCGCGCGGCGGCCGACGCGCGCGGCGCGACGGTGCTGGGCGAGGTGAGCGCGGCGGCGTGGCGCGCGCTGCCGGCGCGGCCATGGGGCGTGGGGCGAACGCGACGCTCGCCCGCGATCGCGGCCGCGCTCGAGGCGGCGGCCGCGCGCCCCGGCGATGTCGGCTGGGTGTACGCGTCCGGCAGCTGCGACAGCGCGCGCGATCGATGGGAAGAGGCGCTGCTCGGCGCCGCCCTCGGCGCCGAGACACCCGTGTCGACGCTCGGCCGGCTGCTCGGCCGTCATGCCGGGCTCGGCGTGCTGCGCGTGGCGGCGGCCGCGTGGACGGCGCGGTCTGGGCTGCTGCCGGCGACGGACGGGACGACGCGCGTGGAGCGCGTCCGGCCGGGCCGCGGCCTCGTGCACGGGCTCGCGCGCGGCGGCACCCACGTCGCGCTGGTGGTCGGCGCCGCGTGATCCCCTTCGTCGTCGTTCCCGCTCACGACGAGGCCACGACCGTCGGCGACGTCGTCCGCCGGGCGCGCATCCACGCGCCGGTGATCGTCGTGGACGACGGCTCGACCGACGGCACCGCGGAGGCGGCCGTCGCCGCCGGCGCCGACGTGCGCCGGCACGCGCGCCGGCTCGGCAAGGCGCAGGCCCTCCGCACCGGCGTCGTCGCCGCGCGCGCGCGCGGCGCCACGCACGTCGTTACGCTCGACGCCGACGGCCAGCACGACCCGGACGACGTGTCCACGCTGCTGGCGGCCACCGCACCGCGCACGCTCGTGGTGGGCGCGCGGCGGACCGGCGACGGCGCGCTGCCCGCCGGCCGTGCCGAGGCCATCGTGGTGGCCGGCTTCTTCGTGAACTGGGCGAGCGGGCTGCGGCTCGCCGACACGCAGTCGGGCTTTCGCGTCTATCCCGTGGCGATCTTCGACGAGGTGCCCGCGCGCCGCGGCGGCTTCGTGTTCGAGACCGAGGTGCTGCTGGCGGCCGCCGCGCGCGGCTGGCTCGTGCGCGAGGTGCCGGTGCGCTCGCTGCCTCGCGTCGCCGCGCGCAGCCGGTTCCGTCCCGTGGCCGACGGCCTCGCGATCGGCGCCTACCTGGCCGGCCGCTCGCTCGCCCGCGGCGCGGCCGAGGCGGGCGCCGCCGTGGGCACCGTGTTCGAGACCTTCACCGACGGCGATCGCCGTCGCGAGCGGCTCGCCGCGATGCTCGACGGCGCCGCCCCCTACGTCGGCACCATCGCGTGGGGCGCGATGGTCGGGGCGGAGGCGGCGCGCCGCGCCGGCGCGCGGCTGGCGTGGTGGTGGCGGCATCCGCGGCCGCGCCGCGCGCTCGTGGCGGCGGCCGGCGCGCTGGGCCTGCCCGGCGTCGTCCCGCTGCTCGTGCTGGCGGCGATCTCGGGCCGGCGCGTGCCCGGCGCGCGCGCGCTGGTGGCGGCGCTCTACGCGCAGGAGCGGCTCGACGCGCGGGTCGGCGCGCCGGTGCCCGTCAGCGTGAAGCCGCTGCGCAGGAGCGCCTGATGGAGACCTTCGACGTCGTCGTGGTGGGCGGCGGGCCCGGCGGCTCGAGCACGGCAACCTTCCTGGCCGACGGGGGACTGCGCGTGGCGCTCTTCGAGCGCGAGCGATTCCCGCGCTTCCACGTCGGCGAGTCGCTGATGCCCGCCACGATGCTCCTGCTGGAGGAGCTCGGCGCGAAGGCGGCGATCGAGGAGCGCGGCTTCCAGGTCAAGTACGGCGCGAGCTTCATCGACGAGGAGAACGACGACGCGACGCAGACCTTCTATTTCCTGCCGGGCCAGCCGTGGCCGAACTATTCCTACCAGGTCCCCCGCGCCGACTTCGACGCCGTGCTGCTCGACCATGCGAAGAAGCGTGGCGTCACCGTGTACCAACCGGCCACCGTGGAGGGCACCGAGTTCGACGCCGGCGGCGTGACCGTGACCGCGAGCGCGGAGGACCGTCCGCTTCGGGCGCGAGCGGCGATGCTGGTGGACGCCACGGGGCGCGACGCGCTGATGGCGAGCCGTTACGGCCGGCGCCGGCGCATCCCCAACCTCGGCAAGGTCGCGCTCTTCGCGCACTTCAAGGGCGCGGCCCGCCGGTCGGGCCTCGAGGAAGGCAACATCCGCGTCTACGTCTTCCGCGACGGCTGGTTCTGGTGGATCCCGCTCGCCGGCGACGTCACCAGCGTGGGCGCCATCTGCCACGCGCGCACGGCGAAGGAGTGGACCGGCGACCCCGACGGTCTGCTCGACGCGATGATCGCGCGCTGCCGGGGCGTGTCCGAGAACCTCGCGGGCGCGGCTCGCGTCACGCCGGTGTACCGCGTGGCCAACTTCTCCTACGACAACTCGCCGGTGGTGGGCGACCGCTTCGTCGCCGTCGGCGACGCCATCGCGTTCGTGGACCCGATCTTCTCGGGCGGTGTCTACATCGCGCTGCGCTCGGGGCAGCTCGCGTCCGTCGCGATCCGCGACGCCTTCCGCGCCGGCGACTTCTCGGCGCGGCGCTTCGCGGACTACGAGCGCCGCGTGCGCGCGGGCCTCGACCCGCTCTTCAAGTTCATCCACAAGTATTACGAGCCCTCGTTCTTCGATCTCTTGATGCGCCCACGCAACCACTTCGGGATCTACGAGGCCGTCCTCAACGTGCTCTCCGGGGGCAACTGGGTGACGATGCCGTGGCGCGTGCGCGCCGCGCTCCGGATCCTCTACGGCATCGCGCGGATCAACGCCTGGGTGCGCCGCCGCGCGGGGCTGCCGGTCGAATCCCGGCTCGAGTGGTAGGCGAGGCGAGCCTGTAATCCCGTCGCCGTCGTTCTCATGCTGACAAGCCTGCGACGCGCACTCCGTGGTTACCTGTTCACCATCGCCGGCATCGCCATCGGGGTGGCGGGCATCGTGGCCCTCGGGGCCATGGCCGAGCGCATCGTGCGCTTCATCGACGGCGGCGACCGCTTCGTGCTCGGCCAGATCTCGGTGGCGGGACGCGGCATGGGCATGGGCGCGGGCTTCACCGCCGGTGGCCTGCTGCCCGCGGCCGCCATCGAGGCGATCCGCAAGGTCGAGGGCGTCGCCGGCGTGCAGCCGCAAGTGATGCTCCCGCTGAACCCGAGCACCTCGCAGTTCATGACGCTCACCCAGGAGCTGGTCATCGGCATGGATCTCTCCGTGCCGTCGCCGAACCGCCACTACCGCACGCTGCCGGTGCAGGCCGGACGATTCCTGCGCGAGGGCGACCGCCGCAAGGCCGTCGTCGGCGCGTCGTTCGCGGTCTCGCGGCGCCTGGCCCCCGGCTCGCGGCTCGAGCTGGAGGGCACGGCGTACGAGGTCGTCGGCGTGCTCGAGCGCATGCTGACCGCGCCCGACCGCTTCGTCGTCGTCTCGATCCAGGACGCGCGCGAGCAGTGGGTGGCCAAAGACCGCCTGCTGCGCACCGTGCTGGCCTCGGGCGGCGTCGCGCTGCGCGCGCAGGACCTCAACACCGGCGCCGCCGTCGGCTGGCGCGACGGCGCGGATCCCGACGTCGTCGCGCGGCGTATCCGTGACCAGGTCGCCGGGGTGAACGTCCAGATCCCGAGCGAGCTGTCCTCGCTGCTGCGCCAGTCCACGGCGTTCTTCTCGGCATTGCTCGTCGGCATCGGCCTGCTGGCCTTCGTGATCGGCGGCCTCTCGCTCGCCAACACGGTGGCCGCCGCCGTGTTCGAGCGCATCCGCGATTTCGGCGTCAAGCGAGCGCTCGGCGCCACCGACTGGCAGCTCGGGCGCGAGATTCTGGCGGAGGCGCTCGCGGTGACGCTGTCCGGCGGCGCGCTCGGCGTGCTCCTCGCGATGGTGCTCGGGCTCGCCATCGACGGCTGGGCGCGTCGCAGCGGCCAGCAGCTCTTCCTCTTCTCACCGCGCCTGCTCGGCGGCGCACTCGTGTTCTCGGTGCTCCTGGGCGCCGCGGCCGCGGCCTACGCGGCGCTGCGCATCGTACGCCTGTCGCCCGCCGAGGCGATCCGGAGGGGCAGTGCTGCCTGAGCCCGTCCTTCGCGCACGCGGCCTCGTCAAGCGCTTCGCGGCGCCCGCCGGTCCACCGATCGAGGTGCTGGCCGGCGCCGAGCTCACGGTCAGGCGCGGCGAGCTGGTCGTGATCGAGGGGCCGTCGGGCTCGGGCAAGAGCACGCTGCTCAATGTCCTCGGCCTGCTCGAGGACGCCGATGCCGGCGAGATCCGGTTCGGCGAGCGCACGGTGAGCACGCTCGGCCGCTCCGCCAAGAGTCGCGAGCGCGGGCGCTGGCTGGGCTTCGTCTTCCAGTCGTTCCTGCTGCTGCCCGGGCTCACCGCCCTCGACAACGTGCTGCTGGCCGCGCGCTATACGAGCGGCGTCGACGCCGAGCTGCGCCGCCGCGCGATGGCTCTGCTCGAGCGCTTCGGCATGGCCGAGCGTCGCGACCACCATCCGGCCCAGCTCTCCGGCGGCGAGCAGCAGCGCGTCGCGTTCTGCCGCGCCGTGCTCAACGACCCGCCCCTCTTGCTCGCTGACGAGCCAACCGGCAATCTCGATGACGCGAACGGCGCGGTGATCCTGGAATCGCTGCGCGACCGGGCGCGCTCCGGCGGCGCCGTCATCGTGGTCAGTCATCGCCCGGACGCCGCCCG